>NHCFR05603__coassemble_266_pt1 | contig 51556 bp, 40 predicted proteins | sample NHCFR05603__metabat2_high_PE_010 | metagenome-assembled genome bin NHCFR05603
CGTTTCTTTGGGCAAGACCAAAGAAATGGGGTGGAATAGGCAGCACAACCTAAAGATAACCGCCAGCAAAACGGCGAGTTCCTCCAACCCAAAAACCCACACAAAAACCCCCGGCAAGCTCTCGCTCGCCGGGGGCGGTCATTCAGTGCTTCTTCAGCAGACCTTCACTATCCAGCCGCGGGTGTCGGGCACCTTGCCCCACTGGATGCCGGTCAGCTCGTCGTACAGGCGCTGCGTCACAGGGCCTATCTTGTTGTCCGCTATGATGTGGTCCTTGTCCTTGTAGCTCAGCAGGCCGATGGGCGAGACGACCGCAGCCGTGCCGCAGCCCCAGGCCTCCTCAAGGCGTCCGCTCTCCGCCGCGTCGATGAGCTCGTCAACCGACAGCTGCCGCTCCTCGACCTCGTAGCCCCAGTCCTTCAGCACCTGGATGCAGCTCTTGCGCGTGATGCCCGGCAGGACCGTGCCGCCCGAGATGTCCGGCGTGACTATCTTGCCGTCTATCTTGAACATGACGTTCATCGCGCCGACCTCTTCTATGTACTTCATCTCCACGCCGTCAAGCCACAGCACCTGGGAGAAGCCCTTCTTCTCGGCCTCCTGGCCCGCGCGCATCGAGGCCGCATAGTTGCCGCCGCACTTGGCAAAGCCCGTGCCGCCGCGCACCGCGCGCACGTCCCGGCTCTCGATCATGATCTTGACCGGGTTGATGCCCTCGGCATAGTAGCTGCCCGAGGGGGAGCATATGATGCAGAAGAGATAGTGGTGCCCGGCGTGCACGCCCAGCACCGCGTCCGTCGCTATGACGAAGGGGCGCAGGTACAGCGAGGTGCCGAACTCGTGCGGGACCCAGTCCGCGTCCACCTCGACGATCTTCTTCAGGCCCTCAAGATAGATGTCCTCGGGGATGTGCGGGATGCACATACGCGCCGCGGAGTTGTTCATGCGCGCGATGTTCTCCGTCGGGCGGAACAGCTGGACGACGCCGTCGGCCGTGCGGTAGGCCTTCAGGCCCTCGAATATCTCCTGCGCGTAGTGCAGGACGTTGGCGCAGGGCATGAGCTCAATGGGGCCGTAGGGGACTATGCGCGGGTCGTGCCAGCCCTGGCCCTCGTCGTAATTCATGAGGAACATGTGGTCCGAGAAAACCTTGCCGAAGCCGAGCTTGTCGGACGGGGTCTTTTCCTTGGGGGCGGTGGTTCTGGTTATTTTAATTTCTTCCATTTTATCGTTCCTTCCCTCAGAGTTTCGGCGGGCCGGCCGCGCCTCTCTCTTGCGCGGAGGCTCCCCCCTTTTAATGTTACCACGTTTTGGAGATATTGCAATAGATAAACTTGCGCTGGGAAATATTTTAGGTTATTATATACAAAAATCCATGGGGGTATCCGTAATGTGCGTTAATGTCTCGATCGTTCCCTGCCCGGATTACGCGCCGGAGACGGCGCGCGCGGCGCTGCTGGCCGCGCTGGAGCCGCTGGGCGGCCTCGGCTGGGTGGAGCCGGGCATGAAGATAGCCGTGAAGGCCAACCTCGTCGCGCGCATGAAGCCGGAGACGGCGGCGGCGACGCACCCCGTACTCGTGACGGAGCTCTGCCGCCTGCTCACGGAGCGCGGGGCGGCCGTGACGGTGGGGGACAGCCCAGGCGGCCCCTTCACGGCGGCCTGGGTGGGCGGCATTTACTCCGGCACGGGCATGCACGCAGTCGAGGCCGCGGGCGCGCGCCTGAACTCCGACTACTCCGTGCGGGAGGTCGCCTTCCCGGAGGGCGGCACGGTGAAGAGCTTCCCCTGCACCGCCTGGCTGCTGGAGGCCGACGCCATAGTCGACTTCGCCAAGCTCAAGACCCACGCCATGGCCGGCATGACCTGCGCGGTGAAAAATTTCTTCGGCGTCATCCCCGGCACGCGCAAGCCGGAGTTCCACTACATGCACCCCAGGACCGAGGACTTCTGCGACATGCTCTGCGACCTGGCGGCCTGCATAAAGCCCCGGCTCACGCTGGTGGACGCGGTGCTCTGCATGGAGGGCAACGGCCCGACGCAGGGCAAACCCCGGCACATGGGCGCGCTCCTCGCGGCGGACACGCCCTTTAACGCGGACCTCGTCTGCGCGGGGCTCATAGGCTTCGAGCCGGCCGCCCTGCCCACGGTCGCGGCGGCCATACGCCGCGGGCTCTGCCCGGCGAGCGCCTCGGAGCTCAAAATAAGCGGCGACCCCGCCGCCTTCGCCCTGCCGGACTTCGAGAAGCTGCCCGCCCCGGCGGACATCACCTTCAAAAAAACCTTCCCCTTCGTGAACGCCTTCCTGCGCCGCAACTTCGGCACGGGGCCGAAGGTGGACGCGGGAAAGTGCGTCGGCTGCGGCAAGTGCGCGGAGGTCTGCCCCGCGGGGGCCGCAGCGCTCAGGAAGGGGAAGGCGCATATAAACAGCCGGATCTGCATCCGCTGCTTCTGCTGTCAGGAGTTCTGCCCGAAGGGGGCGGTCAGCGTACACCGGCCGCTGCTGGCGCGGCTGCTCTCGCGCTGAGTCACCTGGCGTGGATGTCGATGAACTCGGCGCGGAGCTTGGAGTACATGATCTTCTGGCTGCTGTAGAGCCCGGTGTAGCCCGAGAGCATGTATGAGATGGCGCAGGCCACGGCGAAGTAGACGACGCCGCCGGAGCCGAAGAGCTCCACGGCCAGGACGATGGAGGCCACGGGGCAGTTCACCGCCCCGCAGAAGAGGGCGACGAGGCCCACCGCGGCGGCAAAGCCCGCAGGTATGCCGAGCAGCGGCCCAAGCACGCAGCCAAGCGTCGCGCCGATGAAGAAGGTCGGCACGACCTCGCCGCCCCGGAAGCCGCAGCCGAGCGTGACCGCAGTGAAGACCAGCTTCAGCGCGAAGGCCGCGGGCTCGGCCTCGCCGCGCTCTATGGCGCGCTCGATGAGCTCCATGCCCGCGCCGTTGTAGTCCGTCGTGCCGCAGAGGCAGGTGAGGCCGATGATGGCGAAGCCGCCCGCCGCGGCGCGGAGATAGGGGTTTTTGAGGGCCTTTGCGATGTAGTGCTCGCCCCTGTGCATGACGACGCAGAAGACGATGCTCATGGCCGCGCAGGCGATGCCGAGGACGGCGACGCGCCACAAAAGCCCCGCCGAGAGCCCGGGCGCCGCGACGGCGAAGGCCGTGGGCGGGACATCGAAGAGCCGGGTGACCCCGTAGGCGGCCAGCGCCGCCGTGAGGCAGGGTACGAGCCCGGAGTAGTAGACGACGCCGACGCTGATCACCTCCAGCGCGAAAATCGTGGCGGTGAGCGGCGTGCCGAAGAGGGCGGAGAAGAGGGCGCTCATGCCGCAGAGGGTGGCCAGGCGCATGTCCTTGTCGTCGAGGCGGAAGAGCCGGCCGAGGCTCCAGCCGAGGCCGCCGCCTATCTGCAGCGCCGCGCCCTCGCGGCCCGCGGAGCCGCCGCCGAGGTGGGTCAGCACCGTGGAGGCGAAGATGACCGGCACAAGAGCGAGGGGTATGCGCTCGCCCAGGTGGATGGAGTCTATGACGGCGTTGGTGCCCTCGCTCTCAAGGTGGGTATAGCGGTAGATGAGGGCGATGAGCACGCCTATGGCAGGCAGGAGCCAGAGCAGCCAGGGGAAGCTCGCGCGCAGCCCGTTGGCGCCGTCCACGCTCAGGTGGAAGGCCGCGCCTATGAGCCCGCCGACAGCCCCGGTGACAGAGGCTATGACGAGCCATTTTGCAAAAACGCGCAGGAACCTGACCGCAGCGCGCAGTTTGGCGGTAATCTTTTCGGACAAGGCGATACCCTCCCACAAGCGGATAGGCCGAGTATAAACCCCCCGCTCGTAAAAATCCAGCGCCTATTTTCGCGTCTGAGCGCGCACACGCAGGTAATTCGCGGCAAAGCGCCAGAGCTGCGCCGCGACGAAGGCCGCCAGCGCCGTGAGGAAAGCCATGGCCAGCCAGTCGCCCCAGCCCGCATACGGGTCCTTAAGTAGTTCCCCGCAGAACAGGGCATAGCCGAGCAGGATGACGAGGACCGGCAGCAGGCGGGCGATGAGCATGCGTTTCATCATGTCGAGCCGGGAGGCCGCGTCGCTGAAGATGCCCTCCTCCCCGCGCAGCTCCGAGGCGGGCTTGCGGAAGTAGGAAAAGCCCGCGAAGTACTGCACAAACTCCCAGCCGCAGTCCCGGAAGAGCTGGAAGTACTCGTCGCCGTGCCTGGTCGCGCCGTCCTCGTTGTAGTCGAGCTGGTAGACGACGTCCTCCGGCTCGCAGCTCTCGAAGCGGTAGAAGCAGAGCGGGGTGTAGCGCACGAAGCGCCAGCCCTTCCGGTGCATCGAGCGCAGATAATCCTGCTCCTTTTCCCATTCCGGGACGGTGAAGAATCTCAAAGTCAGCTTAGAGCTCATCGGGGCAGACCTCCCTCATGTTGCGGTACAATCTCGAAATGCGCCGGGTCTCCAGCTCCAGCACCTGCCGGCCGAGCGCGGTGAGGCGGTAGAGCTTGCGCTTTTCCTCCTCGCGGACGAACTCGATGAGGCCGTCCTTTTCCATTTTGGAAAGGCTGCCGTACATCGTGCCGGGGCTCAGACGTATCTCCCCGCCGGTGAGCTGCTCCACGCGCTGGATGATGCCGTAGCCGTGGTTTTCCTCCCCTAGACAGAGCAGGATGTAAAAGCCCGTCTCCGTCATCGGCACATAGACCTTTCTGATATGCGCGTTCACCCGCACCACCCTCTCACCGCGATATATCGCACTGCGATGTTCCGGTCATAGTATAGCACTGCGATATACCCCTGTCAAGCGCAAAAATGAGCCTTGATTTTTCGGGAGGCTGTGTATATAATAAACGGTACTGTGCAGCGGTATCGAAGTGGTCATAACGGGGCTGACTCGAAATCAGTTTGATGGAGACATCACGTGGGTTCGAATCCCACCCGCTGCGCCAGAGCGCCGGGAGCGTTTGCTCCCGGCGCTTTTCGTTGCGGCGGCGCGGGGAACTGCCTGCTTTTGAGATATATTGAAAATATTGTCGAAATTGCTTGAAATATCCACTATGCTGTATTATCATGGTAAAGTTAGTGTATTTATGCTCTAAAACAGTGGGTGGGGGATTTGAAAAAACTGATGGAATACGCCGCGATCCTGGCGGGATGCGCGGCGGTGTCGGCGCTGTGCGTGGCGGCGGCGATGGGCGTATTTACCAGATACACGATAGTCCTGGACCTCGGCAGCGAGCAGGTGGAGCTCAGGCCCGTGCCGGGGGAGACGCCGGACGTATCGGGCTACGAGGCCGTGGAAGACGGGCTGCGTTTCATCTGCTGGACGGACGAGAGCGGGAGCGAGGCCGAGCCGGAGCTGCCCGCCTCGCGCGACGCGCGGTATACGGCGCGCACGGGGCCCGAGCTCGCGGGCGGGGACATGCAGCCCTGGCTGAGCTGCGACGAGAATGGTTTTGCCCTGCCGGACTCGCCCATAAGCGGGGCGGAAGCCATGGCCGGGGCCGAGGCCGTTTTTGCCGGAGACTTCAGCGCGCAGGAGCTCGCCGGGCTGGCGGAGGTCAGCGAGGCGGAGCTGGCTTCGACGCTGGAGGAGGCCTTCCGCCCGGGGGAGCTCGATCACCTTGACGGCACGGAGCCCCTGAGCCGCAGGGAGGCGGCCCGGATAATCTGCGGCCTTGCGGGCGCGCAGGCGCCGGAGCGCGTCTCGGGCGGCGCGCCGGATCTGGAGCCGGGTTCCGAGGGCGCGGCCGAGCTGCTGCTCTGCCTCGAGCCCGGGAGCTTTCGGGAGTATGAGGACGGCTTTGTGAATGTGGACGGCTGGCTCTACTTCGTGAGGGACGGCAGCTTCGTGCGTTCCGAGACCGTAAACGGCCTGTACCTGGGCGCGGACGGGCGGTACAGCAGCGGCAGCAAAGAGCTGGACGAGCTCGTGGCCCGGACGCTGGACGAGATCTGCGCCGGGGGCGGCAGCAGGGACGAGCTGCTCCGCGAGGCCTACCTCTATGTCAGGGACAGCTTCGACTACCTGCGGCGCAACTACTACGAGGTCGGGGCCGACGGCTGGCAGACGGACGAGGCGCTGACGATGCTCACCACCCGGCGGGGCAACTGCTATTGCTACGCCGCTGCCTTCTGCGCCCTGGCGCGGGGGCTGGGCTATGACGCGACGGCGGTGGCCGGCACGGTGGGCTACGCCCGGTCCCCGCACGGCTGGGTGATCATGTACGACAGCGAGGGGACGCGCATAGTCTACGACGTCGAGCTGGAGATGGCGTATATCTATGACCGCGGCATAGAAAACGCGGACTTTTACGCGCTTGAGCCGCTGAGGGCCTACCGCTGGTCCTACGTATATGGGGAGCAGTTCGCATGAGTTTCGACAGTCCGGCTTTTCTGTTCTTTTTCCTGCCGCTGCTGCTGGTGCTCGAGGCGCTGGTAAGGCCGGTGAAGGCCAAAAACGCGCTGCTGTGCTGCGCGGGGCTGGTGTTTTACAGCTTCGGCGAGCTCTGGGCGACGGCGCTGCTGGTGGTCTCGGCCTTTGTGAACTGGCTGCTGGGGCTGCTGGCTGTGCGGCGCGGCAGGGCCGCCGTGGTCCTGGCGGTGGTGCTGGACCTCGGCCTGCTGGCCGTCTGCAAATACCTCGGCTTTTTCGGGCAGGGCCTGGCGCTGTTCGGCGCGAGGCTGAGCCTGCCCGATATTGCCGCGCCCGCGGGGGTGAGCTTTTTCACCTTCAAGGGCATAAGCTACGTTGTCGACGCCTCGAGGCGGCCCGAGGCGGCTACGAAGAACTTCGGCAAGGCTCTGTTTTACATCTCCTTTCTCCCGGAGGTTATGAGCGGCCCGCTCTCGCGCTTTGAGGACTTTGAAGCCCAGCTGGGCCGCCGCGGCTGCACCGCGCGGGACAGGGCGCTCGGGCTGCGGCGCTTCTGTCTGGGGCTGGCGAAGAAGCTGCTGCTCTCGGGCGGCGCGGCCTCGGCGGCGGACGCCGCGTTTTCCGCGGGCGCCGCGCTGGACGCCAGGCTCGCCTGGCTGGGCGCCGCCGCCTACTGCCTTCAGCTGTACTTCGACTTCTCCGGTTACAGCGACATGGCCCTGGGCCTGGGCAGGGCGCTGGGCTTCCGCTGCCCCGAAAACTTCGAGCACCCCTATGCCGCCGTGAGCATAACGGACTTCTGGCGGCGCTGGCACATCTCGCTCTCGCTCTGGTTCCGGGACTACCTCTACATCCCCCTGGGCGGCGGGCGGAAGGGCGCGCTGCGCAAGGCCCTGAACAAGTTCCTGGTGTTTTTCCTCTGCGGGCTCTGGCACGGCGCGAACCTCACCTTTGTGCTGTGGGGCGTCTGGCACGGCCTGCTGAGTGCGCTGGAGAGTCTGGGCCTGCTGAACGTGCCGCGCTGGAGGCGCTGCGCGGCGGGCAGGCTGCTGTCCAGGGCATACGCCATGCTGGCGGTCTGCCTGGGCTTCGTGATGTTCCGGGCCGAGAGCGCCGCACAGGGCTTCGAGTACATAGCCGCGATGTTTACGGGCTGGCGCTTCCTCCCGGAGGCCACGCTGCTGCTCGAGAGCGCCTTCGGCGGCTGGACCGCAGTCTGCCTCGTCCTGGGACTGGCGTTCTCCCTGCCCGCGCCGCGGGCGCTGAAGCGGGCGGCCGGGGGCAGGGCCGCCGCGGCGCTCGAGGGCCTCTCCTACGCCGCCTGCGCCATACTCTTCGTCCTCAGCTGCGCGGCAATGGCGAGCGGGGGCTTTGCGCCGTTCATCTATTTTCAATTTTGAGTTTGGGGGAGGGCGACATGCAAAGGAGGACAAAGTTCATCATACCCGCGGCGCTGCTGGCCGCTGCGATCTGCCTTTTCGCCGCCCTGCGGTTCCTGCCGCCCCGGCACGTCACGCTGCGCTTCGACGTGGGCGGCGAACAGACGGCGCTGGAGCTGGAGCCGGGCTCCAGCGCGGACGTCTCCGGCCTGGAGACGGCGCCCGAGGGGCAGCGCTTCATCTGCTGGCTCGGCCCCGACGGGAACCCCGCCGACCCCGAGCTGCCGGCGGAGCGGAGCGCGAGCTACACCGCGCTGCTGGCTCCTCTGCCCTCGCAGGACCCCCGGCCCTGGCTGGAATACGACGAGCTGGGCCGGCTCCGCCCGGACGAGCTCATCAGCGGCGCCGAGCTGGCGCGCGGCGTGTCCGCCCTCTTCGACGGGGCCTTCGAGCCCGAGGGCCTGGATGAGCTCCATATCGTCAGCCAGCGGGACCTCGCCTTCTCGCTCAGGTCGGTGGTGCCGGCGGAGGAGCTCGAGCCCCTCGACAGCACCGAGCCGATGACGAGGCTGGAGGCCGCCTCGGCGATAGCCGCGCTGGCGGGCCTGGAGCCCGGCAGGCCCGAGACGGCTCCGGCGCCGGACCTCGCCGCGGACAGGGAGGGCGCGGCGGCGCTCGCGGCCTGCGCGGACCCGGCGGGCGCCGTGAGCTACAAGCCCGGCCCGGTCATCGCGGACGGCGGCGTCTATTACGTGGACGAGTCGGGCCTCTTCGTGACAAACGCGGAGATCGGCGGCCTCCGCTTCGGGGCTGACGGCTGCTGCCGCGGCCTGCGGCTGACGCCGGGCTTCGTCAACATCGCGGGCTACCTCTATTATGTGGAGGCGGACGGCAGCCTTGCCGCCGACACGGATATAGGCGGCCTCCACTTCGCTGCGGACGGCCGCTACACCAGCGGCAGCGAGGAGCTGGACGGGCTGGTGGCCGGGATACTCAGCGGCATCTGCGCGGAAAACGAGTCGCGCGAGGGCAGGCTCTATGCCGCCTACGTCTACGTGCGCGACGGTTTTCAGTATCTGAGGCGCAACTTCTACACCCTGGGCGAGACGGGCTGGGAGCTGGAGGAGGCGCTGACCATGCTCACCACCGGTCGCGGCAACTGCTACAACTACGCCGCCGCCTTCTGGGCCCTGGCGCGCGGGCTGGGCTACGACGCCGAGGCGGTATCGGGCACGCTGGGCTGGGATTATGAGCGGCACGGCTGGGTCGTCATATACGACGAGGCCGGCACGCGGCTCACCTATGACCCGGAGACGGAGATGGCGTACATCAGAGACGGGGACCGCCCGCGCAATATGTTCGCCATGTTGCCCGCCTATGCCGCGGGCTGGAATTACCACTATGGAGCGTGAGAGCATGAAACTCAAGGCCGTGGCGTTTACCGCCGCGCTGCTCCTCCTGTGCCTGATCCCTTCGGCGGGGATGCTGGTCCTGGGCCCGAGCGGGGCCAGGGCGAACGAGCTGGCCCCGGAGCCTCCGGAGCTGCTCGACGCCTCCGGCGCGCCCAACGCGCAGCTGCTTTCGGACACGGCGGAGTACCTGAACGAGAGCTTCGCCTTCCGGCAGGAGCTGATAACGCTCTGGGCGCGGGTGGAGGCCCTGTTCGGGCAGAGCGCGGAGGACGGCGTCATCCTGGGCTCCGACGGCTGGCTCTATTATGCCGAGGAGCTCTCCGACTACTCCGGCCTCGGGCTGATGACGGAGCGGGAGATCTTCGCCGCGGCCCGGAACCTCGCCCTCATGGCCGAGTATGTCGAGGGCCTGGGCGCGGACTTCCTGTTCACCGTCGCGCCGAACAAGAGCACGCTCTACCCGGAGCACATGCCGCACTACATCCGCAGCGGCGCCGCCTCGAACGCCGGGCGGCTGAAGGCCGCGCTGGAGAGCGCGGGCGTCGCGTACGCGGACCTCTTCGAGGCCTTCGGCGCGCGGGAGGAGACGCTGTACTTTGAGCACGACTCGCACTGGACCTCCGCCGGGGCGGCGCTGGCCGCGGACGCCATAAACGCCGCCCTGGGCGTGGAGAGCGCATACTTCGAGGGCGGCGCGCGGGAAACGGTCCGGCACGAGGGCGACCTGTACGAGATGCTCTATCCCTCCGCCGCCGACCCGGAGACGGACGAGGCGCCGTCCGGGCTCGAATTCAGCCAGGGCGACGGCGTCAGGCCGGACAGCATAACGATAGACACCCGCGGCGGCGGCGAGGGCGCGCTGCTCATGTTCCGCGACTCGTTCGGCGAGCTGCTGTACCCCTACATGGCCGACAGCTGGGCCGAGGCGAGGTTCTCGCGCCAGGCGGCCTATGACCTGAGCGCGGCGGCGGAGCTCGGCAGCAGCGCCGTGGTGATAGAGCTGGTGGAGCGGAACATCCCCTGGCTCCTGGAGCAGCCGGCCGGCTTCCCGGCCCCGGAGCGGGATCGGGAGCTCTCCGGCGCGCAGCCGGGCGAGGCCGGCCTCACGCTCCGGCAGGACGGGGAGCAGCACCGGGTCTCCGGCGCGATCTCCGGCAGGATCGACTTTGATTCCCCTGTGTACATATCATATAATCACCATTGCTATGAGGCGTCCCTGACCGGGGACGGGTTCTCCGCCCTGCTCCCGGGAGAGGGCGGGGGCGAGTACGGGATCTACTGGTACTCCGACGGCGCGCTCAAATGTGCGCTGGCGGACAAATAGAAAGAGAGAGGGAATGGACATGAAAAAGATTGCTGTAATGCTGCTTTGCGCCCTGCTGGCGCTGAGCACGGCGGCCTGCGGACAGGCCGGGACCGAGGCCCCGGCGGAGAGCGCCGCCGCCCAGACCGCCGCGGCCGAGCCCGCCGTGACCGAGACCCCCGCCGCGGACGAGGCCGCCGGGGACGCGAGCCTGCTCGACACGGCCAAGCAGTTCGAGGGCGAGCCGCTCGAGGACCTCATCGCCGCCGTGGGCGAGCCGGAGAGCAGCGACTACGCGCCGAGCTGCCTGGGCGACGGCGAGGACGGCAACCTCTACTACGACGGCTTCACGGTCTACACGTACAGGGACGACAGCGGAGAGATAGTAAACTATGTTGAGTGAGGTCCCGCCTGAAAGCGAGGCATTTTATGAAAAGAGCGAGGAAGACCCTGATATGCTTCGTGATCTTTGCCGCGTTCGTCCTGGTCGCGGCAGGGCTCGCATTTCTCATACCCTGGCTGGGAGCGGCCAGGGAGATGCCGGCCGGCTGTGAGCTGGAGGTCTTCGCCAGGGGCGGCGGCGAGTATGAGCTCAGCTGGACCGCGGCGGAGCGGGTCGGGGACTACCGCATCAGCATCTCCCAGGCCGGCGAGGACGGCGCAAAGCTGCGTGAGTTCGACGTCAGCGGCACCTCCGCCCTGCTCTCGGACCTGCCCGAGGGCGAGGCCCTGAGCCTGAGCATAACGCCTCTCGGGCGCTGGCGCACGATAGGCGGGGAATTCCTGCGGCCCGGCAGGAGGCCGGCCGTCGCGCAGCTGACGCTCGAGCCGCTTGAGATCGGGCAGTTTGAATGCCGCATCGACGACGAGGCCCAGACGCTCGAGCTCGACATGGGCCCGGACGAGGGCCTGAGCTACGAGCTGAGGCTCCTGGACGGCGAGGTCGAGACCCCGGTCAAGTCGGGCGGCGCGAAGCTGACCGTGAGCTTCGGCGCCGGGGGCGACCTGCCCATGCCGGAGCACGGCGAGGAGCTGACCTTCGCCGTCAGGGCCGTGCGCCGCTCGGACGGCCTGACCCTGACCGGGACGCCGAGCGAGGGCATCAGCGTGGACAGGCAGGCCCTGCTGCCCGGAAGGCTGGAGCTGGACGTCGAGGACCTGGGCGGCAACCGCTACCGCCTCAGCTGGAACGAGACCAAGGGCGAGGGCTACGAGCTGCAGCAGCGCGTGGACGGCGAGTGGCGCACCGCGGCGAGCTTCGGGCTGGAGGATGCGCGGGAGTACCGGACGGGCCTGCTCCCCTCCTGCCGGGACGAGTATTTCAGGGTCATCAGCGTGGGCGGCCGGGTGGAGGAGGGCGCGCAGTTCGCCGCGGAGCCGGCGGAGGCCTACATCAGGACCGGGCTGTGCACCACCTACTGCACCATCTGGCCGCTGACGGAGCTGGCCTTCTACCCGGAGCCGGACTGGAACGCGGAGAACGCGGGCAGCATACCCGCGGGCACGGCGCTCTGCGTGCTGGCGGAGGAAAACGGGCTTTTCAAGGTGCGCTATGCCGGGGAGTACGGCTATGTGGACAGCAACTACTGCCTCATAAACCTGCCCGAATACATGGGCGACCTCGTGAACTGCAGCATCACGAACAGCTATGAGTCGCTTTACGCCGTGCACGGCTATGAGATCCCCGAGGTCACGGGCGAAGTCGTCAAGGGCTACGAGCACGTGCAGCTGGGAGACGGCAGCAGTCTGGCGCCCTACCTCTATCCCTGCTGCGGCAAGCTCTATGACGCGGCGATAGAGGCGATATGCCGGGGATACAGGCTCAAGATCTACGACTCCTACCGCCCCAACGAGGCTACGCGGGACATATACGACAAGGCTGAGGCGCTCTCCTACGAGCCGGTGCCCGAGCTGGACATCTACGGCGAGGTGCCGGAGGAGCTGCCGGAGCTTGCCGACGGCGAGGTGCTGACCTACCTGCGGCTGTGGACCGAGGGCAGCTTCGGCCTGCCGAATTTCCTGGCCCAGAACGGCTCCATGCACAACATGGGCATAGCGCTGGACCTGACGCTCGAGACTCTCTCGGGCGAGGAGCTGGAGATGCAGACGGACATGCACGACCTGAGCATCTACTCGGTCATCTACAAAAACAACGCCGAGGCCAACCTGCTGAGCGAGCTCATGAAGGGCGCGGGCTTCGGCGGCCTTACCAGCGAGTGGTGGCACTTCCAGGACAACGACACGCGCAGCGAGCTGAAGCTCAACATCTATATGTACAGCGGCGTGTCGGCCGAGGGCTGGACGGCGGACGACATCGGCTGGCGCTACCGCCGCGCCGACGGCAGCTTCGTCACCGGCGCCGCGGAGATAGGCGGCGTCAGCTACGACTTCGGCGAGGACGGATATTGCGAATACCGGCAGGCCGAATAGGCCCGAAACAAGGCAAGCGGACGCCCGCGTGCAAGCGAGCGTCCGCTTTTCCCGGCGCATCCCGCGCCGCGATGCGGCGGCCCCCCCGAGGCTTTGAGCCTCGGGGGGCTTTTTGCACCCTGTTTACCGCCGCGGCGTCTATGAGACCCCCGGAATTCCATGCAAAAAATCTATGCTTCCAAAGCCAACATTTATATTGTCAAAAACTTGGCTTGCCATTTGTAGGTATTCACCAATTTATGCCGTTGAGGACAAATTGGCGGAAACTGCTCACGGCGGGGGGAGTATAGGCTCGGTCGTCGCTGACCATGTAGAAGTTCCGCTCCCACACCGGGCTTGCGATTTGGATGATCTTCACGTTCAGGCGCAGCAGCATGTCCATGTACGGCACCACAGCGATGCCGAAGCCCCGCGCCACAAAGCCCGCGATGACCTGGTCCTCGTCTATTTCATACGCTATCCGAGGCTGCCCGCCCGCGCGGGAGAACAGCTCGTCCACCACCCCGCGCAGGCCCGAGCCCCGTGAAAAATACACCTGCGGATATGGCAGCGTCTCCCCCAGGTCCACCGAGTGCCTCGCCGCCAGCGGGTGGTCCCGCGGCACGATGAGCACCAGGTCCTGCCGCTCCACCGCCACGGCCGTGAAGCCCAGCTCCGCCGGGGGCTTCGACGCGAACACCAAATCGTATCTCCGCTCCGCCAGGCCCTCCAGCAGCCGGTCCGTCATCCCCGTCTCAAAGGTAAAATGTATCTTCTTCCCCGGATTCGCCGCCAGGAAGCGCGAGACCACCTCCGGCACGTAGTCCACGCCCAGGGTCCGCAGCAGCCCCAGCCGCACCAGGCCCTCGCCCCGCGCGACGCGCCCCAGCTCCTCCACGCCCTCGTCCAGCGTCGAGAGCGTCCGCTCCGCGCAGCCCAGAAACTGCTCCCCGAAGCGCGTCAGCTCCGTGTTCCGCCCCGACTTCTCAAACAGCGGCACCCCCAGCTCCCGCTCCAGCTGCGCTATGGCATGGCTCAGGCTCGGCTGGGTTATGCACAGGCGCTCCGCCGCGCGCGTGTAGTGCCGCGTATGCGCCAGCTCCACAAAATATCGCAGATGGTACAGATTCATGCCCTCCGCGCCCCCTTCCTTCGGGTTTATTCTACCATATTCGATAGATAAAATCTATAATATTTTAGATTTAATTTATTTGTTAATTTTGCGTCAGAATGTTATGCTCGCGACAGAACAAAGGGCCGCGCGGCGGCGAGAAAGAAAGGATGCGGACACATGAACATTGACGGCAAGACCAAGCTCTACGGCCTCATCGGCACGCCGGTGGAACATTCCAAGTCCCCCGCGATGTACAACTACTGCTTTGAGAAATACGGCCTCAACTGCGCCTACCTCGCCTTTGACGTGGACATGGAGCACGTGGCGGAGGGCGTCGCGGCGCTGAGGACCTTCGGCGTCCAGGGCTGCAACGTGACCATGCCGCTCAAAAACGCGGTCATCCCGTATCTGGACGAGGTCAGCCCGGCCTCCCGTGCCATCGGCAGCGTGAACACCATTGTAAATAAGGACGGCCGGCTCTGCGGCTACGTGACGGACGGCATGGGCTATACCGGCCAGCTGCGCCGCGGCGGCGTGGAGATAGCCGGCAAGACCGTCACCCTCCTGGGCGCGGGCGGCGCGGCGAGCGCCATCGCCATCGAGGCCGCGCTGGAGGGCGCGAAGGAGATCCGCGTCTTCAACAAGCGCGACGCCTTCTGGGAGCGCGCGCTGGCGAACCTGGGGACCATAGGCGACGCCGCCCCGGCCTGCAAGATAAGCCTCAGCGACCTCGACGACGCCGCGGCCCTGCGCGCGAGCATCGAGACGAGCGACATCCTGACGAACGCCACCCGCGTCGGCATGGCCCCCATGGACGACGCCAGCCTCATCACCGACCTGACGATGCTCAGGCCCGGCCTCATAGTCACCGACGTCGTCTACAACCCCGAGGAGACGAAGCTCCTGCGCGAGGCGAAGGCCGCCGGCTGCACCACCTTCGACGGCCTGGGCATGCTCATCGGCCAGGGCGCGGCGAGCTTCAAGCTCTACACCGGCCTCGACATGCCGATAGACGAGGTCTGCGACGCCATCTACAGATAAGAGAAGGAGGACGCGAGAGATGAGCATGAAAAAGTACTACCCCACGGCCTTCGCGCTGTACATGACCTACTTCGTCCTCGGCGTGGCCGGCTCCATCATGGGCCAGTACAAGCAGGAGCTGGCGGCCCTCTGGGGCAGCGGCCTGCTCTCCGACGGCACTTACGACGTCTCCGGCGTGCTCGCGGTCATCGCGGCGCTGGGCCTCGGCCGCCTCATCAGCTACCCCTTCGCCGGCCCCATCTCCGACCGCTTCGGACGCCGGGTCCCCGCCCTCGTGGGCTGCGCGCTCTACTTCATCTTCTTCGCCGCGGTCTGCTACACGCGCAGCTACGTGCTGGCCTACATACTCGGCATCGTCTCCGGCGCGGCCAACGGCTTCCTCGACGTCAGCATCACCCCCTCCTGCATGGAGATATTCAAGGAAAAGGGCACCATCGCGAACATCTTCACCAAGCTCTCCATCTCCATCGCCCAGTTCCTGCTGCCCTTCGCCATCGGCTTTGTCGCGGCGCGCGCTCTGCCCTACTCCACCATCTTCCTCTTCTGCGCGGCCCTCATCGCCGTCACCGGCATAGCCCTCATCTTCCTGCCCTTCCCGCCCTATGAGCGCAGCGTCAAGGTCAAGGGCGAGAAGAAGGAGCGCATGAAGTTCTCCCCCAGCGCCGTCATCCTCATCATCCTCGGCTTCACCACCTCCACCACCTTCATGATCTGGCTCAACTGCTATCAGGAGCTGGCGAAGTCCTACGGCATCGCCGACCCGAGCCTCGTGCAGAGCTTCTACTCCGTCGGCATCGTCCTCGCGCTCTTCGTGAACGCGGCGCTCCTGGCCAAGGGCCTCAAGCCCTCGAAGATCCTCGTCATCTACCCCTCGGCAGCCGTCGTCACCATGGTTGCCGTGCTCATAATCGCCCAGCCCTGGATATGCTACCCGGCGGGCTTCCTGATGGGCTTCTTTGCCGCGGGCGGCGTACTGCAGCTCGTGACCAGCGTGGCCGTCACCATGTTCCCCAAAAACCGCGCGGTCATGACCTCCATCGTCATGATATCCTCCTCCATCGCCAACTACGCCGTCCTGTCCATCGCCGGCCTGCTCACCAGCGTCGGCGGCGCGAACGGGCCCAAGCTCATCATGCTCTTCAACATAGCCGTGACCGTCATCGGCATCGTGCTTGCCGTCATCCTGAACGCCCGCTTCGACAAGGACTTCCAGAAGCCCGAGGCCGAGGCAAAGGCCTGAGACGAAAACAATTAGGGAGGAAATAAAAATGTCCAAGAATCATCCGCTGACCATCAGCTCCTGGACCCTGGGGGACCAGTGCAAGTTTGAAGAGCGCGTCGCCGCCGCCAAGGCCGCCGGCTTCGAGGGCATCGGCCTGCGCGCCGAGACCTACGTGGACGCCCTGGCCGAGGGCCTGCACGACGAGGACATCCTCGCCATCCTGAAGAAGTACGACATCGCCGTCACCGAGGTGGAGTACATCACCCTCTGGGCCGAGGACCGCCGCAGCTACGAGCAGATGTACAAGGAGCAGATCTGCTTCCACATGTGCGGGCTCTTCGGCGTGGAGCACATAAACTGCGGCCTCATGGAGACCTACTCCGTTGAGCACACCGCCCAGAAGCTCCGCGAGCTCTGCGGCAGGGCCGGCAAGTACACCATCGGCGTCGAGCCCATGCCCTACAGCGGCATCCCGGACATCAAGAAGGCCTGGGCCGTCGTCAAGGGCTCCGGCTGCGAGAACGCCAAGCTCATCCTCGATTCCTGGCACTGGGCCCGCGCGAACCAGCCCTTTGACCTTGAGCTGCTCGCCGACATCCCGGCCGAGAAGATAGTCTCCATCCAGCTCAACGACGTGCTGCCCCGCGCCTACGCCAAGGCCATCCTCCGCGACGAGAGCATGCACGACCGCTGCCTGTCCGGAGACGGCATCGGCATCACCGCCGACTTCCTTAAGATGATCAAGGCCAAGGGCGTCTCCCCGAAGGTCGTGGGCGTCGAGGTCATAAACGACGAGGTCCTCTCCAAGGGCGTAGCCGAGGCCGCGAAGCTGAACTTCGAGACCACCCAGAACGTGCTGAAAGCCGTCTGGCCCGAAATAGCCGCAGAGTGAAGATAAAGGAGGAAAAAACGATGAATATAGACGGACTCACCAAAATGTACTGCCTCATCGGCAGCCCCGTGGGCCACAGCGGCTCCCCCGCGATGTACAACTACAGCTTTGACCGCCTGGGCATCAACAGCGCCTACCTCGCCTACGACGTGCCGCTGGAGAAGACCGGCGAGGCCGTGGCGGCCCTGAGGCTCCTCGGCTGCGGCGGCTTCAACGTCACCATGCCCTGCAAGACCGAGGTCACGAAGTACCTCGACCGCCTGAGCCCCGCCTGCGAGCTCATAGGCGCGAGCAACTGCGTCGTCGTCGAGGCCGACGGCACGCTGACCGGCCACAACACGGACGGTCTGGGCTTCGTCGCGAACCTGCGCGTCCACGGCGTGGACGTGAAGGGCAGGCGCATGGTCATCCTCGGCGCGGGCGGCGCCGGCACCGCCGTCACCATGCAGTCCGCCGTGGACGGCGCGAGCGAGATCCACATCTTCAACCGCAAGGGCTACACCTTCTACCCCAACGCCGAGCTCACCGTCAAGAAGATAACCGAGCGCATCCCCGCCTGCAAGGCCAGCGTCACCGACCTCGCGGATAAGGAGGCCCTCGCCGAGGCCGTAAGAAACTGCGACATCCTCGTGAACGCCACCAAGGTGGGCATGGCCCCCCTGGACGGCGAGACGCTCATAGACCCCTCGCTCTTCCGCGCCGACCTCGTCGTGGCCGACACGGTGTACAACCCCAAGGAGACGCGCATGATACTCGAAGCCAAGGCCGCGGGCGTCAAGGCCGCCATCGGCGGCATAGGCATGCTGCTGCGCCAGGGCGTGGAGGGTTTCCGCCTCTACACGGGCCGGGAGATGCCCGCCGACGAGGTCATGGACAAGTTCTTCGCCTGAGAGAGAGAAAGGAGAGAGAGCAGAGATGAACCACAACTTTCCGAACATGTTCAGCCCCATAAACATCGGCACCGTGACGGTCCCCAACCGCTTTGTCGTCCCGCCCATGGGCAACAACTTCGCCAACACCGACGGCTCCATGAGCGAGCGCTCCGCCGCCTATTACGAGGCCCGCGCCAAGGGCGGCTTCGGCCTCATCACCATCGAGAGCACCGTCGTCTACAAGCAGGCCAAGGGCGGCCCGCGCAAGCCCTGCCTCTTCTCCGACGAGGTCGTCCCGAGCTTCAAGCGCGTGGCCGACGCCTGCCACGCCTACGGTGCGAAGGTCAGCATCCAGCTCCAGCACGCCGGCCCCGAGGGCAACAGCAAGCTCACCGGCTACCCCCTGAAGGCCGCCTCCGCCATCGCCCCCAGCGCCGGGCGCGAGATCCCCGAAGCCATGCCCACGGAGGAGGTCTACAGGCTCATCGAGTGCTACGGCGACGCGGCGCGCCGCGCGCAGCTGGCGGGCATCGACATGGTCGAGGTCCACTGCGCCCACGGCTACCTCGTGAGCACCTTCATCTCCGCGCGCACCAACAAGCGCACGGACGAGTTCGGCGGCTGCTTTGAGAACCGCATGCGCCTGCCCAGGCTCATAATCGAGAACATCCGCAAGAAGACCGGCGGCAACATGCCCATCCTCTGCCGCATCAACGCCCGCGACGAGGGCGACGGCGGCGTGGACGTCCACGACGCGGCGGCCATCGCGGCCTATCTCGAGCAGGTCTGCGGCGTGGACGCCATCCACGTCACCCGCTCCATCCACATCCACGACGAGTTCATGTGGGCCCCGAACATCACCCACGGCGGCTTCAACGCCGAGCTCGGCGCCGAGATAAAAAGGGCCGTGTCCGTCCCCGTCATCCTTGTGGGCCGCTTCACCGAGCCGCAGTACGCGGAGCTGCTGGTGAAACAGGGCCGCGCGGACCTCATCGCCTTCGGCCGCCAGAGCATAGCCGACCCCGAGCTGCCGAACAAGGCGAGGAACGGCCAGCTTGAGAAGCTCACCCCCTGCATAGCCTGCCTGCTGGGCTGCGTGCCGAACATGCTGCAGGGCCGCCCCATCACCTGCGCCATGAACCCCTGCGCAGGCCGCGAGGCCGAGCTGAAGCCGGCCGAGGTCAGGAAAAACGTCGTCGTCATCGGCGGCGGCCCCGGCGGCATGTACGCGGCCAGGCTCTGCGCCCTGCGCGGCCACAGCGTGACCCTGCTGGAGAAGGACGCCGAGCTCGGCGGCCACTTCCTCGTCGCCTCCTATCCTCCCGGAAAGGGCGAGATCTCCGGCGCCATCCGCAGCTTCATCGTCAACTGCCGCGAGGCCGGCGTGGACATCCGCACAGGCACCGAGGCCACCCCGGAGCTTGTGGCGTCCCTGAAGCCCGACGCCATCATCATCGCCACCGGCAGCGTGCCGCTGCGCCTGCCCATCCCGGGCCTCGACAGCTGCGGCTGCTCCACCGCCGAGGACGTCCTCACCGGCAAGGCCGACACCGGCAAGCGCGTGCTGGTCGTCGGCGGCGGCATGGTCGGCTGCGAGTGCGTCGAGTTCCTCACCGAGCGCGAGCACATCGTGGACATGGTGGAGATGAAGCCGGTCATCGGCGAGGACATCGTCCCCGAGGCCCGCAAGTACATCATGGCCAACCTTGAGAAGCACAAGGTCACCCAGCGCGTCAACGCCCGCGTCAAGCAGTTCTACGCCGACGGCGTGGACTTCACCGACACCGTCACCGGCGAGGACGCGGCCATGCGCGGCTACGACAGCGTAGTGCTGGCCATGGGCTACCGGTCCAACAACACCCTTGAGGAGCAGCTCAAGGTCCTCGCGCCTCAGGTCATAGTGATCGGCGAAGCCCGCCAGGCCCCCGGCAACTCCATGGAGGCCACCGGCGACGCCCTCAACGCCGCCCTGGCCATCTGAGCCGGCTGAAACATAAAAATGCCGCCCCTCCGGGCGGCATTTTTTCATTAAACATATTTCGGGCGTATGCGCATATTTTTCTGCAAAGCCCTTGACTGTAAACCCGCTTTATACTTTAAAATGGGCCTATGGAGGGATGTGCCATGACCATAGCGGAGCTGGAGCGGCGCAGCGGGCTGACGCGCGCCAACATACGCTTTTACGAGGCCGAGGGCCTTCTGCGCCCCGCGCGCAGGGAAAACGGCTACCGCGACTACTCGGAGGAGGACCTGGCCCTGCTCCTGCGCGTGCGCCTGCTGCGGGAGCTGGGGCTGCCGCTGGCGGAGATACGGCAGCTGCGCGGCGGGGACCTGGCTCTGGGCGCGGCGCTGGACGCGCACCTGGCGCGCCTGGGCGTGGAGCTGGAGCGGGCGGAGCGCTCCCAGGCGGTCTGCCGGGACATACTCGGCTCGGGCGAGAGCTTCGAGGCCCTGGACGCCCCGCGCTGGCTGGCGGAGCTGTCCGCGCGCGGCCCGAAGCCCGCCGAGGGCTTTGACAGCGTCCCGCCCCTCATCTGCCCCTGGCGGCGCTTCTTTGCGCGGAACCTGGACCTCATGCTCTGCACCATCCTGCCCCTTGCCGCCGCGGCCCTGCTTTTCCGCCCCAACTACCAGCCCCAGGGCTTTGGCTTCACCGTTATACGCACGCTAGTCACCCTCGCGGCCCTTTTTGTCGCGGAGCCGCTGCTGCTGCACTTCTGGGGCACGACGCCGGGCAAGTGGCTGCTGAGCCTCTCTGTCGAGAGCGAGAGCGGCGGCCGCCTCAGCCTCGGGGAGGCCTGGGGCCGCACGACGGGGCTCATCTGCTACGGCCTCGGCTTCTACTTGCCCCTGGTCAGCCTCGTGACCTGCGCCGTTTCGTATCAAAAGCACAGCTCCGGCCGGCCCCTGAGCTGGGAGGCTGGCTCGGAGCTGCGGCTGCGCGACCGGGGCCGGGCGGCGGGCGTCGCGGGCTATATCTGCCTATGTGCGCTGCTGTTTTTTGTCGCGGCCTGGACGCTGCTGGACGCCCAGCTGCCCCGGCACCGGGGCGAGATGAGCGCGGCGGAGTTCTGAGAGAACTACAACAGCCTCGCCGCGATGCACGGGCTGCACTCGGACGGCAAGCGCCTCACGACGGAGGGCTGGATAGACATAAACCACAGCCTCACCATCGGCAACCTTTCCGACTCGGAGCCGGAGTATGTCTTCACGGAGGAGGGCGGGGTCCTCCCTCGGCTGGAGCTGCGCATTGAGACGGGGGAGGACGCCATCTACATCTCCCCGCCGACGAGCGAGCTTCAGCTGGCCGCGATGAGCCTGGTCTGGGGCCGGGAGGGCATGGGCGCGCTGGACCTGGCCGAGCGGCAGGAGCTTTTGCGGCGGATAAAAGCCGCGGGTTTCGGCGGCTTTGACTTCGAGGCGGCCGGCCTGCGCCTTTTCTGCGAGGCCGAGTATGCCGGCGAGCCCACAGCCTTCGGCCTCACCGCCGCCGAAGACGGCTCCCCGCCCCATATGAAGCTCCTCTTCAGCGTGACGGAAGCGTGAAAAAGAGCCGCCTGAGGCGGCTCTTTTTTCATACGGTCCCCTCGGCGTGGAGGCGGCGGATCTCCTCCTCGCCGCGCCCGAGGACTACGCGCAGGATCTCGTCCGTGTCCTGGCCGAGCCTGGGGGCCCCGCGCCAGACGCGGCCCGGCGTCCCGCTCAGCTTCGGGAACACGCCGAAGGCGCGCAGGCTGCTGCCCAGGGTCTCGTCCGTGTAGCTGACGAAGTCCCCGCGAGAGAGGAAGTGCGGGTGCTCCATGCACTCCTCCACGCTGTTTATGCGGGAGCAGGGCACCTTGGCCCGGCGCATGATCTCCTCTATCTCCTGCGCGTCGTGCAGGGAGAACCAGCGGCGTATCTCCGCATCCAGCTCGCGCCCCGGCTCAGAGTTCAGCGCCTCCGGCGAGGCCGCGGCCGTATCATAGGGAAAGCGCGCCTCGTCAAAGCCCAGGGCGCGCACGAAGCGGGCGTACACCGCCCGGCCCACGGCTCCGAGGCAGATATACCTGCCGTCCCGGCTCTCGAACACGTCCCAGGGCTGGGAGGAGGTGGACCTGCTGCCGCTGCGGCGGATGTCGCCCAGGCCCAGGGAGCGCTTAGTGAAGGCCTCGCGCATTATCTTGGCCTGCGCCTCGTACTGGGCGACGTCCACGACCTGGCCCTCGCCCGTCTCCCGGGCGTGCATATAGGCCGCCAGCAGGCCGAAGAGCGCGAAAAGCGCCGTGACGTAGTCGCTCACGGCCGGGGACACGACGAGCGGCGGCCGGTCGGGCCAGCCGTTGAAGAGGGCGTAGCCCGAAAAGGCCTGGCCTATCATGTCGTAGGAGGCCTGGTCGCAGATCTCGGGCACGCCCCCGAACTCGCGATGTCCGTAGCCGGAGATGTGGACGATGACGAGGGCCGGGTTCGCCTCGAGGAGCTCCGCGTCGCGGATGCCGAGCTTTTCGGTCCAGACCATGTTCTCGATGAAGATGTCGCTCCTGCGTATGAGCTCCAGGAGCAGCTCGTGCGAATCGGCGCGCCCGGGCCCCAGCTCCAGGGTCATAGACAGGCGGTTGCGCGCCTCCTGAGCCCAGGCCGCGCCTATGGTCTGCCCGTCCCGGCCCCGGGCCAGCGGGCCGAAGCTGCGGTAGGTGTCGCCCACGCGGGGCCGCTCTATCTGTATGACCTCCGCGCCGAACTCGGCCAGCATGCTGGCGGCGAAGGGCATCGCGATGAGCGAGCCCGCGCCCACCACGCGCATGCCCTCAAACGGCCCGAAGCGCGGCGATATGAATTTCCTTTCCGACATTTGTCCCTCCGTGCGAAAGAGCCCCGTTCCGGGAAATATTCAATGCGCCCGGCGGACAGCGCAGTCACGGCCCGCCGGGCACATCTCAAGGAGTGAAAAAAAAGCGGATGTCTCACAGCCCCCGCACGGGACGGAACAGCCTGTCCGAATTCTCGCGCAGCACGCTCTTCTGGATCTTGCCCGTGACGTTGTGGGGCAGGTCGTCCACGAAGGCGACATAGCGGGGCTTTTTGTAGCTCGGCAGGTTCTGCCGGCAGTAGGCGATGAGCTCCTCGTCGGAGAGCTCGCAGCCCTCGTTGAGCACGATGGCCGCGGCCACGGCCTCGCCGAAGCGGTCGTCCTCCACGCCTATGAGGGCGCAGTCGAAGACGGCGGGGTGGTTCCTGAGCACGTCCTCCACCTCCTGGGCGTAGACGTTCTCGCCGCCGGTCTTTATCATGTCCTTCTTGCGGTCCACGAGGTAGTAGAAGCCCTCCTCGTCGCGGCGGAGCAGGTCCTCGGTGTGGAACCAGCCGTCGCGCAGGACGCGGGCGTTCAGCTCCTCGTTCTTTATGTAGCCCCTGAAGAGGCTGGGCGAGCGGACCAGACCCTCGCCGACCTCGCCGACGGGGACCTCGTTGCCGTCGTTGTCCACGAGCTTCATCTCGCAGTTGGCGTTTATGCGGCCGACGGTCTTGCACAGCTCGGGCCTGCGCTCGAATTCGGCCTGGGAGAGCACGGCGCTGCAGGAGGCGCAGACCTCGGTGGAGCCGTAGGAGGGCCGCAGCTTGCAGTTGGGGAACATGGTGAAGATCTTGTGCACATAGTCCATGCTGCACTTGCCGCCGGTGAACTGGGCCTCGCGCAGGGAGCTGAGGTCGTGCTGCTTCCAGAGGCCGGAGTCGTAGAGCCGCATGTAGAGCAGCGGGGGCACCATGAGCATCATGGTGACGCGGTACTTCTCTATCTGGCTGAGGATGAACGCGGGGTCCACCTTGTCCACCAGCACGAAGGTGCCGCACAGGGCGAGCATCTTGACGAGGATGCTCAGGCAGGCGGTGTGGAAGAAGGGGCAGTGCGTGAGCGCGACCTCGGGCCTGTGGCTGTTGTCGTTCTCGATGGCCAGCATGAGGCCGTATTCGCGCATCATGCTCTGGGTCCTGAGCACGGCCTTGGAGGTGCCGGTGGTGCCGCTGGTGAGGATGATGACGGACTCGTCGTCGGCGGAGAGGTCCACCTGGGCCTCATGGTCGTCGGGGCCGTCTATGAGCGGGGCGAGGCTCAGCTCGTCCTCGCGCGGCTCGCCCAGGACTATCATGTGCCGCAGCCTGCCGTAGGCGGCCTGCGCGGCGTGGATGGTGTCGGAAAAGCGCGCCTCGTACACAACGGCCTTGCAGTCCACCACGTCCATGATGCGGGATATCTCGCCGTAGAGGAAGTGGGTGTTTATGGGCATGGCCGTGGCGCCTATCTTCTGGGTCGCCAGGAAGACGAGGATGACCTCGGCGCAGTTGCCGAACATATAGGCGACGCGGTCGCCCTTGCCGAGGCCGATGGAGGTGAAGGAATTGGCCAGGCGGTTCACTGCCCGGTTGAGCTCGGCCCAGGTGTAGGCCTTGTCCTTGTAAACGAACGCAAGCCTGTCGGGATACATCTGCGCGTTTCGGATAAGGAAGTGATCAAATTGAAACATTTTGTATACCCCTTGTCATAAGTCCGCAGGCTGACCGGGCTCGGCCCGGTCAGCCGGACTTTGTTTCAATGTGCTTAAAGCTCGTTCGCGGGCACGGCGTCCATGAGCGCCTTGTAGCGCGCATAGTCGTCGGAGACCTTCTTGCCGTTGAGCGCGGTCATGATGATGAGGATGACGAGGCCGACGCCGCAGCCGGGCCAGAAGGGCACGATGCCGAAGGGCTGGCCGGCGAAGTGCCACACCGCGGCGATGACGCCGCCGATGAGCATGGACCAGAACGCGGAGTTCTTGTCGACCTTCTTCCAGTAGGCGGCGATGACCAGCACCATGCCGGCGACGGCGCGGATCTGGAAGGCGCCGTTTACCTGGGTGAGGATGGAGTTGGCGTAGATGCCGAGGAAGGTGGCCACGACGCCTATGCCGACGATGGCCCACTTGGAGAAGCGCAGCTGCTGCTTGTCGGTGGCGTTCTTGTTGAGGACGGCGAGGTAGAAGTCGCGGGTGAGCGTGGTCGAGAGCGTCAGCAGGAAGGCCGGGGCCGTGGAGAACACGGCGGCGATGATGGCCATGCTGGCGAGGGCGCCGATGGCGGGGCCGAAGGTGTCGGCCACGGTGTAGAAGATGGTGCCGGCCTCGGCCTCGGGGTACATAATCTTGCCGAAGATGCCGATGAGCGCGGGGAAGAAGGCGAAGACGATGACGAAGATGGCCGCGGCGAGCACGCCGGCGTTGGCGGCCCTCTTGCTCTTCGCGCTGTAAATGTTGGCGACGAGCGAGGTGGAGAGGATGAAGGCGAACAGGCCGCCGGCGGCGTTGCCGATGACGGCGCTGACGCTGGGCTGGGTCACGCTGAGGTAGGAGCCGCCCAGGGTCTCGCGCACGAGGTCCAGGCTGCCGACGTGGTTCCAGGCGAGGATGCCGACGACGACGCAGCCGATGTAGAGGATGGAGGAGTGCACGACGTTCATGGCGGCGATGCCCTTGAGGCCGACGAGGGCCTGGATGACGAAGATGATGCCCATGACCCAGGTCATGACGGTGACATCGACGTTTATCATGGGCGCGAGGATGTTGGCCGCGGCCTTCGGCTGCATGGCGAAGAGGATGCCGTAGACGACGAGGACGATGACCATTACGACCATGCGGCAGCGGCGGGAATCGAAGCGGAACTCAAAGGCCTCGGGCACGGAGTAGGCGCCGTGATAGCCCGCGACGCGGTAAAGTTTGCTGACGGTGATCACGAACACGAAGACGCCGAGGGACTGGCCCCAGTTCGTCCAGGCGGAGGACATGCCTATGCCGAAGGCGGTCTGGGCGCTGCCGACGGTGCTCGAGCCCGCTATCATCTCGCCGAACATGATGAAGCAGACGAGGACGGCGCCGAGCTCTTTTTTGCCCACGAAGAAGGAGTTTATGTCGTTGCGCGCCTTGGCGCGGGTGCTGAGTATCCAGCCTATGGCCGTGGTCACGACTATGTATCCGATGACCAGAATAAGCTCTACCATTACTCTTTTCCCCCAATTTGAATTTGTTTTTCGGATTTTCGGAGAGCGCTATGAACAATTGGCATTTTCTTAACTATCCCAGGCAAACGATAACGGCCCGAAAGCAGGGGCCGTTATCGCATTCAGGGGCAGGCTCACATGAGGCCGAAGGCCTTCCACATGGGCACGCAGCAGATGCAGCCCACGATGCAGGCGAGGGTGTAGACCCAGGACATCTTGCTGGTGGGGTTGTACTGCACCATGCCGTCCGCGGCGGCCATGGCGGTGATGTAGGTGCCGTTGTTGTAGGAGGCGTTGTAGACGTTCACGGTGACGAGCGCGATGAAGCCGGGGATGAAGGGGTGCATGCCCGCCGCTATGGCGAAGGGCGCGCAGGCCACGGTGAAGATGGTCATGAGCGCGGTCTGGGACACGAAGGCGAAGCGGACCACGGTGATGACGAGGACGCAGACGACGATCATGAGGAAGACGTTGGAGAACAGGGGCTCCAGGTAGGCGGCGAAGGTCGTGCCGACCCAGTCGGTGATGCCGGCGCCGGAGAAGACGCTGCCGAGGCCGGTGGAGCAGCCGATGAAGATGACGCTCTCCCAGGCGATGCTGCTGCGGAAGTCCTTGCGGTCGAGCACACCGGTGCTCAGCAGGATGCACATGCCGAACAGGGCGACGACGGCGCTGGAGATGCCGTGCCAGCTCTCGGTGACCCAGAGGACCAGGCAGATGATGAGGACGAAGGCGGCGATCTTCTCATTGCGCTTCATCTTGCCGAGGGCCTCGCGCTGGGCGTGGATGACCTCGGCGGAGACGACGACGTCGTTCTTCGGCGTGTAGAAGATGCGCACGCCGATGTAGGAGAGGATGAGCAGCGCAAGGCCCCAGGGCCAGGCGACGCCCAGCCAGGTGAGGAAGTCGAAGCCGTCCTGATAGCCCTCGGGCAGCAGGCCGATCATGGTGAAGCACATGGTGGAGCCGGTCAGGAAGAAGGGGCCGTTGGCGCCGAAGCCCATCCACATGGAGGAGAAGAGGCCGGCGGCGGGCTTGCTGTTCGGCTCGTAGCCCATGGTCTCGCTGTAGGTCTTGGCGAGGGGCGCCGCGATGGCGACCTTGGCCGTGGCGCTGGGGATGAGGGCGTCGACGATGTTGCCGGCGATGATGAAGCCCAGGGACTGGCTCTTGAAGGAGGCCTTGAACTTGCTGAGGATGAAGAGGACTATGCGCTTGAGCAGGCCGGTCTTGCTCAGGGCCGCGCCGACGGCGAGCACCGGGATGACGATCCAGATGACGCTGCCGGAGAAGGCGGAGAAGACGGTGCCGAGCGAGGTGGCCTTGGTGGCTATCATGAGCGCCATCATCCAGAAGGCGGTGACGTAGTCCGGGAAGACCGAGCCCATCCACCAGAAGATCGCCAGCAGGAAGAGGCCGAGCACCTTCATGCCCTCGGCGGGCAGGCCCTCAAAGGGGGTCATGACGAAGAAGACGACCGCGGCTATGATGCCGAGGATGAAGAAGATGAACTGTTTGACGCTGAAGAGCGTAAATATCTTTTTGTTTCCCATGTTTACCCCTACTCTTTGCGAGAATTATTTGATGCCCAGGCCGCCGGCGACGACGCCCATCTGAGTTTCGGTGGTGCCGCCCATGAAGCGCATGATGCGGCTGTCGCAGAACTGCCTGGAGATGGGCACCTCGGAGCTGATGCCGTAGCCGCCGAACATCTGCACGCAGACGTCGGCCACGCGGAAGGCGAGCTCGGAGGTGTAGTACTTGATCATGGAGCAGTCGGTGTTTATGTCCTTCTTGCCGGCCATGTAGTCAAGCAGCACCATGTCGAGGAAGTTGAGCGCGAGGTTGTACTCCGTGTAGAGCTGGGCCAGCTTGAACTGGGTGTTCTGGAAGGAGGAAAGGGGCTTGCCGAAAAGCACGCGCTGCTTCACATACTCCTTCGTGAGGGCGAGGCTGTGCTCGACCGTGCCGATGGAGCCGTAGGCGGCCATGATGCGCTCGGCCTCGAGGTGCTGCATGAGCACGTAGAAGCCGCGGTTCTCCTCGCCGATGAGGTTTTCCTTGGGCACCTTGACGTTCTCGAAGCTGACCTCGGCGGTGTCCTGGGCCTGCAGGCCGATCTTGGGGATGAGGTGCCTCGAGAGGCCCTCGGAGCCGGCCTCGATGAGCAGCAGGCTTATGCCCTTGTAGGCCTTCTCGGCGTTGGGGTTCGTGCGGACGGCGACGACGAAGAGGTCGGCCACCATGCCGTTGGAGATGAAGGTCTTGGTGCCGTTCACGAGGTAGTGGTCGCCCATGTCCACGGCGCTGCACTGGATGTGGGCGAGGTCGGAGCCGTACTCGGGCTCGGTCATGCACACGGCCATGACGGTCTCGCCGCGGACGATCTTCGGCAGCCACTTCCGGCGCTGCTCCTCGGTGCCGTTCTCCGCGATGTAGGGGGCGACGACGTCGCCGGAGAGGCGGGAGAAGATGCAGTTGAGGCCGCGCTTGGAGTACTCCTCAGCCTTGATGACGGTGTAGAGGAAGTCGCCGGTGCAGCCGGCGCCGCCGTATTTCTTGTCCACCCACATGGCCATGAAGCCGGCCTGGCCCATCTTCTCGAAGTACTCATGGGGGACCTGATGATTCGCGCACCACTCGTCATAGTAAGGAACGGCCTCTTTGTCCAGGAAGGCGCCGAAGGCCTCGCGGAACTCGTTGTGCTGCCACTGGAAGGGGAGCTTTCTTTCCATATCTGTTCCTCCTTGAATCAATTTGCGGGGCGTTTACAGCTCAGACCTTGTCGGCCTTCGGCTTCCAGTCGGCCATCATGCTGGCGATCTCATCCTCGCTGTAGCCGAGGTCGGCGAGCACCTCGTGGGTGTGCTGGCCGAGGGCCGCGGCCTTGTGGATGTAGCCGGGCGCGTCGGAGAAGAAGGCGTTGGGGCCGCGGGTGAGGAAGGTGTCGTGGCTCGTTACGTCGTCGGGGGTGGGAGCCTGGACTATGTAGCCCATGTGCTTGACCTGGGGATCGTTCACGACGTCCTCGGTGGTGTTTATCTTGCAGCAGGGCACGTCGCAGGCCATCATGTGCTCGATGGCGGCGTCCATGTTCGGGAAGGTGTCGAGCCACTCCTCGATCTCGGCGATTATCTCCTCCTGGTACTTGGCGCGGACGTTGACGGTGGCGTACTTGGGGTCGGTCAGGAAGTCGGGCCTGTCCATGGCCTTGGCGACGGCGGCCCAGGCCTTGGGGTTGGGGGCGCAGATGATGACGCCCTCGCCCTTCTTGTTCCAGAAGCCGCCGAAGGGGCACAGCGCGCTGTGGTGGCCGCCGTTGGGGCCGATGACGACGCCGTCGTTCAGGCGGTCGATGGGGCTGTTGAGGTAGATCATGCCCTGCAGCAGGGAGACGTCGATGTGCTGGCCCTTGCCGGTGCGGCGCTGGTAGTGCAGCGCGGTCATGATGGCGGCGTAGGCGTTGGGGCCGGCGAAGTAGTCGGCGAGGGTGACGCCGTGCTTGATGGGGTGGCCGCCCTTCTCGCCGTTGACGCTGATCATGCCGGAGAGGGCCTGGCCCAGCAGGTCGAAGCCGGGGCGCTGGGAGTAGGGGCCGGTCTGGCCGAAGGCGCTGACGGAGCAGTAGATGAGCTTCGGGTTGAGCTCCTTCATGGCCTCATAGCCGAGGCCCAGCCTGTCCATGACGCCGGGGCGGAAGCCCTCGACGAGGACGTCGGCGTCCTTTATGAGCTTCTTGCAGACCTCGATGGCGCGCGGGTCCTTGAGGTTCATGACGACGGATTTCTTGCCGCGGTTGACCCAGGCGTGGGTCATGCCCTTGCCGTCCATGAAGGGGGCGTAGGTGCGGGCCGAGTCGCCGCTCTGGGACTCGATCTTGATGACGTTGGCGCCGAAGTCGGAGGCCATCGCGCTGGCGCCGGGGCCGGCAACGTTCGTGGTGAAGTCAATGATCTTTACATCGTCGAGCATCATTTCCATATTGGTTCTGTTCCTCCTTATATAAAATGCCTTGGCAATACTGCGCTGTGTTAGATGTCCTTCGCAAGGTTGTAGGCGGAGGCGACGGCGTTGTGGATGCGGCCGACGCTGACGGCGTCGCCTATGACGTCCACCTTGGGGAGCTTGTCCTTCAGGGCCTCGTAGAGGTCGTTGTTGGGCCTCGCGCCGGCGGCGATGACGATGGTGTCCGCGGGGAGGGTCTTCCTGCCCTCGGCGTTCTCGACCTCGACGCCGTCGCGGCCGAGCTTCAGCACCTTCGTCTCCTTGAGCAGGTCCACGCCGAGCTGCTTCGTGCGGTACATGATGGACCAGCGGCTGCCGGGGTTGATGTCGGGGGCGAACTTCTTGCCCATCTCGACGACGGCGACCTTGTGCACGCCGTGGTTGAGCAGCTCCTTGAGCTTGGCCTCGGGCTCGGTCTTGTAGATCATCATGAAGCGCAGCTGCTCGGCCGTGATGGTGCCTATCTCTGCGATGGTCATGGCGACCTCGATGCCGACGTCGCCGCCGCCGACGACCACGACGTTTTTGCCGAGCCTGGCCTTGCCCTCGAAGACGTCCCAGGCGTGGACGATGTCGGCGCCCTCCTCGGTGGGGATGGGGGGCATGACGGCCTTGGAGCCGGCGGCGATGACCACGCGGTCGAAGTCCTTCGCCGCGGCGAGGATGTCCTCGGCCGTGGCGGCCTTGTTGAGCACTATCTCAACGCCGAGGGCGCGGCACTCGCGCTCGAGCCACTGGCCGAGGTAGCGGATGTCGTAGCGCCTCGGGGGCGTGGCGGCGTAGAGGGACAGGCCCAGGGTGCGGCCGCGCTTCTCCCAGATGGTGACCTTGTGGCCGCGCAGGGCGCTGACGCGGGCGAACTCCATGCCGGAGGGGCCGGCGCCGATGACGAGGATGCGCTCCGGGTGCTCGCTCTTCACCTCGGTGGGGAGCTTGCCCTCGGCGTTGCACAGCTCATGCTCGCGGTTGCACTCGTAGTTGCCTATGCAGCCGACCTGCTTGCCCGCCTGGGCCGCGTCGAGACACAGGGCGTTGCAGCCGACGCAGGGGCGGATGCGGTCGTACTCGCCGCGCATGGCCTTGTTGACGAGCTGGGGATCGGCCAGCCACTGGCGGCCGATGACGACGCCGTCAAAGTCGCCGCGCTCGACGACCTCCTCGGCGAGGGTGATGTACTGGCGCATGCCCATGATGACGGGGGCCTTCACGCGGGCCTTGATGTTGCGGCCGAGGTAGTTCCAGTTGCCGAAGGGCACCTCCATGGTGATGAGGGGCACGGTGGAGTCGTGCCAGCCGGCGGTGATGGAGAAGCAGTCCACAAGGCCGGTCTTGTCGAGGTATTCGCAGATGTCCGCGATGTCGTCGCCGGTGCAGCCGCCCTCGAGCAGGTCGCTGCCGCTCACGCGCAGCTGCAGGGGGTAGTCGGGGCCGACGGCCTCGCGGATGGCGGTCAGGGTCTCGACCATGAAGCGGTTGCGGTTCTCCATGCTCTGGCAGCCGTACTCGTCCTCGCGCTTGTTGGTCAGCGGGGACCAGAACTGGCCGTAGAGGTAGCCGGAATTGGTCTCGAGCTCGATGCCGTCGAAGCCGGCCTTCTTGGCGATGACGGCGGCCTCGGCCTGCCAGACGACGAACTCCTTTATCTCCTCCACGGTGAGGGCGCGGGGCATCTCGAAGTGGGTGAACTTGCGGGGCACGGCGGAGGGGCCGACGGCCTCCTGGCCGTCTATCGTGGCGCGCGGCGCGGAGGTGCCGCGGTGCATGATCTGGGCGAAGACCTTGGCGCCGCCCTCGTGGATGGCGTCCGTGATGGTCCGCAGGGTGGGAACGTACTTCTCATCGGTCAGCAGGGGGACGTTGTGGGCGTGGCGCACCTTGTCCCACTGCATGTTGGCGAAGACGATGAGGCCCACGCCGCCCTCGGCCCTGGTGCGGTAGAAGTCCGCGGCCGCCTCGTCGAAGATGCCGTCCACGCAGTGGCCGACGCTCATGGGGGACATGACCACGCGGTTCTTGAGCTCGAGGCCGTTGATCTTCATCGGTGTGTAAAGCTTTTTCATAGGACTCTCTCTCCCTTTACTTAGAATTGGCGTCCCTGCGCCTTTCGATCTCCTCCGTGATGGCGGGCACAACGTCCCGGAAGTTTGCCGTGATGCCGTAATGGGAGATGCCGAAGATCGGCGCCGCCCGGTTGAGGTTGATGCTGGCTATCCTCTTGGCGCCCTGCATGCCGACCCGGTACTGCACGGAGCCGGAGACGGCGACGTTCACGATGAGCTCAGGCTTCACGGTGCTGCCGGACTGGCCCAGCTGCCGCTCGCGGGGGAGCAGGCCGCTCTCCACCAGCGGGCGGGAGCCCGCGACCTGGCCGCCGAGCGCGGCCGCCAGCCGCCGGAGCAGGTCCAGATCAGACTCGGTCTTTACACCGCGGCCTCCGGCAATTATAATGGAGGCCTTGTCGAGCTGCGCCCCGCCCGCAGGCTTCGGCGTCTTCTCGAGCAGCTCCCAGTCGGGGTCGGCCTCGACCTCGACGCGCTCCCTTATGAGGCGGCCGCTGCGGCCGGCCTCCGGCTCCAGGGCCTCGAACACCTTCGGCCGCACCGTTACCATCTGCGGGCGGCGCTCGGGGATAGCGATGTTGGCAAACACGCTGCCGCCGTAGGCGGGCGTGGTCTGCACGAAGCAGCCGTCCTCGTCGAAGCCGAGGTCAACGGCGTCCGCGGTGAGGCCCGTGTTGAGGCTCACCATCATCCTGGGCGCGAGGTCGCGCCCCAGGCCCGTCGCCGCGTAGAGCAGGATGGAGGGCCTGTACTTCTCCGCCAGCTGGGTCAGCGCCCGCTGGCAGGGCCTGGCGCTGTACGAGGCCAGGGCCCCGTGCTCGGCAAGGATGACGGCGTCCGCGCCGCGGGCGAAGAGCTCGGCCGCGAGCGGCTCCACCTTGTCCCCCAGCAGCACGGCGGTCACTTCCTCGCCGCTGTGCGCGCTCAGCTGCTTGGCCTTGGCCAGTATCTCGAAAACGGCGGGCTCCAGACGCCCCTCCTGCTGCTCGGCATATACCCATATGCCCCTGTAATTCTCTCCTGCCATGTCAAAACTCCTTGTGCTCAGATGAGGCCTTCTTTTTCAAGCATGTCCGCGAAGCCCGCAGCGATCTCGGCGGGGCTGCCGGAGAGGAACTCGGTCCCTCCGGAGCTCTTGGGCGGGGCGAAGACGCGCTTCGTCTCGGAGGGGGAGCCTGCGGTGCCGGTCCTGGCGGGGTCGGCGCCGAGCGCGGCGGCGTCCCAGACGGCCAGCGGCTTTTCCAGCGCGGCGAGGATGCCGCGGGGCGAGGCGTAGGGCGGCTCGTTTATCCCGTCGCAGACCATGACGGCGGCGGGCAGCTTCACGCGGACCTTCTGGCCGCAGTCCCTGAGCGCCCTGTCGCAGAAGGCCCAGCCGTCCCGGCACTCCAGGGAGACGGCCTGCGTCACCTGGGGTATGTCGAGGAAGGCGGCCACGGCCGCGCCCACCTGGGCGGTGTCGCCGTCTGCCGAGTGCTGGCCGAAGAGCAGCAGGTCGAACTGCCCCAGCTTCTTCGCCGCCTCGGAGAGCGTGTAGGCCGTGGCGAGCGTGTCCGCCCCGCCGAAGGCCCGGTCCGAGAGCAGCACCGCGTCGTCGCAGCCGAGGGCCATCGCCTTGAGCAGCACCTCCCGCGCCTGCGGCGGACCCATCGTGACGGCCGTGACCCGGCCGCCGTGCGCCGCCTTGAGCTGCATCGCCGCCTCAATGGCGTTCAGGTCCAGGGGGTTTATCACGCTGGCCACGCCGTCGCGGCAGAGGTTGCCTGTCTTGGGGTCGAGCTTCACTTCGGTCGTGTCGGGTATCTGCTTCACAAAAACCAGGATGTTCATTTCTTCGCGTCTCCGTACCTTTCCTGCGTATTCCCGCCGGGGCTCATATGACTCCCCGGGCGGAGAGGTCCTCTATCTGCTCCTGCGTGTATCCGAGCTTCGAGAGCGTCTCTGCCGTGTGCTCGCCCTGGCGCGGCGGGAAAAGTTCCGCCTGAGCGGGCGTTTCTGAGAGCTTTATCGGGTTGCCGAGCATCTTCACCGTGCCGTATTCCCCGCGGGGGTCCGTCATCTCGATGACCATGCCCCTGCTCTTTACCTGGGGGTCCTCCAGCGCCTCGCCGACAGTCGCCACGGGCGACCAGCAGCAGTCCACGTCCGCAAGGGCCTCCTTCCACTCGGCAAGCGTCTTGCCGGCAAAGATGCGGGCGAGCTCCGCCTTCATCTCAGCCTGGCAGGAGGGCTCCCTCTGCAGCCGGGCATACTCCGGGCGGCCCACCGCGTCGCAGAACTTGGCCCAGAGGTGCGCCTCCACGGCGCCGAGGCTGATGCAGCGGCCGTCCGCCGTCTCGTAGATGTTGTAGCAGGCGAGCTGGCCGGTGAGTATGCCGCCCTCGGGCTCCGCGTCGCGGCCCTCGGCAAAGCAGCCGCAGACGTTCCACGCGCCGAGGGACAGCGCCCCGTCGAACATTGCCGTGTCCACGTACTGGCCCTTGCCGCTCTGCCTCGCGCCCATGAGGGCTATCAGTATGCCCATGGCCGCGTAGAGCGCGCCGCCGGCCGCGTCGCCTATCTGCACGCCGGGGATGACGGGCTTCTCGCCCTTGCGGGCCGTGAGGCTCAGGATGCCGGCATAGCTGATATAGTTGATGTCGTGCCCGGCGCGCAGCCTGTAGGGCCCGTCCTGGCCGAAGCCGGAGATGGAGCAGTAGACAAGGCGCGGGTTTATGCGGCTCAGCGTGTCCCAGCCTATGCCCAGCCTCTCGGCCACGCCGGGGCGGTACTGCTCGACCACGACGTCCGCGTCCTGCGCCAATTTGTAAAAAATCTCCTTCGCCTCGGTCTCCTTGAGGTTGAGGCAGATGCTTTTTTTGTTTCGGTTCACCTGGAGATACGGCATGCCGAGGCCGTTCACCCTGGGCAGCGACAGGCGCCAGAGATCGCCGCCCTTGGGCGGTTCGACCCTGATCACCTCCGCGCCGAAGTCGGCAAGCAGCATCGTGCACAACGGCCCTGGATACATGGTGCTGAGGTCAAGTATCCGGACGCCCTTCAGCGGAAGTTGCATTCAAATACCCCCTTTGACCTGCCTGTTTGCCGCCGCTTTTGTGCTGCGGCCATGTGCGGAATGTAAATACAAGATTTGTTCAAAAAATATCATAGAAATACTTTTTAGACAATAAACGCCTTCTTTTATGTTATAAATATTCAGTTTCCGCTTCAACATTAGTTTGTTAAATCAAAAACGCAACAATTGCTGGTTGCACCATCAACAAATGGTGGCTGGATTTTTTACGATAAATTGATTAAACTTATCACATGCTGTCGGTCTGTCGAACGCTTCAGCTTCCATTATTTAGGAGAGGAGTCTGCTTATGGATATAAATCAGCTTAGATATTTCATTGAAATATGCAAACTCGGCAGCATGTCTAAAGCTGCAAAAGCCCTCAACATAAGTCCTCAGGGCATAAGCGCCGCCATACGCAGGCTCGAAGACGAACTCATGGCCGACCTCTTCTACCGCTCTGCCAACGGCCTTGAGCTTACAGAGTTTGGTAAAGGCGTTTACGCCGAGGTCCTTGCCGTCATCGAGCACGTGGATAAGATATATACATTGGGCAAGCTGGAGGCGATGGGCAAGACCAGCATCACCGTCGCCATCACCATCGGCCGCTTCATGAAGCTGCCGGCCTCTCTTCAAAAGCTGCTGCTCACGCCGCCGGACGAGTTCAGCGTCAGTCTCGTGAATGAATACTCCTCCACTTGCATGAACATGGTGCTGAATGACGAGGCCGTGTTCGGGATGGTGTACGGGGTCTGCAGCGAGAAGCGCTTCAACGTGACCGAGCTGGAGAACGTGCAGCAGGTGTTCATAGTCAACAAGCACCACCCCCTGGCAAAGAAGGGGAGCATCTACGTCCGGGACCTGGACAACGTCCCCATGCTCATGCCCGAGAAGCGCACGGTCCCCGGCAAGGCCATAGTGGACCTCTTTGCGAAGAACAACATAAAGCTGAACCTGGCCTACGTCTGCATGGTCCCGCACCAGGCGATAGACATCGTCACGAAAAACGAGAACCTGGTCGCGCGGACGCTGCGCACCGACATTAGGGAGGAGGACCTGGAGAACATCTGCGTGCTGGACCTGCTGGACTACGACTTCACCATGCCCTTCTCGCTAATAACCAAGAAGGGCCGCAAGCTGAGCGTGCACGAGCAGCTTTTCAAGCACCTGATGCTGGACTGCTACCGCGTGCCGTGAGCGCCTGAGGGCGCGAAAAGGCCCCCGCCGAAATCGGCGGGGGTCTTTCTGTTTGTTCGGTTTTCTCACTTTTTTGGGAAGCTCACGCTTATCTCGGTGCCGCGCTCGTCGGATTCGAGGCTGATGCGGCCCTTGTGGTACTGGGCGGCGTGCTTTACTATGGACAGGCCGAGGCCCGTGCCGCCGGTGGCTTTGGAGTGGCTCTTGTCCACGCGGTAGAAGCGCTCGAACACCCGGCCCTGGTGCTCCGGGGCAATGCCGGGGCCGTCGTCGCGCACGCGCAGGAGGATATCGTCCTCCCGCTCGGCGGTGTAGATCTCCGCCTTGCCGCCCTCGCGGCCGTATTTGACGGCGTTGTCCGCGAGGTTCCAGACTATCTCCCAGAGCAGGCGGCGAACGCCGCAGAGCTTTGCCGCCCCGCCCGAGACGATGAGCGTGATGCCGCGCCGCCCGGCCTCCGGGGCCAGCTGGGACGCGACTTCCTCCGCCAGCTCGTGCAGGTCCGTCTCCTCCGTCGGGAAGCTCTCGCCCTCGTCCATGCGGGAGAGGTCGATGACGTCCTCGATGAGGGCCAGCAGCCGCGCGGCCTCGGAGCGGATGCGGGAATAAAACCCCGCCTCGTCCCCCGGCTTCACAAGGCCGGTCTCAAGCAGCTCCGCCGCCCCCATGATGGAGTGCAGCGGGGTCTTGAGCTCGTGGGAGACGTTCGCGGTGAACTCGCGCCGGAGCTGCTCGGCCCGGCGGCTCTCCGTGACGTCGAAGGCCAGCAGCACGGCCCCGCCGCCCGGGACGGGGCTGGCGGTGAGCTGGTATTCCAGGCCCATGCGTTCTATGCCGGTCTCCGCACGGCCTCCGGAGCGCACACGCTCCAGCAGCGCGCGCAGCTCCGGGCTGCGGTCCACGGTCAGGATGTCCTGGTCCACGCAGTCCTCCCCCGCGCCGAAGAGCTTTCGCGCGGCCGGGTTTATGCTCAGGACCCGGCCCTCCGCGTCCAGGAGGATGAGGCCCTCCGACATGCTGCCCGTCACGGCCTCGAACTCGCGCCTGCGTCGGCCCAGCTCCTCAAGCTGGCCGGATATCTGCCGCCGCTGCCGCTCCACGCGCGTGAGCAGGGGCGAGAGCTCGTCGTAGGTCTCGTTCTCCAGCGGGTGGTCCAGGTCTATGGCGTTGAGCGGCCCCACGATGCGCTTTGAAAGCCGCGAGGCCAGGAAGGCCGAGAGCGCCACGGCCAGGACGATGATGAGTATGAGCGGCTGCAAAATGCCGAAAAGCAGCGTCGGGACCGTGTAGTGCGAGGCCGCCGCGCGCAGGACCGTGCCGTCCGAGAGCCGGAGCGCGATGTACGCCGTCTTCTCGCTCAGGGTGGCGGAGACGCGCCTGCCCTCGCCGCTGCCGGTCTCAAGCGCCTCGGCGAATTCCTCGCGGTCGGCGTGGTTCTCCATCGCGGCCGCGTCGGCGTTGGAGTCGTAAAGCACCGCGCCGTCGGCCGCTATCCAGGTGAGGCGCAGGCCGTCACGGCGGCCCAGGGCTTCGAGATAGTCCAGGCCGTCGGCCTCGACGCCCGCGGCGGCGAGGCGCACCTCCGTGGCGAGCTGGGCCTCCTGCCGGGCGGAAAAATAGCTGTACAGCGCGCCCACGATGAGCGCGATGCAGGCCAGCATCACGGCGAAGGCCGTGAGGAATACGGAGCGAAAAATGCGTTTTGTCATGTCACGCCTCCGTCCTGTAGCCCACGCCGCGCACGGTGCAGATGACGGAGCCCGCCTCGCCCAGCTTCTGGCGCAGGGTGCGGACGTGGACATCCACGGTGCGGGTCTCGCCGTCGTAGTCCGTGCCCCAGATCTCGCTGAGCAGCCGGTCGCGCGTGAACACCACGCCGGGGCTGGACATGAGGGTGTAGAGCAGCTCGAACTCCTTGAGCGTCAGCGCTGCCTCCTGCCCGTTCGCCGTCACGCGGCGGCTCTCCGGGTCTATGGTGACGCCGCCGAGGGAGAGGGCGCTGCGGCTCCGCTCCGGCCTTGCGCGGCGCAGGACGGCGCGCACGCGGCTTATCATCTCCATCATGCCGAAGGGCTTCACGAGATAGTCGTCCGCGCCGGAGTCGAGGCCCGTTATCTTGTCGTATTCCTCGCCCCGGGCCGTCGCCATGATGACGGGCAGGTTCCGGGTCGCGGCGCCGAGGCGGAGCTTCTTCAGGATCTCCAGCCCGTCCTCGCCGGGGAGCATGACGTCGAGGATGACGAGCTCCGCCGGGGCCTTTTTGAGCGCGGCAAAGAGTGCGGCCCCGCTCTCGCAGCCCTCGGCCTCAAAGCCGGTGGAGCGCAGGGCGTAGACCTCTATGTCCCTTATCGCCGCGTCGTCCTCTACGCAGTATATCATCACAAGACCTCCCGGCCCTTGTAGCAGCCCGTGGCCGCGAACTCGACCCACTCGGCGATGTTCGTGGCGTGGTCGCCTATGCGTTCAAGGTATTTGGCTATCATGAGCAGGTCGAGCGCGTATTCCCCGTCGCCCGGGCGGCGGGAGAGGCGCTCTATCATGGCGCTCTTTATGGTCTTGAAGACCTCGTCGGCCTCGTCGTCGCGCCTGGCGACGGCGCGGGCGGCGGCGCTGTCGCGGCGGACAAAGGCGTCCACGCTGTCCGTCACCATGGCGACGACCGTCTGGGCCAGGCGCTTGAAGAGCTCCGCGTCCGCCTCGTCGAGCGGGCCCATGAAGCCCGCGGTCTCCGCGATGTCGAGCGCCTGGTCGCCGATGCGCTCCATGTCCGTTATCATCTTCAGCGCCGCGGAGATCTGCCGCAGGTCGCCGGCCACCGGCTGCTGCTGCAGCAGCAGGCGCAGGCACACGCGCTCTATTTCGCGCTCTTTCTGGTCGATCTCCTCCTCCAGCGCGCTTATGCGCCCGGCAAGGGCGCGGTCCGCGTCCAGCACCGAGCGCGCGGTGACGGCGATGGCCTCCTCGCAGAGCGCGCCCATGCTTATGAGCTCGCGGTTCAGGGCCGCGAGCTGCCCGTCGAATCTCTGTCGCATATCAGCCGAACCTCCCCGTTATATAGTCCTCGGTCCGCTTGTCCTGCGGGTGCGAGAACAGCCGCTCGGTCTCCCCGAACTCGACGAGCTCGCCGAGCAGGAAAAACGCGGTCTCATCCGAAACACGCACCGCCTGCTGCATGTTGTGCGTCACCATGACCACAGTATAGCGGTTTTTAAGTTCCATCGCAAGCTCCTCGATCTTCGAGGTGGAGATGGGGTCGAGGGCGCTGGTGCTCTCGTCCATGAGCAGTATATCGGGCTCTACGGCGAGGGCGCGGGCGATGCACAGGCGCTGCTGCTGGCCGCCGGAGAGGCCGAGGGCGCTCTTTTTGAGGCGGTCCTTCACCTCGTCCCAGATGGCGGCGTCGCGGAGGGAGCGCTCCACGATATCGTCGAGCTTCGCACGGTTTTTGACGCCGTGGGTGCGCGGGCCGTAGGCGATGTTGTCGTATATGCTCATGGGGAAGGGGTTGGCCTTCTGGAACACCATGCCTATCTGGCGGCGCAGGCGCGTGACGTCCACGTCCTTGCCGTAGATGTTCTCGCCGTTATAAAACACCTCGCCGTCTATGCGCACGCCGGGCACCAGGTCGTTCATGCGGTTGAGCGTCTTGAGGAAGGTGCTCTTGCCGCAGCCGGAGGGGCCTATGAGGGCGGTTATCTTGTTTGCGGGTATCTGTATGGAAATATCCTTCAGGGCGTGATTGTCGCCGTAATAGAGGTTCAGCGCCCTGCTTTCTATTATGGTTTTGTCGCTCATTTCGATCCTCCCTGCTCTCAGCGGTTTTTGAGCTTTTTGCCCGCGAGCTTCGCGGCGATGTTGATGACGAAGGCGATGACCAGGAGCACAACGGCCACCGCAAAGGCGCTGTCGAAGTCCGCGCGTTCCTTGGCGTAGTTGTAGAGTGCGACGGTGAGGGTCGCGCCCGAGCTGTCGAAGAGGTTCGTGAAGAATTCGCCCACGGTGTCGCCGTACTTGGCGAGGCGCATGCCCATGCCGGCCGTGAACATGAGGACCGCGCTCTCGCCGACGATGCGGCCGACGGCGAGGATGCAGCCCGTGACGATGCCGTCTACGGAGGAGGGCAGGACCACGGTGCGGATCATGTGCCACTTGCCGCTGCCGAGGGCGAGAGACCCCTCGCGGTAGCTCTGCGGCACGGTCTTGAGCGACTCCTGCGTCGTGCGGATGACGGTGGGCAGGGTCATCATGACGAGCGAGAAGGCGCCCGCGATGAGGCTGATGCCCAGGCCGAAGAGCTCGCAGAACACGATGACGCCGACGAGGGCGAAGATGATGCTCGGCATGCCCGAGAGCGTCTCCGTGGCGAACTCGATAACGGCGACAAGCCGCTTGTTCGTGGCGTACTCCGTCAGGTAGATGGCGCTGCCGACGCCCAGGGGCAGGATGAAGATGAGCGTAGCTATGATGACATATACCGTGTTCAGTATGGCGGGAAGTATGCCCTCTATGTCCTTTATGACGCTCTCCTCGCTGGTGAGGAACTGCCAGCTCAGGCTGGGGATGCCGCGGTAAAGTATGTAGCCGATGAGGAATACGAGCAGCGCGCAGATGATGGCGGCGGAGACGTAGAGCAGCGTGCGCATCGTTATGTCGTAGGCCTTTCTGCGGGGGCTGAGACCCTGGGTTATGGAGCCGTGTTCGTTCATTTTCCGCCCTCCTTGCCGCGCTTGAGGAAGAGGTTGAGCGCCGCGTTTATGAGCATGATGAAGAGGAAGAGCACAAGGCCGATGGAGAAGAGCGCCTGACGGTGCAGGCCGTCGGCATAGCTCATCTCGCCGGCGATGGCGGTGGTGAGGAACTTGACGCTGGAGAGCAGGCTGGGCATATTCGCGACGTTGCCGGCGACCATGAGTATGGCCATGGCCTCGCCTATGGCGCGTCCGACGCCCAGCACGACGGCGGCCGCGATGCCGCTCTTGGCCGCGGGGGCGGAGACGCGGAAATAGGTCTCGATCTCCGTGGCGCCCAGGGCGAGCGAGGCCTCCTCGTACTCGCGGGGCACGGCGTCCAGCGCGGTCTCGGAGACGGAGATGATGCTGGGCAGTATCATGATGGCCAGGACGACCATGGCGGCCAGCAGGCTGTCGCCCGCGGGGAGGTCAAAAAACTCGCGTATGGCGGGCAGCAGGACCATCATGCCCACCAGGCCGTAGACGACGCTGGGGATGCCGGCCAGCAGGTCCACCACCTCGCGGATGACCGCCGCGGCCCTGCGGTTGGCCACCTTGGAGAGGAACACGGCCATGAGGAAGCCTATCGGCACGCCTATGACGATGGCGCCGGCGGTGCCGTAGACGCTCGTGAGGATCATGGGCAGTATGCCGTAGGCGGGGTTGCCGCTCTTGTTGGCGGGGTCCCAGTTCGTTCCGCCGAGGAATTCGAAGAAGCCCACCTCGCGTATGGCCGGGATGCCGGAGATGATGAGATATACCGATATCACAAGGACAAAGGCGACGGCTACGAGCCCGCAGAAGAGAAACAGCGCGCGCATGACGAATTCCATCGCGTCCTTGACGCCCCGCTTTGCCTCTATGCGCTCCGCGGCCTGTCCGCCGGCGGGCGCGGCCGTGCTCGTACCGGCCTTCTTGCTCCTGGACGCAGTTTTCACGCTGCCGCTCTCTCCCTTCGGTGTTATGACTTGATTCAAAGCACTTACCTCTTTCTTTCGGGGTGGATCTGACAGAAGTTCACCCGCCGGGGCTGAGCGCCTGTCAGATGCACCCCTCACGACAGGGCAATAGGCCCCCGGGTGTGGGGGCCTTTGCCTTCCTTGCATTCGACTCAGGCGTTCGCGGCGACGGCGCCCGCGGCGGCGATGATGTCCGCGACCTCGGCGCTCATGGCGTAGTCCAGGAAAGCCTGGGCGGCGGGGCTGAGCTCAGTGCCCTCGACGGTGACGACCACGAAGGGGCGCTGGATGGGGAAGCTGCCGTCAGCGACGGTCTCCTCGGTGGGGATGACGCCGTCCACGCTCACAGCGGCGACGCTCTCATCGACAGCGGAGAGGGAGGCGTAGCCGATGGCGTTGGGGTTCGAGGCGACATTGCCGATGACGTCGCCGGTGGAGGAGTACTCGTTGAGGTAGGCGCACTGGTCCTCGATGCCGAGGATCTCCTCGAAGGCGCTGCGGGTGCCGGAGGCGGAGTCACGGCCGAACACGGCGATCTCGGCGTCCTCGCCGCCCAGCTCGGACCAGTTGGTGATCTCGCCGGTGAAGATCTTGGCGATCTGCTCGCTGGTGAGCTCGGTCACGGGGTTTTCCGGGTTCACGACGACGGCGACGCCGTCCTTGGCGATGACGTTGGCGACAGCGCCCTGGGAGAGCTCGTCGTCGGAAAGCTCACGGCTGGAGAGGCCCAGGTCGCAGCTGCCGGCGAGGGCGGCCTCGATGCCGGCGCTGGAGCCGGAGCCGGTGTAGCTTATCTGCACGTCGGGGTGCAGCTCGTTGAAGCCCTCGGTCAGGGCGTTGATGACGTCGCCCATGGAGGTGGAGCCGTTCACGACGATGGTGCCGGAAAGCTCGATGGGCTCGCTGGAGGGAGCTTCGCTTGCGGGGGCCTCGCTGGCAGGGGCCTCGGAGGCGGGGGCTTCGGAGGGGTCGGAGGCGGGCTCGCCGCAGGCGGCCAGCAGGCCGAGGCAGCAGACCAGCGCCAAAGCTATCGCGAGAGTCTTTTTCATCTTTTCAAATTCTCCTTATATGTATTGTCGCGCGGGCGTTTCCGCCCTGCATCATGGAGAATAATGAGCCCGTGTAAAATGAAAAAGCCCCGGTGTGTTAAATCGGGGTAAAGTTAAAAATTTAATTTTGCTCTAATGCTTTTGCGTTAGGCTGTACTTTACAAGATGTGCGCGTTGACGCCGGGGCGCCCGGGTGTTAGAATACTATATGTTGGATGACGCGGCAAAACGCGCTTTACAAGGGGTCTGAGTATGGAAAAAGGGAGCGGCGGCTCGTTCATGCAGAAGGTCGCGGCGGTGATAGTGGACAGGAAGACCTTTTTCTTCCTGCTCTTCGCCGTCCTTGCAGTCTTCTGCGTTTTTTCGCGCAACTGGGTGAATGTAAACGACGACATCACGAGCTACCTCGCCAAGGACACTGAGACCCGGCGGGGTCTGGACATCATGGAATCGGAGTTCACCACCTTCGCCACGGCGGAAGTCATGGTCTCCAGCATCACCTACGAGACGGCCGAGCGCCTGCTGCCTCAGATTGAGGTCATAGACGGCGTCCACTCCGTGGAGTTTGACGCGACGCAGGAGCACTACAAAAACGCCTCCGCCCTCTTCACCGTCACCTTCGACGGGGACACGACCTCCCCCGTCAGCGAGGGGGCCATGGACGAGATCAAGGCCCTCCTGGCGGATTACGACACCTATGTGAGCTCCGGGGTGGGCAACCCCCTGGAGCAGACGATAAAATCCGAGATGGTGGTCGTCCTGGGCATCGCCATCTTCATCATCGTGGCGGTGCTGCTCTTCACCTCGAACACGTATATGGAGATACCGGTGCTGCTCGTGACCTTCGGGGCGGCGGCGCTCCTGAACATGGGCACGAACTACTGGTTCGGGACCATCTCCTACGTGACGGACTCCATCGCCGTCGTCCTGCAGCTGGCCCTCGCCATAGACTACGCCATCATCCTCTGCCACCGCTACACCGAGGAGCGGGAGCACGCACAGGCGCGGGACGCCGCCGTCGCCGCGCTCTCGAAGGCCATACCCGAGATAAGCGCTTCCAGCCTCACGACCATCTCCGGCCTCGCGGCCCTGGCGCTCATGCACTTCCGCCTGGGCTACGACATGGGCATCGTGCTCATAAAGGCCATCATCATGAGCATGCTCTCGGTGTTCCTGCTGATGCCGGGGCTTTTGGTGCTCTTCTCGAAGGCCATAGACAAGACGCACCACCGCAGCTTCGTGCCGAAGATCTCGCTCTGGGGCAAGCTGACGGTGAAGACCCGCTACGTGATCCCCCCGCTCTTCCTCATCGTCGCGGCGGCGGCCTTCTTCTTCTCGAACCGCTGCCCCTACGTCTTCGGCTACAGCACGCTCGACACCGTGAAGCAGAACGAGAGCAAGATAGCCGACAAGATGGTCGCCTCCACCTTCGGCACGGACAACCTCGTGGCCATGCTGGTCCCCTCGGGCGACTACGAGCGGGAGGCCAAGCTCCTGCGGGACATCGCCGCCATGCCCGAGGTCAAGAGCTGCATGGGCCTTGCGAACATCGAGGCCATGGACGGCTACACCGTGACGAGCGCGCTCAAGCCCCGGCAGTTCGCGGAGCTCACGGACCAGGACATCGAGGCCGCAAGGCTGCTCTACGCCGCCTACGCCGTCAACGAGAAGGACTACGGCCAGATCGTCTCCTCCATAGACGACTACGCCGTGCCCCTGCTCGACATGATAACCTATCTGAAACAGCAGAAGGACGAGGGTTACGTCTCGCTTGAGCGGGACATGAGCGAGATGCTCGACGAGATGTGCGCGGAGCTGGACTTCGGCAGGGCGCAGCTTGAGGGCGAGAACTGGTCCCGCTTCGTGCTCTATCTCGACCTGCCCGAGGAGGCGGACGAGACCTTCGACTTCCTGGAGACGCTGCGCGCCCGGGCGAAGCTCTACTACGACGACTGCGTCCTCGTGGGCGAGAGCGTGAACGCCCGCGACCTGCGCTCCTCCTTCTCCACGGACAACCTGCTCATCAGCATACTCTCGGCGCTCTTCGTCGTCATCATACTGCTGTTCACCTTCAAGTCCGTGGGCCTGCCCATTTTGCTCATCATCGTCATCCAGAGCAGCATCTGGATAAACTTCTCGGTGCCCTATCTCACGAGCTCGAACCTGTTTTTCATCTCCTACCTCATCGTCAGCGCCATACAGATGGGCGCGAACATAGACTACGCCATCGTCATCTCCAGCCGCTATTTAGAGCTGAAGAAGAGCCTTCCGATCAAGGAGGCCATGGTCGAGACGCTCAACCAGGCCTTCCCCACCATCATCACCTCCGGCGCGATGCTGGCCTCGGCGGGGCTCATAATCGGGCGCATGACCTCGGACAACACGATATCCTCCATAGGCACCTGCCTGGGGCGCGGCACGATAATCTCCATCTTCCTCGTCATGGGCGTGCTGCCGCAGATCCTGCTCCTGGGGGACCTGCTCATTGAAAAGACGGCCTTTGTGATAAAAGGCCCGGAGATAACGCACGTGGAGGGCAGCACCATCCGCCTGCACGGCCGCGTGCGCGGACAGATATCCGGCTTTGTGGACGCCGACGTACACGGCGTCTTCCAGGGCAGCCTGCATGCCATGGTCGAGTCCGGCGCCTTAGAGGCGGACGAGACGCGGCCCGAGCTCACCGCCGGGGCCGAGCCCCCCGCGGAGGACAAAGGGGAGGAAAATGTCAATGAGGACTAGAAAGGCGGCCTCGCTCCTGCTGAGCCTGCTGCTCGTGCTGGGGCTTCTGTCCGGCGCTGCCGGGGCCCTGGCCGACGGGGCGGCGGAAACCGGGACGGCTCCCGAGGCCGGGGCAGAAACGGCCCCCGGCGTCAGCTACTACATAACGAGCCTGGAGGACCTTCTGGCCCTCGCGGACGCCTGCGCCGTGGACAGCTACAGCCAGAACGTCACGGTCTACCTCCAGACGGACCTCGACCTTGCGGGCTCGGACTTTGCCTCCATCCCCACCTTCGGCGGCGTGTTCGAGGGCGGGGGCCACACGATATCGGGCCTCAGCCTCACGGCGAACCGCTCGCACACGGGCTTCTTCCGCTATATACAGCCCGGCGCGGCGGTAAAGGAGCTGAACCTCTCCGGCGAGGTGAAGCCGGGCGGCTCCGCGCAGTACGCCGGGGGCCTGGCGGGGAACAACGCGGGCAGCATCAGGGACTGCTCCTTCACCGGCACGGTCGAGGCCCTCACCTCCACGGGCGGCCTCGTCGGCGCGAACGAGGAGAGCGGCTCCATAGAAAACTGCCGCGTCTCCGGCTCCGTCACGGGCCAGCACTACACCGGCGGCATCGCGGGCCAGAACCTCGGCTCCATAGTCCGCTGCGTCAGCTCGGCCAGCGTCAACACCACGAGCCAGGAGGTCGCGGCGGACGTATCGAACCTCAGCCTCACCGAGCTGGACTCCACAACGGAGCTAATTAACGACTACACCGACACCGGCGGCATCGCCGGCTTCTCCTCCGGCGTCGTCAGCGCCTGCATGAACACCGGCGCCGTGGGCTATGAGCACATGGGCTACAACATCGGCGGCATCGTCGGACGCCAGTCCGGCTATGTCGAGAGCTGCACGAACAGCGGCAGCATCCTGGGCCGCAAGGAGGTCGGCGGCATCATAGGCCAGATGGAGCCCTACCTCACGCTGGACCTCTCCGCCTCCTCGGCGGAAAACCTCTCCAAGGAGCTGACGAAGCTCCACGACCTGCTGGACGCCGCGCTCCTGAACGCGGGGGACGGCTCCTCCAACATAACGGCGCGCCTGAACACGGTCTCCGGCTACATGGGCAGCGCCTCGGACGACCTGGCCTATATCGCGGGCGAAACCGTCGATTTTGTTGACAATACCGTCGCCTCGGTGAACGACATCCTCAGCCGCATCGACTACGTCTCCGACAGCGCGCCCGCCATCCTGGGCGACGTGGAGGCCGCGGGCGGCCACATCTCCGAGGCCATGGGCTGGCTGGGCGAGGTGAACCGCGACCTGGACATCATCGGCCAGATGCAGGGCAGCAGCTACAACGAGACGAACAGCCGCCTGCTCTCCATCACCACCGGCTCCGGCGGCACGGCCTCGGCGAGCACGACGAACCCCGCCGCGGGCAGCGAGGTGCTCATATACTTCGCGCCCGATTTGGGCTACGGCGTCGGCCAGGTGGAGGTAGCGGACGCGGACGGCGCGGCCGTGCCCTACTCCTTCCTCGACGCGAACACCCTCTCCTTCATCATGCCCACCCTCTCGGGCGACCCCGCAAACGACCCCGTGAACGCCCGGGCCAAGGCCGTCGTAGTGCGCGCGGCCTTCAGCCCCGCGGCGGACTACTTCGAGCAGACCGGCAGCCCCGTCTGCATCTCCACGACGGCGGGCGGCAGCGTCACGGCGGCCCCCGGCTCCGGCGGCATCTACGTCCTCACGGTCAGCCCCGACAAGGGCTATGAGCTCGCCGCCCTCAGCGTCATGGACGAGACCGGCGCGCCCGTACAGTGCCAGCGCCTGGACGACCTCGGCACGCAGTACGCCTTCACCCTGCCCGCCTCCAATCGTGCGCGGGTCGAGGCCCGCTTCCAGCGCGTCAGCGACTGGGACGTCGTGACCGGCGCGGCAGGCACCATAGACGCGGCGGGCGCCGTGCTCGGCTCCACGATGGACCGCGTCCAGGCCGACGCGGACCAGGTCATGGCGGAGCTGGACAAGCTCATAAACGGCGGCGGCACGGACCCGGCGGCCCTGCTCGCCGCGCTCGAAAAGCTCTCCGGCGACCTCACCGCCGCGGGCGGCGCGGCGGCGGACATCATCGGCGCGGGCAGCTCCATCGCCGGGGCGATGGCCCCCTACATAGCCGAGGCCGCCGTGAACCTGAACGAGCACCTGGGTTACGCCATGCAGAGCCTCCAGGCCGCCTCGAACAGCCTGACGAGCGCCGTGGCCGGCGTGCGCGGCGTGCTGAACTACCTCAACGGCCTGCCCGACGTCCAGTTCCAGGGCCTGGGCAGCGAATACAGCCAGCGCGTGGACTCGCTCTGCGGCAACATGCGGAACATCTCCGACGCGCTGACCGCCCTGAACACCGAGGTCGGCAACTCCGCGACTGTGCTCGTGGGCGATCTCAGGAAGGTGAACGACCAGTTCTCGGTCGTCATGCTCATGCTGGTGGACGCCATCAAGGCCGCGGCCAGCCCGGCGATAGGCGACGTGTTCACGGACGTCTCCGAGCAGGAGGGCTCGGCCACGGACGGCAACGTCGCCGGCTGCGGGAACAACGGCGCGGTGTACGGCGACGTGAACGTCGGCGGCATCACGGGCGCGATGGCCATAGAGTTCGACTTCGACCCGGAGAGCGACCTCACGGGCTCGACCAGCATCTCCCGGGCCTTCAACAGCCGCTGCATCCTGCGCGGCTGCAAGAACAGCGGCTCGATCAGGGCCAAGAACAACTGCGCGGGCGGCGTCGTGGGCCTCATGGACCTCGGCGTGACGCAGGGCTGCCAGAACTACGGCTCCGTGACGAGCGAGAGCGGGGACTATGTAGGCGGCATCGTCGGCAGCAGCGCCTCGACGGTGCGCGAGTGCTGGGCGATGTGCGCGCTCTCGGGCGACGACTGGATAGGCGGCGTGGCGGGCCTGGGCACGAAGCTCTACGACTGCCGCAGCCTCATTGAGATAGAGGCCGGGGACGAGTGCCTCGGCGGCGTGGCGGGCGCGCTCTCGGAGGAGGGCGAGGCCACGGGCAACGTATTCGTCAGCGACGCGCTGCACGGCATAGACGGCATCAGCTACACCGGCGGGGCCGAGCGGGTCCCCTTTGCCTCCCTGAAGGCGCTGGAGGGCGTGCCCTCGGAGTTTCTGGATTTGAAGCTCGTGTTTTCTGCAGACGGGCAGGTCATAAAGGCCATCCACTTCGAGTATGGCGACAGCATAGACGTCTCCGAGATCCCGGCGGTGCCGGAGAAGGAGGGCTATACGGGCGCGTGGCCGGAGCTGGACTATGAGCGCGTGACCTTCAGCCGGACGCTGGAGGCGGTGTATACGCCGCTGGACACCTCGGTGGCGAGCGCGGAAGTGCGCGGCGACGGGGTGCAGGCCCTGGTGCTGGTGGAGGGCAGCTTCAAGCCGGGCGCGAGCGTGGAGGCGGCGCTGCTCTCCAGCGGCGAGACGCCGGCGGACGCGCCCGCCCTCAGCCGCGGCACAAAGTCGCTGGAGGAGCTGAGCGTGAGCGTCAGCGGCAGCGCCGACGAGAGCGCGGGCTACCGCGTGCGCTATCTGGCCCCGGCGACGGACCGCGTGACCTCCGACATCGCGCTGTACGTAAAGGAGGACGGGCAGTGGAAGGAGACGGACTACGTCGTGCTGGGCAACTACCTCTGCTTCGACGTGGGGGCCGGCGATTTTGAACTCCTGGCCGTGGAGCGCCCGGCGGACATCACCCGCGTGGTGATAATCTGCGCCGCGGCGGTCATCCTGGTGCTGATAATAGTGATCGGCACCCTCCTGCGCCACAAGAAGCGCGCGAAGGCGAAGAAGGCGTAAAGCGCCGCAGACAGAATAAAGACAAAACGCCGCCCGACGGGCGGCGTTTTTATTTCATATCGCATGGCATCGGCGCCGGGCATATTGCGCGGCACGAACAGCTGCGGCGCGCGGTCGGGGGCGCTGCCCCTGGAGCCCGCCAGCTTTTAAATGCGGGGCAAAAAGCTTTTACGCCTTGGGCGCGGGCTCGACAGGGCCGGGACCGTCCATGTCCTCCAGCGCCGAGACCGGCGCGGGCTTCTTCGGCCCCGGCATGGCGAGGTTCACGACCAGCGCCACGACTATGCCCAGCGCCGTGTCCAGCATGCGGTTGAGCGCATAGGTGTAGGGCGAGGCGTCGCCTACGTGATATATCGTGGTGCTCAAAAACACCACGCAGGCAAAGCCCGCGACGGAGGGCTTCTTTATCGCTATCGTACTCATGATAACCGGGATGAGCATCAGCGAAACGATGAGATAGTACACCGGCATGACGCGCTGGACGTGCAGCTCCGTCTCCAGAAACAGCACGACCACGCCGAACACGCCGCCTACCGCCGTGCCCATGATGCGGTTGAAGGAGGTCGTGAAGGTCTTCTCCGCCGACTTCTGCATGCACAGCACAGCCGCTATCATCGAGAAGAACGAGGTCTCATCCCTCAGCCAGCCGAGCAGGCCGCAGATGAAGACGGCGATGACCGTCTTGATTATGCGCATCCCGATGTGGAAATGGTGAGGCGGCTCGACCTCCTCAAAAAACAGCTCCCGCCAGGGCTTCACTCCTCAACCTCCCAACCCGATTTTATATGTACTTTACATTATACCCTCGCGCCCGCCCTTTGTAAAGCGACGGGGGCGCGCCTGCCCGGCCAGCGCGCCCGCCAGGACGAGCACGGCCCCGGCCAGCTGGACCGCCGTGAGCCTCTCGTCGAGGAACACCGCAGAGAACACCAGCGCCGACACGGGGTCGAAATACCCCAAAAGCGCCACCGCCTTCGCGGGCAGACGGTTCATCGAGGAGAAATACATCCAGCAGGCGAGTCCGGTGTTCACCGTACACAAAAACAGCAGCGCGAAGATGCCGCGCGCGTCGCGGGGCAGGGGCACGCCGCCCTCGGTGAGGAAAACATAGGGCAGGAGGATGACGGCGGCTATGATGATCTCTATAAAGGTGAGGTTCAGGCCCGAGACGCCCTCTATTTTGCGGTTTACCAGCATCAGCGCTGCGTAAAACACCGCCGAGCCCAGCCCCACGACGAGGCCGGAGGCGGTGACCTCCCCGCCGAAGTCCGTGCCGACCGCCAGCAGCATCCCCAGCGCGACGACGGCCATGCCCACATAGGCCATGGCGTTCTGCCTCTCGCGCAGCACGAAGGGGGCGAGCACCAGCACCATGACCGGCGCCGTGTAATACGTCAGCGTGGCAAGGGAGACGTTCATGAGGTCGTAGGCCTCGAAGAGCAGCACCCAGTTGACGCCCAGACACACGCCCGAGAGCAGCAGCCGCCATTTCTCCCGCAGCAGCACCTGTCTCGGCGTCCTGCTCCGGCTTATGAGGATGATGAGCAGCAGCACCGCCCCACCGATGAGCGTCCGCATGAGCACCAGCTGTGCGCCCGACATATCCAGCATGGACGCAAACACGCCGTTGGAGCCGAAAATCAGCATAGCGGCTATGAACAGGATATAATCCTTCATCCTCCCGTACTCCTTTCATATAGCAAAAGAGACACAGCAGACGCTGTGTCTCTTTCGTGTTGGCACTGACCTATCTTCCCGGTCCGTCTCCAGACAAGTATTTTCGGCACTGGTGAGCTTAACTTCCGTGTTCGGAATGGGAACGGGTGGACCCTCACCGTTAAAAGCACCAACTGTGGTACACCATCAGGGACTCGAACCCTGGACACCCTGATTAAGAGTCAGGTGCTC
>NHCFR05603__coassemble_267_pt1 | contig 51546 bp, 44 predicted proteins | sample NHCFR05603__metabat2_high_PE_010 | metagenome-assembled genome bin NHCFR05603
CGCCGCCCTTGTGGCGGACGGTGATGCGGCCGTAGCTGTTGCGGCCGGAGTTCTTTTTCCTGACCTCTATGAGACCCTTCTCGGGCTTGGCGTGCTTATCGACTCCGTCGAAGCCGGACACGCTCATCTGGCGCCTTGCGGGGGTCGTGGGCCTGTAAGTTTTAATAGACATCTCTCATATCCTCCCTTACACCATGCCCTCGAAGAGCTCGATGCCCTTGGAGTCCTCGCTCAGCTTCACGACGGCCTTCTTCCAGGTCTTCGTGTAGCCCTGCGGGTACGCGCCAGTGCGCTTCTTCTTGCCGCCCACCGTGGTGGTGGTGACGCGGATGACCTTCACGCCGAAGATCTCCTCAACGGCCTTCTTTATCTCGATCTTATTGGCATCCTTAGCGACCTCAAAGGCATACTTCTTGATGTCGAGGTCCTCCATCGACTGCTCGGTGATGATGGGGCGGATGACGATATCGTACGCGGTGGCCATCAGGCGAACACCTCCTCGATCTTCTGCAGCGCAGCCTTGTCGACCACGAGCACACGGTTGTTGAGAATCTCATAAGCCGAGATGATGGTGGCGGTGGTAGTGGTCACGCCGGGGATGTTCCTGGCGGACTTCACAACGGCCTCGTCCACGTTCTCGGTGATGACCACGGCCTTGCCCTCGACGCCGATCTTCTTCAGGAACTCGGCAAAGGGCTTGGTCTTGATCTCCTCGACCTTCAGGCCGTCGATGACGAGGATGCTCTCCTCAGCAGCCTTGGCGCTCAGCGCGCTCTTCAGGGCCAGACGGCGGGTCTTCTTGGTGAGGGAGTAGCGGTAGTCGCGCGGCTTCGGAGCGAAAGCGACGCCGCCGTGACGCCACACGGGGCTTCCGGCGTAGCCGGCGCGGGCGCGGCCCGTGCCCTTCTGACGCCAGGGCTTCTTCGTGGTGTAGCTGACCTCGCCCTTGGTCAGGGCGCTCTGCGTGCCCTGGCGCTGGTTGGCGAGATAGTTCTTGACGGACGCATGGAGGACGGCCTCGTTGGGCTCTATGCCGAAAACGGCCTCGGAGAGCTCGTATTCGCCGACTTTGTCGCCTGCCATGTTGTAGATGACTGCTTTAGGCATTTAACTCTCTCCTTTCTTTAGCCTCTGGCCGAACGCTTCTGCGGGTTCGTGCTGACGGTCGGGGTCGCGGGGCCCTTGCGGACGAACTTCTTGACAGAGTTCTTCAGGTACACGATGCCGCCCTTGGGGCCGGGAATCGCGCCGCGGACAACTATCATATTGAGCTCGGGGTCAACCTTCACAACGTCGAGGTTCTGAACGGTGACCTGCTCGACGCCCATGTGGCCGGCGCCGATCTTGCCCGGGAATATGCGGGAGGGGTCGGTGCTGCTGCCCATGGAGCCGGCGTGACGGTGGACAGGGCCGCCGCCGTGGCTGGTCGGGGTGCGCCCGGCGTTCCAGCGCTTCACGACGCCGGCGTAGCCGTGGCCCTTGCTGATGCCGGTGACATCGACGCGCTCACCCTCTTTGAAGACGTCGGCCTTCAGGACGTCGCCCACGTTCAGGGCGGAGCAGTCCTCAAGGCGGAACTCGTGCAGGTGCTTCATCATGCCCACGCCGGCCTTCTCAAGGTGGCCCTTCTCAGGCTTGGTGAGCTTCTTGGCGGCGACTTCGCCGTAGCCGAGCTGGACGGAGTCGTAGCCTTCCTTGTCCGCCGTCTTCTTCTGGACGACGACGCAGGGGCCGGCCTCTATTACGGTGACCGGAACGACCTTGCCCGCCTCATCGAAGATCTGCGTCATGCCGACCTTCCTGCCGATGATGGCTTTCTTCATGTCTATTTCCTCCTAACGGTTATTGGTTGAGAGGCCTCTTGGACTTCCCAACATGACCCTGCCCGTTCACGCAAGTCGCGGGCAAATGGGTTATAAATAAGGTATCGCTCAGAGCTTTATCTCGATCTCGACGCCGGCGGGAAGCTCAAGGCTCATCAGGGCCTCAACGGTCTTCTGGGTCGGATTCATGATGTCGATAAGCCTCTTGTGGGTGCGGCGCTCGAACTGCTCACGGCTGTCCTTGTCCTTGTGCACCGCGCGGAGAATGGTGACGACCTCCTTCTTGGTCGGCAGGGGGATGGGGCCGGAGACCTTGGCCTCGGTGCGCTTGGCGGTCTCGACGATGGTCTCGGCTGCCTTGTCGATGAGCTGGTGGTCGTAGGCCTTGAGCCTGATGCGGATCATTTTCTTGTTTGCTGCCATGTTTTTTCCTCCCGAATTCGTACTTAGGCGGTTTCCGCCGCCCAGTGGTACGGTGAGCATTTTTTCATACACGCAACCGTGCGTATCAGGCCCCGCCCGAAAAACAAACCGGCTTTGTGGCCGGTTCTCCCCCGTACAGGCGATATACGCCATGCACGAAAAAAGCTCAGCCGCCCGATTTCGCGCCCCGGATGGCCGGAAGCGCCGGACATACTCCACGGAAGTTACCGGCTTTTCGCCGCAATCTCCCGCTTCATCGCATAGTGCGCCCTTGGCAGGCGCTTAAGTAGAATACCAAAGACCGGGCAAGTTGTCAATAGCTTTTTTGGATTTATGACAGAAAATTTCGCATTATTTTTGTGAAACTTGCGGGGCAAAAAACGGAGCCGGACTCTCGTCCGGCTCCGCCTCAAAACAGGGATTTACTTGGAGAGGAAGCGCATGATCATGGCCGCAGCCTGCGCGCGCGTGGCGGTGGCGAGCGGAGTGAGAGCGCCGTTCTCGTCGCCCTCGGTGAGGCCAGACCCGCAGGCCCACTGGAAGGCGGACATCGCGTACTCGCTGATGCTGGTGGCATCGACGTAGCTCAGGATGTTGGTGCTCTCGCCCACGCTGACGTCATAGCCCTTTATCTGGGCGTAGCGGTACAGCATGGTGACGAGCTCCTGGCGGGTGATGGCCGCAGTCGGGTTCTCGCCGTCGGAGATGCCATTGGTGATGACCCACTCCTGGGCCTTGGCGTACCAGGTGCTGCCGCCGGTGGTGTCAACGCCGCTCATGCGGGCGATGATGGTCCAGACCATCGCGCGGGTCAGCGTGTCGTTGGGCGCGAAGACGTAGGTGTCAACGCCGTCCATGAGCTTGTTGTCGTAGACGTACTTGACAGCGCTGTAGTACCACGCGGAGCTGGAGACATCGCTGAACGGGAGGGCAGCGGCCTCCGGCTCATCCTGCGGCTCCGTCTCGGGGACGTAGGGGGTGTCCGGGTGACGCACCCAGACCGCGTTGAAGGTGACACTGCTGGTGAATGTGTATTCCGATTCGGAGCTGTAAATATGAGTGCCGTCGTCCCAGCCGAGGAAGGCGTAGCCGCTCCTGATCGGCTCGGGGGCGTTTATATCATCGAGAATCTCGCTGAGTTTGTAGACCGGGTGAGGGTCTCCTGCTTCTATTTGAGCAGTCTCCATCGAAGTGCCGATATTGTATAGAAAGACTACATAATAATAGGTACCTCCAGCCAGCGCAGCGGCGGGAAACAGGGATACTGCCATCATTGCGGCCAGCAGCAGCGTCAGTATTCTTTTTTTCATTTGAGACCTCCTTTGTGTCTTGCAGCTTTCTGCCTATCCTCGCGCTCCGGGCGGAAGGAGATCTGCCCTGAGCAATGTCCGCACCTGAACTTTTAATTTATGATATCATCTCTTCCCGGATAATGCAAGGCCCGCCCTTCAAACGCCGCGGGCGCGTCACGCCCGTCTCCGCCTGTCTTGACTTCGCCGCGGGCGCTTGCTACAATGGTCTCGAAAATGAATTATTCACTATTATATTTATAAAAGGAGGCGCCGCTGTGAATCAGTCGGAAGCCACTGTCCAATATGCCCAGGCCCTCAAGGCCGGGCAGAAAACCTATAAGGAATGTGTCCTCACCGGGCGCTACCCCTACCTTCAGATACTGGACGAGATCCTCGACGACTCCATGGTCGCCGGCGTCGTGGACCTCGGCGTCATAAATATCCCCTCCGAGCAGATCGTCGGCACCAAGGGCGAGGGCCGGCGCACCGCTTTCGCCGCCGACTTCATGCCCCTGCTTTCCCCCGACAGCGAGTTCGCCGCCAAATGGACCGAGCTCTGCGCCGCCCACCTCAGCGACGAGGGCATACGTGACCCCGTCCGCTGCTACGAGTACATGGGCCGCTTCTACGTCCAGGAGGGCAACAAGCGCGTCAGCGTCCTCAAAAGCTTCCACGCCCCCTCCGTCCCAGGCTACGTCACCCGCGTCATTCCCGCCTACTCCGACGACGAGGCCGTCGTCATCTACTACGAGTTCCTTGACTTCTACCGCCTGAGCGGCCTCTACCAGGTCTATTTCAGCCGCCGCGGCGGCTTCGCCAAGCTCCAGGCCGCCCTCGGCTTCGACCCCGACCACGTCTGGACCGAGGACGAGCGCCGCCGGTTCCAATCCGCTTTCCACTACTTCAAGGACGCCTTCTACAAGCTTGGCGGCAAGAAGCTGCCCATCACCGTGGCCGACGCCCTGCTCGTCTGGCTCAGCTACTACCCCATCGGCTCCATCAAGGAGCTCACCGTCCCCGAAATAACCAAGACCCTCTCCGCCATCTGGTCAGACCTTAAGGCCAAGACCCAGGGCGAGCCCATCGAAGTCAGCACCGACGACGCCGAGGAGGCCCCCTCCAAAGGCATCCTCAACCGCATCTTCGGCTCCGTCTTCCTCCCGAACCACCTGAACGTCGCCTTCATAAACCGCCCGGACCCCATCCACAGCAACTGGATATCCGGTCACGACCTCGGCCGCCGCACCCTCGAGGCGGCCATGAGCCGCGAGATCACCGTCCGCAGCTACAACCTCGAACCCGACAGCGACGTGGACGCCGTCATGGAGCAGGCCGCCGAGGACGGCGCGCAGGTCGTCTTCGCCACCACCGCGCCCCTCATCTCCGCCTGCCGCAAGCTCGCCGCGCGTCATCCGGAGATAAAGGTACTCAACTGCTCCGTCGCCATGCCCTACCCCGGCGTGCGCACCTATTACTCCCGCATCTACGAGGGCAAGTTCATCACCGGCGCCATCGCCGGGGCGATGACGAAATCCGACCGCATCGGCTACATCGCCAGCAACCCCATCTTCGGCGTCCCCGCCGGGATCAACGCCTTCGCCCTCGGCGCCCGGCTCACGAACCCCAACGCCCGCGTGAGTCTCGCCTGGTCCTGCGTCAGCGAGGACCCCATCAGCGGCCTGCTGGAGCAGGGGGTTGACATAATATCCAACCGCGACATACCGACCCCGCGCCAGCCCCAGGGAAGCTGGGGTCTGTGCGCCGTCGAGCCCGGCAGGACGCTCAGGCCTCTGGCCTCCCCCTACTGGGACTGGGGCAACTTTTATATCAGGCTCGTGTCCTCCATCCTCCACGGCGGCTGGGAGGCGCTGGACTACAAAAACAGCGGCAAGGCCGTCAACTACTGGTGGGGCATGCGCAGCGGCACCGTCGGCCTCAAGCTGGCGGACGACCTGCCCGACGGCGTGCGCAGCCTTGCAAACATCCTCTGCCAGGGCATAATCGACGGCACATTCACGGTCTTCCACCGCAAATACCGCTCCCAGGACGGCTCAATCGAGAGCGACGGCAACCGCTGGCTCAGCCCGGAGGACGTGCTGCACATGGACTGGCTCTGCGACTGCGTTGACGGCAGCATCCCCGCCTATGACAAGCTTTTGCCGATGTCACGCTCCATCGTGCGGCTCCAGGGCGTATACCGCGAAAAGCTGCCGCCCGAAAAGGAGGGGCCGCTGCTGTGAAGCTCCTGCTGCTCTCGGACAAGGAGAGCCCATATCTCTGGGATTACTACCAGCCGGGCCGCCTGAGCGCTTACGATCTGATGCTCTCCTGCGGGGACCTGAACCCGAAGTATCTGAGCTTTCTGGTGACGATGGGCCGCGCGCGGCTGCTGTATGTACACGGCAACCACGACACGGGCTATGAGCGGACGCCGCCGGAGGGCTGCGAGTGCATAGAGGACAAGCTTGTGGAGGTGAACGGCCTTCGCATCCTTGGCCTGGGCGGCAGCGCGCGCTACAGCGGAGGGCCGCACCAGTACACGGAGCGGCAGATGCGCTGGCGGCTGCTGCGCGCGGAGCTGGCGGTGCGCCTGGCCGGCGGCGTGGACATCGTGCTCACGCACGCGCCGCCGCGCGGCTTCGGCGACGCCGAGGACTACGCCCACCGCGGCTTCGAGGCCTTTTTCCCATTTCTGGACCGCTTCAAGCCTGCATATCTCATACACGGCCACGTTCACATGAACTATGGCCTGAACATACCCCGCAAGGTCCAGCGCGGCTGCACCACGATCATAAACGCCTGGGAAAGATACGCCCTGGAAGTCTGAACCCCCCGGAAGGCCGAAACCGGCTTCCCGGGGGGTGTTTTCACGTTCTGCGGCGGGGTTTGGGGCCGTAAAGGCGGATGAGGGGCTCTTCGGCTATGTAGTTGAAGAGGTAGAAGTCCTCCGAATAGCTGTCGCCCCCGGCGGGGCGGAAGGAGGCCTCTATGACGGCGGGGTCGTAGGCGTAGACATACCCCGGAAAGAGCGCCGACCAGCGCGAGGCGAGGCGGCGATGTGCGTCCCGCTCCGACGCGGGCAGCAGAAAGGCCTGTTCCAGCCGCGATGAGAGCGACGCCCAGGCTCCGGCGGAAACCGGCGGCAGGCGGCGGCAACTGCGCAGATAGTTCAGTATCTGCTCCGCCGCCTCAAGGAACAGCGCAGTGTTGCTGCGCGAATAGCTGAGGCTGTAGTCCGGGTCATCCGCCGAGGCCCGGTATCTCAGAGTGAAGCTCAGGTTTGACCTGTCGGGCGTCCTTCCGGCCCACATGTGGCCAATGCGCGGCAGTATGCTGCGCCAGTCCTCCGGCCCGCGCCCTGAGCCGAAGCACTCCGCCGCGGCCAGCTCCCTCTCGCCCAGCGCCGCGGCGGTGACATCCGTTCCACCTGCGTTTTCGGTGACGCTTTCGAGCAGCACGTCGTTCACCCAGGAGTTGCCGCCGGAGAAGAGCTGGTGCGCATAGGTATCCGCGAAGCTGTGCAGATATATGCCTATGCGCATGAGCGCGGCGCGTCTGGAGCCCCGCCCAGTGAGCAGCGCGGCGCGCGCCTCAAGCAGCTGCGAGCTTGCGAGCGAGCCGTCCCCAAGCCGCGCGGGTACGGTGCGGCAGTCAGCCCAGTCTGCGCGCGGCGAGGCAGGCAGGAAGTGGAACGGCGCAAGCGTGAATTTCTGCGCGCGTGGGAGCAGAAGCGATGCAAAATCCGCAAGTCCGCCCGAGCCCGTGGTCACGGGCTCGAAGTTGCCCTCAAGCGGACTGCCGCCCGGACTGTACAGGTCGTGGTCGCGGCTCAGGCGGATATATCGCGGCACATTTCCGCAATACAGGCTGCCGCGCCTGTCGAAGTCGTCCACGAACTGCGAAAAAGCCGCAAGCCTCTGCGCCTCCGCCCCAGGAAAACCCGCCTCAAGCGCAAGCGTCTTGACGGCAAAATAGTGAAACGTGATATCCATAACCCCTCCGCGCCGAAATGCCGGCTCAAGGCAGGATATTCCCCCCAGCGCCAGATCATGCGCGGGGCGCACCTATAATTTGCATATTGCTGTCATCGTTGGGTGAAAACTAACCGTGTCTATCCATTCGGCAAAAACTTTTCCGCAGCGCGATACAGCCGCTCTCCACGCGCCTCAAAAAACTGTTTGTACGAATTGCAGTAGTAATTCAGTCCAACAGAGCCGTCGGGCTGGCTGATGCGCTCTCTCCTGCACCCGTTTCTGCACAGGCGGTAAACCGGACACCCAGCACATTCCTCCGGGACAGCGCAAGAAGCGGAAACGAAACCTGCCGCGGTATCTGACTCGGAAAACTGGTCAAAGCTCTGCTCGCCGACCCTTCCAAGACAGTACTCGTCCAGCACGTAGAAATCGCATGGGTACACTCGCCCATCGCCCTCAACAACAAACTGAATGCTGCATCTGCCGTTCATAGAGCAGGCCTCCGGAGGCGAGCCCAGCAGCATGTGCAGCCAGTTATCGATGTGACGGATGCTCACATATTGCCCTTTCAAAAGGTCAGCATACCAGAGATCGAATATGCGTATGAGAAACCGTCCGTATTCATCCGGTTTCATGCTGTGAACGTCCCCATCTCGCCCGGAATTTAAAGGTTCAAGGCAAGGAATGAACTGGAGCCACTTAAAGCGATGCTTTTTGAAGAAGTTATAAATGCTTTCCGCCCGTTTGGCGCTCTGGGCAGTGACAACGCTGAGTATGTTGTATTCCGCGCCGGCTCTGTCCAGGAGATGCGCTGCATTCATGACCCTATTGAAAGTATCTTTGCCTGCCAAGTCCTTTCGGCAGCCGTTGTGTACATCAGCCGGTCCGTCCAAAGACAGGCCAACCAGGAAACCATTAGACGCCAGAAACTCCGCCCACTGCTCATCAATAAGATATCCGTTCGTCTGGATAGCGTTGAATACCCTGACATCTTTTTTTTGCGTATTTGCGCTCCAGCTCCAAGACAGCCCGGTAAAACCCGAGCCCGGCGAGAGTGGGTTCGCCGCCCTGAAACAGGAAAGTACAGTCTCTGTCGGCGTAGTCCAAGGCTGAAGCGATGAGCTTTTCCAGCGTGTCCATGGTCATGTATCCGGCAAAGCCCCTCTCTCTGTTTGCTGCCACATCCTTGTAGAAACAATAGCTACAGTTCATGTTGCATGCGGAAGAGGCTGGCTTTATGAGTACACTCAGCGGCGGCATATTACTTCTCCCCCAAACCTATAGGCATTGTACACGCACATTATTATAACTACCACAAGAAAAACGGCAAGCAACTTATTTGTCGTCTCTGTAGATATCTTTTTGCTTATTTCGCTTCCAACAAGCCCTCCGAGTATACCCGCCGATACCATGAGCACAAGTTCCATAGGAACAAACTGGGGCACTGTACCCTTCAGGACACTTGAGGCCAGGTTTGACAGCTGTGAAAAAGCGATTATGTATAGAGATGTGGCCGCCGCCTTCTTGGTGTCCATGGAGAAAGCCAGGGTCAGGACGGCGATATTGATGGGACCGCCGCCAATGCCGAGGAAGGCCGAGCATACGCCCAAAAGCACGCCGATCACGACGACAGCTGCCAGCCTGTGAATATGATATGTCGGCAAGCGCTCTTTAAGCCGGACAGTATACAACAGGGTGACGGCAGTGATGAGCCCCAGGGCTATGGCCTGCACCAGGCCGAGCAGTGCATCCGCCCCTGCCCCGCCGCGCACAAAGGTTAAAAGATCATTTCCAAGCACGCCGCCGGCAACAGAACCAAGAGCCAGAAGGCTGCCTATGCGCATATCCAGCAGCCTCGTTTTCCTGCGCATGATGATGTTGACCATCGCCATCGCCATCACCGTGAGCCCCGACAGGAAGCTGGCTTCATTGACGCTCATGATTCCCTGCATGTCTATGACGGGCTTTATGATAACTCCTCCGCCTATACCGCAGATGCTGCCGATGCCCGAAGCCAGGAGACAGACTAAAAACAAAACCAGACCCATTTTTCGAACTCCGATGCTTTTAAGATATTTTTATAGCCGGAGGGTTCCGAACTAGTCGGATATCCTCCGGCCTTTCATTTAAAACAGCACTACTCCTTTGAGATATCCCTTCGGAGGATGCTCCATCCAGTCGAAGCCCTCGGCCAGGCGCTCAAAACTCGTGGTGTGCGTCACGAGCCTGTCCATCGGTATCACTCCCCTGGCATAGTCCTCAACTGCCTCAACATCGTTCTGGAGCATTGATTCGCCGGACATGGGGTGGGCGGCGTCAAGTATCGGCGCACGCAGCACGATCTCATTCGCTAGTTCGACGCTCATGGTCTCCAGCCCCGAGTATACCGAAGTTATGACGATATAGCCGCGACCGTTGTATTCCCCGTCCAGCTGACCGTTCGTCCTCGAAAACTTGACGGTTCTGCATGCGGTGAAAAGTCCGTTCAGGCTGCCGCACATTTCAATAACACAATCCAGGAACTTGCCTCCCGTAAGCTGGTATGTCCCTTCGACATAGTCCTCCCGGGCTGAATTAAACGTGTGCGTAGCGCCAAACTCCTTAGCCAGGCTCAGCTTGCTGTCGAGTATGTCAAAGGCCACTATGGTCTCTATCCCTGCATCGCGCAGGGCGGACATCATCATAAGATTCATATACCCACATCCGACAAGCCCTACGCTCCGCGCTCCGTATTGCAGCACCTTGTGGAGTATGTTCGTAACGCATCCCATTGGTTCTGCTATGCAGAAGCGGTGATCCCGGTCCATCTCCGGCAGCTTCACGAGCAGCGCCGTATCGGGGACTATGCGGTATGTTGTAAAGGCCTGCGTATAGTTGCCGGACACCTTGTCTCCAGGGGCAAAACGCGTGACGGCAGAGCCGACCTCGATGACCGTGCCGACAGGTTCATGCCCTATCTTTACTGGCGGCACCACCTGCTGGGACTCTCGGTATCCGTGCTTGGAAGTGCCGAAATACTGCTGGCAGAGATAAATGGGCAGGTCGGTGTGGCACAGGCCGACCGCATCGGTCTTTATGAGCACGTCGTGTTCCCCGAGCGCGGGGAGTTTCTCCTCAACGAACTCTATTTTCCGGCAGCCTGTGACGATAGCTGATACTGTATTCATTTCTGGCTTTCCTCTTTTCCTTCCTTGTTCTTCGAGGCAGGGCCTGATCCCCGTTTTTTCGGTGCGCAGCTGTCCCGCCGTGACAGGGTAAACGGCAGCTCGATTTTCACAGGAAGCGTATGTCCCTTTTCTATCCTGTCAATGAGCGTCTTCGCCGTGTGTCTTCCAAGCTCGTCTATTGGAATGTGTACGGTCGTCAGCATAGGTGTGAAGTATCTGGCCATTTCAATATCGTCTATGCTTATGACTGAGACGTCTTCCGGCACCTTTATCCCCTTATCCCAAAGACCCTTGATAGCTCCCATAGCGGTCTCGTCGTTTGCGCAAAAGATGGCCGAGAAATCGGCTCCGCGTCTGAGCAGTTCGCACGCTCCCCTATACCCTCCCTCCAGAGTCTGGGATGTGTCCACTACCAGCTCTTTGCCGGTCTTTATATCATGGCTGTGCGAAAACTCGATGTAGCCCTTATATCGGCTCTCCTTCCTTATTTCGCCGAGGTAAGCTATCTCCCTATGTCCTAGCTCGTAGAGCTCAGACATAGCCATGTGGCTGGCTTTAAGGCCGTCGCAGTACACAACGTCGTGTGAATCCGTGCTGAAATTCAGCCCGACATAAACTACATTCTTTTTCGTGTTTGCAATGGCATCTATGCGGTCCTGGCCGAAGCGGCCCAGTATTACAACGCCGCTTATCTCTTTTGAGTTTATGGCATTTGTAAAGGATTGGTCGTCAACGTCATTGGCAAAAAATGAATACTTCAGAATGTAATCACTTTTATATGCCTCATACTCGATGGACGCCGCCAGCTGGGAAAAGAACATGTCCTTGTTATCCTGATTCCGTGCGTATACGCAGGCATAATACTTGTTATTTACCGGCTTCTTGGATGTGGAGCCTCGCATACGCAGGTGCTGCGCGTTGGTATCCGGCACATATCCGGTCTCCCTGACTATGCTCCATATACGCTCCTTGACCTGCTTTGAGGCGGCTTTGGAGTCTTTATCGCTTATGACACGCGAGACCGTAGACACGGAAACACCAGCTTTTTCTGCTATTTCCTTCAAAGACATGAGGCAATACTTCCTTTCCCTGTGAGCGATTGGCCGCTGAGCCTATGAGCTGGCTCAAAGGTCGCCCTCTTTCATGCAGAGGTGCGGCGCACCGAGCTTGAATGCCTTGGGCAGGGCTAAAATATTGGGGCTGTCTCCGACGAATTTCCTCTTTGCATCCTCAAGCGCTTCCTCAAAACTTGCTCTGGTCTTAAGGCCCATTCCCCTGGCATAGCCGGGCATTTCGGCTCCTACAATATAGATGGCCGAGGTGTCCATCTCGGCAATATGCCCGCAGGACATCATAGAAAAGCCGTGGAATGGGTGAAAAGCATTGGCAAAGCGGTATTTCCTGATGTACTCCTCATTCGTCGCAAAATACTCCCCATAGCGGTTCATATCAGCCAAGGTATACATTTTTTCGTTCGTGAAAAGCTCGTACAATTCCCTGGCATAAGGCCATCGTGCGTCGTTGAAAAAGCCGTTACAGGTTGACGAGCAGATTATGACACAATGATCGCTCATTACCCGTTTGTGCCTTATGACCTGGGCGGAGAGCGCCTGCATCATTTGGATCGGGTTGGTGCCCATGCCGTCGCCGTAATGGAAATCCTGCGGCATACCAAAGACCATAACATCGTACTTTTTCTCAGCAAATCTTACATAGGTCCTCTCATCGGCCTTTTTCCAAGAGTGAGGCTGCATTACAGCGGCGTATCCGGAGTTAATCTCTATCTGCCGTGAGTGCGTATCCAGGACCGCGTCGCAGCAGAAGAAGGGATGGCCCATCTTCTCCTCCATATACATACCTATCTCGTCAAACTTCGTCCGCATGAGCGAATGGCCTGATACGGGCACAAAATCCTTGCGGTGCATGACCGAGGGAACGTGGTGGGACGCAATGCTGCGCCAATGAGTTATACCGGTGGCGCAGTGCTTGTAGCCGCCTGAATAGCCGCCGTAGGGGTTGCCCTGCGTATGTCCTATGAGTATTGGCAGGTCACAGTCGTAGACATACTTGTTCATGATAACGCGGTCGCCCCTGGCCGTGCAGCCCAGGTCTACCAAGTGTTCCGCGTCCTCCGAGTCATGGCTTATGAGCTGACCGGAATAGTAAAACTCGTCAAACAATTGTTCTCCGAGTATGCGCCTCATCTCCTGCTCCGTTGCCCTGGGGTGGAGTCCGTTAGATATCAGCAGAAGTATGTCCTTCTTTTCCACGCCGGAGGAATACAGCTCTTCAAGTAAGACCTTTATCGCTACGCGCCTGTGGGAGCTGGGCTGGCAGCCGCCCTTCACAATGTCAGGAATGATGAATACTACCTTGCTGCCCTTGTGTACAAGCTCCCGCACCGGCGGCATACCCATGGGATTGCGCACCGAACGCCTGGTCTCCTCCTCGATCCGCTGCTCAGGAATACACGGCGGGTCGGGGATGGTCTCCCCTGGTATAAAAACGTCCGTGCTCTCCGGCAGCTCCGCGGACATCAACCCGCAGCCGTATTCAAACTCCAGCTTCATGCTTTGCTCCTTTCAGCAGCATCCAGATAAGTTCTGACTATATCCAGGTATTCCTCTGGATAAAAGCCTATTTCGCCTTTAAAACGCGTCAGCGCTATCAGCCCGCCTGAAACCTCGGGTATTTCCGCCAACATCCCGGCGTTGGCAGACGTGAGCCCTCCGCCGTAGACGATGTCCACTTCACCAAGGCTCTGCTTTATAAAGCGCGCCGCCATTGTTATGTAGCTTATATCCGCGGGAGTCTTCCCAGGGCCAATTGACCAAACAGGCTCATAGCCTATAACCACTTTTGAAAGGTCGGCTCCCTTCAGTCCCTTTTCCAGCTGGCGCCCGAGCACTTCCTGCCAGTTCTCCTGTTCTTCCTCCCTTTCACCAACGCAAAACAGCACAGAAAGGCCGCGCCCTTGGGCGCACAGAACTTCCTGGTTCAGAAGGGCATCCACGCTCTCCTGGCAGCCAGCTCCGCCGCCTGAGAGTATCTCAAGCTTGTCTGCCCTCTCTTCACAGTGACCGATGAGCGCATAGGAGCAGCCCATTGCCCTCGCGGCGGAGGCGGGAAGATTGGTCGTAAAGCTGCCGAAATTGCCGCCTGCAGCGGTGTCGTGCCTGAACACGCCCTGACAGCCCAACTTAAGATTTCCGCCTGCGCGCATTGCACACCGAGCGCCAATGAGGTGAGCCTCAGGGAAAAACTGAACGAATTCCACTTCACAAGGGTCGTAACGGCCAAGCTCTTCCTGAGTTGTTTCTACGATGTATTTGCCCCACACGCTCACGTCAGCCAGAGAATTGACGCCGGCAAGGCGTGTCGGGACGTCAAACCTCTTGAGGTTCAGAAAAATGTGCTTCATATACAGGCACTCTCCCGCTCATCCTCTTTTTATTTTCCCATGTCCGTAGTCGTCATTGGTGAAGTAGGCGTTCGGACCATGCTTTCTGTAAAAATGCTTGCGGCTCATCGCTTCCGGAATCGCCCCTATGTCGGGAGATATCGCCAGCATATGGACCGCCATTTTGCACAACTCCTCAAGCACTGCGGCCTTATGAACGGCATCCCAAACGTCTCCCCCCCAAGTGAATGGGCCGTGGTCAATGGAGAGCGCTCCAGGAACATCCTTCGGAGATATACCCCGCCGCTCAAAGCAGCGCACTATGGCCATGCCTGTGTTCCACTCGTAATCGTCGGCTATCTCAGCTTCCGTTAACGGCTCCGTGCAGGGTATCTCTCCGGCGAAGTAATCTGCATGAGTAGTTCCAAAGCAGGGCAGCGGCCTGTGCAGCTGTGCCATCGCCGTCGCGAAGGTGGAGTGGGTGTGTACTATCGCGTTGCATTCGGGGAAGTTGTCGTAGAGCGCTCTGTGAATGTCGAGATCTACCGATGGCGGTTCCGGGCCTTCGAGCTGGTGTCCGCCAAGGTCGGTGACGCAGATGTTTTCGGCCGACAGCTCGGCATAGGGCATGCCCACGGGCTTTATAACAATTATGCCTTTTTCCCTGTCGACGGCGCTGACATTGCCCCAGGAAAACTTGACAAGCCCCAGCTTGGGCAATTCCTTATTGCCCTCAGTCACGAGTCTTTTTAGTTCGTATAAATCCATTTAAATCTCCCCCGTCGCTTACAGTCCGTCCTCTTCGGGGCATGCTTCAGGGAAGGCATGTCCGTATTCATAAATCACGGCGTCCCTGTGCTCGGCACGTCTGATATAGTCCGCAAGGGTGGCGCGCAGTTCGGCACGGATGTCTGCGTATTCAGGCTCCGCTATCAAATTGTTCAGCTCATAGGGGTCGTTATAAGTGTCGAAAAGATACTGCTCCACGTAGTCGTCGCTGTATGGCTTGGCCTTTTTCAGCATTGAGCGGTAGTAGTTGGCGTCGAAGCGCGCACCCATGTCCAGCACGCCCTGGACATGCGGAGCGTGCACGCAGTATTTCCAGCGCTCCGTGCGAATACCACGCGCCAATTCGGCCTCACTTATCTGATAGAATACGCAGTTACTCCAACTTTTTCCCTCCATGAGGTCCTGGAGCGGGCGTTCCTGGAAAGTTGAGGGTATCTCGGCGCCGGCCATTTCCAGCAGCGTGGGAGGCAGGTTTATCAGACTGACGGGCTCGGTCTTGGTGATGCCTCCGCAGAAATCTCCGGCTCCCTTGATGATGAGCGGGACACGCAGACACGAGTCAAAACACTGGCGCTTGTGCTCGCCGTTCATCGTCTCAAAATGGTCTCCGTGGTCACTGGTGTATACAATGACGGTGTCGTCGTATATCCCCTTTTCCTTAAGCGTATCTACCAACCGGCCCACATTGTAGTCCACGGCGTGGCAGCAGCCGATGTAATCTGCATACCGTCCGTCGTGCCAGTCTCCTTCGTACATGCCGTGCTTGAGCTCATATGGTATCTCCACATCTTTGAACTTTTCCCGGTAGCCGTCCGGACATTCATAGTTGTTCGTATCGTTCTGGTGATGCGGCTCAAGGTAGGAAATGAACATATAGAAGGGCGCGTCGCTCTCTTTGTTTCTGATATAGTGTATCGCATAGTCCGTGAGGCAGTCGGCGCGGTAGCCGATAAAGCCCATGCGCTGCCCGTCCTTATCCCACACGTGGCCGTCATACCCGTGCGAAGAAAATTCAAGCACATCAGCCATAGCGATGTAGTCCTTGAATCCGCCGCGCAGCTCGGCGGGCACCGGTGCGTTCTGATACAGTATCCCCTTATGGTGGTGACTGGCCAGATGCCATTTTCCGACATACGCCGTCTCATATCCCGCGGCAGAGAGGGACTTGGCCACAGTCGGGATGTCCGTGGGAAGGGGGCGGCCATTAATGAAGCAGCCAGTCTCCGTAGCATACTGGCCGGACTGCAGGCAGGAACGGGCGGGACCGCAAACCGGCTGGCATGTGTAGGCCTTTTCAAACCGTACCCCGTCCTTTGCCAGGCGGTCCAGATTGGGAGTAACGTCCAGCTTCTGCCCATAGCAGCCCAGGGTGTCCGCACGCTGCTGGTCAGAGAATATAAAAACTATATTGGGACGTTTGGTGATATTACTCATAGCATGTCTCCTTAGTTCGTAGCTTTACCGGCTTTTTTGTTTTTGATTAGCTTGCGCACGCTGGGATACAGCAGAGAGGCGACGGCTATCAGCAGGAAAACCAGAGAAAGCGGCCGCGTAAAGAAAATCGAAATGCTGCCCTGCGAGAGGATGAGCGCCCTTCTCAGGTTGTTCTCCGTCAGCTTTCCCAGGACCAGCGCAATGGTCATAGGCGCCAGAGGGAATCCCAGCCGCTTCATAATGTAGCCCAGCAAGCCGAAGCCAAGAAGCACAAACACATTGAAGCTGTTGTTGGCGACGGAAAAACCGCCAATGACACAGAATATCACTATGCACGGCACGAGCACGCTGAACGGTATGCGGGCAACATTGGCAAAAAGGCGGTTGAAGAGGGTACCCTGGAGGAACATGAAGATATTGATGATAAACAGGCCGCCCATGATGCAGTAGACCCAGAACTTGTCCTCTGAAAAGAGCTCCGGCCCGGGAATAATGCCCTGCATGGTCAGCGCTCCGAATAGGACGGCAACTGCGGTATCCCCGGGAATACCAAGCGTAAGCAGAGGGATGAGCGTAGCGCCAGTAACTGCGTTGTTGCCTGTCTCGGGGGCTATTACGCCCTCGGGTATGCCGGTGCCGAATTTCTCTGGATGCTTGGAGCGCCGTTTTGCCTCATTGTAGCTGAAAAAGGCTGATATCGCCCCGCCTGTACCAGGTACCGCGCCTATGAAGATACCGTAAATAGAGGACCATAGCATGGTCTTCCAATGCTTGAATATCTCCTTGTAGCTCATCGTGGCCTTGGCGTATTTTGTGTTGATCTCACTCGATTCCATGGACCGACGGCTCTTGTCCAGCACCTCGCTTATTGCGAAGACACCAAGCATAACTACAGCTGCGTTAAACCCGGTCAGCAGGTAGCTGTTGCCAAAGATAAACCGCGGCGTACCCTCAGTGGCATCTATGCCCACCGTCGATGCAAAAAGGCCGAGCCCCGCCATGACCAAACCTTTAAAGACGTTTTCGCCGCTTATGCTGACAACGATGGTCAGGCCGAACAGGCAAAGAGAGAAATATTCAGCTGGCCCGAACTTGAGCGCCATTTTTGCCAAATTAGGGGCAATAAAGAGAAGCGAAAAACACGAGAGCACACCGCCCACGGTGGAAGCGGTCAGCGCGCAGCGCAGGGCGTCTCCGGCTCTGCCGTTTTGGGCCATGCGGTAACCATCCAGGGTGGTAGCCGCAGCCGAGGGGGTACCCGGAGTGTTTATAAGTATTGCGGTGATGGAACCGCCGAAAACGGCCCCGCAGTAGGCGCCAAGCAGGATATACATGCCCGGTATGGACTCAAGCCCAAAAGTAACTGGCAGAAGTATGGTTATGGCGACAACTGCGGACAAGCCGGGCAGGGCACCGATGATTATGCCGGCCGCCATGCCGATGTTCATCATCAGCAGATTGAACGGAGAAAAAATAGTTGTCAGGATATCAGGTGTCATTGTAATCCTCCTTATGGCAGGCGTATCTGGAGCAGGTATACAAATATCAGATACATTGCTGCGCCTACAGCGTATACAGAGGCATAATGATACCATTTTCGGCTGCCCATAACGAAAAGCATCACCGGAGGCACGATTAACGTAGAAACAATGTAGCCGACACGATCGAACAACACGGCGTAGATGATGCACAGAGCAAAAATCAGAACGGCTCGAAGCTCACTGGTCCACTCTATGCGTTTTTTCTCCGCCTTGGCCCCGCTGCGTTTCAGTTTCGTGTATGCCATGGCGGACTGAATGAGCTCTCCCAATGCCGCCATGGCTATCAAGCCCGTTGCAAAATAAGGGAAAGTCCTGCCTGTCACGCCTGACGAGCTTCCCCACAGGGAATTGACCCTGATCTGACTGGGGATCACGAAAAACCAGGTGATTGCGGCAATAACAATGATTATGGCTGAGACTATGATGTTGGTCCTTTGCCTTTTGATTTCCATGAGCACACCTCGCTGTTGCTAAGATGCAGGGGCATCCGCTCTGCGAATGCCCCTGTAAGTAACGCTTTTACTTATGCATACCCAGTTCAGTCAGCATTTCTCCGCAGACTTCGTAGCTTTCGCGCGCTATTTCCGTTATCTCTTCCTCGGTGTAGACCTCCAGCTTTCCAAAGTGGTTATCTATGAGGTACTGCTGGTATTCCTCTGACTGTGTCGCCTCGTTGACCTTGAGCTTGATCCACTCGACTATGTCGTCGGGAGTATCGCTCCTGACCGCCAGCCACTTGTAGCCCTGGAACAGGTCCGCGTCGGTTACGCCGTAGTCCTCAATACACGGAACGTCCGGCAGGCTCTCTATAGGAGACGAACTCAGGGAAACGAGCGCCCTGACCTGGCCCTGCTCCGCCCTCTGGGAGACAACTGCGGCATCCATGACCATGAAGTCAATGTGTCCGCCCAGCAAAGCGGTTATTACCTCAGGAGAGCCGTTAAAGGGAACGAACTCAGCGCTGGTAATGCCGAGCTGGTCAAATGCAGCAAGCATGGCCAGCTGACCTATGCTGCCGGGGTTGGCGGCGCTCCAGGTCAGGCGCTCGCCGGATTCGAGCTTCTCGAGCAGCTCATCGAAACTCTGCAAGCCAGAGTCCTCGCTTACAGCAACGGCAAACGGGTCTGGAGATGCGAGCATAGCAATGTGGCGAAAGTCCTCGAAGGTGTCGTATGTGAGGTCCACCAGGCTGGGCTGCAGAAGCATGCCGCCGTTGGCAGCAGTAAGGAGCGTGTAGCCGTCCGCGTCGCGATTTTTGGCCTCGGCTGTACCGATGGTCTGGCTTGCGCCGTCTATGTTCTCTACTACCACCTTGGCGCCGTCGCCAAGGTCCAGCTGCTCTATGAGCGCTCTTGTAGGCAGGTCTATTGCAGCTCCGGCCGCCGCGGGCACTATCCAGGTGATGGTCTGCTCCGGGTATCCCTCCGGCTGCGCAGCCTCCCCGGTACCGCCGTCGGTCTCCACGGCAGGGGCATCCGTTGCGTCTGCCGGCTCAGTTGGCGCAGGAGGCGTTGTCCCGCATGCACCCAACAGTCCGCAAATGAGCGCAAAGCTCAAAATTGCAACCAATAATTTATACATTTTCACCAGTAATTCCTCCTAATTCATTTTATAATGGGGCACATCCTCTAAATTCAGTATATCTGCTACGGCCCGGTTTTCAACGACAAATTACACAAACGTTTGCATTGTTGCAACGGAAAATGCGGATTTTATTCAAAAATTGCCTGTGACATCAACTTTTCATACCAGTTATTACTATCGGCGTGGTTTTGATAATCCTCAGGCGGATATTTGGCTTGAATATCCCATGAGTCATTGGTTTCAGCCATTTTGCGCTTTAACGCAGATTTTAGCTGCTCCATTTGTTCGAGACTATAAGGGTCGGTAACCAAATTGAACTGCTCGTACTTATCATTTTTGCGGTCAAACAGAACAGCCGGAACGCCGCATCTTTCTACATACAGCCAATCCGGAGTGCGGATTCCGCGTTCCGGATACTGTTTGCGCTCCTGAAAATCAAGGACTTCACAGGCTTCTTCGGCTACTTTAAGCAGTTCATAATAACCCACATCCTCGCGTTCCGGCTCATAACCGCTGCAAGCAGCTCGCAAAAGGCTCGTGCCTTGGGCAAAGCTCGGCAGCTCTGCTCCGCACATTTCCAGAATTGTGGGGAACAGATCCACAGCCGGGTCCACGATTTGGCTGACCCTCGTTCCGCCTGCAATGACAGATGGCCACCTTATTGCCAGAGGAACGTGCGCGGACGCTTCATGGAAGCTCGACTTGTATTCCAGCCCATGCTCCCCACACATATCGCCATGGTCGCTCACAAAAATGACGGCGGTGTTGTCAAAAATACCGTTCTCCCTGAGCCAGGCATCTATTCTTGCAAGCTGGTCATCTACACACGACACAAGCCCATAGTATTTTGCCCTGTAACGTGCGGAGGCCTCGGCTTTCCAGGAAGGCACGGTCGGAGGCAGCTCGACGTTCTCGGGCGAGTACATATTGAGATATGGCTCTACCGACATATCAACGGGAGAATGAGGTATTCCGTAGCATATCATGGCCATAAACGGACGGTCATTCCGTACCATCCTGCCCATAAACTCCAACAGGTGGCCGGTCTGATACTCCGGCTCAAAGCGTCTGCTGGTACGTGGCGTCCTGTCGTCATTTCTGTAAAAAATACCGTTTATGTAATGATGCCCCCGACTATAGCCTATAAACTCGTCAAAGCCGAGCCTGTATTCTCTAGGGACATAATCGAACTTGTTCCCACCATTGAGATGCCATTTGCCTATCCAGGCTGTTTCATAACCCCTGGTCTTTACAGCCTGAGGCAGAAACGTCCCTGGCCAATTCAAGTTTATAGGATAGTGATTAGTACACATCCCGATACTGTGTGCATACGCGCCGCTCATTAGCGAAGCTCGAAACGGACAGCAGAGCGGAAAAGAGGTATATGCGTTTTCAAAATACGCGCCTGCCTCAGCCAAAGCATCAAAAGCAGGCGTTTTGACCAATTTGTTGCCTGAGCGGGATGTGGCGTCGTAACGCATCTGGTCAGGGTATATGAGTACTATGTTTGGGAGAGAAGAACTCATGTTATCACCTTTTATGCATCTTTTTCTTCAACGGTATTATATTATCGGGTAATAAACAAGGCCAATATACGCAATCGTTTGCGTATATTTGTACAGACGCCATCCCTGGTTTTGCGTAAAACAGGCACAAATTCAAAAATAAGCCGGCAAGGTGGAGCGAAGTGCTCCGGCCTTGCCGGCTTATCTAATTCACTTATTTACTTAATGCCAACACCGAGCCTTACCACTGTGTCAGTTCGAGGTAGAGGTCCTTATACTGCCTGGCGGAGTTCTGCCAGGAGACATCCTTGGCCATGTCGCGCTGGACTACTTCGTCCCAGTGATAGCGGTTCGTGAAATACACGGTCTTGGCGCGGTTCACGGCGTAGAGCAGCAGGCCGGCCTCGTAGCGGTCGAAGGTGAAGCCGTTGCCGTCGCCGGTGAAGTCGTTGTAGGGCTCCACCGTGTCCTTCAGGCCGCCCGTCTCGCGGACGATGGGCAGGGTGCCGTAGTGCATGGCGTTCAGCTGCGTCAGGCCGCAGGGCTCGAAGCGCGAGGGCACGAGCAGCGCGTCCGCGCCCGCGTAGATGCGGTGGGCGCGCGCCTCGTCGTACTGGATGCAGGCGCTGAAGGTGCCGCGGTTCGTCGCCTCGTACCAGCGGAAGGTGTCCTCATACTGCGCGTCGCCCGTGCCCAACACGACGACCTGGGTGTTGCCGTCGAGCACCTGCGGGATGATGCTGCTCACGAGGTCCAGGCCCTTCTGGTTGGTCAGGCGGGAGATGAGGCCTATTACGAACTTGCTCTCGTCCTCCTCCAGGCCCAGCTCGCGCTGCAGGGCACGCTTGTTGGCCATCTTGTGCTCCAGCACGTTGCCGAGCCAGTAGTTCTCCGCAAGGGCGGGGTCGGTCGCGGGGTCCCACATTTCGTAGTCTATGCCGTTCACGATGCCGCGCAGCTTCCAGTTGTGATAGCGCAGGTGGTCCTCAAGGCGCTCGCCGTACTCGGGGGTCTGGATCTCGGCGGCGTAGGTGCCGCTGACGGTGGTTATGCGGTCGGCATAGGCGAGGCCGCCCTTGAGCATGTTGGCCTCGACATAGTCCTGCTGCAGCGCACCCATGTTGAACACGCTGTCGGGCAGGCCGGACCAGTACTTGATGGTGGGGATGTTGTAGACGCCCTGGAAGCGGAGGTTGTGGATGGTGAGGATGGACTTGGCGCGGCCCACGGGCGTGTCATGGAACAGGGTGCGCAGGTAGACAGGCACCAGCGCCGCCTGCCAGTCGTGGCAGTGAACGATGTCCGGTATCCAATCCATATAATTCAGCGCGGCCAGCGCGGCCTTGCTGAAGAAGCAGTACTTCGGGATGTCGTCCACGAGGTTCAGGTAGGGATTGCCGGAGGAGAAGAACTCCTGGTTGTCGATGAAGTCGTATACGACGCCGTCGTTTATATACTCCATTATGCCGACGTAGTAGCTGCGGCCGGTGTTGCCGAGGTCCATGTAGAACTCGCCGCGATAGACCATCTTGTCCTGGTACTCCTGCGGGATGCAGGCATAGCGGGGCAGGATGACGCGCACGTCGCAGTTCAGGCGGGCAAGCTCACGGGGCAGGGCATACATGACGTCGCCCAGGCCGCCGGTCTTGACAAAGGGGTGGCACTCGGAGCCTATAAACGCCACGCTGCGGCGCGGCAGGGTGGACATGTCGAACACGGGCTGGGCCTCCTCAACGGCAGCAGCCTCCTCAGCGGGGGCGGCTTCAACAGCGGCGGGCTCCGCCGCAACGGCGGGAGCCTCTTCAACGACAGGAGCGGCATCGACCACCGGGGCCTCCTCGGACGCAGGCTGGGCCTCGACCGCGGGAGCGGCCTCGACTACCGGCGCCGCCGCAACGGCGGGGGCCTCTTCAACGACAGGAGCGGCCTCGACAACGGGCGCTGTCTCCGCGACGACGGGGGCGACATCCTCTACCACCGGGGCGGTCTTCTTAGACGCGGACTTGCGGGCGGCGGGCTTCTTCTCAGCCGGCTTTTCGGCGGCAGGCGCAGCCTTCTTCGCGGCAGAGGCGGGCTTCTTCGCGGAGGAGGCGGCTTTCTTAGGGGCTGCCTCCTTCTTCTCGGCGGGCTTTTCCGCAGCAGGCTTCTTCTCCTCCGGCTTCTCAGCGGCGGGAGCGGCCTTCTCAGCGGCAGGGGCCGCCTTCTTGGCAGTGGAGGCGGGCTTCTTCGCGGGGGCCTTCTTCGGGGCGGCCTCCTTCTTTTCCGCGGGCTTTTCGGCCTGCGGGGCCGCGCTTTCCTTTGTCTCTGTTATCTTCTCATCAATGGTGTCTGTTTTCTTCCGTGCCATTACGTATCTTCCTTTCGCATGTCTACGATTATGGCGCCCTGCTGCCGTGACCGGCGAATTCCCGGCCCGGGCTCGGGCTTCTCAGCCGCCGCCTCTCATTAGGGCGGCATCCGCCGGGACAGAGTGGGAACTCTGTAAGCAAGTTCCATTCCCGACCGATACAGTAGTATACAGCTCCCAGCGCCGAAAAGCCACAGGAAACAAGTCATAATCGTCCATTTAATTTACACTTATAGCCGATAAGTGAAAAAATGGATGCTCACGATCTCAGCAATTGCCCGTATAGACATATTTCAGCCTTTCCCGCGCGACGTCGGCAAGCCGGTATACCCGCTCGACCGGCGTGGGCGGCATATCGCGCATCAGGTGGCGTGGGAAGAAACGGGAGAGGTGCAGGGGGATCTCGGGGCTTATGGAGGCGAGCCAGGCGGTCAGCTCCCGCATCTCATGCTCGCCGTCGTTGCAGCCGGGGACGAGGAGCGTAGTCACCTCCAGGTGACAGGCCCGCGCCGCAAGCTCTATGGAGCGCATGACTGCGCTGAGGTCCCCGCCCAGGCGGCGGTACCAGTCTTCAGTGAAGCCCTTGAGGTCAATATTCACGGCGTCGATGAGCGGGAGCAGCTCCTGCCAGGGCTCGGGCTCGACCGTGCCGTTAGTGACAAGGACGTTCACAAGGCCCGCCTTTCGCGCCAGGGCGGCGCAGTCGCGGACGTACTCAAAACCGACCAGCGGCTCGTTGTAGGTGTAGGCCAGGCCGATATTCCCGCGCGTGCGCAGCCCGAGGGCCAGCTGCACAAGCTCTTCCGGCGGGCAGTCGCGCGCAGGAAAGTCCTCGCCCGCGGTGGATATCTCGGCGTTCTGGCAAAAGGGGCAGCGCAGGTTGCAGCCGAAACTGCCCGCGGAGAGGATGAGACTGCCGGGGCGAAAGCGGCGCAGGGGCTTCTTTTCGATGGGGTCGAGGGCGAGGGAGGTCAGCCTTGCGTAGCCCAGCGGGACGATTCGCCCGCCCCTGTTCGCCCGCGCGCGGCACAGGCCCGTCTGCCCCTCGGCCAGCCGGCAGCGGTGGAAGCAGAGGCCGCACTGTGCGCTCATTTGTGCCTCACCACCTCGAAACGTGCGAGCTCATAGGGCTCGTCCGCGCGGATGCCGCCCTTTTGCAGCGCTATGCGCAGCTGCTGCCAGGCCGTGTCCACGCCGTCCAGGTCGGGCAGCAGCAGGCCGCGCCTGCTGCCTCTTGTGACGATGACGCCGTAGCGTCTGGGCTCAAGCTCCGCGGCCGAGGCGATGGGCTCGGGCTCTCCCAGGACGTCCACGCTGTATTCGAGACCGGCCAGCTCCCCGGCCTTCACGGGCGGGAAGCGCGGGTCATGAGCGCCGGCTGAGACGGCGTTGCGGACTATCTCCCAGGCAAGGCTGCCCTGCGTGGGCGCGATGGTGCCGATACAGCCGCGCAGACGCCCCCCGGCGTGCAGCGAGACGAAGGCGCCGGCCGCCCGGCCCGTCAGCTCGGCTGGAAGACCGTCGGGCAGGGTGTCGAGGCTCCGGCCGGTGCGCACATAGGTTTCGAGCGAGAGGCGGGCAAGACGGACCCAGGCATCCTCGCCGGAGCGGCGCGCATCCGCCCGTTCGCTCATAACGCGCTCGTAGGCGGCCTCGAAGCGGCGGCCCTCGTCCCTGCCCGTAACGGGGAAGAGCGCCACGGCATAGCCGACGCCGAAGGGCCCCTCGTGACTCAGCAGCTCCGGCGCGACGGCCAGGCCGTCCAGCGCGCCGGACATCATCTGGAAAGCGCGCAGGCCGCACTCCGCCGCCCGCTCGCAGAGGGAAGGCTCGATGGCGAGGAAGCTCAGAAAGTCGCCCGAGGCCATTGCCCCGGTCACGGCCTCGTCGAAGGCCGGTCCCTCCGGGGCAAAGCCGTATGGGCCGTCGGCGCGCAGCTTGTGCGAGAGGTCGCCGCTGGCGACGAAGACGGCGCGGCGGCCGAGCTTTTCCGCAGCCCTGGCGGCGCAGCGGCCGAGCCGGTAGTGCTCTGACGGGGAGAAGCCCGAAAGGCCCACGCGCACTATGGGGCAGGAGACGCCGGCCCGGCGCAGGTAGTAAAGAGGTATGAGGGTGCCGTGGTCTAGCTCCTCCCCTCGCTGGCCGAGCGTCCCGGCCTCAAGGCGCGAGTCCCGGGCAAGGCGGATCATTTCCTCACGCAGCTGCGCGTCGTATTCCGTCTCGACCTGCAACTGCGGCGCGCCGAAAGCGGACATGTCGCCCCGGGCGCTTTTGCCGGGGGAGATGTGGAAGTAGTCGCTGTACATGACCGTGTGCGGGGAGGCGACGACGAGCACATCGGGCGCCCAGTGCGCCACCGCCTCCGCCGCCGCGCGCATGGCCCGCTCCGTAGCCGCGATTTCGCTCTCCCGCCCGCGCCCCACCTCCGGCAAAAGCACCGGCGGATGCGGCATCAGAACAGCCCCAAGCATGGACATAGCGCTCAGCTCCTTTTCCTCGGAGTTTGTATTGGTATTATATCACTTCCCTGCCAGAAGAAAAAGCCTGGAAGCTCGGTGATAGAATATGCTCCTTGGCGAAGCGTACTCCAGCTCCGCTTGATCAGACGGCCGTTTGCTGGGATAAAACTACAAAGGTCGGCACAGGTTTCTTGTCATCATTAAGACTTCCCGCGCCGCCACGCCAACAGCAAATGATTTTGGGTATTTGCGCTGCTTTCCGGACTAACAACCGCATAGCACGCGAAGGCTTTTATAAAACAAGCTCGGGCCATCAAGCAACAACATAAGCTCCAGATTACATGTACCCGGTACAGATAAGTCCGAAAGTGTACTTGCGGTAGGCGAATAGAATATAGCATCAATGAAAGGTGGTGCTGCAATATGCTTGCGGGGGCGTTCATGATGCTGCTGTCGAGCGCATTTCTTATGCTGAGGCTGGGGCCCCCTTCCGGCTCCTTTCCCAGACCGCTGTCGCCCGAAGAGGAGCGCAAATATGTAGACCTATGGCTCTCCGGCGACATTGAGGCGCGCAACGTGCTCATCGAGCACAACCTCCGTCTCGTGGCGCACATCATCAAGAAATACTACACCCAAGCCGACGACGCCGATGACCTCATCTCCATCGGCACCATCGGCCTCATCAAAGGCATCAACACCTACCGCCCCGAAAAAGGCGTCCGTCTCGCCACATATGCCTCCCGCTGCTGTGAAAATGAGATATTGATGTACTTTCGTGCTCTGAAAAAGTCGGCAGGGGATGTGTCGCTGTCGGAGTCCATAGACGTGGACGGGGATGGGAACACACTTTCGCTCATGGACATCATCTCGCAGGAGGACGACATGGCTGAGCGCATCGGGGACTGCGAGACCTGCCTGCGCCTGCGCGAATACGTGGACAGCGTCCTTAGCGAACGTGAGGCGGAGATAATAAAGCTCCGCTACGGCCTGCGGGGCTCGAAACCCCTCACCCAACGCGAAACCGCCACCCTCTGCGGCATCTCCCGCAGCTATGTATAGCAGCGCGGCTAATGTAAACGAAGCCCGGAAAGCCTGATGTAGACAGGCTTTCCGGGCTTCGGGCGTGACTGGGGTGGCAACGCAGTTATTGTAAGTGGTGAGAAAATTCAGGAAATAAGCGGCCATTCATTAACCACTTTATTAACGGCATAACTTGATAAGCAATTCGATTGAGTTACGCAGTTCTTGATGCGTGAATGTGCGCGTAGGATCTGGATGACCTATAGCGTTGCGGATATATGTAGAAAGAGTATTCATAATAAACTCATGTATTCCCAAGAACTTCTCAATCCGCTTCCAACGAAGAGTGTCCTTATCCATTTTTCATCTCTCATTTCATCACTCGTATAAATCGCATCTATGAGTGATGCTTTGATGGCTGAGAGTATGAACTCAATATATACCGTGGACTTTCCGGCATCATTGGAGGCATTGATGGCATCATCATACTCCTGCTGTCGGACATGGATTAAATTTAGAAAACAGCTACGCAAAAGGTGTCAGACATAGTGGTGTCGAAATGTGTAAATTAATGGTTCGATTATATCATATACCCTTCATTTTATCAATCTATCAAACACGCACTGAACACTCAATCTCAAATTTTCTATGCGCTTTGCCTTAATTCGAGCCCGTAAGTAACTACCATCAAACTGATTTCGAGTCGTTCAGCTCCATTGGAGCGTACTGGAATTTACCAGAATACAGAGGAAGCTACAACGGGTAAAAATCCCTGATATTTCAGGCTGTGAAGCCGTTTTTGGGCGGCATTGCTGAACAATCAGGATGTAAATAAAATGCAGCCGATTTTCCCATTTGGAGAGACATCGGAGAGAGTTAGGAGAGAACTGGCCTTGCTCAGAGTTCGTATTGCCCGCCGTTGACGGCAAAATGATACGGAGGTTCTGACATGGCCAGTTCTAATTCTTATCAGCAGATACTAGACGAATACCCCGAGTACATAACCAAGGAGCAGCTCTACCGGATATGCCACATCAGCAAAAAGACTGCTCAAAATCTTCTTGAAAGCGGGGAGATACCCTGCACAGACACCGGGAAAAAGACGCATCGTTTTCTTATTGCTGCTGTTGATGTTGTAGATTATCTTCGCCGCCGTGACAGCGAGCCAAAACCCGAGCCGGATGCAGGGGTGGCCGAACAGATACGTTCAGCGCTTGCACTCTACCCTGATGTCCTCAGCGTCATGCAGGTCAGCGCCATTACCGGCCGATACCCCCAGACCGTGACAAAATGGTGCCGCTCACAATACATAAAAAGCTACAGCAGCGGGGGTAAAAATCACATTCCAAAAGCCTCGCTTACGGATTTTCTCATTTCAAGATGGGAGGAGTTTCAAAACATCGGAGAAAAGGAGGAGGTTGCTGTCATTGAAAGTGTTTCTGCCTCCGTGCAGATAAATGACTTACAGATTTCCGACTTACACCCATTCAGCAGGCACCCGTACAAAGTGCGCGACGATGAAGCGATGCGAGATATGGCCGAGAGCGTGAAGCAGTACGGCGTCCTGTCCCCAGCCATCGCCCGGCCTCTGCCTGACGGTGGGTACGAGCTTGTCTCAGGACACAGGCGCAAGCGGGCCTGTGAGCTGGCGGGGCTGGAGACCATGCCGGTCATCGTCCGCGAGATGGACGACGACGCAGCGGCGATCCTCGTCGTGGACAGCAATTTGCAGCGTGAAGGGCTGCTTCCGAGCGAGCGCGCGTTTGCGTACAAGCTCAAACTGGATGCGCTGCGGCATCAGGGCGAGAGGACAGATTTAACTTCGCGCCAAGTTGTCGACAAGTTAAAAGCGGCAGATAGAGTTGGAGAGGATGTAGGGGAAAGTGCAAGGCAAGTCCAGCGATACATCCGCCTCACTGAACTGATCCCGCCCCTGCTGGACATGGTGGATGAGCGCAAGATTGCGTTCAACCCTGCCTATGAACTGTCGTTTTTAAAGCAGGACGAGCAGCGCCTTCTCCTTGACGCTATGGACAGCGAGCAGGCTACGCCGTCGCTGTCGCAGGCGCAGAGGCTCAAGCAGTTCTCCCAGCGCGGAGAGTTGACCGCCGAGGCCATGAGGGCCATCATGTCCGAGGAGAAAAAAGAAGCGGAGCACATCACCATCAAGGGCGACACACTACGCAAATACTTTCCTGCCAGTTACACGCCAAAGCGTATGGAGGAGACCATTATTAAGCTGCTGGAACAGTGGCAGAAGCGCAGAAAGCGCGAGGCAGAACGCTAATCGTCTAATTGAATACAAAAACCTAACCGGACAGTGCATTAACTGCCCGGTTTTTTTATTGGAGGTTAATCGTATGTACCAGTACAAACCTGAAGATGTGGACTGCAAATACTGCGCCGAGTGGCGTCACAGGCGATGCCAGGCGGCAGGCTGCCCTTGGCTGGCCGAGCGCATAGAGGCAGGGACGGTGAGCTATGCCGGCATGATTCTGAAGCTGTTTGCGCGTGTAAAGCACGCAGACCTTATCCACAATTTTAGTGACAACTCTATTCGTAAGGTCAAAACAGACCGTGCGGACGCGATGAAAATTGCGAACTACGGTCTTACCTTCTGGATCGACTTACAGGAATACGCTGGCGAGGACGAGAACCGTCAGCTGTTAAAAATCCAGAGCCGACTCTATGAAAGGAGCGCAACAACTGCAGGAATGCTGCGAAACGGATTGATCTCACTTCTGGACCAGACCTTTCCCGGAGCCAACAAACTGTTTCGGGATGAAAGCCGTAACTCCAGGGGCCATGTGAAGTGGATAGATTTTGTTCTTCGCTTCTGGCATAAAGAATGCGTGGCAGCCTTGTCCCTGGCAGCTTTTACAGACACCTTCCAAAAATGGTGTAAAAGAACCGGCTACAAGTTCAGCGCTTCCGACGCCGAACGAATCCATGCCATTGCCAGGAATGCAGTTGCCACGCTACCCAAAAATGATAGTACAAAGCTTCTCATAACGCAAGCGACAAATAGCCTGAATGCGATCTATGACTCCCTCCAAGCGATTAGAACAGAGATGGATCGCCTTAGAAGAGTGTTGTTTGTGATCATGTCAATGACGCTTATTCGTGCAAATACTGCTAATCCCGTATTCTGTTTTATGGATAAGAAGCGATCTGAAGGAAAGCACTTTTAGGTTTATACTGTTGCCGGCTCCGCCAAACTTTTGCGCATATATTATGCAAAGGTCAAAGAATACCTGAACGCTTTAGAAGAGACCGCCTGATACATAACAACGATGGCCATGCTGCTCCGCAGCACAGCCATCATATATGTGACGGGTCATATTCCCCCAGGCCTGCAGCCGGAAAATGTTGCAGGTCCTTTAGCTATGCCTATTTCTTATCCTGTATTTCCCTTCTTTTGTGCTTGACACACATTAGCAGGTTTGCGTTGCCCTTGTCTCTTTGCATAAGTGGGAAATAATATAATACGGCCGCCCGGAATATGAGCGGCCGTATTATTGGAAGCGTTTTTGACTCACATACGCCAAACGGCCAAATATGCCTCGTTCGTAGCGTTTATGAGCTTACGGGGCTTGGCGTCATTGCCTACAACGTCGTAATCAACGCCGAGTTCGTCCAGTGCATCTTCAAGACCGCGTTCAGTGTGATAGCCTGTAGCCAGTACTGTGGTATCGCTCTTGAGCTCAACATTTTCTCCTCCGCAGTCAAACACCACGCTGCCGGACCTTATCTCGACAGGGGTGGCACCCTCGAGCACAGTGACTTTAGAAGCCTTGAGCATGTCGTTCATGCACTGTATATTGTTGACGGACTCTTCGGCAAACTTGAGCTTGCTTCTGACAGTAAGCGTGACCTTCTTACCGAGAGAGTCAAGGAAGAGGGCAGTCTCAACGCCGACGACACCGCCTCCAATAATTACGCATTCATCTCCGATGTCACACTGCTGCCTGAGCACGGGTATGGCTTCAACTGCGTGCTCTACACCGGGTATGGACGGGACGTTGGAGACCGCACCGATCGCAAGTATCACCTTGTCAAAACCGGCAAAGGCAATTTCCTGTGCGCTGGCATTGCAATTGAACTTGATGGGGATCCCGGCCTTCTTGAGCTGCCGCTTCATATACTCCACGTAATTTCTGACGTCACGCTTAAAGTCCGGAGCGCCGGCGGCAAGCAGCTGACCGCCCAGCTCGTCTGTTTTTTCCCATATTTCGGTCTTCATTCCGCGGACGTGGGCGGTAAGCGCGGCCTGCATTCCGCCGGGGCCTCCGCCGATGACCAGCACGCTCCGGCCTTTGGTATCCGCGCTGAGCGGGAAGTCGTCCTCATGATGTGCTACGGGATTTACAGAGCAGGAATAATTGCGACCCAGGTGACCAAGACGCAGGCACTCATTGCAGCCTATGCAGGGACGGATGTCATCTTCGCGGTGCTGTGCCACCTTTTCAGCGAAGTGCGGATCGGCGATGTGCTGGTGGCCGAGCGCGATGAAGTCCGCTTTGCCATCCTCAAGCACCTTCTCGGCAAATTCGGGACGGTTGAGCTTGCCCTGGGTTATGACGGGTATGTTCACGGCCTTCTTGACGGCCTCAGCCGCGAAGAGCTGGCAGCCCTCATCCTGGTATACCGTCGGTATCTGCCGGTACCACACCTCATAGCAGCCGGTGTCGACGTGAAGTGCGTGAGCGCCCCACTTTTCCAGCAGCTTTGCGATCTCAACGCCCTCTTCCAGCTTGCGGTAGCCAGGGGTATCCATGCAATGGACCGGCGTGAACTTAACGATCTGCGGGAAGTCCTTGCCGCAGTAGCGCTGCACAGCCTCTATGCACTCGCCGAGGAAGCGCACACGATTTTCAAGACTTCCACCGTACTGATCGGTGCGGTGGTTGAAGGCCTCAGTCATGAACTGGTCGGCGAGATAACTGCCGTAGGCGTGCATCTCTATCGCGTCGGCGCCGGCATCTTTGGCTAGCTTGGCGGAGTATCCGACCTTGTCCGTGATGAAGTGTATGTCGTCAATGCTGAGCTCCTTGCAGGTGAGATTTGGAAACCAGAAAGCCGGTATGGGACTGCAGGAGTACGGAGGGGTGGTTGCGGACGTGTACATTATACGCCCGAGGCCGGGGCCTATCTGCACGCAAATCTTGCAGCCGTACGCGTGTACGTTGTCGGCAAGCGCGGCCAGGCGATTTACGTGGTGATAGTTGCTGAGAGCGGAGCAGGAGTAGCCCTCGAACTCAAGAACCGAGGCATTTCGGCCCGTTATGATCAGACCCGTACCACCCTTGGCTCGCTCAGTGAAATAACGTATGGTGCGAGCGGAATAGCCGCCATCACCGTCTGCGGTGGTGCCCATGGGCGCCATTATGATGCGATTTTTCAGCTCCATTTTGCCGATGTGACCACGGCAAAGGAGCATCGACCTGTCTTTATTCATGGCTTCACCTTACATGTACCAGCCGCCGTTGACGGCCAGGACCTGTCCATCGACATACTGGGCATGGTTCAGATAACTCATGGCGTCGGCGATCTCTACAGGCTCGGCGATAAAGTGCAGGCACTGCGCTGCGGTATTGGCCTTGAGAATTTCGGGGTCGTTGTTGCGAAGCATATCGGTCATGATCATGCCCGGGGCGATGCAGTTGATGCGGATCAGGTAATCGCCGAGCTCGCGGCAAAGTGCCTTCATAAACCCGTACATTGCGCTCTTGCTGGTAGAATAGTCGACGCGCTTCGCGGCACCCATTTGGCCGGCAATCGAGCTGAGCATGATTATGGATCCGCCCTTGCCGTCTTTCATGTAGGGTATGGCGCAGTGCACTGCGTGCATGACGCCCATGAGGTTGACGTTTATGACGCGCTCGTAGTCCTCGTGGCTCAGCTCATCAAAGTCGAGCAGATTCTTGATGCCGGCATTGGCCACCAGAATGGCAAGGCGCTCGCCGAAATACTCGCTCGCCTGGGCCATCATGGCCTTGCACTCGTCGTACTTGCTGACGTCGGCCTTGATCACCAGAGCGCGGCGGCCATACTTCTCGCGGGCCTCGGCGGCTACCGCTTCCGCAGCGTCTTTGCTCTTGTCGGAGGTGTAGTTCACGACTACATCATGTCCGTCTGCTGCACAGCGAAGCACCATCTCGCGGCCAAGCCCACGGGAGGAACCCGTCACTATGGCGAAACCTTCCAGCTTTTTCATTTGTTCATGCTTCCCTTCATTTTAAATTTCAGATCAAGCTTTTTTGCCTCTGAACGTGATGACCGCGAGAACGATCGCAATTATTGCTGCAGGGATGTATGCGTACATTGCACTGGCGTAGTTGCCAAAGCGATCATAGAAGGCGGCGATAACGTAGTTGCCTATTGCAATGCCGCCGGAGAACACGCCGACAAATATACCTATAAAGCTTGCGTAGTCCTTGGTGCCGAAGAGCGAACGGGTGACCATTGGCAAGGTGCTGCGGCCGGTGGCCATACCGATACCGGTGAGAGCGGCAACAACATAGACCATCATGAGAGACGGACCCGTCAGCAGTATGAAGAGCGCCACGGAGAACAGCAGCACGCCTCCGGCGACTACCCAGCGGGTGTCCATGTGGTCGGCAAGGAAGCCGATCACGAACGGCATGAACATGTTGACTATATTCATCGGGGCCAGAGCAGCGCCGGCTTCAGCGGCAGAGTAGCCGAGGTCCTGAACGTAAACGGAGATGATACTGAGTATGGAGTAGACGACGATAGCGACTATCAGGTAAACAACAATAACAGCCCAGAAACGGAAAGTGCGTACGCCCTCCTTGAGGGTCATGCCGTATACAAGCTCCGCGGGCTTGTCGTCTTCCTTGCCCTTTTCCTCGTAGAACATGGGCTTGACGCCTACGGATTCAGGCTCGGAGCGAAAGAAAATGCCGATGAGTACGGTGGAGACGGCGGCGATGATTGCGACTATGGTAAAAGACTGACGCCAGCCGAAGCTCTCTATCCACGAACCGATGACAGGGCTGAATATGGTGCCGCCGACACCGGAGAATAGCAGCGAGATGCCAACGAAAGTGCCGCTGTTCTTGAAGAACCACTTGTTTATTATGGTGGCGCCGATGGCAGAGGCGACAAAGGCAAAGGCCACGCCGACGATCAGTGCGGCCGCGTAGAAAGCTGCAAGAGAGTGCGCGTTGGCATAGATGATCATGCTGATGACGAGCAGAACGCCGCCAAGCACAACTACGCCGCGACTCTTTATGAGTGCGTTGATCTTGCCGAGGAACAGGTTGACGATCGCGCAGATGAAGCTCATCATCGTGAAGCTCAGTGCGTACTGTGCACGAGTAAACTGCGGGAACTCCTCAAGGATCGTACCGGTATAGACGCTCAGAGGGTTATACACTATACCGGTGAATACGAATTGGATCAGGCAAACTGTTGCGAAGGCAATAATGCCGTAACGCTTTCCTTTCGCTGAATTTTCCATGACATTTTCTCCTTTTGTATATTTCCAGAGGCAGGTCAACACCTGCCTCTGATTTCCAAGGCGTTAGCGCTCGAGATCAGTAGCAGCTCCAACCTCCATCGACGCTGATGTTGGCGCCGGTGACATAGCTGGACTCTTCAGCCGCGAGGAATATGATCGCAGAGTCAAGCTCACCGCCCTCCTGCGCCGAACGGCAGCCCTTGCCCGGACGGCCCATGGGAGTCTTGCGCTCTATCATGGGGAGAAGGGCATCAAGATGCTTGCCGCTTACTGCCTGGGACTCGAAGAAGCCGGGGCATATGGAATTGACTGTTACGCCTCGGTTTGCCCATTCCACTGCAGCACCGCGCGTGAAGTTGAGCACTGCACCCTTGCAGCTCTCGTAGGCAATGCACTTGGCCTCGCCCGGACGGCCTATGCCGCCGAGCCCGAGTATGGAACCGATATTGATGACCCTGCCGTAACCACGCTCGAGCATTCCGCGCCCAAAGGCCCGGGTCAGGCGGAACGTTGCCATGAGTTCGAGATTCACGTGCAGCATGAAGGTCTCATCGCTTATCTCCTCCAGGGGAGCGGACGGACCGCCGCCGCAGTTGTTAACAAGGATGTCTACCTTGCCAAAGTGCGCAAGCACAGCCTCTACTGCAGCGTCGAGCTGCTCAGCTGATGTCACATCACACTTTACAGGCAGGCAATCGCGACCGAGAGAACGGATCTCCTGAGCAACTTCCTCAAGCTTGTCCTCACGACGGGCGAGGATAGCAACATCTGCACCCTGACGGGCAAGAGCAAGTGCCTCCCCGCGTCCAAGTCCTGCGGATGCGCCAGTGACAACAGCTACTCTTCCAGACAAATCAAACATGGACTTAACTCTTTTATTCAGTCATCAATAGTTGTTCCGGCAAAATATCCACCGCGCACAGCCGTGCCGATGCGGCCGACCTTGTCGCAGTCGCCGATGATGCGGGTGCGCCAGCCGAAGCGATCGCGTACGGCTTCAGCGTAGGCGGAGAGCTTCTTCAAGCCAAAGGCGCTTATGACAGTGTCAGCAGGCAGCACCTTCTCTTCGCCGGATTTGTCGATTATGTGGACGCCGTCCTCTTCCGCGCTCTTGACCTTGCAGCCGGTATATATGCCGACGTTATACTCGTGGAGCTTGTTTATCATGCCGGTGTAGCTCATCATGTTTAGGTCAGGGCTGAGGCGGTCGGCCATTTCAACTATCACAGGGTCAAGGCCAAAGTCGATGGCGAGCTCAAGCGCACAGTCACAGCCGGACTGTCCGCCGCCACAGACGACGATGTTCTTGCCCGTGACGAGCTCCTTGTGCCTGTGGGCGTCCTGCACAGTGATGACGTTCTCGCGGTCAAGGCCCGGGATCGGCGGGGTGACAGGCTCAGAGCCGACAGCTACTATGTACCTGTCGTAGCCGTCAAGCAGCGGGGAATCGGCGGAAACGTAGGTGTTGAGGCGCAGGTCAACGCCGAGCTTCTCCATCTGGACCTCGTAGTACTTCATGAGCGCACGGAGCTGTCCCTTGAAGGACGGGGTCTCAGCGGCGGTGACCATACCGCCGACCTTGTCGGCAGCCTCAAAAACAGTCACCTTGTGGCCGGAGAGCGTGGCGGTGCGGGCGGCCTCCAGGCCGGCGGGGCCGGCGCCGATGATGCAGACCTTCTTCGGCGTCTCGGTGCGGGGGATGCTCATCCAGCGCTCCTGGCAGGCCTCGGTATTGACGGCGCAGCTGAGCATGGCCATCTTAAAGGCGCCTGTGCGGCCGATGCAGTCCTCGTTGCAGCGGATGCATGGACGTACGTCTTCACGGTGTCCCTCGCGCAGCTTGCGCGGAAGGTCGGGATCGGCTATGAGGCCGCGGCCAAACATTACAAAGTCGGCGTTGCCGCTCTCAATGAGCTTGGCTGCGGTCTCGGGAGTGTGATTGCCTGCATTGAGTATGGGCACGCTCACCGCTTTGCGGGCTGCCTCGGTGACGTAAGCCATGCACGCATCACCCAGATAGGCGGGCGGGAATATGTAATCAATGGTCTCGTAGCTGCCGGCATCCACATCGAACGCATCCACTCCGGCCTTTTCGAGTATCTTCAATATCTCGATGCTGTCCTCGAGCGTGCGTCCGCCGGGAAAGCGGTGGTCAAGGGAAATGCGCACGATGACGGGCATGTCGCGGCGTATCCCGCGCTTGACTGCCTGGACGGCTTCGATAGCGAAGCGGCAGCGGTTCTCGACGCTTCCGCCGTACTCATCCGTACGATGGTTCCAGCACTCGGACAGGAACTGGTCAACGAGGTAACCGGCGTGGGCATGTATTTCAATGGCGTCAAAGCCGGCCTTGGTCGCATTTATCGCCGCGTTCGTGAACCACTCCATGACCTTGGCAATGTCGTCCTTGTCCATCTCCTTGCAGATGATGCTAGGATCAAGCGTGGCCGGTATGGCGGAAGCGCTCATGGGGGCGCGGAAACGGCTCGGGAAGGCGTTGCGGCCAACGCCACAGCTGAGCTGTGCGCAGATCTTCGCTCCGTGACGATGTACGGCCTCTACAAGCACCGACTGACGAGGGACGGAGTATTTTTCCTCAAGTGCGCCTTCAATGCAGCCCGAAGCCAGCTCCTGGCTTATAAACTGGCAGCCCTCTATTATCATGCCTACGCCGCCCTGAGACCTGCGGGCATAATAGTCTATCTTGTTTTCGGATATGGTGCCGTCTGAATAGGCCGCGTTCGTTCCCATCGGGCACATAACTATCCTGTTGCGTATCTCAAGCTGCCCTATCTTGAAGGGCGTAAAGAGAACGTCATACTCACTCATTTCTTGTCTCTTCCTTTCTTCTCTCGATCTTATGTTACACGGCAAGAGCCGGGAACAACGCACATATGAGCGCAGTAAAGCATGCGTTGATAGCAGTCGCGACCACGGTTATCATGAACACTGCCGGATAGCCGTCCTTAATCTTTACGTCACAGTAGGAATGTGCCATAACAACTGTGCCGGCATAGGGCATCGTATCAAGTATCGCGCCGGCATAGGAGGAAATACGATGTATCGCTGCGAGCGAGACTCCCATTTTGTTCACTATCGGAGCTATTATGGGCACGGCAATGGCTTGGCCGGTGGCTGAGCCGCCGCAGAGCATGCACATCAGAGACACAGTGATTATCAGCAGAATGTAGGGGTTTATCTCCCAATGCGAGATGGCGTTTATGACCTGGTCAAAAGCCGGGGTGCTTTGTACTACCTCTGAGAAGCCTATGACCGCGCAAATGCTGATGACCGGGGAAAGCGATGTGACACACCCGCGAGATATGACACCTTTTATATCACGTCCCGGCAGCCACGGCATAAACAGCAGCGATCCCACAATGCAGGTCACAGCCAGAGCAAAGTTTATGTCCATCTTCACAACGTTGAAGAGAATGACAAGCAGGATCATCGGCATGAGCGTGATGATGAGCTTCGGACGGGGCTTGTCATCGGAAAACTCCGTATCATGTGGCCCGTACTCAAAGTGATGCCCACGGTTCACGTCGCGCGTTATGAGAATGTTCACCAGCACGGTCATGGTTATTATCTCGGTGACCGCACCTATGATTCCGGGCACGAGAGCCGCATAGCTGGAAGTACCAAGTATCTGCATCGGTATGACATTTCCCGGCTGAGGAGATCCGGGAAGCCCGTTGGCAAAACCAAGGGCGCCACCAAGTATGCCGGCAACTATGAACTTCTTGGGCATATCTGCTATTTTAAAAAGAGACAACGCTATCGGATAAAGCACAAATACTACCTGAGAAGCGCCAACTCCTGCAAATTCCAAAAGAGCCGCCATGAATATAAGCGATACGATCACTATGTGCCTTCTGCGTTTGGGCGAATACGAATCCCGCAGGCAGAGCTTGGCTACGCTAAGAGCTATGGTGAGTCCGGCGCCGCTCTCTGAATACAGGACCGCGATCAGCGCACAGAAAAACATGATGCCGAAATACTGCGTAAGGAAGCTGCCCATGCCACCCAGATATAGTTCGGTATATGAAGTGACGGGGTCCAGTCCGGCAAGTATTACAACCGCTGCGGCTCCGGCTACAGAGCTGATCAGTATATTCCAGCCCATGTACGTCAGAACACCCATGATGACAAATCCGAGCAGACATCCTGCCAAACTCATAAGGTCCAATGTTTTTGCCCCTCTCTTTTTCGTCAACTTTTGTTGCGTATTAAATCTAGCATGATTGTGAAAGGAATAACATATGAGCCGTCATAAAGAACAAACCTGCATTTTGTGAATCGTCACAAACAAGACAAATGACGAAGGCTTTGTTTGACTTTGTCTGTTTGAGCCTATTGCAACCACGTTAATTCTCTGATATATTCAAAAAGACACAAGCACGGAGGACTCATAAATGGATCGTGCCAAAATATACGATGTTCTGCTTGACAAACTATTTGCTAATTCTCTCGAAGAGATCGTCGCTGCGGCTGCGGAACTTTTGAATCAGCATATAGTCGTATTGGATACCAGTTACAAGGTGCTGGCGTCATGGCCTCATGAGCTCATAGGCGATCTGTACTGGGATGCCCAGCAGAAGTTCGGTTATGTTCCAGAGGAAAATATACGGATGATATTTGAAAACAAATATCCTAACGCTACATTCGAAGGCATCTCCTATGTTGATTGGGGAAACGTCAATGTCCCGCGCTGTGTTGCGACCCTTCAATATAGGGGAAAAGCAATGGGACATGTGAGCATTTACCATACAGGTCAAAACCTTTCGGTGGAAGAGGTAAGGGAGGCCTGCGCCTGTGTTGAACAGGTGCTGAAAGTGTTCTTTATAAACAACAATCGCATAGCGACCAGCAACAACACGGTCATGAGCGCTATAATTTCCAGGCTTTTTCTTGGGCAGAGTCTGAGTGCAAATTTGACAGAGGAATGGGCAAGGGCGTCAGGTTCAGAACTTCGAGGGAAATTCCTGATCGCAGCTATTTCCGCGCAGAGCATGCACAAGTCTATTTTTGAATTCCTGACGTCCCGGCTCAGCTCGGTGCACAAATATACGGCGAGCGCTGAGATCGACAACTATTGCTATATTCTCTTCTACAACATGCAGACTGAAGCTGCTACAAGCTGCGCTTTGTCTAGGCTGAAGGACTATCTTGTGTTTTACAATATTCGTTGTGGAGTCAGTGAGTTGTTCGAAGACCTCGATGCGGTGCAGTACTATATGTTTCAGGCTCGCCGCGCCCACAAATGCCAAAGCGATGATAAGCACGGGCCGCTGTCTCTATACCGCAGGCTGCGCACAGATATAATGCTCGACTATATTCTTGCAAATGTAGCTCCAGTCAACTTCATGCATGAACTTTTTCTAAAGCTCATAGCCAATGATAAGCAGAACGGGACCCAGTACTATGTGACGCTGCTGGCTTATCTCGACTGCATGTTTGATTCAGCGGAGGCTGCAGCAAAGCTGAACGTGCATCGCAACACACTGCTGTATCGTATCAACCACATACAGGAGCAGTACGATTGCAGTTTTTCAAATCCTGCCTTCATGCGAGACCTTCTGCTTTCCTCCTGGGTATTCCGGCGATTTGAGGCTGTTGGCGGCGATTGTGAGACGGCACAAAAGCTGGAGCCAAAGTTTTAAGCCAGTCACATTGCATCTTGTCATTTTTTAGACTAGCATTGTGTCATCCAAAAGAAAGCGGTGACACTCATGAAAATGAAAGGTTTTGGCACCATTATCCACGGAGAAAGCGTGGGATTTATTGAGAAAGACATCCCCGAACCAGGTGAATTTGAAGCTCTGCTGGAGCCGGTCGTAATTGCGCCTTGCACCTCTGACGTTCATATAGCGTTTGAGCAGGGACACAACGATGCACGCAACTACCGCATACTTGGGCACGAGAGCGTTGGCCGAATAGTCAAGCTGGGCCCCGGATGCAAAGAATACAAGGTCGGTGACATAGTTGTCGTTCCCTGTACCACTCCTAACTGGCGCACGTTGGAGGTACAGGACGGCGCGTACCAGCACTCCGGCGGGCTTTGCCAAGGCATGAGGATCGGGACCAGCCAGGACGGAGTGATGGCTGAGTACTATCTTGTCAACGACGTCGAAATGAACACGGCAAAGATACCTGATGGGGTGCCGCTCGAGAGTGCGCTGATGGTAAGCGACATGATGACCACCGGTTTCCACGGCGTTGAACTGGCAGGGGTGGAGTTTGGTGACAACGTTGTTGTTATCGGCTCCGGTCCCGTTGGACTTATGGCCATAGCTGCGGCAAAACTTAGAGGAGCCGCTCGCATCATAGCTGTCGGTTCAAGGCGGCACTGCAGCGAACTTGCCAAATTTTATGGCGCCAGTGATGTCGTAAACTACAAGGAAGGCGACATCTACGAGCAGATAATGTACCTTACCGGCGGCAAAAAGGTGGATCGCACGGTTATAGCCGGAGGCGGAACGGAGCAGCTGCCCATTGCGTATAAGCTTACTCGTCCGGCCGGCGGCATAGGCGATCTGGTCGCTGCAGACACCCCGCCCAGACTGAATATAGATACGGCTGATTTCTGCCGCTTCGTAGCGCATCACAAGCTCTCTGGCGGACTCTGCCCCGGCGGACGCCGCAGGGCCGAGCGGCTGCTGGGACTCATCAAGTATGGCCGCATCGATCCTTCCGTCATGCTCACGCATAAGTGCTATGGGCTCGAAGGATGCAAGGAAGGTTTTGAGCTGATGCATAAAAAGCCCGAAGATCTTGTAAAGCCCATAGTATACATGAATGTTTGAACGCCCATAAATAACAAAAACGGCTGACAGTCTGCTTTTTGCAGACTGTCAGCCTATACATCATGTCAGCACTTTATTAGTACGGTACGAGAAACACAGAAGGCCGGTAGATCAAAACTCTCGGCCTTCTTGCGTATTCCTTAGATGTCCCAGCGGCGCGTGATAGCCTTGGTACACGGCGGCGGTGATATTGGCTGCGAGGATGCAGTCGCCTATAGGCGATGATCTCCTCCATATGCGCATGGTCGTTGAGCGAGCCGATGATGGGAACGAGCTTTGAGATGGAATTGTTCATATATAGATACTCCTTATTAATAGTTGGTGTTCGCTAACAGTGTTTACAAAACGCCTCTCACACTATTCCAGGTATCTGTTACGAATCATACGGAAATTATCTCGGTCAGGTTCCGGGTCTGAGTCCAAATTCATACTTGTTTTCTCCTTCGTCTTATTATGAGTTTTTAATGATAACCTGTTCGATCACATCAGCGGCGTGCTCACACAAGTCACAGCAATGTTCAAGACTTTCGTATATAGCCTTTGCTCCCAACAATGCTTTAACATCCGACGAGGAGCGGAACAGCCTGTATATGGCATCGGTATAAACATTGTCAGCCTCAATTTCTATATCATTGACCTTTACAAGCAAGGCTCTCAAAGAATCCGGTTTTTTAAAGTTCTTTAATTCGTCTGCTGCTTCCTGCAACGCCTTAACACACCTATTGACAATTCGGGAAAGCTCCGCCGTATTCTCAGGAATCGCATCAATGTGATACATATAAGCGTCCAGGATTACTTCATCGATAGCGTCTGTTATGTCGTCAATGATCTGGACCAGCCGAAGAATATCCTCCTGATCTATAGGTGTTATAAATTCAACAGACAGCCTATTTAAGATATCGTGGTGAACAACATCCGCTTCGTGCTCAATCCGGTGCATTTGGCCTCGATAGGCATTGATGCTCTCCGCATCATATTTGCATAAAATTTCCTCCAATAAATTGGAGGCCTTCACGCTGTAAGAAACCTGATGTTTGATCATTTCAAAATAATCGTTGCGTTTTTTCGCCATCTTTCATTCTCCTTTTCTTATGCAAACATATGCAAAAAGAGCTTTGCCATAATAAAGCCCAATAATCCACATCCCGGAAATGTAAACACCCATGTCAAGACCAGTTCTTTGACGATTTTCCAATTCACATTGCTCATTCTTCTCACAGCTCCTACCCCCATGATGGCGGTTGTCTTTGTATGCGTTGTACTGACAGGGATCCCGGCAAGTGAAGAAAACAGCAGGCAAAGGGTGGCTGCCAAGTCCGCAGAAAAGCCTTGATACGGTTTGAGCTTCACCATGTCCATTCCGACCGATTTAATGATCCGATAGCCACCGATAGAGGTCCCGAGACCCATAACGGCAGAACAAAGTATCATCAACCACACCGGAACCGTAAAACTCGATATATCGGAATGTCCGCCGGAAAAAGCTGCGCCGAGGAGAAAGATCGCCATGAATTTTTGTCCGTCCTGTGCACCGTGCATAAATGCCATGGCTGCGCCGCCGGCAACTTGTGCTCCGGAAAAGAATCGATTTGCTCGGATCCTGTTGCAATGCCGAGTGCAGAGGAGCGTTAGTTTTGATACAGCAAAGCCAAAGGCAAAGCCCAATACCGTAGACAACAGTATCCCATAGATTACCTTCATCCACTCAGCGCCGTTAATACCGGAAAAGCTATTTTGGATAGCTACGGCTGCACCGGAAATACCGGCAATCAACGCATGGCTTTCACTTGTAGGTATGCCAAAGTACCACGCAGCGGTTGCCCATATCACGATAGCTGCCATAGCAGCGCAGAGAGCGACAAGTGAGATGTGCGCATTTCCTCCGAAATCCACCATATTATAGATCGTCATGGCAACCGAGGCATTCACGGCGGTCATAACAAGAACGCCAAGAAAATTAAACACCGCCGCCATAACGATAGCTTTTCGAGCACTGATGGCCCTTGTCGAAACACATGTGGCGATGGCGTTTGGCGCATCAGTCCAGCCATTGACAAGAATAACGCCCAGTGTTAAAACCGTTGATACCATCAGCATCGGGCTGTGGCACATTTGCTCCCAAAATTCCGGTAATCCCATTGTTATTCCCCGACTTCCCGTTCTTAATTTCGGAATCCTAATTCCTGCGGAATGGAGTTGCCCTCACGAGGCCCATTGACCGATTTTCAACAATCCGTCTTTACTGCCGGAAAGATACAGCATATCCCCTGAGCCAAACAGGTAATCCGGTTGTATACTATCTATTACCCGTCCGGCACTTTCTATGGCAATAATATTCAATCCGAACTTCCCCCGCAGATTTGCACAGGCAACACTTTTCCCAACCAGCTGTTCCGGCACCTGCATTTTGGAGATGTTGATCTGTTCACTCAACTGAATAATATCAAGCTCTTTTGCCGTTTCCAAACGTGTTGCTAAACGAATCGCCATATCCCGCTCCGGATAGACAACCTCTGCGCCGAGTTTTTCCAAAATAATACCGTGCTCAATGCTTGTGGCTTTCGCCAGCACCTTTGGTATTCCCAAAGAAACCAGATTCAGGGTAGTCAGAATGGAGGTGTCCATTTGTTCTCCGATGCAGACCACGGCAACATCGCAGTTCTGTATTCCCGATTCTTCCAGTGTCTTTTTATCCAAGCATTTCACGACATAAGCATTTTCGGTCACTTCTCTCATCTCACTGACCTTATCCTCATTTTGATCCAAAACGATCAATTCCGCACCGGACGCAGCCAATTCATTTGCAAGTGCGAAACCGAATCGTCCAAGCCCAACGATACCGTAAGTCATTTTTTTATCTGGTTTATTCCCAAACATACCGATTCTCCTTCATCCGATAGAAATATTTCCCTCCGGGAAACTGATGTGTTCGCCTCTGCTGAAATACCAGAGTGACGCCACAGTCAAAGGTCCGAGTCTGCCTATGTACATAATAGAAATCGACAGCAGTTTCGCTCCGACACCCAGATCGGTTGTGATGCCGGTTGAGAGTCCAACTGTTCCAAAGGCACTTGTGACCTCAAAAAGTGCATCCATTAACGAAATTCCCGGCTCCAGTATGGCCATAAGCCATGTGCCTGCCGATACAAGTGCTACCGCCAACAATGTTATAACAGACGCTTTTCGAAAGGCGTCCTTTGGGATGGCATTATGAAAGGCTTTCTCGGATCTGTTGGTTGCCGCCGATTTAATGCCTTGTATTAAAACAAAAAGAGTACTGGTCTTAATACCGCCTCCGGTAGAACCGGGAGAAGCGCCGATAAACATTAAGGCGGTCAATACCAAAAGTCCTGCATTTGAAAAGGTTCCCAACGGGTAGGTTGAAAAGCCTGCTGTTCTTGCCGAGACACTGTGAAAGAAAGCACCGAGCCATGTTACATTCTCGGTCAGTTTGAGAAGAAGGGTTCCAACAATTATCAGCACACCGCTTACCGATAACACGACTTTAGCATGCATGGAGTACTTTCTGAAACTCAGCCTGTATTGCCACATCTCCCGTATGACAAGGAAGCCTATTCCTCCGAAAAAAATCAAGCCGCAGGTGACCAGATTCAACATAATGTTGTTCTGATAAGGAATCAGATTTTGAAGATTCCCGAGTATGTCAAAGCCGGAATTGTTAAAGGCCGCCACGGAGTGAAACAAACTGATTCCGATTGCCTTTTGGAGCGGATAATCTTGAATGAAGACAAAAAAGCTTAATACTGCTCCGATAAATTCAATGATGAATGTCGTAAGCAATACGCTTTTTATAAAACGGACGATACCTTTATTGGAATCGAGATTGGAAGCCTCTCGTATCAAGCGTCGGCTTTTCAGATCCAGCTTCCTGCCCATAGCCAAAATGACGCCGGCACCGATGGATGTAACGCCAAGTCCTCCGATCTGTATCAGCAGAGCGAGAAAAAATTGTCCGATCGGAGTAAAGGTATCTCCTGCATCAACAGCTATCAGCCCTGTTACGCAAACTGCGCTTGTCGAAGTATACAGAGAATCGATATATTTTAATTCAACACCCTCCCGCACACTGCACGGAAGGATCAAAAGTACCGATCCGATTAAAATTACGGCGGCAAATCCTAATGAAATAAGACGCGCTGGCGATTGTGCTTGAAGGAGCTTTTTCATTCCTCGTTATCTCCATTCATTCGGTAACCGACACCGAGTTCATTGGAAATACACCAAGATTCTCCCGGTTTCACGCCGAATTTTCTTCGTATATTGGCCATATTGACCTGTAGCCTTTTTGTGCTGCCCTCGTCGGGATACCCCCAAATTTCCTTGATGATTGCAGAATACGTCATCATCTTCCCACAGTGCTCGGAAAGAAACGCCACAATGTTATACTCCGTTTGGGAGAGACCGACCTCTTGCCCGTGAACGAACACTTGTCTTGCATCGTACTGGATCAGCAGATCTTTTGTCCGGAATGTACCGATCGGCAGTTTTCCGCTGTCGGCACGATGCTGATAATTTCGTAATACCATGCGAATCCGTGCAAGCAGTTCAGCCGAGCTGAAAGGTTTTGTCACATAATCATTTGCGCCGGCATCCAATGCGAGGACCTTATCGGTGTCATTGTTTCGTGCAGATAAAACAATTATCGGGGATAGCGAACTCTTCCTCACAAATTCAAGAAATCGCATTCCGTTCATATCCGGAAGCCCAAGATCAAGTATCGAAACATCCGGCAAATGAGAAGTAAATAATGTAATTGCAAGATTACAGGTTTCAGCAAGAATCACCTGGTATCCGGCTGCGCCCAACATAGTCGCCATAACCGACCGGAGGTTCTCATCATCCTCTATCAGCAACACCTTATACTTATTATTGGTCATGACTGATTTCTTCCTTCCCAATCGTAAAACGGAATAATGCGCCGCCGTTTTTTCGATTTTCTGCCGTGATCGTTCCGCCATGCGCCCTGACGATCGTTGAGCAAACAGATAATCCGATCCCGGCATAGCGACGAGGGCCTTGTGTCATATCCTGCTGCACCTCATAGCATTCCGAAAAAAGAGTTTTTAACCTGCTTTCTTCTATTCCGCAGCCGTTATCTGCAACCTCAAACACAACCTGATCCGCCAAAGTAAAGGCCTTAAGCAAAAGTACCGTCATGCCCTTTGCGTGATACACGGAGTTTTCCAAAAGGTTGAGGATAACCTGTTCGATCAAAATCGGGTCAACATCGATGATCACAATATCATCCGGCACAGTCACCTCGACTTTTTGTTCCGGATGGCGCTGATAAAATTTAGCAACAGAGGAATCGATCAATTCGTCCAATATCGTCGTAGTCTTGTTGATCTTCATCGTCTCGTTATCGATTCGGGTAACTGACAGAAGATTTTCCACCATCCGGATAAGCCATTCGGAATCCTCTTGAATGTTCGACAGCATTGTTTCTTTTTGTTCCTCTGTCAAAGTTTCTTTCTCGTCCCGAAGAAGAGAGCTTGCGCTATAGATGGAGGTCAGCGGTGTACGCAAGTCGTGGGAAACGGCACGAAGCAGATTCGCGCGTGTTTTTTCCCTTTCACTTTCCGCTTTTGCCTCTTCATAGGTTTTGATTTTTGTCGTCAGCATTCCGGTAATGACAGCAATAGCCAGCATAATAATTGCCGAGATCGCATTGACGGGAGTTATAAAGTCAAACTTCAAAAACGGATAGGTGAACACAAAGTTAATGGCAACTGTGCCTACGACAGATGAAAAGATGCCGTAGAAATATCCATCAGTAAAAAGAGAAACAATAAAGACAGAAAATACAAAAATCGTTGTTATGTGCTCTTGCACCTCAAGCCGCTGAAAAATAAAGCTTATTACGCCGGCGGCAACCAACGCAAGCAGCGTTATGATTATATTTCTCAAAATGCTTTTCTTTTTCATTTCTGAAGCTCCTTATAACGGTAATGATTATAGCATAGGTTTGGTTAAGATATGGTTAAGGCATTCGGCAACAGATTTCAGCTATACTTTTGTCTTTCCTGCATTGCAAAACCATATACCAACGGTCTTTTCGTCGGGTCTATTTAACACAAAGAGCTTTCCGCATTTTCTCTAAAGCGTTCTTGTATGTCCGCTCGGAAGCCTTATCGGACCTGCGGCTGGCGGAGTGAGAGATTTCTTCAAAGGTCATTGGCTTTATGGGCCTGTACTCGATTTCACCGTTTATCAGCACTGCTTTCTTGACCGACCAACAGATGCCGCAGAAGCCAAGATGCCTGGCAGCCGTGCGCTGCTCCCGGTAGGTCAGGTTGTCGTATGCTCGATGCAGTGCGTCATATAGCACCGCCTGAAAATACAGCTTGTCCGGCTGCGAGGTTGTGTCCACCGTCACATCCTCACCCGTTTCCTCGCCGCCCTCGTCGTATTGCCTATAAAAATCTACTCGGCGTTCGTTCAGTGTACCTATTGCAATGTACTTTCGGACGCTCTTTGCGTCCATAGCAACTTCATCTGCAATTCTCTGTACACTATCATCGCTGCAATCATCGCCGCTCTGATGGTAGATTGCCATAATGCGCCGCAGGACGGGATAGGTGTCCGTCGTCATGGTGATGACACCGCTCTGTGCCGTGCGGATGTAGTCCTCGATGCCGTCCAAAATGTACTGCTTCTGAAAGGCGACGAAGGGCGTGCCTATGGACGGATCGTACTTTTGCAAGGCGGTTAGAATCCCGCACACCGCTGCCTGCTTGATGTCCACAAAGTGCTCCGGTAGGCCGTAACGCTGGCAGGCATCCTGCGCCAGCTTGTTCAGCATCGGCTCCCGGTCGTGCAAGTACCACGACAGATACTTGTCTTCATTTTCATCAAAATATAGCTCGATACACTCCTGCAGCGGCAGCTTGGGCGGCGCAGGGTCAAGGCGGTACATCCGGCGCTCCAAAAGATACCGCTGTTGCTCTAAAACTTCATTCTGTTCTTTGGACACCGGATGCACCTCCTGTCATTTCATTCTTTTGCCCGTGTCAGCGTACAGCTTGGCACGCTCCAAATCCGCATAATAATTTGTCTTGGCATAGGCATCGTCCTCCTCCGCCTGTTCCAAGCGCCGCTTCGCCATGGCCTGTGCCGCCGCTGCAAATTCCGCTGTTATCGTTCCACGGCTCTTTTCGGAGCGGATGGCGGCGCGGCGTTTTTCGTAAGCAGCTTTGAGGGGATTATCCTTCGCCCGCTCTGCCTTGCCCTGAACGATGGCGTACCGGCGGCAGGAGATTTTCTTGCCATTGTATAACTCCGGTGCTGTGCCGTAGGAACAATACTTCTGCCGCCGTGCGCTTTGCATCAGAAAATACTGCCCGCAAATTTCGCACTGCCTCGGATAATGCCCGTGGTGCAGCCCCTCGAAGAAATCCGTCAGCACAAAGCTGTAGTAGCTCTCAAAGGCCATTCTTCGGGCGGTGACGAGAATATGACTGTTTCGCCGTTTCGGGAGAGCAAGATATTCTGTGTGCAGCGGAAACAGACTTGATCCGAATACCTCCGTTGCAATGGGCAGCAGGGGGCGTTCATCAAAGCGGTCGGCTTCGTCTACACGAGATACAAAGCGTTTAAGTAATTCAAATGCCTTGCGCATATCCTCCGGGATAGCATCATAAAAGCAGAGGGTTCGCAAAACTGTTGCGCACAGCGTTTCACTTTTTTTGAAGAGCACCTTGTCGTATTCCTTCGGAAGAATACCGAGCGCCCTTGCACCGCCGTCTGTCTGTGCCGCCTTTCCTCGGCGGATAAAATAGTCTGACAGCAGCTCGGCATTTTCTTCCGTAAACATCTCTGAAATGCGCTGCTTCTCAGAAACGGTGTCTAAGGTATCAAACGGCTTCAACTTCGGTAATGTCAGCAATATATTCTGTATTTCCTCTCCGGCATTCACAAAATCGACACTACTTAAATATCCGGCGGCAAGCTGCTCCTGCACATTCCAGTTGCTTTGCCGGAACACGGCAATTCTTGCAGCGGTATCATTCCTGTAATACCGGTTCAGCAGATGTGCCGCAAAGATGCCTGCCGCATAGCTTTTGCTGCCGATATATACCCGCCCGTCCCGGTAAACGGCGGTCAAATAGCCTAAGCCACCACTCATTTTCAGCCCTCCGATTTATTCTATCACGGGAAGTGTCCCGTTTTCCGTACTCACTGTTTTGACGCAAAAAAGTTGAAATATTTTTGTTACAGCCCATAAAACAAAACAGTTTGTTTTGATTATTATATCAGAAAACAGCACTTGTTTCAATGCTTTTCACAATGTTGCGGTTATTGTTTTTTTCGTGTTGCTTATTCCTTGCCTTTTTTCGCTGTTTCCCCCATTAAATACATAGAAGGCAGTCATTGAGCCGTCGAGGTCACACTCGGCGGCTTTTTTGCTGCCCGAAAAACGGAAAGGAGGCGAAAGCGATGGTACTGAAAATCACACCAAAGCAGCGGGTAAAAATCAATGCCCCTGTGCGCAGGACTTGCTGTAACTGCCGCAAAGGAAATTGCCTGCTGCTGGATGACGGCGAAGAAGCAAAGTGCGTGCAGCTCATTTCCCGGTACGGTATCTACTGCAATTATTTTCTAAAAGCAGTGCTACCGGCTGAAAAGGAGCTGTATGCGGAAATCCTACGGCAAAACGGGATGGGATAACTGCCCGAAAGAGTTATCTAAAAATTTGAAGGCTGCACCGCAGCAGAAAGAAACTACTATGAAAACAATGAACAACACAAAAATCATCGGCATCGACCACGGTTATGGCAATATGAAAACGGCGAATCACTATTTTCCGTCCGGTATTCTTAGTTTTGACGCAGAGCCGCTGTTCACCGGCGATATGCTGACCTACAACGGCAAATATTATCTCATCGGCGAGGGACACAAGGAGTTTATTGCCGAAAAGGTGAACGACGAGGACTATTATATCCTCACCCTTGCGGCGATTGCCAAGGAACTGAAAGCCGAAAATATTACCGAGGCGCACATTGTGGTTGCCGCCGGTCTTCCACTGACTTGGACAAGCGGGCAAAAGACGGCGTTCCGGGAGTATCTGATGAAAAACACGGAAGTGGATTTCACCTACAAAAAGACTGCTTACCACATCTATATCGACGATGTGCGCATCTACCCGCAGGGCTACGCCGCCATTGCAAGTTTCGCAACGACTCTGAAAGGCGTGAACCTGATCGCTGACATCGGCAACGGCACGATGAACACGCTGTATATGATCAACGGCAAGCCGCAGCAGGGCAAAATGTTCACCGAAAAATTCGGGACTTACCAGTGTACCCTTGCGGTTCGTGAGGCATTTATGCAGAAAGCGCAACGGGAGATCAACGACGCCATTATTGACGAGGTGCTGATTACCGGCACGGCAAATATTGCGCCTGCCGATCTGAAAATCATCAAGGGCGTCGCCGCTGAGTATGTGCGGGACATTTTCCGCAGACTCCGTGAGCACGGCTATGATGACAGCACGGTGATGTTGTATATCGCCGGTGGCGGCGGGTGCCTTGTGAAGAATTTCTGCAAGCTCAATGCCGACCGGGTGAAATTTGTTGAGGACATCTGTGCCGCCGCAAAAGGGTATGAATATCTGGCGGAAGCGCAGTTGAAGGCTGAGGGCAAGGTATGAACGGTGAAATCTATCGGCTGAATATTCGCTTTGACCTTGCCGACGAGCCCCAACGGTCGATTGTTGAACAGCTTCAATCCATTGACCGAAAGCAGTATGGTTCTATCAACAAATTCATCATTGCTGCTATCGGAAAGGCTTTTGACAGCAATGGCAGCAGTACGCTGACCGCTGAGGAAGTCCGCAGCATTATCCGGGAGGAATTGCAGGATGTTGCCTTTGTATCAGCGCAGCCGTCGCAGACGCAAACAGTCCAGCCGACATTGACGGAGGAGGAACAAGCGGCAAACGAGCAGAGCGTCCTCAATGATTTGGAGATGTTCGGATGATGCCAAATAATTGGATTTTGGCAGCAAAATGGGAAGCATCCACAATTTGCGTGGCATCACTTTGATGCCACGCAAGATATACCCCCCAAGGGATAAGAAAGTGGTTTTCGGTGTCGGGCAGCGCAGAGATACACTGAAATCACGGTATCTGAAACCGCTTATCTTTATGCCCTCCGGGGTGCGTCCTACGGTATAACAAGCAGGGACTTTGTGTGCCAAAGTCCCAATCAGAAGCCGCCCGGTAAGGCGGTTTTTCTCTTTGGGGGCTTACTGCCCCCAATCCCCCGAAAAAATGAATGAAAGAAGGAATAATGTATATGAAAGATATATGAGCCCGACGCCTGAAAAGCTGCTGAATGCAAATGAGAGCCTGTTGGCCAAAGCAATCTGTGAAGCCGGCAACAAGGGGCCTAAGTTTGGAGCTGAAAAGGCTGCGAAACTAAGAGAAGCAGCCGGATCTGCCCAAGTAATTGGCGTCAGGTCTGCGAGCAACGCCA
>NHCFR05603__coassemble_274_pt1 | contig 50033 bp, 43 predicted proteins | sample NHCFR05603__metabat2_high_PE_010 | metagenome-assembled genome bin NHCFR05603
GGCTCCACCCCGTTTCTTTGGGCAAGACCAAAGAAATGGGGTGGAACAGGCAGCGCAAGGCAAAACCAACCGCCAGCAAAACGGCGAGTTCCTGAAACCCACCATATATCAAACAAACCGAAAGGAGGCGGCTACATGAAGCACGGCAGACGCCGTCTGGGCAGCGACGGGCTGCTCGCGGCCTCGCCATTCCTGCTGCCGAGCGTCTTGGGACTCCTGCTTTTCTCCCTCCTGCCGCTCGTCATCTCCGCGCTCATAAGCCTCACCAACTGGAACGGCCTCGACGAGCTCTCCTCCGCCGGCTTCTTTGCCAAGCACTTCGTAGGCCTCGAAAACTTCAAAAGTATCCTCACCTCCCGTGAGTTCTGGCAGGTGCTATGGAACACCCTGCGCTACATCGTCATGTACATCCCGCTCATGCTCGCGGCGGCAATAGCGGTGGCCACGCTGCTCAGCAGACCGCGGCGCGGTGTTACGGCCTTCCGCATCATCTACTACATACCCGTCCTCACCAGCTGGGTCGCCGCCTCCCTCATCTGGAAGAGCGTGCTCTCCCCCCAGTACGGCGCGCTCAACGGCATCCTCGGCTTCTTCGGCATCGAAGGCCCGGGCTGGCTGCTGGACGAGGCCTGGGCCATGCCCGCCATCGTCCTCGTCTCCGTGTGGAAGGACATGGGCTTCTTCGGCCTCATCCTGCTCTCCGGCATGATAGGCATAGACCGCACCTATTACGAGGCGGCCTCGCTCGACGGCGCGGGCAGCTGGACAAAGTTCTGGCGCATAACCCTGCCCCTTTTGAGCCCGGCCATCTTCTACGTGCTCATCGTGAGCCTCATAAACGCCTTCCAGCTCTTTCCCCAGATCATGATCATGACCGACGGCGGCCCGAACGGCTCCACGCAGGTCATGGTCGAGCGCATTTACAAATATGGCTTCCGCTACTACCGCATGGGCTATGCCGCGGCCTTCTCCTGGCTGCTGTTCGTCATCATCATGGCCTGTACCGGTCTTCAGATGAAGCTGCAGAAGAGGTGGGTGAACTATGACGCATAGACGCAGGCTCGGTCAGGCGGGCTACTACATAATCTCCATACTGCTGGCGGTGCTGGCGCTCATACCCTTCCTCTGGATGATATCCACCTCGCTCAAGAGCCGGGGCGCGCTGATGAGCATACCCATCGAGTGGATACCTGCCGAGCCCACCCTCGACGCCTACACCGAGGTCTTCTCGCGCTTCCCCTTCCTGCGGACGATAGGCAACAGCCTCTTTATCTCTGTGGCCTTCACGCTCATAACCCTCGTCTCCGCCTCCATGGCTGCCTTCGCCTTTGCCAAGCTCCGCTTCCGGGGCAGCGGCGTCATCCTCAGCATCTATATCGCCACGATGATGATACCGACGCAGGTCACGATGATACCGCTCTTCGTCGTCATGAACCGGCTGGGGCTCATAGACAGCTATGCCAGCGTCATCCTGCCCAGCATGTTCAAACCCTTTGCCGTCTTTCTGCTCGTGCAGCAGATGAAGACCATCCCGAACGACTACCTTGACGCCGCGAGGATAGACGGCGCAGGGCTGTTCCACATCTACTTCCGCGTTGCCCTGCCCTTGTGCATCCCCACGCTCGCCACCCTCGCCGTCACCACCTTCATGGAGAGCTGGAACGACTACCTCTGGCCCCTGCTCATGCTCACCGACCGCAACAAAATGACCCTGCCCATAGCCCTCTCGACCCTCAACGGACAGTACAACACCGAGTACAACGTGCTCATGGCGGGCAGCCTCATCTCCATGATACCCATCATCATAATCTACATCGCAGCCCAGAAACAGTTCAAAGCCGGGCTAATGGCCGGCGGCATCAAGGGCTGAGGAGGGACAATGGAAAAGCTCAAACTCTGCGGCACGGGAGAGCGCCGCTTCGGAAAGGCCCGGCTGGTCTGGCAGGAGGACGGCAGCCTGCGCGTTTACCTCGACTACCGCGGGGCATACGGCCTCGGCGAGCGATTCGACGCGCTCAACCAGAAGGGCCGCCGCGTCGTCTGCGAGGTGGAGGAGAAGTTCTGTTTCCAGGGAAATAAGTCCTACTGCCCCGCGCCCTTCTTCTGGACGGACAGCGGCTTCGGGCTGTACGCCGGCACCTGCGAGACCACCGTTTTCGACTTTCGGGAGGGCGAGATCCTCGCCCAGCTGCCCGAAGGCTGCGAGGTCACGCTCTTTTCCGGCACGCCGGAGGGCATCATCTCGGAATATATCTCCCTTTTCGGTCCCCCAGTCCTGCCGCCTGGCTGGGTCTTCGGGCCCTGGATATCCGCCAACCGCTGGAGCTGCCAGGCGGATGTCGAGGCGGCCGTGGCCGAGGCCGAGGCGCTTGGTTTCCCCGTCTCCGTCCTCGTACTAGAGGCCTGGAGCGACGAGGCGACCTTCTACATCTGGCGCGGCGCCAAGTATGTGCCGAGACCGGGCGGCGCGCCGCTCTCGCTGTCGGACTTTGACTTCTCCGGCAGCCCCTGGCCCGACCCCGCGGGGATGATCCGGCGGCTGCACGAGCGCGGCATCCGCGTCCTGCTCTGGCAGGCCCCGGTATATAAGGCGCTCGGTCCCGACGAGCCGGAAAACGAGCAGCACCGCCTCGACTGCGAGGACGCCGTGAGGCGCGGCCTCTGCGTCAAAAACGCCGACGGCTCGCCCTACACCATTCCCGAGGGGCATTGGTTCCCCGGCTCCATGATACCGGATTTCACGAATCCGGAAACTCTCGAAAGCTGGTTCGCCAAGCGGCGCTGCCTGCTTGAAATGGGCGTGGACGGCTTCAAGACCGACGGGGGCGAGTTCGTATACTCCGAGGACGCGCGCTTTTCAGACGGCAGCACGGGCCGGGAGGGCAAAAACCGCTACGCCAGGGACTACATTGAGGCCTACGCCCGGTTCATCGGGCCGGAGCGGGCGCTTTTCAGCCGCGCGGGCTTCGCCGGGCAGCACAGGACCCCCATGCTCTGGGCGGGCGACCAGCAGTCCGTGAACAGCGAGCTGGCCTCGGCGCTCCGTGCCGGGCTCTCGGCGGCCCTGAGCGGCATCGCCTTCTGGGGCTTTGACATCGCTGGCTTCGCGGGGCCGCTGCCCTCGCCGGAGCTCTACCTGCGCGCGACGCAGCTGGCCTGCTTCTGCCCCGTCATGCAGTGGCACTCGGAGCCGGACGGCGGGCAGTTCCGGAAGCTCATGCCCGGCGCGGAGGGCGACAACGAGCGCAGCCCCTGGAACATGGAGCGAGCCTTCGGCCTGCCGGGCTTTGCGCAGGAGGTCCTCTACTGGCACCGGCTGCGCGAGGCGCTGCTGCCCTACCTGCTGGAGACGGCGCGGGACTGCGCCGCGCAGTGGCGGCCCATGCTCCGCCCCCTCGTCTACTACTGGCCCGAGGACGAAGCTGCCCTGGACTGCGAGGACGAGTTCCTGCTGGGGCACGACCTGCTCGTCGCCCCGCTGCTCGACGAGGGAGCACGCGGCAGGAGCGTCTATCTGCCCAGCGGCCAGTGGCGCGATCTCTTCACCGGCGAGCTGCACGAGGGCCCGAAAGTCCTGGATACCGGCGAGACAGGGCGCATAGCCGTCTTTACGCGGGGGCTTGAAATAGAGCTGCCAGGCTGATATAATGTCTGCGATATCAAAATGAAAAGGGTGGGAAGATGCTGAAATAAGCTGTTCCTGAGCAGAGCCGGCCCCAAGGCCCGCAAAAGGCGGGTCGGGCTCGCCATGCCGGAACAGGCTTGCAGCACGGCGCCGCCCTATGGGACAGGCCCGCTCTTTGCGCGTCTGCTTTCGGCTTCCGGGGCAGAATTTGCGCAAAGGAGCGGGTTTTTTCATGCTTACGATAGACAAACTCTCCATCCTCCGCCGCGAGCAGCTGCGGGACATCCTGAAGGACTTTTCCCTCCAGCTTGGCCCGGGCGACAAGGCCGTGCTCATAGGCGAAGAGGGCAACGGCAAATCCACCCTGCTGAAGCTCATACACGACCCCGACTCTGTCGAGGGCTATGCCGAGTGGTCCGGCTCCGTCTCGCCCGGCGGGCGCACGGGCTACCTGCCTCAGGAGCTGGGCGCCCGGCGGCTCTCTGAGCCCGCGAGGCTGCTCTTCGAGCGTTCGCCCGGCTTTGCTGCGCTGACGCCCAGGCAGCGCCACGCCCTCGCCGCGGAGCTGGGGCTGGATGCGGCGATGTTCGCCTCGGAGCGGCCGCTCCGGAGCTTTTCCGGCGGCGAGAGGGTCAAATTACAGCTGGCCGTCCTTGCCGCAGAGGAGCCGGAGCTGTATCTGCTTGACGAGCCCTCGAACGACCTCGACCTCGAATCCCTCGAATGGCTGGAGGATTTCATTCTGAGCCGGAGGGAGCCCGTGCTCTTCGTCTCGCACGACGAGACGCTCATCGAACGCACGGCCAACGTCGTTGTCCACCTGGAGCTGCTGCGGCGAAAGACCCTGCCCAGGGCCACAGTGGCGCGCCTGCCCTACCGCGATTACGTCGAGGCGCGCAGCCGTGGTCTCGCACGGCAGGAACAGGCCGCCCGCAAGGAGCGGGAGGAGTTCGACAAGCGCCTTGAGCGCTATCGCCAGATACGTCAGAAGGTCGAAAGCGCGCAGAACAAGGTCTCGCGCCAGGACCCGCACGGAGGGCGGCTGCTTAAGAAGAAGATGCACTCCGTGCAGTCCATGGGCCGCCGTTTCGACAAGGAGCGCGAGTCCCTCACCGCCCTGCCGGAAACGGAGGAGGCCATCTTCCTCTCCTTCCCCGGCGAGGCGTCGATACCAAACGGCAAGCGCGTGCTGGAGCTCTCCCTGCCCGCCCTCGATGCCGGGGGCCGGGTGCTCTCGCGGGACATAGAGCTGCGCGTCACAGGCCCCGAGCGCATCGGCATCGTGGGCCGCAACGGCGCCGGCAAGACCACGCTGCTGCGCCGCATAGCCGCCGAGCTGCTGGAGCGGCGCGACATCCGCGCGGCCTACATGCCCCAGGAGCTGGGAGAACGGCTGGACAGGCGCGAAAACCCCGTAGAGCTCCTCAACCGCTCCGGCAGCCGCGCAGAGGAGGCGAAGATACGCGCCATGCTGGGCAGCCTGCGATACACCTCCGCAGAGATGGAGCAGCCCTGCGCCGAGCTCTCCGGCGGCCAGCGCGCCAAGCTGCTGCTCGCCTCCATGGCCCTTGAGGGCGCGGACGTCCTCATCCTCGACGAGCCGACGCGCAACCTCTCCCCACTTTCCGGCCCGGTCGTGCGCGAACTGCTCCGCAGCTTCCGCGGGACGATAATCAGCGTCTCGCACGACAGGAAGTACCTCGCTGAGGTCTGCACCAGGGTCTATGAGCTGCGCGAGGACGGCTTGGCTGAGGTGTGAAGCCCGCACAGGTTGACATAATATTTTGCCCGGCACAAAAAATGCCGCCCTGAGGGCGGCATTTTTTCTTTTTCACATCTGCTCCGGGGCATGGACGCCCAGGGTGGACAGGCAGAGCGCTATGGCGCTGCGGGAGCAGTCTGCCAGCAGGAGGCGCGCCTCCAGGGTACCGGGCTCCGCGCCGCGGATGCGGCAGGCGTTGTAGAAGCGGTGGAACCTCGCCGCCAGCTCCATGGCATAGCGGTTTATGCGGCTCGGGTCCAGGCTCTGGGCCGCGTGCAGCATCTCGTCCGGCAGGGCGGCCAGCTGCTTTATGAGCTCACGCTCCTGCTCGGTATTCAGGAGGGAGGCGTCTATATCCGCCGCGCCCGGGACCCTGTGCCCGTCCGCCGCCAGGTTGCGGATGACGGAGCATATCCGCGCGTGCGCATACTGCACGTAATAGACCGGGTTCTCGCTGTCCTCGCGCACGGCCAGGCCCAGGTCGAAGTCCATCTGCGTGTCCGGGCGGGAGTTGAAGAACCAGCGCGCCGCGTCCACGGGTATCTCGTCCAGCAGGTCGCCCAGCGATATGGCCTTGCCGGTGCGCTTGGACATGCGCACGACCTCGCCGTCACGCAGGAGCTTAACAAGCTGCATGAGGACTATGTCCAGCCTGTGCTGCCCGTCCAGCCCCAGCGCGTCGAGCGCGCCCTTCAGACGCGCGACATGGCCGTGGTGGTCCGCGCCCCAGATGTTTATGACCCGGTCAAAGCCGCGCACGGCCAGCTTGTTGCGGTGGTAGGCTATGTCCGCCGCAAAGTAGGTGTAGAAGCCGTTGGCCCGGCGCAGGACGTCGTCCTTGAGGTCGAGCTTCTCTATGTCCTTCTCGCTCTTTCCCGCGGCGCGCAGTCCGTCGCCCAGGATGCGGGAGGTCGCCAGCCACAGGGCGCCGTCCTTCTCATAGGTGAAGCCCCGCTTCGTGAGCTCGGACACCGTGTCCGCCACGTAGCCGCTGTTGTGCAGGCTGCTCTCGAAAAACCACTCGTCGTACTCTATGCCGTAGCGGGCAAGGTCGGCCTTCATCTTCGGCAGATTGTGCGCGAGGCCGAACTCCGCCATGGCCTCGTGCCGCTCGGACACGGGCCTGTCCAGCCAGGAGGGGCCGTTCTCCTCCAGGAAGAGGCGCGCAAGCTCTTTTATATCGTCGCCGTGATAACCGTCCTCCGGGAATTCGACGGCGTCCTCGCCCAGGACGAGCTGGGCGTAGCGCGCGTCAATAGAGGAGGAGAATTTCTCGATCTGGTTGCCGGCGTCGTTCACATAGAACTCGCGCCAGACGTCCGCGCCGGCGCGGGAGAGGACCTCGGCCAGCGTATCGCCCAGCACGCCGCCGCGGGCGTTGCCCATGTGCATCGGCCCCGTCGGGTTCGCGGAGACGAACTCGACCATGACCTTCTGACCCGCCATGGCCTTGGAGCGGCCGTAGGCCGCGCCCTCCGTGCGGACTGCGGTCAGGACCTCGCCGTACCACTTCGGGGCGAGGCGGAAATTTATAAAGCCCGGCCCGGCGGCTTCGGCAGAGGCAAAATAACTGCCGTCGAGCTCCAGGTTTTCTATAAGCGCCTCGGCAATCTTCCGCGGGGCCATGTGCAGGGCGCGCGCGCCGGCCATGGCGTGGTTCGCGGCAAAGTCGCCGTTGTTCACGTCCTTCGGCACCTCGACCGTGCCTGCAAGCGCCGCGCCGGAGGGCAGCTGCCCCTTCTCCGCCGCGCGCGCGAGGCTCCCGGCCAGGAGCTCGTCTATCTGTCTTTTCGCCTGCTCAACAAGATTTGCCATCTGCCGCACCGCCCTGTTCCCTTACATTTATTCTGAATTTGTTGCGCCCGACCACCGCGTGGTCAAAGTCCACGACATAATCTATCTCCATCTCCCCGCCGCGCGGGCCCATGGTCGAGTGTATCCTGTGCGTATCCAGGCCCATGGTGGCCGAGCCGAAGGGCGTGTCGTACAGGAAGGTGTTCTTCGTCCCCTCGCGGAAGACCATCTTGCTCGTCAGCGTCCCCTCCCTCGACAGGACGACCTCGTCCGGGCCGAAGGTGAAGGAGGTGCGCGTACCCTGCATGCCAGTCAGCTCGCTCTCCATATAGCTGAGCTCGCCCCTGCCGTCACGGTAGGAGTACTTTCCCTCCGTCACGAGCTCGACCGTGTCGTCCGAGCCCTGGGTGAAGTTCTGCACGCCGGTTATTGAGATTATGACGTCTTTCATGCCTATCACATCCTTACACATGGCCTGATATTATACATCATATGCTCGCGCCTGTCAAAGCCTTACGGCTCTATCTCAACGATTTTTCGTCCCAGGCCGACCGCGTAGCGCAGGGTGTTGAAGGTCCCGCCGGGAGAGCCGTTGAAGACGGCGAGGACGGTGCCTGCGTTATCTACCATGTAACGGTTGCGGCGCATCATGCACTCCGGCGTGTAGGCGCGGCTGACCAGCGTGCGGCTGTCGCACTCGGCCAGCAGCCGGTCATAGCGCTCCGAGAGGCCGTGCGTCCAGCGCCGGTCCTGCTCCTCGCAGGGGACAGCCGCCTCCAGCGTCACGTCCGGCCTGCGCTCCCGCAGGGCGAGCACAGCCTCGGCAAAGAACATGTCGCAGCCCGTGGCCATGCCGCATATGAAATGCCGCACGCCCTGCCCGTACAGCTCCTCCAGCGCGTCAGCCAGTTTTCGCTTGAGCTCCAAGCAGCGCGCGTCCGCCTCATTGCCGCCCCAGGGCAGCTTGCTGCTCCGGTGGCCAGTGAAGCAGCAGCTCCTTGCCAGGCGCGCCTCCTGCTCTTCCATGCGTCTCACCCCCCCTATCTGCCGATTTTATATTCATCTCATATAATTGTCAAAGGGTATTGCAAAATACGCGCCGGAGTGCTATAGTATTGGCGACAACCGAAAAGATGTCTTCGGGGCAGGGTGAAATTCCCGACCGGCGGTAAAGTCCGCGAGCGGAGGCTTCGGCCAATGCATGAATCGGTGTGATTCCGATACCGACAGTACAGTCTGGATGGAAGAAGATGCGTATTTTGCACCTTTGCAATTATTACGCCCGAAGGAGACACCTTCGGGCGTTAATCTTTATAAGAGGTGCATTGAAAATGGATGCAGCAAAAAAGACCCCCGCGCTCCACAAGGTGGACGCAAAGAAACTCGCGACCCTCGCCATGATAACCGCCATCGCCTACGTCGTCATGCTCCTGTCGAAGCTCATGCCCAGCGTCTACGACTTCCTGGACTTTGACTTCAAGGACGTCGTCATCTGCATAGGCGGCTTTATCTACGGCCCCGTGTCCGCCGCCGCCGTGGCGCTCGTCGTGGCCCTCGTCGAGATGGTCACCGTCAGCCACACCGGCATCTGGGGCTTCCTCATGAACTTCATCGCCACGGCCAGCTTCTGCTGCGTGGCCTGCTTCGTCTACAAGAAGCACCACACGATGAAGGGCGCCGTCATCGGCCTCATCCTCGGCGTCATCTCCCTGGTCATAGTCATGCTGCTGTGGAACTACCTCATAACCCCCATCTATCAGAAGATGCCGCGCGAGGCCATAGTTGACCTGCTGCTGCCCTTGTTCCTGCCCTTCAACGCCGTAAAGGGCGGCATGAACCTCGCCGCGACCCTGCTGCTCTACAAGCCTGTTGTCACCGCGCTGCGCCGCGCCAAGCTCATCCCTGAGTCCGACCACGCCGCGCCCCCTGTGGCCGGCAAGAAGCGCCTCGGCGTCGCTCTCGTCTCCCTCTTCGTCCTGGCGACCTTCGTCCTGCTCGCCCTCGTCCTCGCAGAAGTCATCTGAACAGAAACGCAAAGGCGCCCGGCCAAAAGCCGGGCGCCTTTTTAATACCAAAAAACGCCCGCTTTCGCGGACGTCCTTTGGGGAGAGAGAAATGAGATTTAATGAGAGGAGACATGCAAAATTAAATGTTACACATCTAACAAAGCATATGAATGATAGCACAGCTTTTCCGATTTGTAAAGGGCTTTTGCAGATTTTACACAAATTTTTCACAAAGTCCCGCCCCAGAGCAGGCGGACGGCAAAGGCGGAGGCTGCAAAGCCCACGACATCCGCGCACAGGGCGGCGGGCACGGCCCAGCGGGTGTGCTTTATCCCCGCCGCGCCGAAGTAGACGGCGATGACGTAGAATGTGGTCTCCGTCGAGCCGAGCATGACGGCGGCGGTGCGGCCTATATATGAATCCGGGCCGTACTGCGCCATGAGCTCCGTAGCCGCGGCCAGGGCGCCGGAGCCAGACACGGGCCGCAGCAGCATGAGCGGCGCCGTTTCGGGCGGGATGCCCAGAAGCCCCAGCAGCGGAGAAAGCAGGTTCGTCAGCAGTTCCAGCGCGCCCGAGGCCCGGAGCATATACACCGCCGTCAGCAGCGCTACGAGCGAGGGAAAAATGCGCAGGAGCGTCCGGAGGCCCTCCGCCACCCCGTCCAGCATGGCCTGGAACACATCCGTGCCCGAGAGCACGCCCCAGAGCGCCGCGCCGGCAATGACGAGGGCCGCCGCCATATCTGCAAGCGCGCTCATTCGCCGCAGAGCCGCGCCAGCAGCGCCGCCGCGCACAGTCCGGCCGTCACGGACAGGGCGGAGCTTATCCACACAGCCGGCAGGATATCAAAGGGAGAGGCCGAGCCGTAAGACGCGCGCAGGGCTGCCGCCTGTATGGAGGCCGTGTTCAGCACCACCAGCAGACACAGCTCCTTCCCCGCCGTGCCGGGCCGCTCCGAGAGGCGCGCCATACCCTGCGCGGCCTTTATGCCCATGGGCGTCGCTGCGTTGCCGAGGCCGAGGAAGTTGGCCGAGACGTTCGCCGCCAGCGCGTCCAGCGTCTCCGTGTCCCGAGCTGCGCGGGGGAAAAGCCGGCCAAGCACCGGCCGCAGCAGCCTCGACAGCGCCGACATGACCCCGGAGCGGCGCATGACCTCCATGACCCCGCACCATAGGCAGATAAGGCCGCCTGTCCCAATTATTACCTGCACGGCGGCGGGCGCGCCCTCCAGCACAGCCAGGCCCGTTTCTGCCCCTCTCCCGCTAAGCGCCCCGCACACGATGGACACGACCAGGGCAGCCGCCCACATTTTAGACATATTGTTCATTCCTCCCAATCGCGCCGCTCGTTAATTGTTAGATTTCCTCGTGTATAAATATTCCGGGCGTGTTGACTTTATGAAAAAATTCATATATAATTTCTTAGTGCCGTGTACGGGAACACGGCAGATTTGGAGGGAATTTAATGAAATCAACCGGGATCGTAAGAAAGGTGGACGAGCTCGGCCGCATCGTGCTTCCTATAGAGCTGAGAAGGACGCTCGATATTGCCGAGAAGGACTCGATGGAGATTTACATCGAGGGCGATGCTATCATACTCAGAAAGTATCAGCCCGCGTGCATCTTCTGTGACAGCGCCAAGGACATAGTCTCCTATCGCGGAAAGAACGTCTGCTCCGACTGCATCAGGATGCTTGAGGAGAAGATCTGATCTGCGCGAGAGTGCGAAAAAGAAGACAGAGCCAGCCGGAAAGGTCAGCTCTGTCTTCTTTTATTTTATGCGCTCAGGTCATCTTCTCCTGCTTCACCTTGTGGTCTATAACGTGACGGGAGGCCAGCTCGCGCCGGACCTCCTCCGGGCTTATGCCAAGCTCGACCATGAGTACCATGACGTGGTAGGCGAGGTCGGCTATCTCGTACACCGTCTCGCGCCTGTCTCTGGCGTGCCCGGCGATGATGACCTCGGTCGATTCCTCGCCAACTTTCTTAAGTATCTTGTCCAGGCCCTTTTGGAAAAGATAGGTCGTGTAGCTGCCCTCCGGCTGCTCGGCCTTGCGGCCTTCGAGCAGGGAGTATAAAGCGTCGATGGAAAATTCTGATAGTTCATCGCTCTCGTAAACGGGGTTGAAGAAGCAGCTTTCGGCCCCCGTGTGGCAGGCGGGACCCGCCTTCTCGACCTTCACGACCAGGGCGTCCATATCGCAGTCCGCGGTGATGGAAACTATGCGCTGAACATTGCCGCTCGTCTCGCCCTTGCGCCAGAGCTCCCTGCGGCTCCGGCTCCAGAAGCAGGTGCGGCCCTCGCGCATGGATATCTCCAGGCTCTCCCGGTTCATGTAGGCCAGGGTGAGCACCTTTTTGTTCTCCGCGTCCACAACTATGGCGGGGATGAGGCCCCGCTCGTCAAATTTCAGCTTGTCCAGATCCATATTACAGCCTCACATTTATACCGTTTTGCCGGAGCTGGGCCTTCAGCTCCGGTATTTTCACCTCACCGAAGTGGAAGATGGACGCGGCAAGGCCCGCGCTCACATCCGGGACCTTGCGGAAGAGCTCCGTGAAGTCCTCCGCCCGGCCCGCGCCGCCCGAGGCGATGACCGGCACGCTCACAGCCTCGCAGACCGCTTCCAGCATGGGCAGGTCGAAGCCGCCCTTGACGCCGTCCGTATCTATGGAGTTCACAACGACCTCGCCCGCGCCGAGCGCGACGCACTTTTTCACCCAGCCTATGGCCTCTATGCCCGTATCGTCCCGGCCGCCGCGCGCGAAGACGCGGAACTGCCCGTCCACGCGCTTTATGTCCGCCGAGAGCACTACGCACTGGTCCCCGTAGCGCCGCGCGGCCCTCTTTATGAGCTCCGGGTCCCGGATGGCGCCCGAGTTCACGCTGACCTTGTCCGCGCCGCACTTGAGCACGCGGTCGAAGTCCTCCAGGCTGGAAATGCCGCCGCCCACGGTCAGGGGGATGAAGATGGTCGAGGCCACCTCGCGCAGGATGTCCGTGAAGAGCTTCCGGCCCTCGGCGGAGGCGGTGATGTCGTAGAACACCAGCTCGTCCGCGCCGCAGTCGGAGTAGTAGGCGGCCAGCTCCACCGGGGAGTTCACGTCCCGCAGGCCGAGAAAGTTCACGCCCTTTACGACCCTGCCGTCCTTCACATCCAGGCAGGGGATTATCCGCTTTGTTATCATCTCGCCGCCTCCACCGCTTCCCGGAGGTCTATGTCCCCCGTGTAGTAGGCCTTGCCGATTATGGCCCCGTAAAGCCCCAGGGTCCGGAGCCGCCGCACATCCTCCAGGCTTGAGACGCCGCCGGAGGCGATGAGCTCCAGGCCGAAGTCCCTTTGCAGGCGCTCATACAGCTCCGCGTTCGCGCCGCGCATGGCCCCGTCCCGGGAAATATCCGTGCAGATGACCGTCCGCACGCCCAGGGCCTCGATGCGCCGGAGAAAGTCCTCCGCCGTGAGGCCGGAGTCCTCGCGCCAGCCCCTGATGGCGACCCTGCCGTCCCGCAGGTCCGCGCCGACGGCTATCTTCTCGCCGTATTTCTGCACCGCGCCGGCCAGCAGACGCTCGTCGCTCACCGCGGCGGTGCCGAGAATGGCGCGGCCCACGCCCGCGGCGAAGGCCCGGTCTATGGCCTCCATGTCCCGCAGGCCGCCTCCGCACTCGACAAAAAGGCCCGTTTCGGCCGTAATGCGCTCTATTATGCCCAGGTTAGGCGTGCCGCCGTCGCGCGCGCCCTCCAGATCGACCGTGTGCATCTGCGCTGCGCCCCTGGCCTTGAAATCCCTCGCGACGGCGACGGGGTCATCGCTGTACACGGTCATCTCGTCGTAATCGCCCTTGTATAGCCGGACGGCCCGGCCCTCGTAGAGGTCTATGGCAGGAAATATCAGCATGTCTCAGCCCTCCAGCTCGCAGAAGGCGCGCAGGATGCCGAGTCCAACCTTCCCGCTCTTCTCCGGGTGGAACTGGCAGCCGTAGAGGTTCTCCCGCTGCACGGCGGCGGTGAGCTCCAGGCCGTACTCCGCCGTGGCGGTCAGGCTCACGGCGCAGTTTTCCGCGTAGTAGCTGTGGACGAAATAGACGCAGTCGCCCTCCTCCACGTATTTGAGCACGCCGCCGGGGCGCTTTATTCTGAGCGCGTTCCAGCCTATGTGCGGGATGGCTAGGCCCTTGGGGAGCCTGCCCTCCATGCCCACGACCTCGCCCTCCAGCAGGCCGAGACCGGGGTGCTCGCCGTACTCATAGCTCCGCTCGAAGAGCAGCTGCATGCCCAGGCAGATGCCCATGACGGGCTTGCCGGACTTCACCGCGCGGCGCACTGCCTCGTCCATGCCGCTCTCGCAGAGCTTGTCATAGGCATCCGCAAAGGCGCCGACGCCGGGGAGGATGACCCGGTCGGCCTGCGCTATGCGCGCAGCGTCGCCCGTGACCTCGGCCTGCTCGCCTATGGCGGCGAAGGAGGAACGCAGGGAGAAGAGGTTGCCCACGCCGTAGTCGATGATGGCTACCATCAGAGCACCCCCTTAGTCGAGGGCAGGGCGCCGCCCGTCACGGCCACGGCCTCGCGCAGGGCGCGGCCCAGGGCCTTGAACATGCCCTCTATGATGTGGTGCGTGTTCACGCCGTCCAGCTGCCGGATGTGCAGGCTCATGAGCGCGGTGTTCGCCAGGGCCTGGAAAAACTCCTGCGCTAGCTCCGTGTCGAAGTCGCCCACCTTCTGCGCGGGCAGCTGCGCCGTGTAGCGCAGGCAGGGCCGGCCCGAGAGGTCCACGGCGCAGAGGATGAGCGCCTCGTCCATGGGCAGGATGATGTGGCCGTAGCGGTTTATGCCGCGCTTTTTGCCCAGGGCCTGGGCTATTGCTGCGCCAAGGCAGAGGCCGACGTCCTCCACGCTGTGGTGCGCGTCCACCTCCAGGTCGCCCTTGCAGCTGACCGCCAGGTCGAAACCGCCGTGGCAGGCGAAGAGCGTCAGCATGTGGTCGAGGAAGCCGACGCCGGTATGCACCTCGGCGCGGCCGGAACCGTCGAGCTCAAGGCTCAGCTTCACGGCGGTCTCCGCGGTCTCGCGGCTCACTTCACTGTGTCTCATTCTCTCAGCTCCGTTTCAGTATCTCGTCCGTGGCCGCGAGCAGCGCGTCCATCTGCTCCGGCGTGCCTATCGTTATGCGCACCCAGTCCGAGAGCGCGCCGCCCAGGTAGCGGATGAGGATGCCGCGCTCCCGGAGCGCCTCCATATACTCCCGCGCGCCGATAAGGCAGGGGCGCGCCAGGACGAAGTTCGCGCTCGAATCCGTGAGCTCGAAGCCGCGCTTCACGAGCTCCGCCGTCAGGCGGCGGCGCTCGAAGGCTATGCGGCGGCAGTTGGCCGCGCAGCAGGCCCAGTCGCGGATGGCCGCCGCGCCTGCGCACAGGGCCGTGCGGTTCACGCTGTAGGGGTTTGTGGAGTATTTGAGCTTCTTCAGGTCCTCTATGAGCGCCTCGGCGCCCAGGGCGTAGCCCAGTCGCGCGCCCGCGAGCGAGGCGGACTTTGAAAAGGTGCGCACGACGAGGACGTTCGGGTACTTCTCCACGAGGGGCGCCGCCGTCTCGCCGCCGAAGTCCACGTAGGCCTCGTCCACGACCACGACGCTCTCCGGGCTGCCCTTAACTATGCCCTCCACGGCGGCGAGGGGCAGGGCCACGCCCGTCTGGGCGTTGGGGTTGGCTATGACGACGCAGCGGCCCGTGCCGGTGTAGTCGCGCGGGTCTATCGTCAGGCCCTCGCCCATCTTCGGACGCAGAGCGTCTATGTGGTACAGGTCCGCGAAGACCTCGTAAAAGCCGTAGCTGATGTACGGGAACACTACGCCCTTTTCGCAGAAGGCGAGAAAGCAGAAGTTCAGTATGTCGTCCGAGCCGTTGGCGAGCAGGACGTTCCCCTCCCCCAGGCCGAACTGCGCCGCGATGAGCGAACTAAGCTCCCGGCAGGCGGCGTCCGGGTAGAGGTTCAGCGCCGCGGCCTCGGAAGTGCGCAGGGCCTCCAGCACCGAGGGCGAGGGCGGGTAGGGCGATTCGTTGGCGTTGAGCTTTATATAGTCCCTGTCCTTCGGCTGCTCCCCCGGCACGTAGGGCGCAAGGGAGGCGAATTTGCTGTCGAGGTAGCGGCTCATTCGCTGCGCCCCCTTCGCCGGATGGTGGCCGAGACCGCGTGCGCGTGCAGGCCCTCCGTGTCCGCAAAGAGCGCCACGTCGTCCGCGACGGATTCCAGGCCCTCGGCGGTATAGTAGGAGAAGTAGCTGCGCTTTATGAAGTCGTCCACGCCGAGGGGGCTGGAAAAGCGCGCGGTGCCCATGGTGGGCAGGGTGTGGTTCGTGCCGGAGAGGTAGTCCCCAAGCGGCTCCGGGCAGTAGTGGCCGAGGAACACGGAGCCCGCGTTCCGCACCCGGCACAGCCAGTCGAAGGGCCGCTCCACACACAGCTCCAGGTGCTCCGGCGCTATCTCGTTGGCGATATCGACCGCCTCTGAGAGGTCGTCCGTGACGATTATCTTGCCGTTGGCCTCTATGGAGGCGCCCGCTATCTCGCGCCGGGGCAGGACGGCCAGCTGGGCCTCCAGCTCGGCAGCTGTCTTTTCCGCGAGGGCGGCGCTGTCCGTGATGAGGATGGCCGTGGCGAGCCTGTCGTGCTCGGCCTGCGAGAGCATGTCCGCGGCGAGCCACACGGGGTCCGCGGTCCTGTCCGCGACGATGAGTATCTCGCTCGGACCGGCTATCATGTCTATGGCCACCTGGCCGAAGACCTGGCGCTTCGCCTCCGCGACGAAGGCGTTGCCCGGGCCGACTATCTTATCCACGCGCGGCACCGTCTCCGTGCCGTAGGCCAGGGCAGCGACGGCCTGCGCCCCGCCGACGCGGAACACCCTGTCCACGCCCGCGACCTTCGCCGCCGCGAGGATGGCAGGGCTCACCTCCCCGCCCGAGGCCGGGGTGGTCATGACTATCTCGTCCACGCCCGCTATCTTCGCCGGGATGCAGTTCATGAGCACGGAGGAGGGATAGGCCGCCGTGCCGCCGGGGATGTAGAGGCCCACGCGCTGCATAGGGATGATGCGCTGGCCCAGCATGGAGCCGTCCGGCCGCGTGAGGATGCAGTCGCGCTGCAGCTGCCGCTCGTGAAAGGCGCGGATGTTCTCGCCCGCGCGCTCCAGGACGCGCAGGAACTCCGGGTCTACGGCCTTCACCGCCGCCTCCAGCTCCTCCGGCGTCACTTCGAGGGCGACGTCCTCGGCGCGGTCGAACTTCGCGTTATACTCCATAAGCGTCGCGTCGCCGTTTTTGCGGACGTTTGCGATTATCTCCGCCACGGTGCCGGAGACGTCCCTGTCGGACGCCGTCCGCGCAAAGAGCTCCGAGGCCGGGGTCTCGCCGCTTTTCATTATCCTTATCATCTGGCCTTGCCTCCTTCCGCCGCCTCGGCTATGAGCTTCTTCAGGCGGCTTATGCCCTCGTATTTGAACTTGAAGCTCGCCTTGTTGGCTATGAGCCTCGCGCTGATGGGCAGTATCGTCTCCAAAACGCTCAGATCGTTCTCCCTGAGCGTCGTGCCGGTCTCGACTATGTCCACGATGACGTCGGACAGGCCGATGATGGGCGCGAGCTCTATGGAGCCGTTCAGCTTGATTATATCTATCGCGCGGCCCCGGCCCCGGAAATAGCGGGTGGCTATGTTCGGGAACTTGGTCGCCACTCGCAGGGTGCCCGCGCCGCGGAGGCGCTCCTCCCGGCCCGCCACGCACATCCGGCATCGGCCTATGCCGAGGTCGAGCAGCTCGTACACGTCCGGCGAGTACTCAAGCAGGATGTCCCGCCCCGCGACGCCCATGTCCGCCGCGCCGCGCTCGACATAGATGGCCACGTCCGAGGGCTTGACCCAGAAAAAGCGCATCCCCGTCTCCGGGTTCTCAAAGACCAGCTTGCGGCTGTCCTCCCTTATGCCCGGGCAGCCGCAGCCCGCGCGCTCGAACATGTCGTAGACCTGCTCGCCCAGCCTGCCCTTGGGCAGGGCTATGTCAATCGTTTCTCTCAAGCTCAACAGGCCTCCCGTCCAGCATTTTCATCACCGCCCGGCAGCGCAGGCCGGAACAGCCGCCCGGCTGCACCCGGACGCTCCTGCCCGAGTCCGTCAGCTCCCGCACCGCGCCGGCCAGCTGCTCCGGCGTCTCCCCGTCCGGGATGAGCAGCACATCCGCATCATACTCCGGCTCCGGGCCGCCCAGGCGCTCCAGAAGGTTCAGGTACACGGCAAAGCCTATGGCCTGCTCCTCCTTCCCCAGCTTGCGCATCAGGCTGTCGTAGCGCCCGCCGGAGAGCACAGCAGAGGGCGCGCCCGGCACGTAGCCCTTGAACACCAGGCCGTTATAATACTCCGTGTCGCAGGTGATGCTGAGGTCTATGTTCACGCCGCCCAGGCAGCCGAAGCTCTCCAGGACGCGCGCCGTGCCCTCAAGCTCTTCCACCGCGGCAAGTTCCGCCGCCGTCGCCGCGCCTGCCCTCAGGCGCGGAAGCAGCTCCTGCGCCGGACCGTAGAGCTCCAGCAGCGAGGCCAGCCGCTCCGCCGCGGGCATCGGCGCGCCCGCCGACGAACAGACGGCCAACACCGCCTGCACGCTCCGGCTGCCCACAGCGCGCAGCAGCTCCGCCCGCTCCGGGCCTCTGAGCCCCAGCTCGTCCACCAGGCCCGTCAGATAGCCCATGTGCGACAGATCCAGCACCCAGCCCTCGGATATCTCCTCCAGGCTCCGCGCCGCCAGCATCGCCACCTCGCCCATGACGTAGCCGTCCACCCGGCCCAGATATTCCAGGCCCGCCTGCGTTATCTCCTGAAAGCCCAGGCCCGAATCCGGCGCGCGGTAGACGCTCTCATCGTAATAGAGCTTCTCCGGCGCGGCCTCGGGGCCGCCGCCCAGGTTCTTCGCTATGGACAGCGTCACGTCCGGCTTGAGCGCCATCAGGCGCCCATTCGTGTCCGTAAACGTGATGACGCCCCCGCTGGGCAGGAAGCTCCTGTTGCCCGCGTAGAGGTCGTATTCCTCAAATTTGCTCATGCGGTAGGGCCTGTAGCCGTATTTCGAATACAGCGCGCGCAGGCCGAAGACTATGCGATCCTCCCGCCTCAGTATGCTCTCCATGGCTTTCCTCCGAGTATGCTTTACCTTGCTAACGTGATAGCACGCTAATATATTACCACCAAAACTCCGTATGTCAATAGTTTTCTCCGTTATACACGAAAAAGCAGCCGCCGTATTATAAAAAAGCTATAACACGGCGGTCTTGAAGGTTGTGCGGGAAAAATCCCGTTTCAGGAATATCTCGGCCACGCGGGCAAACTCTCCCGCGTCGCCGCTGGCGTAGCAGGCAGTGCGGCCGAAGGAGCGGCGCGGGGAGCGCAGGCCTTTCTCCGCAAGCAGCTGTGCCAGGGCGCGCGCGCCTGCGGCCCCGGAGTCTATGAGCGTCACGCCCTCGCCCATGTAGGCGGCTATCGCCTCCGAGAGCAGGGGAAAGTGGGTGCAGCCCAGGATGAGGGTATCCACCCCCGCAGCGCGCACCTCGCGAAGGCTCTCCTCCACTGCCGAGGCGACCTCGGCGTCTTCCGGGTCCGCCCGGCCCGCCTCGACCAGCGGCACCAGCAGCGGGCTGCCCGAGCTCGTCACCTCCAGCTCCGGCGAGAGCCGGAGCAGCTCGCGCACGAAGGCCCCGCTGCGCATGGTGGCCACCGTGGAGAGCACGCCTATTTTTCCGTTTTTCGTCGCCGCCGCGGCCTCTGTCGCCGCTGGCTTCACCACGCCTATGACCGGCACGCCCGCCGTCGCCTCGACCTCGCCGAGGCAGTTCGAACTCACCGTCCCGCAGGCCACCAGCATGGCCTTTATCTCCCGGGCGCGCAGGAAGCGCGCGTCGCTTTCCGCTATGCGCCTGAGCTCCTCCACGCTCCGCCCGCCGTAAGGCACGCGGGCCGTGTCGCCCAGATAGGCTATGTCCTCCCCGGGCAGCATCTCGCGCAGCACGCGCACGGCGGTGAGCCCGCCCATGCCCGAGTCAAATATTCCGACAGGTCTGTAGTCCATGTCCCCTCCGAAGGATACAGTGATAAGCAATTATATTTGCCGCCGGGGCTGTCCTAGTATCCCCGCGCTGCTCAAAGCTCCAGCCCGGCACGGCGCAGCTGCTCCACCGCGCGGGGCGAGGCCCGGCGCAGGAAGTCCTCCAGCACGGCGCCGGCGTCCCGGTAGAGCCTGATGCTCCGCCGCCCCGGCGCCGGCTCCGGAGCCTGCGGCTCCGAGAGCGTCAGCAGGCCGTTGGCCGCGGCCTCCAGCTCGCAGACGCCGTACTCGTCTCGGTAAAAGTGCTCGCCCTCTATATGCCGCAGCTCGTGGCGCAGGCCCTCCGCCCGCTTCTCCGGGCCGAAGCGCGTGTTTATATATATGGTGAAGGTGCCGTCCCCGTTCGAGACGGTCACCGCCGGGGAAGCCATGCTCGGGAACTCCACCAGCCTCACCCAGTAGTCCACGCCCTCGACATAGCTCATTGGCCCTGCTGCATCTCCTCTATCATGCGCACTATGGCCTCTATCTGCGCCTTCGTCGCGTTCTTCGTCACCGAAAAGAGCATGCGCTTGTCGGGCCGGTTCTTGAGCTCCTCAAGATACTCGGCCAGCTCCGCGTCGCCCTCCGGCTCCTCTCGCTCCGCGTTCCCCAGCAGGTAGTCCGTCGAAACGCCAAGGTATTCCGCTATGCGCGCCGCATTCTCCGCGCTCACGCCCTTGGCCCGGCCCTTGCGCAGCTCCGTCATGAAGCTGCGGCTCATACCCAGATCTGCGCTCATGCGCGAGCCGGATATGCCCCGCTCCTTCAGCAGCGCCTCAATTCTCTCGCATATGCCTTCCATCCAGCCGCTCCTTTGTCAAAATGACAAATTTACAGATTTTTGTGCATTGGCGGTTGACAAGCTGCGTTTTGCGCTCTATATTAGGTGCTGTGCACAAAACATTGTGCAACCGGCCGTCCCTCACGGCCTATGATAGTACAAACTATTGTACATGTCAACTCTTTTCCGGGAGGAGCGCAGATATGTCAAAGAGAAAAAGCAAGGCGGCGGCCCCCGACATGTCCGGATGCGCAGGCTGCCGGCACTATTTCGAAGCGGCGGACCCGAACTGCTACAGGCAGAGCATCCCCGCCTGCGTCTACATACTGGACGAGGGGCGCAGGCGGCCCTGCCCCGCGGGCGAGGGCTGCACGGTGCGCTCGCCCATGCCGCAGGGCTTCAGCAGCTACCGCAGGCGGCACCGCGCCATAATCGAGGCCTTCATGCTCGCGCGCAGCCGCTCCGGGAGGGATGCGCCTTGAGGAAGCTGCACTACCACCTGGCAGACCCGCCGGAGCTCATCTCCGACTGCCTGCGCTGCAAAAAGCCGGAGTGCACGAACTGCCTGGAGCGCAAGCTCAGGACGGCCCCGCGCAAGGCCGCACAGGCGGGCGGCGGGCCGGGGCTCAGAGCTCCACGGCCTCGCCGGGGCGCAGGAAATAGACGAGCTTCGCCTTGACGCTCCGGCCTGTTATCTGAGACATGGCCCAGGCGTAGCTCTCAAGCTGCGAGGCGTAGCGCCCCGCGCGCTCCGGGGCCTCTGCGGCGCTGATGCGGTCGGTCTTATAGTCCACGATGACAAGGCCGTCCGGCTCGAAGAGGCAGCAGTCCACGACGCCCTGCAAAAGCAGCTCCTCGCCCCCGGCCCCGGGGAAGAAACGCTCCGCCGGGCAGAGCAGGGCGAAGGGGAACTCCCTGAGCACCCTCTCCGCGGCGGCCATGCGTCTGCCCAGAGGCGAGGCGGCGAGCTTCAGGAGCCCCTCCGGCTCCACGGCGGCGGCCTCGGCGGCGGAGAGCTTGCCCTCGGCCGCAAGCCTGTCCAGCTCCCGTCTTGCGTCGTCAAGGCTGCCTATGGCGTCCAGGCGGACGTAGCGCAGGGCCAGGTGCGCGGCGGTGCCGCGCTCGGCGGCGTTCAGGTGCGCGTCGGCGCCCTCCAACTGCGGGCGGCGGAATGCCCGTGCCGCACGCGGCAGCAGCGGGGCGGCCTCCTTATCAGGCTCTGCCAGGCTCTTGAGCTCCGTGGCGGTGAGCTTTGACGGAAGCGCGCTGGCCAAGGCGTGAGGATAGCGCCAGTTCAGGGCCTCGTCCAGCTCCTCAGACGGCACTTTCCCTTCAGGCTGCGGCTCCATCTGCTCCCTGACGGGCGCAGGCCGCAGCGGCTTGGGCTCACCCTCTTCATCGCCGCCTATAGAGAGCGTCAGCGCCCGGCAGCCCGTGCCGAGGGCGGCGCTTATGAGCCACTCGGCCATGGAGCGCATGGAGGCCAGCTCGTCCGCCGGCATCCGCTCCCGCGCGCCCGGCTCCAGCCTGGCTATTTTCTTCTGCGGGTCCGGAAAGGCGCAGGTGATAAAAAGCCGCTCCCGCGCGCGGGTCATCGCGACATACAGCAGGCGCAGCTCCTCACTCAGCTGCTCGCGCTCAAGCCTGCAGGCCACGGCGCGGCGGGCCAGGGTGGGGTATTCTATGCCCCGCGCGGCGTCCGTATATTTCGGGCCCAGGCCGAGGGTCGGATGGACGAGCACGCTGCCGCGCTGGTCTGCGCTGTTGAACTGCCTCGCCGTGTCGCCGATAAAGACGACGGGGAATTCCAGGCCCTTGGAGCGGTGTATGCTCATTATGCGCACGGCTGCGCCGCCGCCCTCGTCCGGGAAGGCGGGCTCCTCCCCGCGCTCACGCATGGAGCGCAGCCATTCAAGGAAGCGGCGCAGGCCGCGCCAGCCCGAGGCCTCGAAGCTCCGCGCCAGCTCGAACAGGCGCATGAGCCTGGCCCGGCGGCCCTCGCCGTCCCGCAGGCTCGCGCACAGGGCCATGCAGTCCAGCCTGTCGTAGAGCGTCCAGAGCAGCCCGGCCAGCTCCGAATCCCGCGCGAGGTCACGGAAGCCCGCGAGCGTATCGAGGAAGGCCCTGGCCTTTTCGTCGCTCTCGGCGCGGGCGCAAAGCGCGGCGTAGAAGTCGCCCTCGCCCGAGGCGAGGCGTATCTGCGTCAGCTCGTCCGGCGTGAAGCCGAAGAGGGCTGAGCGCAGCACTGAAATGAGAGCCACGTCCTGCCTGGGATTGTCGATAACGGCCAGCAGCGAGAGCATGACGGAGACCTCCGCCGCCTCGAAAAAGCCCCCGGACTGTCCCGCCTCCACGGGAACGCCCTCGCGCGAGAGCACCCGCCGCCACACCGGGCCGGAGACGTTGACCGAGCGCAGTAGCACGGCCATATCCCCGTAGCCCACGGGCCGGAGCTGACCTCCGTCGGAAACGCGCGCTCCGCTCTCGACCAGGCGGCGCATCATGCGCGCGGCGTAGGCCGCCTCCGTCTCCAGCTTGTCCGGGCGCTCCTCGTCCTCCTCCGCCTGAGGCACCGGCACCGCGACAAGCTCCGGCACAGGCACGACGCCGGGGTATTCCAGCCCCGAGCGGAGCCTGGCCCGCTCGTCGTAGTCCATCTCGCCCAGGCCCTTCGACATGAGGCAGCCGAACACGGCGTTCACCGCGTCCACCACCTCCGGGCGCGAGCGGAAGCTCTCCCTCAGGAAGACGCGCCCCGGCTCGCCCTCCCTGCGGGGGACGTCGGCGTATTTTTCGTATTTCCCAAGAAATATCGTGGGGTCCGCGAGGCGGAAGCGATAAATGCTCTGCTTCACGTCGCCCACCATGAAGAGCCGCCGGCCTCCCGCCGAGACGGCCCTTATTATCATGTCCTGCACCAGGGAAACGTCCTGGTACTCGTCAACCATGACCTCCGTGTAGCGGCGCGAGACCTCCCGGGCCGTCTCCGTCGGGCTGCCGTCCGGCTCCGTCAGCAGGCGGGCGGCCAGGTGTTCGAGGTCGGAGAAGTCCAGCAGGGAGCGGCGGCGCTTGCGGCGCGTATACTCCTCGTCGAAGTCCAGCACCAGCCGGAGCAGGGCGCGCATGGCCGGGGCCGTGGCGCGCATATCCCGCAGCAGCTCCGCGCTCGGCTGGGCGAAATCCCGCTCCAGGCGGCGCACGGCCTTTTTGCAGGCCTCGCGCTGGGCCTTCGCCCGCTCCGCCAGCTCCGGGTCCTCCCCGCCGCCCCTGAGCGGGCCTATGCGCGGGAACTCGATGGGCAGGACCTCGCGGAAGCGCTCCCAGCCCTCCCCCGCCCGCACGGCGGCGCCCAGCATCGCCGAGGCCGTGGCGGAAAAGCTCTCAAGATAGGCGCGCGACATCTTCTCGTGGGCCGATATCTCCTGCGCCAGGCCCTCAAGCTCCCGAGCCCAGGCGCGCAGCTCCGCCTGCGCCGAACGCAGCAGCTCCAGGCCCCAGGGCGTCTGCCCTGCGTCCTCCGCAGGGGCCGAAAACAGCTCCGCCTGCTCCTGCGCCCAGACCTCGGGCCGCGCGTGGGACTGCAGCTTCGCGTGCAGGCTCAGCACCAGCTCCTCCAGACGCCTGTCATCCCGGCCAGCGCCTACGGTGTCCGCGAGGCTTAAAAAGCCCGGCTCCGCCGCGGCATACGCCGCCTCCATGACGGTCTCCAGCGCAAGGGCGCGCAGCTCCCGCGCCCTGTCCTCATCCGCTACGGAAAAGTCCGGGGCTATGCCAGCCCGGCCCGCGTGCTCGCGCAGGAGGGCCGAGCAGAAACTGTGTATCGTGCCTATCTGAGCCCGGCGCACAAGGGCGCTCTCGCGCCGGAGCCGCTTCGAGGCCGGGTCCGCCGCCGCGCGCGCCGCTATCTCCTCCGAGATGCGGCTGCGCAGCTCCGCCGCCGCCGCCGTCGAGAAGGTGATGACCAGGAAGCTGTCTATGCTCTTCGGCGCGTCGCCGTCAGTTACCCAGCGCATGAGCCGCTCGGTCAGCACGCGGGTCTTGCCGCTGCCCGCCGCGGCGGACACGAGCAGCTCCCCGCCCCTGTCCTCTATGGCCAGCTTCTGCGAGGGTGTGGGCTTGAATTCAGCCATTTTCCCCGCCTCCTTCCAGCATGTCCCAAACGCGCGTGGCGCTCAGTTTGGGCAGATAGCGCCGCCTGTCGCCGCCCTCGCCCTCGGAAAAACGGCAGGCCTCGGCGTATTCGCACCAGAGGCAGGCGTTCTCCTGCGCGCTCTTGTAGCAGGGGTCGGCGGTGATGCTGCCCGCCCTCAGCTGGCCCGCCAGGGCGCGGAGCGTCTCCTCCACGCGGCGGCCCAGCAGGCCCAGGCGCTCCGCAGAGGCCAGGCAGTCGCCCGACGGCACGCCATCTCGCCAGCGGACGGGCAGGCGCTGCGCGCCGTCGCCCCGCTCCATGGCCCGGAGCACCTCCGGCTCGTCCAGCACAAGGCCCGAGCGGCGGAGCTTTTCCAGGCGCTTTTTTTCAAGCTCCTCGTCGGTGAGGTCGTGCTCCTCGCTGAGCAGCACCTCCCGCGCCGGGATATACAGCACCCCGGCCGGGGCCGTCTCCACGCCGTAGAGCTGCTCCCCCGCCCTGTCCAGGGCGAAGAGATAGAGCAGCATCTGCATGCCCAGCCCGTACATCACATCCGAGAGCGAAAAGCTCTTGCGCCCGGTCTTGTAGTCCACGACGCGCAGGTAGAGCCTGCCGCCGTGCAGCCAGCCGTCCACCCTGTCCGCTATGCCGCCCAGGCGCACGCTGCCGCCGCCCGGCAGCTCCGCCGTGGGCGAGAGGCCCGGGCGGGAGAAATCCAGCTCGAAGCTCAGGGGACGGAAGTCGGAGTTTTGCAGCTCCTGCGCCATATCGCGCACGATGCGGCGCACGCTCTCGGAAAGGCGGGAGTAGAGATAGGCAAAGCGCGCGCTCCTGCCTTCGAGGCCGCCCAGCTCCTCTTCCAGGTAGCGCCGGGCGTATTCGTCTGTCAGGGCGTCGAGCCGCTCCGGCGCGGCGGCGGGAAGGCCGCCCTCCGGAGCCGTATCCTCCGCGACGTGCTGGAGGACATAGTGGATGAAAGAGCCCGTTTCCGGGGCGCGGAACTGCGCCGGACGGCGCGGTCTCGCGCGCAGGCCATAGCTAAGGAAGTAGGAGAAGCGGCAGGAGGCCAGCTTTTCCACCCGCGAGGGCGAAAGGCGCAGCTCCTTCCCGTAGAGCGCGCGGGCCGAGCTCTCTGAGAGGCGGCGCTGCTGCTCCGGGCCGAGGCGGCGCAGGCGCTCCAGGCGCTCAGGGGCCGTGCGGCCGAAATACTCCGCCGCGGCTCTGGAGAGCGCGTCCCCCGCCCCGCGCAGCGCGGCTGCGGCCAGCTCCAGCGCAGGCCCAGGCGCGCAGGCGCGGAAGGCGCGGCTGTCCGCGCGGCCTACAGAAAGGCCGAAAAGCCGCTCCGCCCGGCTCATCACGAAGCTCGGCCGCGCCGGAGCGCCGTCCGCACCGTGGGATGGGCTGACTATCGTGAGCGTCTCCGAGGGCAGGCAGACGCAGTTGTAGATGAGGGAAAACTCCCGCCAAAGCTCGGCGTCCCCGGCGTCCAGGGGCAGGCCCAGCTCCGCAAGCATCCGGCGCTCCTCCGGGCTGAACACGCCGCCCTCCCGCGTGGGGCCGGGCAGGCGCTCGTCCGAGGCGCCGAGGATGATGAGGTGCTTTATGTGCCGGCGGCGCATCCTGTCCATGTCGCCCGCCGTGACCATATCCAGCGAGACGGGGATGACGCCCACGTCATACTGCGAGAGCGCGAGCAGATAGAGCCGCGAGAAGCCCGCGGCGTCCAGCTCCACGTCGCCCAGGACGGCGGAGCACTGTTCAAGCGCGGAGACCGCCGCGTCCCAGAGCCGGGCATGCTCGTCCGCGGCCTGGAGGCGTCCCGAGGCCTCCAGCTCGTCGGCACGTGCGGCAAGGCGCTCCGCGAGGTCCAGGTCCTCGAAAAGCTGCGCCAGGGCCAGGGCCTGTTCCCTGGCGCTGCCGGCCTCGCGGCAGGCGTGTTCGAGCGCCAGCAGAGGCCCGGCGGCCCGGCGGCGCAGGTCGTTTATCCGCGCGAGGCGCTCTCTCGCGGCCTCGTCGAACTTCCCCTGCCAGCCATCCGGGTGCATGCGCCAGTCCCGCTCAGCGAGCCACTGGGCGCCTCGGATGTTCCAGGTGAAGCAATAGTTTTCCAGCTCGTCGCACTCGTCCGCATCGAGGCCGGCGAGGCCCGTGCGCAGATATGCGAAGACGTCCTGCTGCTCCCAGCCGCCGCAGACACATTCATAGGCTGCGGATATGAGCGCCGGCAGGGGCTTTTGCGTTATGTCCGTCTGCCGCGCGGTGAAAAGCGGCACGCCGTAATAGGCGAAGGCCGCCTCTAGCTGCGCGCGGTAGTCCTCAAAAGAGCGGACGGCCACGGCGATGTCCCGCCAGCGGCAGCCGGCGCGCGCGAGTTCTATGGCCCGCGAGGCGGCCAGCTCGCACTCGGCGGCCGCGCTCTCGGCGGTGTACAGCTCCACGCGGCCCGCGGTGTCGAAGCGCGCCTCGGTGTAGCTTAGCATATACTCAGCGAGGATATCGGCGGGACTGTCGGCATGCGCCTCCAGGGCCTCCGTCCTCGCGGGGACGCCCCGCTCCCGGGCCTCGCGCAGCAGCCGGCGCGCCGTGCGGCGCGAGAGCTCAAAGACCTCGCTGCCCTCCTCCAGGCTGTCCAGCGTGAGGCAGACCGTCATGTCCGCGCCGCGGGAGAGCAGCTCGAAGAGGATGCGGCTCTCGACGCCTGTGAAGTCCGTGAATCCGTCCACATAGATGTGGCCCGAGCGGCCGAAGGCGCTCTCCGGCAGGCGCGAGAGCAGACGGCTAAGGCGCTCCGAGGTGTCCGTGTGCTCCGGGCCGACGGCGGCGAGGAAAGCGCCCATGACAAGGGAAAGGTCCTCCAGCTTCTGCCCCAGGGCTCCGCCCGCCATCCGCGCGGCCTCCGCCACAGCGGCCTCGTCGAGGCCCGCGGCGCTCAGCTCGTCCACGGCGCGCAGGAGTTCCAGCTGCAGCTCCGGCGAGCGGCGCGCGCCCGCGTAGACGCGCAGGCGGGAATAGACCCCGTCCAGGGCCAGGGCCATGCAGAGCAGCCTCCCGCCAGGCTCCAGGGCCTTGCGGCCCGCCGCGCCCAGCTCGGCCTCCACCTTCCGCGCAAGGCCCGTGAAGGACAGCACCTCGGCATAGAGCGGCAGGCGCGGCCCCGCGACGCGGGCCAGCTCCCGCTCCGCCTCGTGGCTGTACTGCTCCGGCACGAGCAGCACGCGCCCGCCCTCTCCCGAGAGCGCCGCGCGGCGTATCTCCTCCATTATGAGCGCGGTCTTACCCGCTCCGGCCCGGCCTGTTATCAGTCTAAGCAAGGCTTGCGCCCCCCTTTCCGCTCCTGCCTGCATTATATCATAACGCGCGCCGATTTCAAAACTCTTGAAAAACCGACACTTTTATGTTAAAGTGATGTCAAGCCGGCCCGCGGCGGCAAGCCCGGGCAATATGAAAGGAGACAAACAATGGACATCAGCAAGGTCACAGTCAGAGAGCTGCTCGAAAACAAGGCCGCCTGCGACGCCATGAACGCCATCGACCCCAAGATCCTGAAGAGCCCCATGGTCAAGCTCGTCAAGGGCAAAACGGTCGAAGCTGTCTTCAACATGGTCCCCGACAGCAAGGTTTCCCCCGATATAAAGGCAAAGATACGCGAGGCCCTGGCGGCCATCTGAGGCCCTTTACCGCCCCCCGCAGACGCGGGGGGCTTTTTTTGCGTTTCCGCCTTGAAATGGGGCGGAAATATACTATAATGTGTATTTGAAAATTCTCTGTGAACGGAGCAGACGCCGTGAAAATGCAAAACAATCTGGGCAGCGACCCCATCCGCCCGCTCGTCTGGCGCATTGCCTTCCCAAGCATGCTGGCGCAGTTCGTCAGCGTGCTCTACAGCATCGTGGACAGGATATACATAAGCAACATCCCGCTGACGGGCGAGACGGCCCTGGCGGGCGTCGGCGTCTGCGGGCCGGTGGTCACCATGCTCGGGGCCTTCGCCTTTCTCGTCGGCGTCGGCGGCGCGCCGCTCATGAGCATAAACATGGGCGCGGGCAGGCCGGAGGAGGCGCGGCGCATACTCTCCAACAGCTTCCTCGTCCTGTGCGTCTGCGCCGTAGTGCTCACGGCCGTCGTTTTCCCCCTCCAGCGGCCCATGCTGATGTTCTTCGGCGCAAGCGAGGTCACCTATCCCTATGCCGAGGAGTATTTCTCCATCTACCTGTGCGGGACTGTCTTCAACCTGCTCTCCCTGGGCATGAATCAGTTCATAATCAGCCAGGGCCTTGCGAAAAAGGGCATGTTCTCCGTCGTGCTCGGCGCGGCGCTCAACATCGCGCTCGACCCGCTGTTCATATTCGCCTTTGACATGGGCGTCGCCGGCGCCGCCGTGGCCACGGTGCTCTCCCAGCTGGCCAGCTGCGTCTATGTGCTCTGCGTGCTCTTCGGCAGGAGCGTTCAGGTGCGCATAGGCTTCGGCGGCTACAGCCTGAAGCTCATAGGGCGCATACTCATAACGGGCATATCGCCCTTCCTCATCATCTTCGTGGACAGCGTCATGATCATCTCCATGAACGCAGTGCTGCAAAGCTACGGCGGCGCGGAGCTGGGCGACAGGCTCATAACCTGCGCCACCATCGCCCAGAGCTTCATGCTCGTCGTCACCATGCCCCTCGGCGGCATCTCCGGCGGGACGCAGACCATCCTCGCCTTCAACTACGGCGCGCACCGGCGCGACAGGATACTCCAGGCCGAAAAGCATATCGCCCTGCTCTGCGTGGGCTACACCACCCTGATGTTCGCCCTCGCCCGCCTGGGCGGCGGGCTCTTCGTCAGGCTCTTCACCACGGAGCCTGAGCTTGCCGCGGAGGCGCTCGACGCCATCCGCATATGCACCCTCGCCGTCATCCCGCTCGGAATACAGTACGCCATTGTGGACGGCTTCACCGGCATGGCCCAGGTGAAGCTGGCCCTGCCGCTCTCCGCTTTCCGCAAGGTCGTCTATTTCGCCGCGCTCTTCTGGCTGCCCGCCGCCTTCGGCGCGCGCGCCGTCTTCTACGCCGAGCCCGTGTCCGATGTCCTCGGCCCCATCGCCAGCGTCATCATTTATGCAGTCTTCATAAAGAAAATCCTGGACTTCCCCGCCGCCCCGCGGCACCATGAGGGCTGAGTTTTTCATTGACATTGGCAGAGCCTGGTGCTATCCTACTCAATATATATGCAAAGCATATGTATAACACCGAAACAAGAAACGGAGGGAACCGGCAAATGAGAGTTGCAACCGACATCGGAGGCACCTTCACAGACCTCGTGGCCATCTCTGAGGACGGCGCGCTCGTCCAGGAAAAGGCCCACACCACGCCGCCGAACTTTGAGGCAGGCGTCATGGACGTGCTGGAAAAGAGCGGAGTCTCGCCCGAGAGCATAACCGCCTTCTTCCACGGCACTACCACCATCATAAACGCCCTCACAGAGCGCAAGGGCGCAAAGACCGCCCTGCTCACCACTAAGGGCTTCCGCGACGTGCTGGAGCTCGCGCGAGGCAACAGGCCGGACCTCTTCAACATGGTCTTTGAAAAGCCCGCGCCCTTCATCCCCCGCTACCTGCGCCGTGAGGTCACAGAGCGCGTCTCCTACGACGGCAAGGTCATAACCCCCCTCTGCCGCGAGGATATAGAGCGGGCCGTCGAGTATTTCAAAAAAGAGGGCGTCGAGGCCATCGCCGTCTGCTTCATAAACAGCTACGCCAACGAGGCGCACGAGCGCGAGACCGCGGCCTATGTCAAGGAGCTCTGGCCCGAGGTCTTTGTCTGCCCGTCGGTTGACATAACAAAAGAGTGGCGCGAGTACGAGCGCACGTCCACGGCGGCACTGAACGCCTACGTCATGCCTGCGGCCTCCTCGTACATCGACAGGCTCGGCACGCGGCTCGACGGGGACGCCGTCTCCGGCGCACGCTACATCATGCAGAGCAACGGCGGCACGACCACCTTTGCTCAGGCGAAGCTGACGCCCATAAACGTCGTCGAGTCCGGCCCCGTGGCCGGCGTCTTCGGGGCGTCCATCCTCGGCAAGCTCATAGGCGAGCGGAACGTCATCGCCTTCGACGTCGGCGGCACGACGGCGAAGTGCTCCCTCATAGACGAGGGCGAGGTCAAGGTCACGACCTCGTACTACATCGAGAAGGACGAGCGCAACGCGGGCTATCCCATCATGGCCCCTGTCGTGGACATCGTGGAGATAGGCAACGGCGGCGGCTCCATCGCCTGGATGGACGAGGCCGGCTCTCTAAAGGTCGGCCCCAAGAGCGCGGGCGCGCTGCCCGGCCCCGTGGCCTATGGCAAGGGCGGCACGGAGCCGACCACAACGGACGCGAACCTCATCGCCGGGCGGCTCTCGGCCAAGAACTTCGACATGGAGGTCGATCTGGACGCCGTGCGCGCGGCCCTGCGCGAAAAGGTGGGCGCGCCGCTCGGCACGGACGAGGAGGGCGCGGCGGAGAGCATCATCCGCGTCGCGGACTCGAACATGAACAACGCCCTGAAGCTCATCTCCGTGCGCCGCGGCTACGACCCGCGCGATTTCACGATGGTGGCCTTCGGCGGCGGCGGACCGATGCACGGCCCCACGCTCGCCAAGGAGCTGAACATCCGCAAGGTGGTAGTGCCCGTGGCGGCCTCCGTGTTCTCCGCCTGGGGCATGCTGATGACGGACATCAGGCACGACTTTATCCAAACCCGCATCACCTCCTTCTCCACGGCCCCGATGGAGGAGCTCAACGCCATGTGGACCGAGCTCATGGCTGAGGCCAGAGCCGTCTTCGCCCAGGAGGGCGTCTCGGAGGAGCAGGCGGTGTTCACCTACATCGCGGACATGCGCTACATGGGTCAGGAGCACACCGTCCAGGTCCAGACCCCAGCCGTGCCCTGGCAGGAGGCCGACAGGGCCGAGATAATGGCCCGCTTCCACAGGACGCACGAGCACTTCTACACCTTCAGCCTGCCGGACACCCCGGCTGAGATAGTGAACCTCCACCTCGTGGCCTACGGCCGCCTGCACAAGCCCGAGCTGCGCGAGATAGCCCCGCACGAGGGAGATATAGGCTCCGCCCTCAAGGAGACGCGCCGCGTCTTCTTCTCCGGCGACGGCTGGCTCGAAACGCCCATCTACGACAGGGCAAAGCTCGGCGCGGGCGCCAGGGCCGAAGGCCCGCTCGTGGTCGAAGAGCCGACGACGGCTACGGTCGTCTGCCCCGGCCAGAGCCTCAGTGTGGACAAGTTCGGCAATCTTGTCGTCGAAATGGAGGTGGAGTAAATGTCCGGCAAGCTCAATATCAGCCCCGTCACCCTCGATATCGTCAAGGACTCGCTCATAGCGGTCAGCAATGAGATCTTCTACGCCTTTGCCCAGACCTCGATGAGCCCCATAATCTACGAGACGCTCGACTATGCCAGCGGCATCGCCGACGCGGAGGGCCGCCTGCTCACCCAGGGCAACGGCGTCTCCGGCTTCATCGGCATGATCTCCCCCATGATATGCGCCGTTGTGGATAAGTTCGGCAAGGAAAACCTCCACCCCGGCGACGTGTACATCATAAACGACCCCTTCATCGGCGGCGGCACGCACATGTCGGACGTGGGCATGGTCATGCCCATCTTCTACAAGGGCGAGCTCATCGCATTTGCGGGCAACAAGGCCCACTGGAGCGACATCGGCGGCATGGCCCCCGGCTCCTTCACCACGGACGCGACGAACACCTACCAGGAGGGCATGTGCTTCTCCGGCGTGAAGTTAGTTGACCGCGGCGAGCTGGTGGAGCCGGTCTGGGACGTCATGCGCAGCAACATGCGCTATCCGCAGATCTCCCAGGGCGACATGTGGGGCCAGATATCCTCCCTGCGCACGGGCGAGAAGCGGATAAACGAGCTGTGCGAGAAGTACGGCGTCGAGGTCGTCAAGGGCTCCATGGAGCGGCTCATCGCCCAGGGCGAGCTGGTGGCGCGCAAGCGTCTGGCTGAGATGCCGAAAGGCAGCTGGGAGATGGACGAGTACATGGACGACGACGGCCACGGCAGCCCCGTCCACCTCAAGGTCAAGGTCACCATCACGGACGACGAGTTCCTAGCCGACTTCACCGGCTCCGACCCCCAGGTCGCGGGCTGCGTGAACACCGGCGCAACGGCGGCCTACGCGGGCGTCAAGGTCATCTTCATGTCCATCATCGGCCCGGAGCTGGCGGTTAACGACGGCGTGTTCGCGCCCCTGCGCATAGTCTGCGAGGAGGGCAGCGTGCTCCAGGCCAAGCGCCCGGCGGCCACCTCCTGCTACTACGAGAGCATGATCTACGCCATCGACCTCGTGTGGAAGGCGCTCGCGCCCGTGTTCCCTGAGTCCCTGGGCGCGGGGCACCTGCTCTCGGTCTGCACCGTGCTCATGGCCGGGCAGCACCAGGATTTCGGCAACGACTACCTCATCATAGAGCCCACCGTCGGCGGCTGGGGCGCCTGCCGCGGCCACGACGGGCAGGTCGGCCAGTTCTGCGTCGGCGACGGCGAGACCTACAACGTCCCCGTCGAGATGGCCGAGACGCGCTACGGCATCCGCGTGGATGAGTACAGCCTGCACACGGACGGCGCGGGCGCGGGTGAATACCGCGGCGGCTCCGGCTGCGTGCGCACCTACCGCTCCATGAACGAGAACCAGAGCTTTACCGCCTCCTTCGGGCGCAACAAGTGGCCCGTCTGGGGCGCGGCCGGCGGCAAGGACGGCTCCATAAACTACTTCCAGTTCCACGACGCCGACGGCACCGTCTCCGAGCCCATGGGCATCGTCGCCCGGCGCGTCATGAACACGAACGACGTCGTGCGCATGGTCACCGCCACGGGCGGCGGCTATGGCGACCCCCTCAGGCGCGACCCCGCCAAGGTGGCCATGGACGTGAAAAACGAGTACATCACCGCCGAGCAGGCGAAGGCGGATTACGGCGTCATCGTGGACCCGGATACCTTCGAGGTCACGGGCTTCACGCCCGAAAGGGAGGCCGTAAAATGAAAATAACCAGCCTCAGCACCGCCGGGACACACGTCCGGCCCGACGGTGTGGCAATGACGGAGTTCTTCTCCGCCGCCGAGGGCGCAAAGGTGACTATGGGCCACGCGGTCTTCCCCGCCGGCACGGTCGTCCCCTGGGCTGCGCACGACGCGGACGAGTACGCCTTCATCCTCCGCGGCAGCGTGAGCTGCGAGACGGAGGAGGACGGTCTGCTGAGCATGACGGCCGGCGGCGCGAGCTTCATCCCCGCCGGGCAGCGTCACTCCAGCCGCAACGACGGCCCGGAGGAGGCCGTGCTCATCTGGGCGCTGGTGGAAAAATAAAAGCAGAGGCCCCGCCCCCTGGCTTGGAGGCGGGGTTTTTGCACGCCGGGGCTTGCGCCGTGGGCGGGGATATTGTAGAATTATTTAGTTTGGAAAGAGGTGCAGCCATGTCTGATTACATCATACCCGCCGGCTACGGCGAGGCGGAACACATCGACAAGAAGTCCCGCTTCATCGGCCAGGTGCAGCACGCGGAGACAGAGGCCGAGGCCATGGCCTTTGTCGAGGAGATACGCAAAAAACACGCGGACGCAACGCACAACGTCTGGGCCTACGTGCTGCAAAGCGGGGCCATGCGCTGGTCGGACGACGGCGAGCCAGGCGGCACCTCCGGCCAGCCGACGCTGAACGTCTTCCGCTCCGCCGGGGTCTCGGATGTCTGCTGCGTCGTCACCCGCTACTTCGGCGGCATCCTGCTCGGCTCCGGCGGGCTGGTGCGGGCCTATTCCAAGGCCGCCGCCCTAGCCCTTGAGGCCGCCGGCCGCGCGCGCATGGCCGAGTGGCGGCTCGTCGAGGTCTCCTGCGGCTACCCGCAGTTCGAGCGCGTGAGGCGGCTGCTGGCCGACTTCGGAGCGCAGGAACAGAATTCCGCCTTCGGCGCGCAGGTCGAGCTGGCCGCGCTGCTGCCCATCGAGAGCGCGGAGACCTTCGCCGGTCGGCTAGTGGACGTGACGGCAGGCAGCGCCCTCTGCCGCCTCGGGGGGAGCGTTTTCAGGCCGCAAAAAATTTTTTCAGAAAAATAAAGGGTTTTCGGGAAAGACGCAGTATAAGTATTGTGTAAGGCATTATGGCGCGAAGGAGGTCGTTTCATGGACAGCCCACGCGAGAGGAGAGAAAGGGCCGAGGAGCTGCTCGTCTGCTCCCGCGGCGTCCGCGCGCGTGAGAGCGCCGGGCGGCCCCGCCCGGAGCCGGAGTGCGAGGTCCGCACCTGCTTCCAGCGGGACATCGACCGAATCATCCACTGCAAGAGCTTCCGACGCCTCAAGCACAAGACCCAGGTCTTCCTCCAGCCGGAAGGCGACCACTACCGCACCCGCCTCACCCACACCCTCGAAGTCGCCCGCATCGCGCGCACCATCTCCCGCGCGCTCATGCTCAATGAGGACCTCACCGAGGCCATCGCCCTCGGCCACGACCTCGGACACACGCCCTTCGGCCACGCGGGCGAGCGGGCGCTAAATGACATCTTCCCCGGCGGTTTCCGCCACTACGAGCAGAGCCTGCGCGTTGTGGACAGGCTCGAAAAGGACGGGCGCGGCCTGAACCTCTGCAGGGAAACGCGCACGGGCATATTGAACCACACCACCGGCACCCCGCGCGGCAGCCTTGAGGCCGACGTCGTCCGCCTTTCAGACCGCATCGCCTACATAAACCACGACCTCGACGACGCGGAGCGCGCCGGTATCCTCGCCCCGGGCGACGAGCCCGCGATTATCCGCGAACGCCTCGGTACCCGCAACAGCGAGCGCATAAACTCCATCGTCAACGACGTCATAGAGACCAGCGCCGAGCTCGATGTGATCCTCATGTCCCCTGATATCACCGACGCCGTGCAGGTCTTCACCGACTTCATGTACTCCGAGGTCTACAAAAACCCCGTCGCCAAGGGCGAGGAGAGCAAGGTCGGGAATATCCTCCTGAGCATATGGGAATATTATGTCAACCATCCCGAGCGGCTGCCTGAGGACTACCGCGCGATAGCGGACGAGGAGGGCATAGATCGTGCGGCGACGGACTATGTCTCCGGCATGACGGACAAATACGTGATGGACGTGTATTCCGAGCTGTTCATCCCGAAATCCTGGCAGGTGCGCTGAGAAGGGAGGCGAAAGCGCTTGGCCTTTTCGCAGGATTTTTTGCAGGAGCTCTCGGACAGGAACCCCATTGAGGACGTCGTGGGCGAATACGTGCAGTTCACCAAGCGCTCAGGCCAGAACCTCTTCGGGCTCTGTCCCTTCCACAGCGAGAAGACGCCGTCCTTCTCTGTGTCGCCCTCGAAGCAGATCTACCACTGCTTCGGCTGCGGCAAGGGCGGGAGCGTCATAAACTTCATAATGGAGATAGAGAATCTCAGCTTCCCCGAGGCCGTGGAGTTTCTGGCCCGGCGCGCCGGGATGAAGGTCCCGGAGCAGCAGAGCGACCCGGGCAAGCCCAAGCGGGACAGGCTCTATGCCCTCAATCGGGACGCGGCGCGCTTTTTTTACGAGCAGCTCTCGACCCCGGCGGGCGCGGCGGCGGTGGACTACATGCTCCGGCGCGGAATCACGCCCGGGACGGCGCGGCGCTTCGGCCTCGGCTGCGCGCCGGAGAGCTGGGACGCGCTCTGCTCGGCCATGAAGGAGAAAGGCTACACCGAGCGCGAGCTCTATGACGCCGGTCTCGTGCGCCGCGGCAAAAAGGGCGGAGTGTACGACGCCTTCCGCGGCAGACTGATGTTCCCCGTCATCGACGTGCGCGGCAACGTCATCGCTTTCTCCGGCCGCGCGCTCGGGGACGTGGAGCCCAAGTACCTCAACAGCCCCGAGACGCCGGTGTTCAGCAAAAGCCATAACCTTTTCGGCCTGAATCTGGCTAAAAAGTCCAAATCCGGGTACATTATCCTCGTCGAGGGCAACATCGACGTCGTATCCCTGCATCAGGCGGGCTTCGACAGTGCCGTCGCCTCCCTCGGCACCTCGCTTACGCCGGAGCAGGCACGGCTCATCTCCCGCTTCAAGCAGGAGGTAGTCATCGCCTACGACGCGGACGAGGCTGGCAAGAAAGCCGCCCAGCGCGCCATCGGCATACTTGAAAAGCTGGAGCTGAAGGTCAGGGTGCTGACCGTCCGCGGCGCCAAGGACCCGGACGAGTTCATCAAGGCCAAGGGCCCGGAGGCCTTCCAGAACCTCCTGGCCGAGAGCGAGAACCACGTCGAGTACCGGCTCGATGCCGTGCGCGCGAAGCACGACCTCGCCACGGACGAGGGCAAGGTGGCCTATCTGAAAGAGGCCGCCGGCGTCATCGCCCAGCTGCCAGACAGGGCGGCCAGGGAGGTCTACGCCATGCGCGCGGCCTCACAGTGCGGCGTCTCGCCCGAGGCGGTGCAGGACGAGGTCAGGCAGCAGCGCCGCCGCCGCGCCGCCGCGGCCCGGCGGCAGACAGAGCGCGAGGAGCTCCGCCCCCTGCGCATGTCCCAGCCCCAGGAGCGCGGCATCCAGTACAAAAACCCCCGCTCCGCCGCGGCCGAGGAGGGCGTCATACGCCTGCTGAACCTCGACCCCTCCCTCTTCCGGGGCGTCGGGCTTGCGGAGGCGGACTTCTCCTCCCCCGAGCTCTGGCGCATATATTCCGCGCTCCGCCGCAGGGCGGACGAGGGCGCGGGCCTATCCCCCGCCGCAATGAGCGGGGAGCTCTCGCCGGAGGAGTTTTCGCTTTTCACAAGCGTTATCCAAAAGCCGGAGTCCGCTGCGAACGCTCCGCGGGCCCTGGCCGATTACATAGCCATTATGCGTGCCGCTGACAAGGCGGAGGGCGACCTCCTGGCCTTTCAGGACCGGATGAAAAAGACAAAGAGTTACGGAGGATGAGCCATGTCTGAGATGGAAAAGAAAGCCGCGGCCGCCGAGGCCGCCGAAGTCAGGCAAAGGAGCCGGAAGGGCTCCTCCAAGCCCGCCGAGCACGAGGCGCCCGAGGACCCCGAGCTGCTTGCAAAGCAGAAGGAGGAAAAGCTCAACGCCCTCATCGAAAAGGGCAAAAAGGCCGGCAAGCTCACCTCCAAGGAGCTCATGGACGTCCTCGACGACATGAACCTCGAACCCGAGGAGCTGGACAAGTTCTACGACAAGCTGGAGAACCTGGGCATAGACACCTCCGGCGAGGACATACTCCCGCCCATGGACGACGAGGTCCTGCCCGCCCTTGAGGAGCTGCAGGAGATAGAGGAGGTCACCGAGGAGGAGATAGCCGACACGGACGCCCTCGTGGACACCTTCTCCACTGACGACCCCGTGCGCATGTACCTCAAGGAGATCGGCAAGGTCCCGCTGCTCACCCCCGACGAGGAGCAGGAGCTCGCCCGCCGCATGGCCGACGGCGACGAGGAGGCCAAAAGGCGCATGGCCGAGGCCAACCTCCGCCTTGTCGTCTCCATCGCCAAGCGCTACGTGGGCCGCGGCATGCTCTTCCTCGACCTCATCCAGGAGGGCAACCTCGGCCTCATCAAGGCCGTGGACAAGTTCGACTACACCAAGGGCTACAAGTTCTCCACCTATGCCACCTGGTGGATACGCCAAGCGATCACCCGCGCCATTGCGGACCAGGCCAGGACCATCCGCATCCCCGTACACATGGTCGAGACCATCAACAAGGTAATCCGCGTCTCCCGCCAGCTGCTGCAGGAGCTGGGACATGACCCCTCCGCCGAGGAGATCGCCGAGGAGATGGGCATGCCCGTGGACAAGGTGCGCGACATCCTCAAGATAGCTCAGGAGCCGGTGAGCCTTGAGACGCCCATAGGCGAGGAGGAGGACAGCCACCTCGGCGACTTCATCCCCGACGAGGACGCCTCCGAGCCCTCCGAGGCCGCGAGCTTCTCCCTGCTGCGCGAGCAGCTCATGACCGTGCTCGACACGCTGACCCCGCGCGAGAAGAAGGTGCTGGAGCTCCGCTTCGGCATCGTGGACGGCCGCACCAGGACGCTGGAGGAGGTCGGCAAGGAGTTCAACGTCACGCGAGAGCGCATCAGGCAGATAGAGGCCAAGGCCCTCCGCAAGCTCCGCCACCCCAGCCGCTCCAAGAAGCTGAGGGACTTCCTCAACTGACACACTTATTAAGCACCCCGCGCCCGGAAGGCGCGGGGTGTCTTTTTTGAAATCGGTGAAGTTGAGGGCGCTGTCCGCTACAGGGCGTGCGCGGTTTCGCGCGAGGCTGCGGGCGGCGGGGGCCGCCCGCAAAGGGGGAACCCCCGGCGAGGGTCCCCCCTTTGACCCCCTCCTGCGCTTCTTTGCGATGGGGGATCCCGCGCGCTGCGGCGCGCGGCCGGGGCGCCGCCCCTGGACCCCGCCCGCTTTTTTGTAAAAAAGCGGGGCAAAAAACTTTTATTTGGCGAGGCTGGGCTGGCGCTAGGGGCGTGAAAAACGCCGCCCGGGCGGGCGGCGTTTTTCTTATTGGTATCGCTTATTTGTACATTTCCTTGAGCTTCAGCAGGTGCTCGTAGCGGGCCTTGGCGTTCTCCTCGCTGGCCTCGAAGAGCCTGTCGGCCCTGTCGGGGAACTCGCGGGTCAGGCGGCTGTACCTGGCCTCGTTCATGAGGAAGTCGCGGTAGCCGCCGGCCGGCTCCTTGCTGTCGAGCGCAAACTTGGTCTCAGCCGCCGGGTTGAAGCGGTAGAGGTTCCAGTAGCCGCAATCGACGGCCTTCTTCATCTCGCTCTGGCAGTTCGTCATGCCGCCCTTGATGCTGTGCATCTCGCAGGGGGCGTAGGCGATGATGAGGGACGGGCCGTTGTAGGCCTCGGCCTCGGTGATGGCCTTGATGGTCTGGGCCGGGTTCGCGCCCATGGCGATCTGGGCCACGTAGACGTAGCCGTAGGTCATGGCGAGCTCGGCGAGGGCCTTGCTCTTGATCTCCTTGCCGGCCGCGGCAAACTGAGCCACCTGGCCGATGTTGGAGGCCTTGGAGGCCTGGCCGCCGGTGTTGGAGTAGACCTCGGTGTCGAAGACGAAGACGTTCACGTCCTCGCCGGAGGCGAGCACATGGTCGAGGCCGCCGTAGCCGATGTCGTAGGCCCAGCCGTCGCCGCCCATGATCCACACGGACTTCTTGTTCAGGTAATCCTTCTTGGAGAGGATGTCGGCAGCGAGCTTGCAGGCGTCGCAGTCGCAGACAGCCTTGCCGGCAGCCTTGAGCTTCTCGCCGTAGGCCTTTATCTCGGTGTTGTCGCTGGCGCAAAGTTCGTCAACGGTGCAGATGCTGTCCTCAAGGGCGGCAATGTAGGCCTTCGCAGCCTCGCCGTTGGCGTTGCCGTCGTTATAGGTGTCGAGCCACTTCTGGGCGGCGTCCTTGAGCTCGGCGCAGCACCAGTCAACGGCGATGAGCTCGCGGGTCTTGGCAGCGAGGTCGTCGCGGATCTTCTTCTGGCCGAGGTAGAGGCCCAGGCCGTGCTCGGCGTTGTCCTCAAAGAGGCTGTTGACCCAGGCGGGACCCTTGCCTTCCTTGTTGACGGTGTAGGGGCTCGTGGCAGCCGGGCCGCCCCAGATGGACGAGCAGCCGGTGGCGTTGGAGACGATCATGTGGTCGCCGAAGAGCTGGGTGATGAGGCGGGCGTAGCTCGTCTCGGCGCAGCCGGCGCAGGAGCCGGAGAACTCGAGCATGGGCTGCTTGAACTGGCTGCCCTTCACGGTGTTGTCCTGCATGTCCTTCTTCTCGGAGACCTTCTCGGTCATGTAGGTCCAGACTTCCTGCTGAGGCATCTGGCTCTCCATCGGGACCATGGTGAGGGCCTTCACCGGGCACACGCCGGCGCAGACGCCGCAGCCCATGCAGTCCAGCGGGGAGACGGCCATGGCGAAGGAGTAGACGCCCTTGCCCTTGCCGGCCTTGACCGGGACGATCTTCGCGGCGGCGGGAGCCGCAGCGGCCTCCTCGGCGGTGAGGGCGTAGGGACGGATGGTGGCGTGCGGGCAGACGTAGGCGCACTGGTTGCACTGGATGCACTTCGTGCTGTCCCACTCAGGCACGGAGACGGCCACGCCGCGCTTCTCGTAGGCGGAAGCGCCGAGCTCGAAGGTGCCGTCCGCGTGGGCCTTGAAGGCGGAAACAGGCAGGCTGTCGCCGTCCATCTTGCCTACGGGGTCGAGGATCTCCTTGACCATCTTCACGACCGGGCCGCGGCCGGTGAGCTCCACAGGCTTGCCCTCGTCAACGGCGTTCGCCCAGCTGGCGGGCACGTCCACGACGGTGTAGGCGGTGGCGCCCAGCTCGATGGCCTTGTGGTTCATATCGACGACGTCCTGGCCCTTCTTCAGGTAGGAGTGCGTCGCAGCGTCCTTCATGTACTTGATGGCCTGGTCCTCGGGGATGACCTTAGCAAGGGAGAAGAACGCGCTCTGGAGTATGGTGTTCGTCCTCTTGCCCATGCCGATCTGCTGGGCGAGGTCGATGGCGTTGATCATGACGAGCTTGATCTTGTTCTTCGCGATGTAGCGCTTCGCGTCGGCGTCGAGGTGGTGCTCCAGCTCCTCGAAGCTCCACTGGCTGTTGACCAGGAACACGCCGCCGGCCTTGAGCTTCTGCGCCATCTTGAAGCCCTTGGTGATGTAGCTCGGGTTGTGGCAGGCCACGAAGTCGGCCTTGTTGATGTAGTACGGGCTCTTGATGGGCTTGTCGCCGAAGCGCAGGTGGCTGATGGTGACGCCGCCGGTCTTCTTGGAGTCATACTGGAAGTAGGCCTGGACATACTTGTCGGTGTGGTCGCCGATGATCTTGATGGAGTTCTTGTTCGCGCCGACGGTGCCGTCGCCGCCGAGGCCCCAGAACATGCAGGAGACGGTGCCCTTCGGGGCGGTGTCGGGAGCAGAGGTCTCACGCAGGGAGAGCTTGGTCACGTCGTCCACGATGCCGACGGTGAAGCGGGCCTTCGGGTTGGCCTTGGCCAGCTCCTTGTAGACCGCGAAGACGGAAGCGGGAGGAGTGTCCTTGCTGGCGAGGCCGTAGCGGCCGCCGATGACCTTGATGTCGGTCCTGCCGGCGTCGGCAAGGCTCGTCATGACGTCCATGTACAGAGGCTCGCCCAGGGCGCCGGGCTCCTTGGTGCGGTCGAGCACCGCGATGGACTTACATGTGGCCGGGATGGCGGCGAGCAGCTTGTCCGCGCGCCAGGGGCGATACAGGCGGACCTTCACGAGGCCGACCTTCTGGCCGTGGGCGTTCAGGTAGTCGATGACCTCCTCGGTCACGTCGCAGATAGAGCCCATGGCGACGATGACGCGGTCAGCGTCCGGCGCGCCGTAGTAGTTGAAGAGCTGGTAGTCGGTGCCGAGCTTCTTGTTGACCTTCTTCATGTAGTCCTCGACTATGCCGGGGACGGCCTCGTAGTACTTGTTGGAGGCCTCGCGGTTCTGGAAGAAGATGTCGCCGTTCTCGTGGCTGCCGCGCATCTGCGGATGCTCGGGGTTCAGCGCGCGGGCGCGGAACTCCTCGACGGCCTTCATGTCGCACATGGAGGCGAGGTCCTTGTAATCCCAGACGGCGATCTTCTGGATCTCGTGGGAGGTGCGGAAGCCGTCAAAGAAGTTCAGGAAGGGGACGCGGCCCTTGATGGCGGAAAGGTGAGCCACGGCGGAGAGGTCCATGACCTCCTGGACGTTGCTCTCGCAGAGCATGGCAAAGCCGGTCTGGCGGCAGGCCATGACGTCCTGATGGTCGCCGAAGATGCTGAGGGTGTGGCTCGCGAGGGTACGCGCGGTGACGTGGAAGACACCGGGCAGCAGCTCGCCAGCGATCTTATACATGTTGGGGATCATGAGCAGCAGGCCCTGGGACGCGGTGTAGGTCGTCGTCAGAGCGCCGGCGTTGAGGGAGCCGTGCACAGCGCCGGCGGCGCCGGACTCGGCCTGCATCTCCTGCACCTTGACCGTGGTGCCGAAGATGTTCTTCTGACCGGCGGCGGACCACTGGTCAACAAAGTCCGCCATCGGGCTGGACGGCGTGATCGGATAGATCGCGGCCACCTCGGTGAACGCATAGGAAACGTGCGCGGCGGCCTGGTTGCCATCCATCGTCTTGAGTTTTCTCGCCATACTTTCATCTCCACATTTATAATAATTTTAATGTGCTCCAAAAGCGCAATAATTTTATCACTCAAACGCCTCAATGTAAACCTCTAATTGCACAGATTTAGCACAAATTTTTCCCCTTTGAGGCAAAAAGTTTTTTGCGTTGCGCCGTCTCGACGCCGCCTGGGCCGAGAAACTGCACGATTTTAGGTGCATTAGTTGCTTAACTGCCCGGCTGTGAAAGTTTCCCTTGTACTTTCCGGAACGTTGTATTATAATATTTATCCGCCGCCGGATGCCCCGGCGCGCGGAGCATTTCGAAAGGAGCTGCACCATGGTTAAAATTGAAAACCAAAAGGGCGCCATCACCATCGACCCCGAGGTCTTTGCGAACCTAGCCGGGGACGCGGCGACCAGCTGCTTCGGCGTCAAGGCCATGGCCGCTCAGGCCAAGGACGGGGGCGTCTTCCAGCTCCGCCGGGAGTCCATGTCCAAGGGCATTGAGACTCAGCTCGGAGAGGATGGCAGCGTCTCCCTGGGCCTTCACATTGCTGTTGACCACGGCGTCAACCTCATGGCCCTCTGCCGCAGCATCATTAACGAGGTCAGCTACAAGGTCTCCAAGGCCACTGGCGTCCCCGTGAAGCGCGTGGATGTCTACGTGGACACCATGCTCATCGACTGACAGAAACAAAAATCAGACCCGGAGGTTGTCCCTCTTGAGAGAATTTATTGATGCGGCGGTGTTCAAGGATATCATCCTCTGCGCCAACGCCGCCCTCGAACAGAACAGGCAGCTCATCAACGAGCTGAACGTCTTCCCCGTGCCGGACGGAGATACCGGCACCAACATGAGCCTCACCATGAGCGCCGCGGCGGCGGAGCTCTCTAAGAAGAGCTTTCCCACCCTCAGCGCCGCGGCGGACTGCGCGGCCTCGGCCATGCTCCGCGGCGCGCGAGGCAACTCCGGCGTCATACTCTCCCTGCTCTTCCGCGGCCTCGCCAAGCGGCTCAAGGGCGCTGAGAAGGCCGACGCCAAGCTCTATGCCGCCGCGATGAGCGACGGAGTGGACGCCGCCTACAAGGCCGTCATGAAGCCCGCCGAGGGCACCATCCTCACCGTCTCCCGCGTGGCCACGAGCTCCGCCGTCGAGTTCGCCGAGCACGGCTCCGACCTTGAGCTCATGCTCTCCTGCGCCGTGGAGTCCGCCGTCGAGGCTCTGGCTGACACGATAAACCTCAACCCCGTTCTCGCCCGTGCCGGCGTCGTGGACGCGGGCGGCAAGGGCTATGTCTTCATCCTGGAGGCGACGCTCTCCGTCCTGCGCGGCGAGGCCTTCGTCCCCGCCGAGGCCCCTGCCGAAAACGAGGCCGAGCCTAAGGAGAGGGCCGATTTCTCCGACTTCTCCTCGGGTGAGATAGCCTTCGCCTACTGCACGGAGTTCATCTGCGGACGTGAGAACAGCAAGGAGCCCGCCCTGCTGCGCAGCTTCCTTGAGACCCTGGGCGACTGCGTCGTCGTCGTGGACGACGACGAGATCATAAAAGTCCACGTCCATACGAACGTCCCCGGCACGGTCCTGACCGAAGCGCTTACCTACGGCCCGCTGCTCAAGGTGAAGATCGAAAACATGCGCGAGCAGCACAGCGAGATGGCCGGAGGCGAGGCCGCCCCGGCTGAACCTCAGATAGCCCCCGCCGAGAAGCCCTTCGGCGCCGTCGCCGTCTGCGCCGGCGCGGGCATGGCCGAGCTCTTCCGGGAGCTGGGCGCGGACAGGATAGTCACCGGCGGCCAGACCATGAACCCCTCCACCGAGGACATACTCACCGAGATAAACCGCACGCCCGCAGAGACCGTTTTCGTCCTGCCCAACAACAAGAACATCATCATGGCCGCGGAGCAGTGCATCCCGCTGACCGAAAAGCGCGTAGTCGTCATCCCCACCAAGACCGTGCCTCAGGGCATCACCGCCCTGCTCTCCCTGGACGAGACGGCCACGGAAGAGGAGATATCTGACGGCATGGCCGAGGCCATAGCCGGGGTCCACACCGCCCTCGTCACCTATGCAGCGCGGGATTCCGACTTTGACGGCCACGAGATACACGCCGGCGAATACCTCGCCCTGCTGGACGGAGCCCTCGTCGGCAGCTACACGAACATCGAAACCCTGCTCGACGAGCTGAGCTGGTCCGTTGACGAGCTCTCCCCCGCCGTCATCTCCGTCTACTACGGCGAGGACGTGAGCGAGGAGGACGCCGAGGGCGCCGCAAAGAAGCTCGGAGCCTGCTTCCCGGATGCGGAGGTCTCCGTTGTAAACGGCGGCCAGCCGGTCTACTACTACATGATCTCGATAGAATGAGCCGTAAAAGGCCCGCCGCCCTCTCGGGCGGCGGGCTTCCGCTTGCCGAAGAAGGCAGAGCCTTCTTCGGCAAAGGGGACTGCGCTGCGCTCCGCGCCTCGGTTGTCCGCCAAAGGCGGACAATTCGACACTCCGCTTCGCGAGCGGTATTTTCGGCGACGTACACGCCGCCGCCGAAAATGAGCGCAATTTTTTCGCGGCTGCGGCCGCGAAACTCTGCGAGGCTTTTCAGGCAGGCCTAAGCCCGCCGCCCTCTCGGGCGGCGGGCTTTTTTGTTTTACCGCTTATTCGACTTTCTCCAGATGCGCTGGGCCTCGGCGGCGGCTATGAGCTCCTCGCGGAACTCGGGGGCGGCCACGCTTATGAGGCGCTCGGCCCGCTCCCAGGTGGAGGCGCCCGCCAGGTTCACAACGCCGTTTTCCGTCGCGATGTAGAAGGCCTGGCTGCGCGGGGAGGTGACGATGTCCCCGCCGAAGTGCGGGACTATACGGCTCCGGACCTTGCCGGACTTGTCTGCGAAGGTGCTGCTCATGCAGATGAAGGCCTTGCCGCCGCGGCTCTTCGTAGCGCCGGTAAGGAAGTCCACCTGGCCGCCCGTGCCGCTTATCTGCCTGGTGCCGGAGCTCTCGGAGCTCACCTGGCCGTAGAGGTCCACGCCTATGCAGCTGTTGAGCGAGATGAAGTTATCCAGCTGCGCGATGACGTCCGGGTCGTTGACATAGCTGATGGGGTAGGCGGCGACACCGGGGTTGTTGTCTATCCAGTCGTAGAGGTCCTGCGTGCCGGCGGCGACGCCGAACACGGCCTTGCCCTTGTCTATGGTCTTGCGCCTGTTCGTCAGTTTGCCGGAGGCGAAGAGCTTGTAGAAGGCGTCTGTCGCGAACTCCGTGTGCATGCCGAGGTCCTTGAGGTCGGACTCGGCTATCATCATGCCCAGGGCGTCGGGCACGCCGCCTATGCCGAGCTGGACGGTGGCCCCGTCGCAGAGGTAGGGGATGACGTTCGCTGCGATGCGCTTGTCCGCCTCGCTGGGCGCGCGGCTGGGCAGCTGGATGGCCGGGCCGTGCTCGCCCTCGACTATCATGTCCACCTCGGAGATGTGTACGCTCTCCTCCTGGCCGCCCAGGGCGCGGGGCAGCTTTTCCAGGACCTCGATGACGACGACGTCCGCATTTTCGATGTATGCGCGGGCGTTGCCCGTGCCGATGGAGAGGTTGAAGTAGCCGTGCTCGTCCATGGGCGCCGCGCCTATGAAGGCGACGTTTATGTGCAGGAAATTGTCATAGTACCAGCGCAGGTTGCGGTAGAGCATGGGCTGGTAGTAGCACAGGCCCCTGTCCGCCAGCTTGCGCTCGTAGCCGGTGAGGTGCCAGGAGCTGTAGGTGAAATGCTCCTGCTCAGGGTCGTTCTCCACAACGGCGATGGGGCCGTAGCAGAGCATGCCGCGGACCTTCACGTCCGTGAGTTCCGCCTTGCGGCGGGCCAGGGCCTCGTCGCAGATCTTCGGATAGGCGACGCCGCAGCCGAAGTCCACCCAGTCCCCGCTCTTAACGGCGCGCGCGGCCTCCTCAGCCGTGCGCAGCTTGCTTTTGTACTCGCTCATATAATCCATTTGGCATCCTCCCATATTCTGAATCGCCCTGCGCGGGCCTTTTTCTGCTGCTATTATCTCACAGCTTCGCCGCCCGCGCAAGTATCGACAAAGCGCCAAAACTCTGCTATAATTGTTGACCAAGCAAAGCGAAAGGTCGGTAGATACCGTGAAAAAACTCCTTAAGCTGCTCTTTTCAAGGCTTGCGTTTGTGGCGCTCTTCATGCTGCTGCAAATCGTGGTCATCGTCGCCACGCTGTTCTATTTCCAGGGCGCATACACGGCTGTGCAGACGGTGTCCGTCGCCCTCACCCTTGTGACGGTCGTCTACATCATAAATCAGGACGGAAGCTCCGCGTTCAAGATAGCCTGGATACTGCCCATCGTCTTCCTGCCCCTTTTCGGCATACCCATGTACATACTCTTCGGCAAAAAACGCACGCCGGAGAGCAAGCGGGACAAGGTCGCCGGCATGCTGCTGCGCTACCGTCAGACCGCGAGCGCCGTGGCCTCCCGCACCGCCGATATGGCCAAGGCCTCGCCCGAGGCCGCGCTGCAATCGGCATATCTTGAGCGCTGCGCCGGAGCCCCTGTCTTCCGCAGGACACAGACAAAGTATTTCCGCCTCGGGGACGAGCTCTTCCCCGCCCTGCTCGAAGAGCTTAAAAAGGCCGAACGCTTCATCTTCCTCGAATACTTCATCGTCGAGCCCGGGGTCATGTGGGATTCCATCCTCGACATCCTTGAGGAAAAGGCTGCCGAGGGCCTGGACGTGCGCCTCATCTACGACGACATGGGATGTATCATGACCCTGCCCCGCAACTACTACAAGCGCATGGAAAAGCTCGGCATCCGCTGCTGCACCTTCCACCGCTTTCAGCCCGTCCTAACCGGCACCTTCAACAACCGCGACCACCGCAAGATCTGCGTCATCGACAGCGAGGTCGCCTTCACCGGCGGCGTGAACCTCGCGGACGAATACATAAACCGGCGCGAGCGCTTCGGCCACTGGCTCGACTGCGGCGTCATGCTCCGCGGCGAGGCGGTCTACAGCTTCACGCTGATGTTCCTCTCCATGTGGGACTACATCCGTCACGAGGAGGACGACGCGTCGCGTTTCCTCCCGCGCCCCGGCGCATTCGACGGCATCGAGGACGACGGATTTGTCCAGCCCTACTCCGACGCGCCCTCCGACGACGATGCCGTGGGCGAGACGGCCTACATAAACATGCTCTCCCGGGCGGAGAAATACGTCTACATCTGCACGCCCTATCTCGTCATCGACAACGAGCTCATGAACGCCCTGACGAGCGCCGCCAAATCCGGCATAGACGTGCGCATGATAACCCCGGGCGTGCCGGACAAGTGGTACGTCCACATGGTCACGCGCAGCTACTATGCGCCGCTCCTGCGGGCCGGCGTGCGGGTCTACGAGTACATCCCCGGCTTCATCCACTCCAAGACCATGGTCTGCGACGACGCCTTCGGCATCTGCGGCACCATCAACATGGACTACCGCAGCCTCTTCCTCCACCACGAGTGTGCCGTCTGGATGTTCGGCTCCTCAGCTATAATGGACATGAAGCAGAGCTTCACGGACACGCTCTCCAAATGCGTCGAGATAACGCCGGAGCTCTACCGCAACCGCCCCTGGCTTATGAAGCTGGGCCAGAGCCTCCTGCGCGTCTTTGCCCCGCTCATGTGAATACGCGAAAAGGGCCGCCCCGACAGGGCGGCCCTTTTTGCGTTTCAAAACTCCTTTTTGGAGTAGAGCGCGACGGATATGAGGACAGACACGGCCAGGGCCGCGGCGCTCAGGGCGGCGAGAAGAGAAAGGAGCGGGATGTCCGGCAGCCCGGAGGCCAGCTTCTCCCAGTCGAGGCCCAGCTTCTCAGCCGCCAGCAGCAGTACGAAGGGGATGAGGTAGCACAGTGTGATGGCGATGCGCGCCTTTTCCACGCCCAGCTTCAGCACGAGAGGCATGCCGACAGAGAGCATGAGCACCCCGGCGAAGAAGAAGCCCAGGCAGAAGCTCAGCTGTTCCGCGCCGTCCATAACCAGCGTGACCGCACAGCCCAGAGTCAGCATGGCCAGGCCCATCAGCAGCGCCGCGGCGTAGCGGCCCAGCACGATCTGCGCGCGCGTCACCGGCATGGTCAGGGCCCGGCTGTCCCAGTGCGCCCGCTCGTCAAAGCTCATGGACATCATTGGCAGCAGTATGACGTATATCACGCTCAGCGCGCTGAAAAACTGCCCGTTCCCCGTCGTGACGCTGATGACCAGCCAGACCGCGAGCACCAGGAGCACGGATTTGGCCTGCGCCCGCAGGCAGAACAAATCCTTGAGTATGAGCGCCTTCATTTTGACTCCCCCTTCAGGAAATAGAGCATGATGTCCTCTATACTCGCCGGGTCGCACACGAGGCCGCGGGCCGCGCTCCGCTCCACCAGGGCCTCAGCCCCGAAGGACGAGCGGCGCACCCCTGCCACCTTCCCCGGCTCCAGCGAGCGCAGCTCCGCCTCGCTCAGCTTGGCGACGACGTATTTCTCCAGCAGCGCGTCCTTCTCTTCGGAGAAGACTATCTTCCCGCCGTGTATGAATGTGATATAGTCGCAGACCTTCTCCAAATCGCTCAGGATGTGCGAGGAGACAAAGATGCTGTGGCCCTCGTCCTGAATAAACTCAAGGAAGATGTCCAGCAGCTCGTCGCGCACTACGGGATCGAGCCCGCTCGTGGCCTCGTCCAGGATCAGCAGGCGGCAGTCGTGTGAGAGCGCGCAGGCCAGCGAGAGCTTCATCCGCATACCGAGGGAGTAGTCCTTCACCGCCTTGCGCTCCGGCAGGCTGAAGCGGGCGGCCAGGGCCTCGAACTTTGCCGCGTCGAAGGTCCTGTAGCCCGCGGCGAGGATTCGCCGCATGTCACGCAGGCTGAGCGTCTCCGGGATGCCGCAGTCGTCCAGGACGACCCCCAGCCGCTCCCTCAGCGCCGCGCCGCCCTGCGCCGGGTCCTCGCCCAGCAGGCGCACGCTGCCCGCCTCCGCCCTTGCCAGGCCCAGCATCAGGCGGATGGTCGTGCTCTTTCCCGCGCCGTTTTCTCCTATAAAGCCCATGATGCAGCCCGCGGGCAGGCTGAAGCTGACGTTTTCAAGGGCAAAACCCCTGTAATGCTTTGTGAGGCCCCTGACCTCAAGCGCGTTTTCCATTTTGCCTTCATTCTCCTTCAAACATGAGGCGAAGCATCTCCACGAGCTCGTCAAAGCTCAGCTTGCAGGAGGCGGCAAGCTCGGCTATGGCTGCCATATGCTCCTCGATCTGCCTGAGCTGCTCCTCGCGCACAAACTCCAAATCGCGCCCCGCGACAAAGCTGCCCTTACCCGTCATGGACACAATGAAGCCCTCGCGTTCCAGCTCCTCGTAGGCGCGCTTCGTCGTTATGACGCTTATTCGCAGCTCCTTCGCCAGCAGACGCATCGAGGGAAGGGCGTCCCCCTCCCTGAGCTCCCCGGCGATTATCTTCGCCTTTACCTGTGAGACGATCTGCTCGTATATCGGCACACCGCCTGCGTTGCTTATTTTGATATCCAAGTGTGATCACCCTTGTATATTATATATATTGATTATATACAATATGAGCAATTTGTCAAGGCCAATTTTAGCCAGCGGCGGAGCGGCAGGGGCTGCGGGCGGCGGGGGCCGCCCGCAAAGGGGGAACCCCCGGCGATGGTTCCCCCTTTGACCCCCTCC
>NHCFR05603__coassemble_307_pt1 | contig 45630 bp, 46 predicted proteins | sample NHCFR05603__metabat2_high_PE_010 | metagenome-assembled genome bin NHCFR05603
CACCCCGTTTCTTTGGGCAAGACCAAAGAAATGGGGTGGAACATGCAGCACCAACCTAAAGCCAACCGCCAGCAAAACGGCGAGTTCCTCCAACCTCAAAAACAAATCAACCAACCAACCCCCAAAAAAGGAGATGACGCTATGCGCGCCGCAGGCATAGTCGCAGAATTCAACCCCTTCCACAACGGCCACGCGCTGCTCATCGAGCGCGCCCGCGAGGCACTCGGCGGTGACGCAGCCGTAGTCTGCGCCATGTCCGGCGACTTTGTCCAGCGCGGCGAGGCGGCGGTGTGGTCGAAGTTTGCACGCGCCGAGGCCGCCGCCCGCTGCGGCGCCGACCTCGTCTTTGAACTGCCCCTGCCCTGGGCGTTGTCCTCGGCTGAGGGCTTTGCCCGCGGCGGGGTGGGCCTGCTCGCCGCGCTCGGCGTCGTGGACTGCCTCTGCTTCGGCAGCGAGTGCGGCGAGACAGAGCCGCTGGAGCGCGCGGCCGAAGCCCTGTTGGGACCTGACTTCTCCGCCGCGCTCCGAAACGAGCTCGAAGGCGGCATCCCCTTCGCCGCCGCGCGCCAGCGCGCCCTCGCCGCCGTAACAGACGAGGATACCGCCGCCCTGCTCGAAACGCCCAACAACATCCTCGCCGTCGAATATATACGCGCCATCTACGAGCTGGGTCTCGACCTGGGCTTCATGACGATCCGGCGCGAGGGCGCGGCCCACGATGCGCCGGGGCAGGGGAGCATCCGTTCCGCATCCGAGCTGCGAAACCGCCTCGCCGCCGGCAAAAGTAACCGCGGCTTTATGCCCGACGCCGCCTCGGCCGTATTCGAGCGCGAATACGAGCGCGGACGCGGCCCCGTGCTCATGGAAACCCTGGAGCCCATGCTCCTCTCCCGCCTGCGTATGCTGCCCGACGCGGAGTTTAACCGCCTGCCGGACGCTTCCGAGGGCCTCGGCAACCGACTGCGCGCCGCCGTCCGGGACGAGCCGACGCTCGACGGCGTGCTGGCCGCGGCCAAGTCGAAGCGCTACGCTCTCTCACGCATACGACGCATGACCATGTGCGCTTGCCTGGGCATAAGAGAGGGCATGGCAGAGGAGCTGCCGCCCTACGCGCGCCTGCTCGCGGCGACGGAGCGCGGCCGCGCCCTGCTGCGCCAGGCCCAGGACAAGAGCCGCGTGCCTATAATCACAAAGCCTGCCACGGCCAGGCAGCTCCCCCGGGAGGCGCTGGAGCTCTTCGAGCTGGGCGCCGGCGCGCGCGACCTCTGTGTCCTGGCCTACCGGGCCGCCGCTGAGCGCCGCGGCGGCGGCGACTGGCGCACAGGGCCAGTTATGGTGTGAATTGTGAATAATGCATAAAATTACTCCTACAGCAAACGACTTTTTCGGCACGAAAAAGATTTGCGCTGATTTATTAAAGAAATAGCAATAAAAAGTAAGAAATTCTGTTGCAATCGCGGGCGAGATGGTTTATAATCATGCCCAGGCTGCGAAGTACATTTGTCCGCTGCATGTGGACGTCGCAGCCGAACATGATTTAGGAGGATGAGACTGAATGAAGAAGATACTTGCACTTCTGCTTGCACTGTGCATGGTGTTTGCCCTTGCCGCCTGCGGCGAGCCTGCGGCCACCGAGAGCCAGGCCCCGGCGGACGACGCCCCGGCCAGCGAGGCCCCTGCCGATGACGGCGCTGCTTCCGGCGACAAGGTCATCAAGATAGGCGTGTTTGAGCCCCAGTCCGGCGACAACGGCGCGGGCGGCAAGCAGGAGATACTCGGCATGCAGTATGCCAACTCCCTGACCCCGACCGTCGAGATCGGCGGCGAGACCTACAACGTCGAGCTCATCTACGCCGACAACCAGTCCAGCAACGACAAGGCCGTCTCCGCGGCTCAGGAGCTCATCACGCAGGGCGCCTCCGTTGTGCTCGGCTCCTACGGCTCCGGTGTGTCCATAGCGGCTGCCACCACCTTCGGCGACGCGGGCGTGCCCGCCATCGGCGTCACCTGCACTAACCCGCAGGTCACCCAGGTCAGCGATACATATTACCGCATCTGCTTCATCGACCCCTTCCAGGGCACCGTCCTGGCGAACTATGCCAAGAGCCTCGGCGCGACCAAGGCCTACTGCCTCGCCAAGCAGGGCGACGACTACTCCGTCGGCCTGGTGAACTACTTCGTCGAGGCTTTCGGCGCTGAGAACTGCGTCCAGGAGGTCTTCCAGGAGGGCACCTCCGACTACAGCAGCTACGTCACCAACGCCAAGTCCAACGGCTGCGACATCTTCGTGGCGCCTGTCTCCACTGAGGCCGCTGCTCTGATCATCGACCAGGCCGCCACTCAGGATCTGGGCATGCCCATCCTCGCGGGCGACACCTGGGACTCCAACGTCATCGTGAAAGCCGCCCAGGGCAAGGACAACGTGCATATCTACGTCACCACCTTCTATCAGGAGGGCGGCAACGCCGAGTTCGACGCGGCGTTCAAGGAGTGGATCAACTCCGACAGCGTCAACCTTGAGAACAACGGCGGCAACGACATGATAGCGGCCGTCTCCGTCATGGGCTATGACGCCTACTACGTTGCGCTCGAAGCCATCAAGGCTGCTGGCAGCGCCGACCCGGCCGCCGTCCTGGCCGCCCTGCCCAGCGTCAGCTACGATGGCGTCACCGGCAACATCAGCTTCGCTGATGGCGCGAAGGACGCGACCCGCAACGTCGCCTTCATCAAGTACTGCAACACCGAGACGGGCGTTTGGGACCTCATCGGCGAGCAGGGCGTTGAATAAGCGCTCCGCGGGAGCAAACCTGCAATAGAAAGAACCTTCGGGCGGGGGCGAAAGCCCCCGCCTTGCCCCGAGATTCCCGAAATCTTGCATGCGCTCCGTCGAAAGTGCGGCGGAAAGCCGCGTTTTCGAGGCGGCGCAGGCAATAGGAGGTTACCCGATGGATTTCTTTGAAAAGCTGCTGCCGTATCTGCTCTCCGGCATATCCGTCGGCGGTCAGTACGCGCTCATAGCCGTCGGCTATACTATGGTCTACGGCATACTCAGGCTCATAAACTTCGCCCACGGCGACGTGTTCATGGTCTCGGGCCTCATGATGGTCTATGCCGTTACCTGGATGCCGCTGTGGCTGGCGATACCTTTTGTAATAGTGTTCACAGTGCTGCTGGGCTTCCTCATAGAGCGCGCGGCGTATAAGCCCCTGCGCTCCGCGCCGAGGATGTCGGTAATGATAAGCGCCATAGGCGTGAGCTATCTTTTGCAGAACCTCGCGCTCTACGTCACCGGCGGCCTGAACAAGAACTATCCCACCATCCCCTGGATATCCGACACGGTCAGCATCTTCGGCGCGACGACTAAGATGGTCACGCTGGTGACGCCGGTGCTGACGCTGGTGCTGGTCGTGCTGCTGGTGCTGCTCATAAACCACACGAAGATAGGCATGGCCATGCGCGCCGTGGCGAAGGACTTCGAGACGAGTACGCTCATGGGCATCAAGATAAACAACGTCATCTCGATGACTTTCATCATCGGCTCCTTCCTCGCGGCGATCGGCTCCATGCTGTTTTTCACGAACTACCCCGGCGTCACGCCGACGGTGGGCGCGATGCCGGGCCTGAAGGCCTTCGTCGCGGCGGTGTTCGGCGGCATAGGCTCCATCCCGGGCGCGGTTATCGGCGCCTTCATCATCGGCATCTGCGAGAACATCATCAAGGGCCTCGACACCCTGCTCGTGGCCTACGGCGTCATCCCGACGGGCCTCGGCCTTTCCACCTTCGCGGACGCCTTCACCTTCGTGCTGCTCATCATTATTCTCGTCTTCAAGCCCACCGGCCTCTTCGGCGAGAAGGCCACGGACAAGGTCTGAGGAGGGCGAAGATATGGATATGAAAAAGAAAAAGCTAATAAAGCTGGGCGTAACGGCGGCCTGCCTCATAGTCCTCTATGCCCTGTGCATCTATATGGACCAGGCCATAACCGCCACCTCAAGGCTCTACATGCTCATCACCGTCGTGCGCAAGAGCGCTGTCTACGCGCTCGTCGCGGTGTCGATGAACCTGCTCAACGGCTTCACGGGCCTGTTCTCGCTGGGCCAGGCTGGTTTCATGCTCATAGGCGCCTATACCTATGCCATCTTCTCCATCCCCTCCGCGAGCATCGACAGCGTCTACCAGTACTACGACGCCGCCATACATTTCTCCTTCCAGGAGGCCATAAACGGCATCTTCGGCCTGGAGGCCATGGCCGCGCCGGGACTCATAATCGGCGCGCTTATCGCCATGCTGCTCGCGGGCATAGTCGCCGCCTTCTTCGCCTGGCTCATCGGCCTGCCCGTGCTCAGGCTCAAGAGCGACTACCTTGCCATCGCCACCCTGGGCTTTGCAGAGATAATCAAGGCCATCTTCCAGTGGCAGTCCTTCGGCCCCATCACGAACGGCTCGAACGTCCTGCGCGGCTATACGCGCCTGTCGGACTTCACCTTCAACATCGGAGGGACGAGCGTGTCCTTCGCCACCTTTGTGCCGGTGTTCGTGGCCTCGATGTGCATCCTCGTCATTGTGCTGCTCATAAACTCCTCCTACGGCCGTGCCTTCAAGGCCATACGCGAGGACGAGATAGCGGCGGAGGCCATGGGCGTGCGCCTGTTCAAGCACAAGCAGATGGCCTTCTGCATCTCCTGCTTCTTTGCGGGCGTGGGCGGCGCGCTGCTGGCAATGTTCATGAACACCATCCAGGCCGCGCAGTTCAAGTCCTCGATGACCTACGAGATCCTGCTCATCGTCGTCCTGGGCGGCCTCGGCTCCGTGACGGGCAGCTGCATAGCGAGCTTCCTGTTCATCGCCTGCTCCGAGTGGTGGCTGCGCGGGCTCGACAACGGCAGCTTCCTCGGCATCGAATCCGCGATGTTCCGCAGCGGCTTCCGGCTGGTCGTGTTCTCGGTCATCATCATGGTCGTCGTGCTGTTCTTCCGCAAGGGCATCATGGGCCAGAAGGAGCTGCCCGATCTCTTCAAGAGACGAAAAAAAGCACCTGCTGCGGCCCAGGCTGAGGGAGGTGCCGCGAAATGAGTGAAAAACGTGAAAACGTCCTGAGGCTTCAGGACATCACCATGCAGTTCGGCGGCGTCGTCGCCGTGAACGGCCTCTCGCTGGAGGTGGACCGCGGCGAGATAGTGGCCCTCATAGGCCCCAACGGCGCGGGCAAGACCACGGCCTTCAACTGCGTGACGGGCGTCTACCAGCCCACGAACGGCGAGATAGTCTTCGAGGGCAAGCCCATCGTCCGCAACCACCCGCAGGGCAAGATGAAAAAGGCATACCTCGGCGAGAACGCGGACAAATTTACCGGCCACGTCATCGCGCCGACGCCGGACCGGATAACGGAGCTGGGCATCGCGCGTACCTTCCAGAACATCCGCCTGTTCTCCTCGTTAACGGTGCTGGAGAACGTGCTCATTGCCAAGCACATGCGCGCAAAGCAGAACGTGTTCTCCGCCACCTTCCGCACGAACCGCACGGAGGAGCGCCGGATGCAGGAGGAGGCCATGGCCCTGCTTGAAGAGCAGAACCTCGGCCACCTGAAGGACGAGGTCGCGGGCAGCCTGCCCTACGGCATACAGCGCCGGCTGGAGATAGCCCGCGCGCTGGCCACGGAGCCGAAGCTGCTGCTGCTGGACGAGCCCGCCGCGGGCATGAACCCGCAGGAGACTCAGGAGCTGGGCGAGTTCATCGTGCAGATAAAGGACACGCACCACCTGACCGTGTTCATGATAGAGCACCACATGGACCTCGTCATGCAGTTCTCGGACAGGATATACGTGCTGGACTTCGGCAAGCTCATCGCGCAGGGCACGCCCGCGCAGGTGCAGAACGACCCGAAGGTCATAGAGGCTTATCTGGGGGTGTCGGACGATGCTTAAAATTGACGGGCTGAAGGTCAGCTACGGCGGCATAGAGGCCGTCAAGGGCATCACCTTCGAGGTGCCGGAGCGGAAGATAGTCACCCTCATCGGCGCGAACGGCGCGGGCAAGAGCACCACGCTGCGCACGATAGCGGGCCTCGTGAAGCCCGCGAAGGGCCGCATCCACCTCCAGGGTGAGGATATAACCGGCCTGACGCCGGACAAGATAGTCGCCAAGGGCGTTACCCTTGTCCCTGAGGGCAGGCGTGTCTTCCCGGACCTCACGGTGCTGGAAAACCTCAAAATAGGCGCGTATCTTCGCAAGGACGACCTCAGCGGCGACCTCAATTGGGTCTACGAGCTCTTCCCGAGGCTGAAGGAGCGCTCCTGGCAGGCCGCGGGTACGCTCTCGGGCGGCGAGCAGCAGATGCTGGCCGTCGGCCGCGCGCTGATGAGCCGGCCGAAGATCATAATGATGGACGAACCCTCCCTGGGCCTCGCGCCCATCGTCGTGAAGGGCATCTTCGACATAATAAAGGAAATAAACCGCATGGGCGTCACCGTCCTGCTCATAGAGCAGAACGCAAATATGGCCCTGCGCATAGCCGACATAGGCTACGTGCTTGAGACCGGCAAGATCACAACCACCGGCCCGGGCAAGCAGCTGCTGAACGACCCTGCCATCAAGGCCGCCTACCTCGGCACCTGAGAAAAGACATGAAAAAACCGCCCCGGAGGGCGGTTTTTTCATTTGGCCTCTATGAGTATGACGTTTCGCGTGAGGTCCACGCTCTTGAGCGTGCCGGCAACGGTCTTGCGCGCGCCGAGCATGTCCGTGAGCGTGACGCCGTTTTCGTCCACGCTGATGCCGGAGACGTAGCTCATGAGGGGGCGGCGTTCGCCGTCCACCAGCTCAAAGGCGTCGGAAAGGCACATGACTCATTCCCCCTTTACCAGCCGGAGGGCCTCCTCCAGCCTGTCGTTGCAGTGGCCGAAGTAGTGGACCGCCTCGGCGACGAGCTTCGCTGCCTCCGGCTTGCCCTGGTGCTCCAGCGCGTGGGCGACGCCGTGGAGCTCCTCGGCGTGGCTGCGGTTGTGGTCGAGCATATAGCTCATGAGCGCGAGAGTCTGTTCGGGCGTGAGCTCGGGCGTGTCGCCGTGCTCGTGGTGATGGCCGGAGACGTGCTCGTGCGCGTGCTCGTGGCTGTGCTGCCCGCAGCAGCCCTCGTGGCCGTGTCCGCCCTCGTGCAGGGCCATGCGTTTTGTAAACATAGTTCATGCCTCCTTGGGGCAAGGGCATGAGGCGCCCGCCCGCTGCATAGATGATATCACAGCCCCGCGTTACATTCAACAAAAAAACCTCCGCCTGCGGGCTGGTTATTGGTCAAAGCAGAGGCAGAGCGGTTTTTGCCATGCCAGACAGTTTGTGGAGCCTCAGGCAGGATATTTGCACAAACTCAAATCGAATTGTACGATAACCCTTGAAAAAAGGTTGGGAATGTGGTATTTTGTTAAATGTAAAGCAAATGTCGAGACAGGAGGGCCCGCCGGCAGCGGCGGACGCGCTCCTTTGCATATTTGGGAGGTGGTCTGCATATGGGAGACAGCAGGGCCAGGATAATTGCGCTGGCAGGCAAGGGCGGCGTCGGCAAGACCTCGCTTGCCGCCTCGATAGTTCGCGTGCTGACGGAGGACAAGCCCGGCGCTAAGATACTGGCGATAGACGCAGATCCCGCCGTAGGTCTGTCCACGGCGCTGGGAATCAAGGTCACGTCCTCCCTGGACGATATCCGCCGCGCGGTGATAAAAAGCGCGGAGGACGGTCGCCCGCGCGAGGCCATAGAGATGCTCAACGAGTCCCGGTTCCGCATTTTCGACACCATGGTCGAGACGAAGGGCTTTTCCTTCCTCGCGATAGGCCGCCCGGAGAACGAGGGCTGCTATTGCAGCGTGAACGCCTATCTGAAGGAAGTCGTCAGTATGCTGGCGAACGACTTTGACTACGTCGTGATAGACGGCGAGGCGGGCATAGAGCAGATACAGCGCCGCGTAATGGAGAAGGTCACGCACCTCATCCTCATCTCGGACCAGAGCCGGAAGGGGACGAAGGTCGCGGAGACGATAAAGGAAGTCGCCGACGAGCTCGTGATGTACGACCACATCGGCGCCATCATCAACCGGGTGACGAATCCGGAGCTGAACCGGTATATCGAGATACCGGGCGTGGAGATACTCGCCTTCATAGCGGCGGACGAGGCCCACGCGGCGAACGATATCCAGGGCAAGAGCGTGTTCGAGCTGCCCCTGGATTCACAGGTGCTCTACGGAGTGAGGGAAGCGCTCCGAAAAATAGAGATTTTATAAGAGAGGTGTAAACATTTGAAAGATCTTAAGCATCTCATCTACTTTGAGAACCTGCTCGACAGCGCTAACAACGAGCTGGTGCGCCAGGCGAAGGAGGAGGGCCAGCTCGCCCTGGGCTTCACCTGCTACCACATGCCGGAAGTGCTTCTCAATGTAGACAACTGCTTCTCGGTCAGGATGCGCGCGCCGAATACGGGCAGCATCGACGTGGCGTCTTATTACATGTCGAACTACACATGTGAGTACTGCCGCGCCCTGGTCGAGAGGGCCATCGAGGGGGGCTACAATTTCCTGGACGGCATCTGCGGCGTGGACGCCTGCGCGCAGATGAACCGCTGCATGGAGAACATTGAGCTTCTCAAGTGCATCGACAAGCCCAATTTCTTCGTGACGCACGCGGATATCCCGTACAAGTATACGGATTACACCCTGAAGCACTATGTTGTCCAGATGCAGAACAGGGTGCTGAACGTGATGCACGAGAAGCTGGGCGTGGACATCTCCGACGCCGCCCTGCGTGAGGCCGTCGCGCGCCACAACGAGGTCTGCCGCATCATCACGGAGATAAGCGAGCTCCGCAAGCTCGACAATCCGCCCGTGACCGGCTACGAGTTCCACATCATCAACATGGTGAGTTTCTGCTGTCCGCAAAAGCTGATACTCCCCTATCTGAGAGAGACCCTGGAGGAGATAAAGTCCCGCGAGCTCGACCCGAAGCCCTGGTACCGCTGCCGTGTGGGCATAGTCGGCTCGGAGGTGGACGACCCCAATCTCACCCGCATGCTTGAGGATGCAGGCGCGTTCATAGCGTTCGACCGCTTCTGCTTCGGCGTGTTCCCCGGCAGGGAAGTGATAGAGCTGAACGACGAGGAGCCCGCTCTCGTCCAGATCTGCCGCCACTACCTCATCACCAGCGAGTGCCCGCGCTTCATGTCCGACGAGAAGATATTCCAGCGCCGCGAGACCGCCGACAGGCTCGCCCGCGAGTTCAAGGCCGACGGCATCATCTACGAGAACGTCAAGTTCTGCGACTTCTGGGGCTTCGAGCGCGCCCTCGCCAGCCATATCCAGTATGAGGACTACGGCCACCCGGTCCTCACCATCGACAGGCCCTACAACGCCAAGACGTCCGGCCAGCTCCGTACCCGTTTCCAGGCCTTCGTGGAATCCCTGGAGATAAAACGCATCCAGCAGGGCAAGGAGGTCAAATAAGATGCTGAAGACTAATCTGGAATGGATCAAGAAAAACGTCCCCTCCGACCTCAAGATCTGGAAGGAAATGATCTCCGAGATCGACTGGAACGACGTCAAGAAAAAGCAGCTGAACAAGCTGAAGATGGATAAGGAGCGCATACAGGAGGAGGTCCGCGACTTTGTGGCCCTCAGCCCGGCCGAGAAGTGGGACCGCTTCATAAACGGCGAGCGCAAGCTGGGCCGCCTGTATCAGAAGGGCTCCATAGCCTTCACGAGGCGCGAGTGGAAGGGCGTCGAGTCCACGGCCCGCGACTTCCAGAACTGGCTCATCCTCTGGGCGGACATGATAAAGATGGTCATGCGCGACCCCATGAGCATAGCCCTGGGCCTGTTTGAGTACCGCTGGTTCAGCTCCTACCTGGCCTCCGTCGCGTTCTTCGACCGCAACACCCTCGGCTACCGCGGCCGCGCGGTCACGATGAACCGCCTGCTGCTGGCCGACGTCTACCGCTATGTTGAGAACGTCATTTCGACCCTCCTCATGGCCGACCGTCGCATCGGCGGCAACGACAAGATAAACGACAAGCTGATGCTGTTCGACGAGATGACGATGGCCCAGATGATGGCCGGTTTCCCGGGCCTCATCGGCATCCCCTACCAGCTCATCCCGATGTTCCTCGTCTCGGAGCTCGACCAGCTCATCTGCATCCCGTATATCGACGCCGTCGAGAGCTACGGCCTGCCTTCGGACACCTGCCCGGTGCCGACGAGCGAATGCGGCTGCGCCATCCTGGACGCCCTGCCGCACTGCGGCCTCGGCTTCATCTCCACCTCCACCCCCTGCGACGGCTCCGACATGGCCACGAGCTACCAGGACCGCCGCTTCAAGCTGCCGACCTTCCCGCTCACGCTGCCCGTGCGCTACGACGACGAGGATACCGTCGAGTGCGGCGCGCAGGATATGCTGCACTGCATCAAGTGGGTCGAGGAGATCACCGGTGAGAAGTGGGATTGGGAGCACTACTTCACCGTCATCCGCCGCTTCAACGAGCAGACGAAGATGGAGATGGAGAAGTGGGAAATGAACTCCACCCCGTATCCGCAGCTCATCGGTCCCTGCTACGAGCTCTTCCGCAAGTGGAACTACGAGATGGACGGCGGCCTGGAGCCGAGCGTCATGAAGACCTTCTACAAGGTCCGCAAGCTGATGTTCCAGTCCTACGAGGAGAAGTGCAACCCCTACCGCCACCCGATGAAGTACCGCGCCGTTGTGTGGAGCTGCCCGGCCCACTACTACGCGAACTTCTCGAACTGGCTGGCCAACGCCTGGGGCATCGGCGTCCTCGTCGAGATGGAGAGCCTCAACTTCACCAAGGAGCTCAACACCACGGACAAGGACGAGGCCATCCGCGACCTCGCCAGGCTGTACGAGCGCATGGTCATGCGCAAGCACACCAACGGCGGCTACGTCCACGTGCTTGACGAGCTCTGGAAGGTCTGCGAGCAGTTCAACGCCAACTTCATCATCATGTACCAGCATGTCTGCTGTAAGACCATGGCGGGCCTGCAGGGCCTGTTCGACGAGCAGGCGCGTGAGCGCGGCCTGCACCTCATCTGGGTCGAGCACGACCTCATGGACCCGCGTACCGTCTCCCGCCGCGACATGCGCGCCAAGGTCACGAACTACATGCGCGCCATCATTCAGGCGGAGCCCACGGACGAGAGCCTCATCGAGTTCGAGGACGACATCACCTGGTAAGTCTTTTGTAATAAAATAAAAAGATTATTAGGAGGAAGATTATATAATGAAGTACTACGGAGGATGCGACGTCGGCTCCACTTATACGAAGGCGGTAATACTTGACGAGACCGGCAAGATGGTAGCGGATACGACGATAAGGAGCAAGATAAACTCCGAGCAGAGCGCGATAATGGCGATGAACGAGGTCATAGCGAAGGTACCGGAGCTGAACACGTCGAAGGACCTGGCGTACCTCATCGGCACGGGCTACGGCCGGAACAAGGTGCCGTTTGCGGATGAGAACATCTCGGAGATAAGCTGCCACGCGATGGGCGTCCACGTGACGGACCCGAACGTGCGTGCGATAATCGACATCGGCGGCCAGGACGTGAAGGGCATCAGCATCGACACGGACGGCACGGTGAAGAACTTCGCTATGAACGACAAGTGCTCGGCGGGCACGGGCCGCTTTTTCGAGGCGATGGCGAATGCGTTCGAGCTGAGCCTGCCTGACTTCTCGAACCTGAGCCTGACGGCGAAGAACGTCATCCCCATCACGGCGCAGTGCACGGTTTTCGCCGAGAGCGAGGTCATCACGCTGGTGGGCGAGGGCAAGCCGATGGACGAGATCGCGGCGGGCATCGAGATGGCGGTCGCGAAGAGGTGCTTCGTCATGGCGAAGAAGGCGGGCGCGACTGACAGCATCACGCTGACTGGCGGCTGCGCGAAGAACGAGGGCCTGAAGGTGGCGATAGAGCACGTGCTGAAGCTGAAGGTCATCAACCTGAAGACCGACCCGCAGCTGATGGGCGCTCTGGGCGCGGCGGAGTACGCCCGCCAGAAAGGCATAGCCAAGGGCGCGTGAGACCCGGCCCGAGCCTAAACGAAAGGAATGGTCTGATAAATGAAGAAAGGCTGCATAATAGGCAGGATGTTCAAATTCCTGTTCAAGGCCCTCTCAGTGACGTTTGTGGTGCTGTTCACGGTCTACATGCTGAACCTCGACATGAAGCTCGTCGGCTGGCTGTATACGGTGCTGAACAAGTTCCATGACCGCAAGCCGAGAGACATAGCGTTCTAATAGGATGGAGCTATATAACAGCACGATACGGGAGCTGACGGAGAAGCTCGGCGGCCTGCGCCCCCAGGTGTGGGGCTATGAGCCGTCGCGCGCCTGGAAGGACCTCGGGCAGAACGAGCTGGTGCTGACGCGTGACGCGGCCTATGAGCTGGGCGGCGGCAGCAACCCGGCCTCGAACTGCACCTGCGTCACGACGGACGCGAGCCTTGTCCCTGAGGACAGGATAATGCTTGTCGGTCCCGACCTCGGCTCCATCCGGGCGGACACCCCCTTTGCGCGGATAGTGCTGCTGCATGTCAACAACATCAGCGGCGACGACCAGGAGGCTTTCCGCACGATAAGGGACATGGAGTTCGTGAAATACCACGTCTACCCTGAAGGCTATATGATGCGCGTGTCCCCGGAGAATCAGAGAGAACAGGTGCGCGTGTCGAAACAGGCCGTGAAGCGCGGGATAAGCTTCCGCGCCATCGGCAACAGCTTCATAAAGAAGTATAAGGAAAACAAGCTCATAGACCATGTCTGCGTCATATTCGTCACAGGCGACCGCGAGCTGTGCAAGGAGCTTGCGGACACGGCGAAGAAGGTGGATAAGATCACGCTGACGCTGAACCACATCATGGACGGCCTGGCCACTGACTGCTCGGTCTGCTCGTTCAAACAGGTGTGCGACGAGGTCGAGGGCATGAAAGAGCTGCACTTCAAAAAGGGCGAAGCGCCCATGAAGCTCGACTAAAAGGCATAAAAAGGCTGAACTGCCCCGGTAAACCGGGGCAGTTTTTTACGATATCAGCAATAATGTGCTTGAAATATCAGTACACGGATGGTAATATAAAGGAGTAAACGGACAAGGGGTACCCCTTGTTATATGGACAGGCTGTGCCTGTCCATGATGGTGGTTATAAATCCCATAAAAATATCGGGGAGGAAGTCAAATGAAAAAATCCATCCTGGCCCTGCTTTTGGCAGTGATTATGGCGGTATCCCTTCTCCCGGCGGCTGTGCTGGCTGACGGAAACGCGGCGTCCTATACGAGCGCAAAAACCGGTAAAACGACCGAGCATACAACTATTGATGCCGCCATAAATTATGCCAACAATAATGGCGGCGGCACTATAAAGCTGCTCAGAGATGTGACGACTAGTAATAATCTGTTCCTTCAGAAGCAGATTACGCTTACGCTTGACCTGAATGACCACACGCTGACGTCCACGGCGGTCGGCGGCATCACAATTGGACTTAATAAGTATGAAACAGAAGGCTCTCATTTGACCATCAAAAATGGTACCTATAAGAACACCAACCCTCAGGGCACGGCGCTTTGGGGCTTTGCTGGCGGCAGCATCACGATTGCGGAAGATGCGGTGATAGAGGCAGTCGACTGTATTATTACCGGTGACAACAGCGACACCTCGGGACGCACGGTCATCAATGTTTATGGTAAGCTTATTTCCGAAGGTACGGCAGTCTGGTGCCAGGGGCCTTTGAACGAGATAAATATTGAAGGCGCGGTAATCGACTCTGACGGCTATGGTGTTTATCATACCTCCAAGTTCGGCGGCTCAACAATCTCAATTAAAGACAGTGAAGTGACTGGCGACAATTATTCAATCTGTATTGGAAACAACCCTGCTGGTAAGTATGGGGAACATACTCTGAGCATTGAAAACAGCAAGATATACAGCGATGGCTTTGGCATCTGGGCTCAGTACACAGACGTGGATATCAAGGGCAAAAACACCGTGATAAGCGTACCTGACGGCTATGCCATTGCGGTTACTCATAACGGTGACGATACAACACCGGCGGGAACCCTGGGCACGGTGGACATCGAAGGCGGTACTTTCATCGGAGAAATCGCGGAGAAGGACCCCACCGGCGGTGCCTCGAACGCGGCTGCGATAAGCGTCAGCGGCGGCGAGTTCGACCGCCCGGTCAAGCCCGATTATCTGGCGGATGGATACATCTATCAGCTGCTCAGCGCCGGCGTGTACACCTATTACAAGACTATTGAAGAGGCTCTCGCCGCTGCAAAGCCGGGCGACATCATAACCGATCTGGATTCCAACACCGCTATGGAAGTCTTTGCGGTTACCGTCGAACCCAACAACGGACAGACTGCGACGACCACGCTTGTGCAGGACGGCGGTACCTATTTCATTCCCGCCGCACCGACCCGCGACGGCTACGCCTTCCTCGGCTGGAGCGACGGCGACAAAACCTACAACCCCGGGGACGAGTACACTGTCACCGAGGACACCATCATCACCGCCCTGTGGAAAGAAGAATACAACGTAGTTTACATCTACAACAACGGCGCTGCCACTGGGCATGAGACCGTCCTCAAGGGTGAAAGCGTGAACCTGCCCACCCCCAGCAAGAGCGGCTACGCCTTCCTCGGCTGGACCTGCTCCGACGGAAATGTCTACGACGGCGGCGACAGCGTCGTGATTTGGGGCAACACCACCTTTGAGGCATCCTGGGTGCGTCACCCCGACACGCCCTACGTCCCCGAGCCGAGCGAGCCTGTGGAGCCGGATGTGCCGACCTTCCCATTCTACGACGTGCCGACCTCCGCTTGGTACTATACCGCTGTCAAGTACGTCTACGACAACAAGCTGATGGACGGCGTTGACACCTATACCTTCGCGCCCAACGACACCCTGACCCGCGCGATGGTCTGGACCATCATCGCCCGCATGAGCGGCGTTGACACCACCGGCGGCAGCACCTGGTACGCCAAGGCCCAGGAGTGGGTCATCACCAATGGCATCTCCGACGGCGAGAACCCGACTGCGGCCATCACCCGCCAGGAGCTCGTCACCATGCTGTACCGCTACGCCCAGATAAAGGGCTATGACGTCAGCGTGGGCGAGAGCACCAACATCCTGAGCTACGTCGATGCCACCAGCATCAGCGAGTACGCGATGTCCGCCTTCCAGTGGGCCTGCGGGTCTGGCCTCACCGAGGGCGACGAGAACGGCGCTCTCACTCCGCTCGCCACCGCCACGCGCGCCCAGGCAGCGGCCAAGATCATGCGCTTCTGCGAGAGCGTGAAATAAGCCGAATATAAAAACAGCACCGGGGAGGCATCTGCCTCCCCGGTGTCTTGCTTATATCAGCCCCGCCGCAAAGGGGAACCCAGCCAGCCGCAGGGCCAGCCGCGCCGCGTCCAGCAGCGCCGAGACGGGCTGTACGCTCGGACCCTCGGCCCCCGTCTCCGGCGGCACCGGCTCCACGCGCTCGCGCGTCTGCTCGTACTCGGCAAAGGCGTCGCAGAGCTCGCCCATCAGCACCTCGGCCCAGCCGACGCCGCGCGTGAGCACCGTTATCAAAAACGGCTCATCCGTGTACACGATGCCCGCGATGCAGATGTTGAGTATCCCGTCGTAGTGCTCGTAGCCGTACTTCTGCGCGATCTCGAGGCCGCACTCGCCGCTCTCGAGATATTCGCCCGGGTTGGCCTCCTTGAGATAGTCGATCTCCTGCCCGAAGGTCTCCGGGTCGTCCCAGAGCGTTTGCAGCATGCCGACCATCATCCGCGCGGTGAAGCCGCCGCTGGCGTAGTAGTCAAAGCCGCGCTCGCTCTCGTCCAGGCCCGTGTAGCCGAAGGCGATGTCCTTGAACTGGCGGTAGGAGCCTATCCAGTCCACCATGAGCTGCGAGAGCTCGTTATTTGAGTACACCAGGCTCTGCTCGTGGCAGTAATCGAGCGGCACGCCGTATATGGACTCGTCAGAGGCCATCTCGCCCGCGGCTTCGAGCTCGTAGAAATACATGTTCAGCGGCAGCTTGTAGAGGCTGGCCGTCTCAAAGAGCTTGTCGGCGTTGTACCAGTACTCCGTCCCGTCCGAGAGCGCGCGGAAGCCTAGAGCGAAGTTTTTCTCCGTCAGGCGGTAGCGCTCAAAGAGCTCCTCCATCGTCTCGTCCAGCGTCTCCTGCGCCCCGTCCGCGCGGGCGGAGCAGGGGAGAAGCAGCAGCGCGGCAATAAGAAGGGACGCGAGCAGCCTGAGCCGCCCGCGTCCCGGCCTTTTCAGACTCATTTGTCTATGTAGACCTTCTCCTCGGTGATCTCGTCGAGCGTGTGAGCGCCGCACATGGTCATGGTGTCGACCAGCTCGGCCTTCAGCTTGGCGAAAAGCAGCTTGGCGCCCTCGGCCTCGCCGCCGTAGACCGCCGGGACAAAGGGACGGCCGATGAGCACCGCGTCCGCGCCAAGGGCGAGGGCTTTGAACACGTCCACGCCGGTGCGGATGCCGCCGTCCACGAAGATGACGCACTTGCCGCCGACGGCCGCGGCGATGTCGGGCAGGACGTCCGCAGTTGCGCGGGTCTGGCCGAGCACGCGCCCGCCGTGGTTCGAGACGACGATGCCCGCAGCCCCGGCCTCGACGGCCTTCTCGGCGCCAGCGACGGTCATGATGCCCTTGACGATGAACGGCATCTTGGCATAATCGATGACGGCCTTGAGGTCGGACACGGGCTTGGAGCCGGCGTTCGGGTTCATGGCCTTGAGAAAGGGCAGGCCCGCGCCGTCGATGTCCATCGCGGCGGCGAAGATTCCCAGTTCGTTGAGCACGTCGAGCTTCTCAAACACGGCCTCGTTGTTCCAGGGTTTGATGGTGGGGATGCCGACGCCGCCGACCTTGGCCATGGCCGCGGCGGAGCGCTTCATGATCTCGGGGTCCACGCCGTCGCCGGTGAAGGAGGCGGAGCCGCACTCCACGGCGGTGGGGATGAGGATGTCGTTGTAGGCAAAGTCGTCGTAGGCGTCGCTGTAGTGCATGGGCAGGGCGCCGATGGGGGCGGTGAAGACGGGAAGGGCGAACTCGCGGCCGAAGAGCTTGAAGCTCGTGTCCGGGGCGGCGTTGGAGCAGATGGTGTCCATGTTCACGAAGACCTTCTGCCAGGCGTCATAGTTGCGGGCGGCGCCGTTGCCGGGACCCTTGGAGCCGGGGCCGGGCATGGAATTGCCGCAGGCCTTGCCGTTGCAGACGGGACATGCCTTGCAGTAGGGGCCGATGTTTCCGCGCGCCTTTTCGAGAACTTCCTTGTAATCCATGACATTTCCTCCAATTATATATAATTGTGCCATTTGTGAACATTAAAAACCCGAAAGCTGTTTTTGTCAATCCAAACCCGTGCCGTCGAAGGCGGGGATCATGTCCTCGCCGGAGGCGTCGGGCTCCTGCCAGTAGCCGTCCTCAATGCCGCGCGCGAGCAGGTAGTCGTACATTTCCTGCGCCTCGGCCGCGGTAACGGGGCGGCCAAGCTCCGGGAAGCGCTCCGCCACGCCTGGCATGGGCGTGTACTGCGCCATGAGCGAAAAGAGCACGCCGCCCATGGGGAAGTGCTCGGCCATCCAGTCGATGACCCCGCGCGTGTTCTGGAGCTGCCCGGGCAGGATGAGATGCCGTATGAGCACGCCGGAGCGGAGGATGTCATCCTCGTCCATCCGGTACACTCCCACCTGACGGAACATTTCCAGAATGGCCGCCGAGGCGACCTCCGGGTAGTCCGGCGCGTCCGAGTAGCGCGCGGCGGGGGAGGGGAGGGAGTATTTGAAGTCAGGCATGTAGATCTGCACGAGGCCTTCGAGCATTTTGAGCATCTCGACGCTCTCGTATCCGGAGCTGTTCCAGACCACAGGCACGCCCAGCTGGAGGCCGGAGAGCGCCTCGGCAATAGGGCGGACGAAGTGCGAGGCGGTGACGAGGCTTATGTTATGTACGCCCGTGTCGCGCAGCCGGAGCATTACCTCCCGCAGCTTCGGCACGGTGAGCTCCACCCCGCCGCCCCGGGCGATCTCGCGGTTCTGGCAGTAGACGCAGCCGAGGGAGCAGCCGGTGAAGAAGATGGTGCCGCTGCCGCGCGTGCCGCTTATGCAGGGCTCCTCGCCGTAGTGCGCCGCCGCCCTCGCGGCGCGGGGGAGATATGGCGAGCGGCAGCGGCCCAGGGCGCCGTTTTCACGCTCGGCGCCGCAGGCCCTCGGGCAGTCTGTGCAGCCGCTCAAAACTCCAGCGCCTCCCTCGTGTGGCCGTAGGGCTCGCGCGGGACGCTCATGGGCTTCATGCGCCCGCTCTCCGCGCCCTTGAGGGCGAGCTTCAGCATCTTTTTAAGCGTGTACTTGCTCTCGCCTGCAAAGCGCTCCGCGCGGTCGTAGCTCACCGTCTCGCAGGGCAGGCCGAGCCGGGTGATGAGCCCGCGCAGGAAGAGGTCGTCCCCGTGGTAGAGGGCAAGCCTGTCCAGGGCCTCGGGGTCCATGAGGCGGAAGTCCGCGTGGTCGTAGATGAGGTCGGAGCCGAAGAAGCGCATGAGCCGGTAATAGGTCCGGGCAGTGAAGCGCTTCATGAAGGTGTCCGTCTGGCGGCTGGCACGAACGCCGCAGACTATGTGCGCGCCCTCGCGCCGCTTTTCAGCCATGGCGTCGATGGCGTCCACGTCGTCCTGCAAGTCGGCGTCTATAGAGATGGAGACGGCGCGCTCCGCGCGGGCGGCCATGAGGCCCTCGGTGAGCGCTGTCTGGTGCCCGCGGTTGCGGTCGAGCGAGATGCCGGTAAAGACAGAGGGGTAGGCCTCGTGCGCCTTTTTTATCATTTCCCAGGTCGCGTCCGCGGAGCCGTCGTCCACGAAGAGGACGCGGCTGTCAGGCGACGCGATGCCCCGTTCCTCAAGAGAGCTGAGCTTTTCGCCCAGGCGCTTCATCGTCTCGGGCAGCACGGCCTCTTCGTTATAGCAGGGCACTACAATAAAGTATTTCTCCATAAAGTCCTCCGAAACAGGCCGTGTCCCGAACGGAACGGCCGTTTTTGCAGCTTCATTATAAGCCATTTTCGGCTCGGATTCAATATCGCACACTTTATATGACGGATTTTACAAAAAATTAAATAAAAAATATTGTTTTACGGCATTATTGGTATTGTAAAATCATTGGCAAGGTAGTAAAATGTCTCTGGCCCAAAATTATGGGTAATGATACAAACGTATGTAACAAGCTGGAGGCGCGGCCGGATGGTCGATATAGTGCTCGTAGAACCCGAGATACCCAACAACACCGGCGCGATAGCGCGGACCTGTGCCTGCACGGGGGCGAGGCTCCATCTGGTAAAGCCCCTGGGCTTCGACATCTCCGACAGCGCGGTGAAGCGCGCGGGCCTGGACTACTGGTACCTGGTGGACATCCGGGTATATGACAACCTGGACGAGTATTTCCGCCTGAACGGCGACGCGAACCTCTGGCTTACCACGACAAAGGCCCCCAGGAGCTATGTCGAGTGCGACTGGCGGGGCGACGTGACCCTCATGTTCGGGAAGGAGACCGCGGGCCTGCCCGAATGGCTTCGGGAGAAATACCGCGACCGCTGCATCCGCATCCCCATGATATCCGAGGCGAGGAGCCTCAACCTCTCAAACGCCGCTGCGATCCTGACATACGAGGCGCTCAGGCAGCAGGGCTTCAAGGGCTTGAAAGACTACGGTAATATGAAACAGGAGGAATTAGCATGAACTACAACAAGAAAACTGTTCGCGACTTCGACCCCCACGGCAAGAAGGTGCTCCTGCGCTGTGATTTTAACGTCCCCCAGAACAAGGAGACGGGCGAGATAACCAGCGATAAGCGCATAGTCGCTGCCCTCCCCACTATAAAGTATCTGCTTGAGAACGGCGCCGCCGTCATCGCCTGCTCCCACCTGGGCAAGCCCAAGGGCGAGTGGAAGGAGAGCCTGACCCTGGCCCCCGTGGCCAAGAGGCTGTCTGAGCTCCTGGGCATGGACGTCATCTTCGCGAAGGACATCATCGGCGAGGACGCCAAGGCCAAGGCCGCCGCGCTCCAGCCGGGCCAGCTGCTGCTGCTTGAGAACCTCCGCTTCGACAAGCGCGAGGAGAAGAACGGCGCCGACTTCGCCGAGGAGCTTGCGAAGATGGCCGACGTGTACGTGTCCGACGCTTTCGGCACCGTCCACCGCGCCCACGCCTCCACCGCCGGCGTCGCCGCCTTCCTGCCCGCTTATGCCGGCTTCCTGGTCGAGAAGGAGATCTCCGTCATGGGCAAGGCCCTCAGCGACCCTGCTCGTCCCTTCGTCGCCATCCTGGGCGGCGCCAAGGTCAGCGACAAGATTGGCGTCATCAACAACCTCCTTGAGAAGGCCGACACTATCATCGTCGGCGGCGGCATGGCCTACACCTTCAAGATGGCTCAGGGCCACACCATAGGCAAGAGCCTGCTCGAGGCCGACAGGGTCGAGTACGCGAAGGAAATGATGGACAAGGCCGCGGCCAAGGGCGTGAAGCTCCTGCTGCCCGTGGACAGCATCTGCGCTGCCGAGTTCGCGAAGGACGCCGCCCCCGTCGAGGCGGGCGAGGACATCCCCGAGGACCTCATGGGCATGGACATCGGCCCCAAGACCGTCGAGCTCTACTGCGAGGCCGTGAAGGGCGCGGGCACCATCGTGTGGAACGGGCCCATGGGCGTGTTTGAGTTCCCGGCTTTCGCGAACGGCACCTGGAAGATGGCCGAGGCCGTCGCCAACTCCGGCGCGGTGACCATCATCGGCGGCGGCGACAGCGCCTCCGCTGTGGAGAAGAGCGGCCAGGCCGCCAAGATCACCCACATCAGCACCGGCGGCGGCGCTTCCCTCGAGTTCCTTGAGGGTCTGGAGCTGCCCGGCGTCGCCTGCCTGCTTGACAAATAAGGAGCGATCACGATGAACAGAAAATACCGCAAGACCGTTATAGCCGGCAACTGGAAGATGAACAAGCTGGCCTCCGAGGCCAAGCCCTTTGTTGAGGAACTGCGCGCGGCTATGCCCAAGACCAAGACCTGCGAGAGCGTGCTCTGCGTGCCTTTCCCGATAATCCCCGCCATGGCCAAGGTCATGCGCGACAGCCGCCTCGCCTTCGGCGCGCAGGATGTCTCCGCGCACGAATCCGGCGCCTATACCGGCGAAGTCAGCGCCGCCATGCTGGCTGACCTGGGTGTCAAGTACTGCATCGTCGGCCACAGCGAGCGCCGCGAGTACCACGCCGAGAGCGATTCTCTCGTGAACACCAAGGCCAAGGCCCTGCTCGCTGCGGGCATCACGCCCATCATCTGCGTGGGCGAGAGCCTGGAGCAGCGCGAGCGTGAGCTCACCATGGAATACGTCGCCTACCAGGTCAAGGCGGCCCTCGCCGGCATGGACGCCCGTGAGGTCAAGAAGTGCGTCATAGCCTACGAGCCCATCTGGGCCATCGGCACCGGCCGCACCGCCACCGCCGACCAGGCTGAGGAGGTCTGCCGCGAGATCCGCACCGTTATCCGCGGCATGTTCGACGCCCGGACTGCGCGCGCCGTCAGCATCCTCTACGGCGGCAGCATGAACGCCAAGAACTGCGACGAGCTGCTGGCCCAGCCGGATATCGACGGCGGCCTCATCGGCGGCGCTTCGCTCAAGCCCCAGGACTTTGCCCGCATCATCGCCGGCACCGCCGCGGAGTGAGCCATGGAGAATGTAAGACCCACCGCTCTCATCATCCTGGACGGCTACGGCATCGGCAACCCCGGCCCGGACAACGCCATATACACCGCGAACACGCCCGTGATGGACAAGCTGCTGGCTAACTGCCCGCATACTCAGCTCTCGGCCTCCGGCCTCGACGTCGGCCTGCCCGAGGGGCAGATGGGCAACTCCGAGGTCGGCCACACCAACATAGGCGCCGGCCGCGTGGTGTACCAGGACCTGCCTCGCATCACCAATGCTGTGAAGGACGGCAGCTTCTTTGAGAACCCCGCCTACGTCAAGGCGATGGACGACGCGCTTGCCAAGGGCGGCGCGCTGCACGTGCTCGGCCTGCTGTCCGACGGCGGCGTCCACAGCCATATCACGCATATTTTCGCCATCCTGGAGATGGCCAAGCGCCGCGGCCTGCCGCGCGTGTACGTCCACTGCTTCCTGGACGGGCGCGACGTCGGCCCCAAGACCGGCGCGGGCTACGTCGCCCAGCTCCAGGCCGAGTGCGAGAAGCTCGGCAACTGCAAGATAGCCACCATCCAGGGCCGCTTCTGGGGCATGGACCGCGACAAGCGCTGGGAGCGCCTTCAGAAGGGCTATGACGCCATCGTCCGCGGCATCGGCGCGGGCTGCAAGGGCCCGGTCGAGGCCGTCGAGGCCAGCTACGCTGCCGACATCACCGACGAGTTCGTCGAGCCCGTCGTCTGCTGCAAGGACGGCATGATCCGCTCCGGCGACAGCGTCATCTTCATGAACTTCCGCCCCGACAGGGCGCGCGAGATGACCTGGGCGCTCACCGGGAACCTCCCGGCCGACACGCCGATGAGCTGCGAGGAGCTGGAGCTCTCCTACGTCTGCACCGCGCAGTACGACGCGGCGCTCACCCTGCCCATCGCTTTCCCGCCCGAGCACCTGGACGGCACGATAGGCGAGTACGTCTCCGGCCTCGGCATAAAGCAGTTCCGCGTGGCCGAGACGGAGAAATACGCGCACGTCACCTTCTTCCTGAACGGCGGCGTGGAGAAGCAGTACGAGGGCGAGGAGCGCGTGCTCGTACCCTCCCCGAAGGAGTACCCGACCTACGACCTCATCCCGCAGATGAGCGCTGTGGAGGTCAAGGACAAGCTCGTGGCCCGCATGGACGAGGGCGGCTGCGGCCTGTATGTGTGCAACTTCGCCAACTGCGATATGGTCGGCCACACGGGCGTGACTGAGGCGGCGATAACTGCCGTCGAGACCGTGGACAAGTGCCTGGGCGAGGTGATCCAGGCGGCCAAGCGCAACGGCATCTGCGTCGCAGTCACCGCCGACCACGGCAACGCGGACAGGATGGTCGAGCCTGACGGCAGCCCCAACACCGCGCACACGACGAATCCCGTGCCCTTCGTCATCGTCGGCACCGGCGAGCTCAAGCTCCGCACCGGCGGCCGCCTTGCGGACATCGCGCCTACGCTGCTGGAGCTCATGGGCCTGCCCGCGCCGAAGGAAATGACCGGCGTATCCCTCATTGAAAAGTGATTTCAATAAAACATTTTGAAGGAGAATTACAATGAAAGAGTACTTCGAGATCGTTGACGTCACCGCGCGCGAGATACTGGACTCCCGCGGCAATCCGACCGTTGAGGTCGAGGTCACCCTGGACGACGGCACCGTCGGCCGCGCTGCTGTTCCCTCCGGCGCCTCCACCGGCGTCTACGAGGCCTGCGAGCTGCGCGACGGCGACAAGAGCCGTTACCTGGGCAAGGGCGTCAGCAAGGCCGTTGAGAACGTCAACACCGAGATAGCCGAGGCCATGCTGGGCCTGAACGTCCTCGACCAGACCTCCATCGACAAGCTGCTCATAGAGCTGGACGGCACCCCGAACAAGACCCGCCTGGGTGCGAACGCCATCCTGGGCGTGTCCCTGGCCTGCGCCCGCGCCGCTGCCACCGCGCTGAACCTGCCCCTGTACAACTACCTGGGCGGCGTGAACGCCAAGACCCTGCCCGTGCCGATGATGAACATCCTCAACGGCGGCGCCCACGCGACGAACAACGTCGATATCCAGGAGTTCATGATCATGCCTGTCGGCGCGACCAGCTGGAAGGAAGCCCTGCGCATGTGCGCCGAGGTGTTCCACACCCTGAAGAGCGTGCTGAAGGAGAACGGCACTCCCGCCGCCGGCGTGGGCGACGAGGGCGGCTACGCCCCCAACCTGAAGCGTGACGAGGACGCCTTCAAGTGCATCGTCGCGGCCATCGAGAAGGCCGGCTACAAGCCGGGCGAGGACTTCATGCTCGCCATCGACGCGGCTGTTTCGGATTGGTACAACCACGAGGACGGCACCTACACCCTGCCGAAGGCGAAGAAGACCATGACCCGCCAGCAGATGGTCAACATGTGGAAGAAGTTTGCGGACACCTACCCCATCATCTCCATGGAGGACTGCATGGGCGAGGACGACTGGGAAGGCTGGGGCATGCTGACCAAGGCCCTGGGCGACCGCATCCAGCTCGTGGGCGACGACCTGTTCGTCACGAACGTCGAGCGCGTGAAGAAGGGCCTGGAGCTGCACGTTGCCAACGCCGTGCTCATCAAGGTCAACCAGATCGGCACCCTGACCGAGACCCTGGACACCATCCAGCTTGCCAACCGCGCGGGCTATACCACCGTCGTCAGCCACCGCTCCGGCGAGACCGAGGACACCACCATCGCGGACCTCGTCGTGGGCCTGAACGCGGGCCAGATCAAGACCGGCGCCCCGAGCCGCACCGACCGCGTCTGCAAGTACAACCAGCTGCTGCGCATCGAGGAGGAGCTCTTCGACGTCGCCCAGTACGCCGGCAAGGACGCCTTCTTCAACCTCAAGAAGTAAGCTGAATATGGCACCAGCGCCCCTGCTTCACGGCGGGGGCGCTTTTTACGGCAACAGGAATGCAGAAGAACATAAGCTGGACTTTGCGCAAAGGGATAAGTTTTTGTATAAGAGCCCGCAGCCCTGTCAATAATAGCCTCCGAAGACACCATTTGCTTCAGGAGGTTATAAGATGGAAGACAAGAAAAACGACTCCGGCCAGAGCAAGCTGGAGGGATTTTTCGCCGGAAAGGGCTTCTACATAGTCCTTTTCCTGTGCATCGCCGTCATAGGAGTGTCGGCGTGGACGCTGCTGTCGTCCGGGAAAAGTGCTGTGCAGAATGTCTCGCTCGACGATATAGAGCTGTCGCAGCCCGTGGTCGCGACCCCCGCGCCTACGGAGGCGGCGGAAACGGTGTGGGAGATACCGGAGGACGCTGTGGAGGTCGTGGCCGAGCCTGAGCAGCCCGAAGTTCATGCGGAGGCCCCGGCACAGCAGGAGCAGCCGGAGCCCGTCACGGAGCCCCAGGAGGCCGACACGGCCCCTGCCTCCTACGTCTGGCCCGTCTACGGGCAAATTGAAAAGCCCTACGCTATGACGGAGCTGGTATACGACCGCACGATGGCCGACTGGCGCACGCATGACGGCATCGACATCGAGGCCACGCTGGGCGGCCAGGTGCTCGCCGCGGCCGACGGCACGGTGAGCGACATCTACGCGGACGACCTGCTCGGGACCACCGTGGTCATCTCCCACGGCGGCGGCATCGAGAGCGTGTATTCAAACCTCGCGGAGCTGCCCACCGTCACCGTGGGCCAGAGCGTGGCCCAGGGCGACACCATCGGCTCCGTAGGCACGACGGCCCTTGCCGAGGCGGGGGAGGTATACCACCTCCACTTCGCCATGCGCGCCGACGGGCAGAGCGTTGACCCCGCGGAATATTTGCCGAAATTCTGAGAAAAAAGCTATTGACAATTTCGCAAGCATGAGTTAAAATAACGCTTGCTTGCGAAACGGACGATTAGCTCAGCTGGTATGAGCATCCGCTTGACGTGCGGAGGGTCACAGGTTCGAGTCCTGTATCGTCCACCAGCTAAGGCCCCGATATCCATATCGGGGCCTTTTTTAGATTTTGCGCCAGGGGGGATCGAGCGTGAGCGAAAACAGCGGCGGCGGAGCCGAAATAGCCATAGAAGCGCTGCTCGCGGCGGCGGAGTGCTTTCTCGACAGTGGAGAAGACAGCCGCGCTGTGGAGCAATACAGGTTCATCCTGCGCCTGGAGCCGAACGCGACTGCGCTCTACAATCTCGGCAGTCTCTGCGCGCAGGGACGAGGCACGCCCCGGGACTTCTGCGAGGCGGCGTATTACTTCCGCCGGGCTGCGGAGGCCGGGGACGAGCGGGCCGCAAAGCTGGTGCTCAAATGCGAGCTGGACTATATCCGCGAGGGCCTGGAGAGCCGGAGCGCAGGCGAGCTGTACGAGAGGATGAAGACTTTTTCCGCGCTGGCCTACCCGGGAGATGCGCCCGATGCCCGCGCGGCTCGGGAGCTGTCGCAGCTTGGCCAGCACCACTATAACCGCCGCGACTACGCCGCGGCGCTGAAGCTGCTGCGCGCCGCCGCCGAGTTCGGGTGCGACGGGGAAGCCCAGAACTGCCTGGGCCTCATCTACAACGCCGGGGCCGGGGTAAGGCGCAGCGACCTCGTCTCGCTCTACTGGTTCGACCGCGCGGCGGACAGCGGCGTGCAGGCGGCGCGCCGGGACAGGGACGGTATCCTGAACGCCTACCGCGCCACGCTCAGCCCGGAGGAGTTCACGGACTACATGCAGCGTGTGGCGCGCTGGTGCGAAAACGGCGGCCCTGAGGTGCCGAGGACGCCGCAGAAAGCCGCATTTTGGCGGCGCATAGCCGCGTCGAAATAGAGGAAGAAAAGGAGCCGGCTGCTCGTGCAGCCGGCTTTTTCATATCATATGGGGAGTATCTTCGCGCTTATCCTGTCATCAGCGCCTATCTCGATGAGTGCGAAGCTCGGCTGCGGGCCGAGGCCGGAGGTGCCTGGGTTCACAACGGTCATGCCGCCGTAATAGTCGATACGCGCGATGTGCGTGTGGCCGTAGAGCACGAGCCCAGCGCCGGAAAAGTGCGCCGCATTCAGGAGGCTGTCCAGGCCGTACTTCACCGAGTAGCGGTGCCCGTGCGTTGCAAAGACCGTGACGAGCCCGGCCATGAAGGTATCCGTGTCCGGCTCGCGGCGGGCGAAGTCGCAGTTGCCGGGGACGGCGTGCAGCGGGAGCTCAGGGAACTCGCGTGCGAGCTCTGCGCTGTCGCGCAGGTTGTCGCCCAGGTGTACCAGTACGTCGGGTCTCATGCGCCGGACGGCGGAGAGCATGCCGGCGGTGTTCCCATGGGTGTCCGAGAAGACGGCGAGGATCATGTTTATGCACCTCACGGAGAAATTTGAATATAATGCTTCAGAAGGGGTGAAAGGCATGGACATCGAAAAAATCACCGGCGAGCTCGAAAAGAGCGGCAAGGCCGACAAACTCCGCGAGCTGGCCGATTCCGAAGACTGCCGCGCCCTCGGCGCTATGCTCGACGCCGCGGCGGTGGCCAAGGCCGTGGCCAAGGGCGACGGCGAGGCCATAAACGGCATCCTGCGCCAGGTGCTTTCCACCGAGGAGGGCCGGAGAGTTGCGCAGAAGATAAACGAAGCCATGAAATAACAGGAGGTGACCCGCCTTGGACGACTTCGGGGATAAGCTGAACGCCATACTTAACGACCCCGCCGCGCTTTCCCGCATAGGCGAGCTGGCAAAGTCCGTCATGGGCGGGGAGGCCGAGCGTGGGGAGCCCGAGCCGGAGCTCGACCCCGGGCTCATAAGCCGTGTCATGGGCCTTTTGAAGCGCAACGGCGTAAAAAGCGAGGAGCGCGCGCTGCTGGAGGCGATGAAGCCCTTCCTTTCCGAGCGGCGGCGCGAGAAAATGGATAAGGCGATGAAGCTGGCCCGGCTGGCAGGCCTTGCGGGCATTGCCGCCGCGGAGTTTGGCCTGGGCGAGAAGGAGGAGGGCGATGTATAACCGCTATGACGGCAACACGGGCCGCTATGTGCGCATGCCCGAGCCGGAAAGACCGGAGCCAAGCGCGCTGCGCCGTCCGCCGCCCGCCCAGCGCCAGCGCGAGGAGCCGCGCAGGAACGAGGCAGGGCCGCCTCCCGCAAGGAGAGACGGCCCTTATGCGCCGCGCAGACGCGCCCCTGAGCCCGCGCGGGAACCCGGCGGCCTGCTGCCTCGCGGGATTACGGACGCCCTGAGCGGCCTGCTGCGGGGCGGCCTTGAGACGGAAGACCTGCTGCTCATGCTCATCCTCTACCTCATGTACCGCGAGAGCGGGGACAAGGAGCTCCTCATCGTCCTCGGCGCTATGCTGCTGCTCTGAGGCTCATTCCTCCTCCGGCGCGGGGGAGATGGGGACGCCCGGCAGGGCAAACATGTCCTCGCTCGGGGCGCTCAGCTCCGGGGCGGAGGAGGTCATCTGATAAATAAGCTCCTCCCCGTCGTACACGCGCGCGCCCATGAGCAGGCCGGTGGAGACGGAGATATATACGCAGCTCGTGTAACCAAAATCGCCGGAGACGTACTCTACATAGATGCAGGATTCGCCGCCGAACTGCTCATAGCTCGCGCTGGAGATGGAGGAGACGGGCAGCTCCAGCAGCTCGTCATAGCTGATGCAGCGCAGCCATTCATCCACCCCGGCGTCATCCAGCTTGTCGGAGCTGAATACCTCCTCGGAGTAGTCGTACCAGATGTAGAGCGTCCCGTCCGAAATGAGGATGTTGCGGACAACGCCGTCCTTTTCCACGCGGATCCTGCTCCTGTCGTGGTCCACCCAAACGGCCAGCTCGGTGCTGCTGTTGCCGCCGGGCCAGAAGTCCTCGACGGTGACCGTCCTGGAATAGCTGTCGGCACAGGTGAGCATGGAGACTACGGCCTGGACGGTGTCCGGCGTGAGGCTGACGATGTCCTGTTCGCTGCCGCCAGGGCCAGCGGAGCTGTCCGTCGGCTCGGCGGTGGGCAGCTCGACGGGTACGGTGTCAACATTGTGCTCCATGCCGAACAGGGCATAGATGATGACGGCCGCCGTCAGCGCCAGCAGCAGTATTATGATGAACTTGGACCTTTTGCTCATTGGGCAGTGAACTCCTCCGGCCTCCGGTCGGATAGCCCGAAGGCGTAGCATATGGCGTCCGCTATCCTCGGACAGGCCCTGCCGTCGCCGTAGGGATTCACGGCGTGGGCCATCCTGTCATAGGCCGCCTTGTCGGTCAGCAGTTCTGCGGCGAGGGCCTCGATGCGCTCGCGCTCCGTACCGGCGAGGACCACCGTTCCGGCGTCCACGGCCTCGGGCCGCTCCGTCTCGCGGCGCAGCACCAGGACAGGCTTGCCCAGGGCAGGGGCCTCCTCCTGGAGACCGCCCGAGTCCGTCATGACCATGTAGCTCTTGGCCATGAGCCTGTGCATGTCCACGGCCTCCAGCGGCTCTATAAGCCGCAGGTTGGGCAGGCCGGAGAGCAGCTCGCCCGCCGCCTCGCGCACAACCGGGCTCAGGTGGACGGGGTAGACGAATATAACGTCCGGGAAGCGCAGCGCCGTGTTCCGCACGGCCTCAAAAATGTTGCGCATGGGCTTCCCGTAGTTTTCGCGCCGGTGACAGGTGAGCGTCACGACGCGGTGGTTTACATAATCTATATCCGCCAACTCGGGGCTGGTGAAGCCCTCGCCGGAGGCGGTGTAGCGGAGCGCGTCTATGACGGTGTTGCCCGTTATCCAGATGCTGCCCTCGACGCCCTCGCGCCGGAGGTTTTCGGCGTTGCGGGCCGTGGGGGCGAAGTGGAAGGAGGCGATCTGGCCGGTCAGGCGGCGGTTCATCTCCTCGGGCCAGGGGCTCCAGCGGTCGAAGGTGCGCAGGCCGGCCTCGACGTGGCCGACGGGTATGCGCGCGTAGAAGGCGGCGAGGGAAGCGGCGAAGGTGGTGGTCGTGTCCCCGTGGACGAGGACGAGCCCGGGCTTTTCCGCCTCGAACACCGGGCCGAGGCCCTGGAGCACCCGGGAGGTGATGTCTGCGAGGCTCTGGCCGCTCTTCATGATGTTGAGGTCGTGCTCCGGCGTGATGCCGAACTCGCGCAGGACGCTGTCCAGCATCTCGCGGTGCTGGGCGGTTACGCAGACCACGCTCTCAAGCTGGGGCCTGCGCTCAAGCTCCAGGACGAGGGGGGCCATTTTGATGGCCTCGGGCCTCGTGCCGAAGACGGACATGACTTTAAGCCTTGACATCCTTGTCCTCCAGAGGTTCACAGGTGGTGGGGTCTACGGGCGGATGGTACTTGTGGCCGCGCAGCGTGCGCTGGATGAAGATGCCGACGGCTACGGCGGATGCCGCGGCTATGATGACGAGGTAGAGCCGGACGGAGCCGCTGGTGGCCAGCACGACGGCGCACAGGCCGAGTATTGCGGAGATGGAGTAGAGGATGGCCACGGCCTGCTTCTGGGAAAGGCCCATGTCGATGAGCCGGTGATGCAGGTGGCCGCGGTCAGGGTGCATGGGGCTCTGCCCGTGGATGAGCCTGCGGAAGAAGGCGCAGGTCGTGTCAAAAAGGGGCAGGGCCAGGGCCAGGATCGGCACGATAAAGGTGACGATGGCGTAGAACTTGAACATGCCGACGACGGACACCGTCGAGAGCACATAGCCCAAAAGCAGCGCGCCGGTGTCGCCCATGAAGATCTTCGCCGGGTTGAGGTTGTAGGGCATGAAGCCCACGCAGGCGCCCATGAGCGCCGCGAGTATGACGGCCACATTGCCCTCAGCCACCAGCAGGGCCACGACGAACATCGTGACCGAGGAGATGGTGGAGACGCCGACGGCAAGCCCGTCCAGCCCGTCGATGAGGTTCACGGAGTTCGTGATGCCGACTATCCAGAGCACGGTGACGGGAACGGCGAGCACGCCGAGGATGAGGGCCTCGTTTTCGCTGAAGATGTTGGGGTTCATGAGGACCTCGATGACGACGCCGTGGGCGACGGCCACGACGGCGGCGACGATTTGGACGATGAGCTTCACCCAGGCCCGCAGCGAGATGATGTCGTCAATGGCGCCGCAGGCGACGATGAGGACGGCCCCGAGCAGGATGCCGCGCACCTGGCGGGTGATGTCTGCAAAGAGGACGACGCTGAGGATGAAGCCGAGGAAAATGGCAAGACCGCCCATGCGGGGGATGGGGTGGTCGTGGACGCGGCGCGCGTCCTTCGGCACGTCTATCGCGCCGACCTTCTGGGCGAAGGTCTTGACGATGGGCGTGGAGGCGAAGCTGACAGCGAAACCGACGGCTATGGCGAGAAGCGCGCGAAGCCACAGCTCTGTGTTGAGGAACATAGCTCACACTCCCGAATACCGCCGCGCCGGGAGCTTCTCCGGCGCGGCGGAAGCAGATTGCTGAAATTGTGTCGCGCCGCTTCAGCGCGCGATGAAGCCCAGCTTCTTGTAGACCTTGCGGAGGGTCTTGCCCGAGGCTGCGGCGGCCTTTTCCGCGCCCATGCGGTATACGCTCTCAAGGTAGGCCTTGTCCGCGAGCATGCGGGTGGCCTCCTCACGGATGGGCCGCAGCTGTTCCACAACGGCCTCGCCAACGGCGGTCTTGAAGGCGCCGTAGCCCTTGCCGAGGAAGTCCTTTTCGATCTCGTCGAAGGACTTGCCCGTGGCGCAGGAATAGATCTGCATGAGGTTCGCAACGCCCGGTTTCTCAGCGGGGTCGAAGCGGACGCAGTTTTCGGAGGTGTCCGAATCCGTCACGGCCCTCTTGAACTTGCGCATGATGTCCTCGGGCTTTTCCATGAGGTGGACGCAGCCGTTGGGGTCCTTGTCGGACTTGGACATCTTGCTGGTGGGGTCGGTGAGGCTCATGATGCGCGCGCCGACACGCGGGATGTAGGCCTGGGGCACGGTGAAAACGTCGCCGTAGATGTTGTTGAAACGGATGGCCACGTCCCGGCAGAGCTCGACGTGCTGCTTCTGGTCGTCCCCGACGGGGACGAAGTCCGCCTGATAGAGCAGGATATCCGCCGCCATGAGGGCGGGGTAGGTGAACAGGCCGCCGTTTATATTGTCTGCGTGCTTGGCGCTCTTGTCCTTGAACTGGGTCATGCGGGAAAGCTCACCGAACATGGTGAAGCAGTTGAGCACCCAGCCGAGCTCCGCGTGCGCGGGCACGTGGCTCTGGATAAAGAGCGTGACCTTGTGCGGGTCCAGGCCGCAGGCGATGTACTGCGCGAGCTGCTCCAGCGTGCGGCGGCGCAGGTCGGCAGGCACCTGGCGCACGGTTATGGCGTGCATGTCCACGATGCAGTAATAGGCGTTGTAGTCGTCGATCATGTCCACCCAGTTCCGGATGGCGCCCATGTAGGAGCCGAGCGTCAAATCACCGGAGGGTTGGATGCCGGAGAACATGGTTTTTCTTTCATCCATCGAAAAAGACCTCTAATCCTTACAGTGTGGAGCGCGCGAGGGGCGCGCGTTGCTTATTTTTTGAGTCCGCAGTCCGCGGCGAGCTTGGCAAAGGCGGCCATGCTGCGCTTAATCATGTCGCCGCTGACGCAGTAGGCGAGCCTGACGTAGCCTTCGCAGCCGAAGGAGGCGCCGGGGACGAGCAGGAGGTTGTACTTCTTGGCGAGGGCCACGAACTCCGGCTCAGGCACCGGGGTCTTGACCCAGAGGTAGAAGGCGCCGGCGGGGTACTCACATTCGTAGCCCAGCTCGTGCAGGCCGTTGTAGAGCAGCTTGCGGTTGGCGTCATAGGCGGCGATGTCGGTGGAGGCGTCGAGGCACCTTGCGACAGCCAGCTGCATGAGGCTGGGCGCGTTGACGAAGCCGAGCATGCGGTTGGCGACGACGGCGGCGTCGATTATGAGCTGCGCGTCCACGATGTCGGAGGGGATGACGAGATAGCCGATGCGCTCGCCCGGCAGGGAGAGGCTCTTCGACCAGGAGTAGCCGACAATGGTGTTCTTGCAGCAGTCGGGCAGCCAGGGGACCTCGGCCCCGTCGTAAGCGAGCTCACGGTAGGGCTCGTCCGCGATGACGTAGATGACCGTGCCGAATTCCTTGCCCTTCTCCTCCAGCAGGGCGCCGAGCTTCTTGAGCATCTCCGCAGAGTAGATGACGCCGGTGGGGTTGTTGGGGTTGTTCAGGATGATGGCCTTGGTCTTGGGCGTGACGGCGGCGGCAATGGCGTCTATGTCGGGCATGAAGCCGTTTTCCGCCGCGGCGGGGACGACGACGACCTTGGCGTCGGCGTTGCCGATGTAATTGTTGTACTCGAAGAAGTAGGGGGAGATGACGATGACCTCGTCCCCCGGGTTGCAGAGCACGCGGAGGATGACGTTCAGGCCGCCGGCGGCGCCGACGGTCATTATGATGTTGTTTTCGTTGTAATCGGTGCCGAAGCGGCGGTTCAGGGAATCAGCCACGGCCTTGCGGACGGCGGGGAAGCCGGCGTTGGCCGGATAGCCGTGTACAGTCATGGGGTCGTCGTTCGTGATGATGTCAACGATGGCGTCTTTCACCGCGTCGGGGGGAGCAAAATAGGGGTTGCCTATGGAAAAGTCAAAGACGTTTTCGGGGCCGAACTCATCGGCGAGACGCTTGCCTTCTTCGAACATCGCGCGAATGGCGCTGCCGCCGGCGGCCAGCTTTATCATTCTTTCACAAATCAATGTCTCTTCCTCCTCGTTCAGAAATTACGCCCACTTTGTGAACGCCCATACCTAATCCGTATTTTAGCACATTTTTCTCGCTTTTACAATATTGACAAAGGGTATATGATAAAATAAGATAAAGAGGTTTTCCGGGGAATAATTGTACGGAGGCTGCTTAAATGAAGGATAAAAGCTGGTTTGAAGCCATGGAGGCGCGCATACCCAAGGGCGAGGTACGTACCCGCTTCGCGCCGAGCCCGACGGGCTACATGCACGTCGGCAACCTGCGCACCGCGCTCTACACCTATCTCATCGCGCGCCGCGCCGGCGGCAAGTTTATACTGAGAATAGAGGATACCGACCAGGGCCGCCTCGTCGAGGGCGCCGTGGACGTCATATACAAGACCATGCGCGAGTGCGGGCTGTCGCACGACGAGGGCCCGGACGTGGGCGGCCCCGTCGGCCCCTACGTGCAGACCGAGCGCCGCTCGCTCTACATGGATTATGCCGAGCTGCTCATAGAGCGCGGCCACGCCTACCGCTGCTTCTGCGAGAAGACCGAGGAGGCCGCCGAGGGCTTCAAGCATGAGGACGACCCCTGCCGGAGCCTCTCGAAGGAGGAGTCCGACGCGCGCGCCGCTGCGGGCGAGCCCTTCGTCATCCGCCAGCGTATCCCGCACGAGGGCGCGACCACCTTCCACGACGAGATCTTTGGCGACATCACCGCCCCGAACGCCGACCTCGACGACCAGGTGCTCATGAAGCGCGACGGCCTGCCCACCTACAACTTTGCCAACGTCATAGACGACCACCTCATGGGCATAACCCACGTCGTGCGCGGCACGGAGTACCTCTCCAGCGCGCCGAAGTATAACCTCCTCTATGAGGGCTTCGGCTGGGAGGTCCCGAAGTATGTCCACTGTTCGCCCGTCATGCGCGACGCGCACAACAAGATGTCGAAGCGCCACGGCGACCCCTCCTACGAGGACCTGATTGCCCAGGGCTATCTCACCCCCGCAGTTGTGAACTACGTCGCCCTCCTGGGCTGGAGCCCCGGCGGTGAGCGCGAGATATATTCGCTCAAGGAGCTGGAGCAGGTATTTGACCTCCACGGCCTGTCGAAGTCCCCGGCCATCTTCGACATTGAAAAGCTCCGCTGGCTGAACAGCGAGTATATCCGCTCCATGCCGCCCGAGGACTTTGCCGCGGCCGCGGAGCCCTATATCCGCGAGGCGGTGAAGAACCCGGCCATAGACCCCGCCGCCATCGCCGCGCTCCTGCAGCAGCGCACCGAGGTGCTGACGGATATCCCGGGTAAGCTCGGCTTCTTCGACGCGCTGCCCGAGTACGGGCCGGAGCTTTTTGAGAACAAGAAGTCGAAGTCCACGCCGGAGAGCGCGAAGAAGTTTCTGGCCCTTGCCATAGAGCGCCTGGAGACGCTGCCCGGCTGGGACGACGAGGGCATCCTCGAATCGATGAAGGCTCTGGCCGAGGCCGAGGGCGTGAAAAACGCCGCAGTCATGTGGCCGGTGCGCATAGCCGTCTCCGGCCAGACCGTGACCCCCGGCGGTGCGGTTGAGCTTTGCCGCATCCTTGGCCGGGAGGAGACGCTCGCCCGTCTCCGCGCGGGCCTTAAAAAGCTCGGCTAAAAATTGCATATTGTGAAAACGCCTCTTTCGGAGAAAATACCGGAGGAGGTGTTTTTTAATATGATGAAAAAGTCAACTGCATATATCATCATAGCCGTCCTGAGCGTTGCGCTCATCGTGACGGGACTTTTTGCATGGAATGAGAGCCAGAACGGCCTTAACGCCATGCGCGCAGGTCAGTCCTACGGCAGCGTAGCCATGGGCGAGCTGGCCTCGTCGCTGAACTCCATGGATGAGGCGCTGCGTGAGAGCACCTATGCGACGAACGCCCCGCTTTTCTCGCAGCTGTGCGCCAAAGCGGCGACCAATGCGTCCGGAGCGGTGAGCGCGCTGGCTGCGATGCCGTATACCACGACGGAGCTTGAGAAGCTCTCGGGCTATATAAACAGCGCGGGCGACTGGGCGCTCTGGCTCTCGCGCGAGGGCGCCGAGGGCAGGCTGCCCGACGAGGAGACGATGGAACAGCTGCGCGAGATATCCGAGTCCGTGTCGGACCTTGCGTCCCAGGCTACCCAGCTCGGTACCCAGTTTTCCGAGGGCGCGTTGAAGCTCGACAGCTACGCCGCCTGCGCCGACGACGGGGAAGAGGGTACCGTGGGCTGCGAGCTGCGCCGCATAGACTCCGAGCTGGATGAGTTCCCCGAGCTGGAATATGACGGCAAGTATTCCGCCTCTGCGCTGTCCGTCACGGCAAAATCGCTCGACGGCGCCGAGAGCGTCACGGAAGAAGAGGCAAAGGCCGTCGCAGCGGATTTTCTGGGCGTCCCGCAGTCGGAGCTGGAGAGCGTGGGCCGCGCCTCCTGCGATCTGCCCTGCTGGAGCTTCAGCGTCGGGGACGGCGAGGGCGACTTCCGCATGATAAGCGTCTCCGAGCAGGGCGGACAGGTGCTGAGCGTCACCGGCTCCCGCCGGGTGAGCTCGCCGCAGCTGAACGCCGAGCAGGCGCAGGCGGCCGCGGAGGACTTCCTGGAGCAGGCCGGCATGAACGTCACGCAGCTGCTCTCATCGTCGGAGGACGGCGGGCTTGCCGCCTTCACCTTCGCGGGCAGCGAGAACGGGGTGGTGTACCCGGCTGATGCCGTGAGCATATCCATCGCGCTCGACGACGGCTCCGTGTGTTCCTACGACGCCACGAACTATATCCTGAACCACACCGAGCGCGACCTGGGCGAGCCCTCCATAAGCGCCGAACAGGCGGCGGAGGCCCTGCCTGCGGAGCTTAAGGCTGCCTCTCCCATGCTGATGGCCGCGCTGACAGAGGGCGGCGGAGAGCGGCTGTGCTACGTTTTCCCCTGCGAAGCTGAGGATGGCTCTACCGTCACGGTCTACGTGGACGCGAAAACCGGCGAACAGACCAAAATTGAAATAGGCCGCACTTGACGAACGGCCCGGAAAAGAGTAATATTATGTTAGCATTTTATGCAGAAATGTATAATATTACTCTTCAAGGAACGGAGGAACCTCCATGAGCTTTATTCCTCGCGTGACCTGCCGCCGCTGCGGCCGGCAGTTTTCCGGGATGAGAGGCCGCTGCCCATATTGCGGCACGCGGCGCGTCCGCCAGAGCGAGCGGGTACCCGGCCCCACGCCCGGCGAAGATATGTCTACGCCCTCCGGCCAGAGGGCGGCTGTGAACGCGCGCTGGCAGCTCATTTTCGGCGCCATCCTGCTCGTTGCGGTCATTTTGGCCGTCGTCGTGCTCATTTCCATGAGCCTGAACAGCGGCGGCGTCACCAAGCCCTCGCCCACCGTGCCCGTCGTGCCGAGCGCGAACGAGCTTACCGACCCGACCGTTCCCCCGACCGCGACGCCCACGCCCACGCCCACCCCGACGATCGAAAGCGTCACCATCTATTACGGCAGCGAGCCTCTTGGTGATGATGTGACCATCTCCACGCCGCTGACCGTTACAGCCTCCATCTGGCCCATGACGGTCGAGATTCCCGCGGAGGCGATAGTCTGGGAGAGCAGCGACCCGAACGTCGTTAAGGTCGAGGTCAGCGCTGACGACCCGACCCGCTGCACCCTCACCGGCGTAGGTTCCGGCAGCTGCAACGTCACCGTCACCGTCTACGGCGCCAGCGACACCGCCATAGTCCGCTACGTCGGTTGACGAAAAGCGAATACTGAACAGCGGCCGCATACAGCGGCCGCTGTTTTTATGCTTGACAATAGTACGAATTCGTATTATGCTAAAATACGGATTCGTACTGAACAGGAAGGGGGACGCGATAGATGGAGGATAAGGAGGTCCAGATACGCCGAATAATGCTGAGTCTGAACCGCATAGACGAGATATATTACCGCTGGGGCCGGAAGGTGGGGATAAAGGAGAACCTGCTGGCGCTCTTGTACGCGCTGAGCGACGGCGGCCACTATACGCAGAAGCAGATATGCGAGGAGTGGCTCATTCCGAAGACGACGATAAACACGCTCATAAAGGAATGTGTCCGCGACGGTCTGATAGTCCTGCGGCACGAGCCTCACAGCAAGGAGAAGCTGATATGCCTGACGGAGGCGGGGCGGCAGCACAGCGACGAGGTGCTGCGGACGCTGAAGCAGGCGGAGGCGCGGGCTTATGACGAGACGCTGAAGAGGTGCGGAGCGGGCATAACGGAAGTTTTTGAAGAATTTGCGGCGCGGCTGCAGGAAGCCTGCGAGGACGCCGCGCCGGGAGGCTCCCCTTGAAGGGGGCAAAAAGACCGGGGTCGGAGGACCCGAAAATATACTATGAAAAACCGATTATCACAGGAATTCAATACACATACCCTTATAAGATTTGCCATGCCGACCACGGTGATGCTGGTTTTTATGTCCCTGTACCAGATGGTGGACGGCGTGTTCGTTGCGAACCTTGTGGGCGAAAACGCCCTTTCGGCGCTCAATATAGTCTATCCTGTCCCGAGCGCCATAATAGCAGTTTCTATCATGCTGGCCACGGGCGGCAGCGCCGTTATAGCCCGGAACATGGGGGAGAAGAGGGAGCGGGAAGCCAAAGAGAATTTCACCCTCATAATCGTCGCCGGCCTGGTGGTCGGTGCGGCGTTCACGGTCTTCGGGCTGCTGTTTCTGGAGGAGATAGTCCTCGAACTGGGCGCGACGCCCAGCCTCTACGGCTACTGCTGCGACTATCTGCGCGTGCTGCTGGCGGCTGCGCTGCCTGCGGTGTTCCAGATGCTTTTCCAGACCTTTTTCGTGACCGCGGGCAAGCCAGCGCTGGGCCTTGTGACGACCATCATAGGCGGCTGTGTGAACGTCGTTTTCGACTATGTGTTCATAAAGCTCTGCGGCATGGGCGTCACTGGCGCGGCTATCGCTACCTCCATGGGCTACGCCGTCCCGGCGCTGGCCGGGCTGCTGTATTTCTCGTTTAACCGCAGGGGGACGCTATGCTTTGTCCGGCCGGTTTTCAGGAAAGGGGTTCTGCTGCACAGCTGCGCCAACGGCTCGTCTGAGATGGTGAACAACATAGCCGTCTCCATAACGACCTTTATATTCAACAAGCTGATGCTGAAATACGCGGGGGAGGCCGGGGTCGCGGCCATAACCGTGGTGCTGTACGCGCAGTTTTTTATGACCTCGGCGTTCATGGGCTTTTCCGGCGGCGTTGCTCCGGTCATAAGCTATAACTATGGCCGGAGGAACGACGCTCAGCTCAGGAAGATATTCAGGATATCCATAGGCGCGGTGACCGCCGCATCCGTGCTGGTGTTTGCGTTTTCGGAGCTGTTTTCCTCGGTGGTCATAGGCGTGTTCGCCTCGCCTGGCAGCGAGGTGTTCCGCCTGGCGAAGCACGGCTTTGCAGTGTTCGGCGTGAACTTCCTGTTTGCCGGGCTGAATATCTACGCCTCGGGCATGTTCACGGCCTTTTCGGACGGCCTGGTGTCAGCGGTCATCTCGTTTTTGCGGACGCTGGTGTTCCTGGTCGCGTCGATGCTCATACTGCCGATGCTGCTGGACATAGACGGCGTGTGGCTAGCCGTCCCCGCCGCAGAGGCCCTGGCCTTCACTGTGTCGGTCTACTATCTCGTGAGCCGGCGAAAGAAATACCACTACGCCGGCAAAACGGATTAAACCAAAACCCGGCCCCAAGCAACCGCCTGGGGCCGGGTTTTTTATTTTATCTTCCCTCCTCCATCGAGGCGAGGTCCATGTATTCGTCGTAGGTACACATCCTGTCCGTGATGGAGCCGTCGGGGTTTATTTCGATTATGCGGTTGGCTACGGTTTGGGTGAGCTGGTGGTCGTGGCTGGAGAATATGATGTTGTGCGGGAAAGCCTCAAGGCCGTTGTTCAGGGCGGCGATGCTCTCAAGGTCGAGGTGGTTCGTCGGCTGGTCGAGCAGCAGTACGCTCGAGCCGGAGAGCATGAGCTTAGAGATCATGCAGCGCACCCGCTCGCCGCCGGAGAGCACGTTTACGGGCTTGTACACCTCGTCGCCCGAGAAGAGCATACGCCCAAGGAAGGTGCGCAGATAGCTCTCGCGCTTGTCCTCCGAAAACTGCCGCATCCAGTCCATGATGGAGAGCTCACAGCCCTCGAAGTAGGCGCTGTTGTCTGTGGGCATATAGCCCTGCGTCGTCGAGACGCCCCACTTGATTTCACCCGAATCCGGCTCCTCCTCGCCCATGAGCAGCTTGAAGAGCAGCGTCACGGCCAGCTCGTTGCGGCTGATGACGGCGATCTTGTCCTCCTTGCCCATGATGAAGCTCACGTTTTTGAGGACCGGCACGCCGTCTACGGACTTGCAGAGGTCCGTGACAAAGAGCCTGTCCTTACCCGGCTCGCGGTTGGCTTTGAATCCGACCCAGGGATAGCGGCGGGAGGAGGCGGGCAGCTCCTCGACGGTGAGCTTGTCCAGCAGTTTCCGGCGGCTCGTCGCCTGGCGGGACTTCGATTTGTTGGCCGAGAAGCGGCGGATGAAGTTCTGCAGCTCCTCGATTTTCTGCTGGGCCTTCTTGTTCTGGTCCTTTATGAGCTTCTGGATGAGCTGGCTGGACTCGTACCAGAAGTCGTAGTTGCCGACGTACATCTTTATCTTGCCGTAGTCTATGTCCACGATGTGCGTGCAGACGTTGTTGAGGAAATAGCGGTCGTGGCTGACTACGAGTACGGTGCCCTCGTAGTCCATGAGGAAGTCCTCAAGCCAGACGACGCTTTTGAGGTCAAGGTTGTTCGTGGGCTCGTCGAGCAGGATGATGTCCGGCTTGCCGAAGAGGGCCTGGGCCAGCAGCACCTTGACCTTGAGGCGCGGGTCCATGTCGGCCATGAGCGTGTCGTTGAAGGCGGTGTCCACGCCGAGGCCTTGGAGTATCTTGCCCGCGTCCGACTCGGCCTCCCAGCCGCCGAGCTCCGCGAACTCCTCCTCCAGCTCCGAGGCGCGGATGCCGTCCTCGTCCGTGAAGTCGGCCTTTTCGTAGATGGCGTCCTTCTCCTTGCCGCACTCGTACAGGCGCGGGTTCCCCATTATGACGGTGTCGAGCACAGTGTAGGCGTCGTACATGCCCTGATTCTGCTTAAGTACGGACATGCGGGCCTTGGGGTCCACATAGACGTGCCCGCCCGTGGAGTCGATCTCGCCCGAGAGTATTTTGAGGAAGGTGGACTTCCCTGCGCCGTTGGCGCCGATTATGCCGTAGCAGTTGCCGGCGGTGAATTGCAGGTCAACATTGGAAAAAAGCACCTGCCCGCCGTATTGCAGGCTGAGGTTTTCAACAGTTATCATGGCGTTTCTCTCCCCGAAAGTTCTCTCACAAGCATACCACAGCGCGCGGGACTTTATCAAGGGGAGTTTGCCCGCGCCGGGGCTCGGCGCGGGCAGTTTTCAAGTCAGGCCGAGGCGGGCGGTCTCGCGCCAGGCGGCGTCGGTGAGGCCGGTGAAGTCCACGAAGGGGCGGTAGACGGCCTCCAGCTCGTCGTGCAGGCTTTTGGCGGCGGCAAGGCTCAGCATAGCCATGTCGCTGAGCCCGGCGGCCATGCGCTCCTCGGCCTTGAGGGCGCGGCGCGCGGCGCGGTCCTCTGCGGCGGAGGGCAGCAGGTCGAGATGCAGGCAGCGGCAGGTCTCCGGCAGCTCCGTCCCGTCCCGCAGGTCAGCCACGAAGCCGAGACCCATCGCCGGGATGGCCATCGCCTCCAGCGCCCCGGGCAGCAGCCAGTGCGGGCAGAGCACGCAGTCCAGCCCTCGGGAGAGCGTCTCCTCCGCCATGGTCTGCATAAAGGCCGTGGCGAGGCCGAAGCGTCCCTCCAGCCGGTAGACGCGCGTGCAGAGTCCGGGCAGAGTGGCGGTCAGAAATACCCGGCCTTTGCAGCTGGCCCCGCCAAGGTAGCGCCGCGTGAGATGCCCGCGCCCGGTGCCCTTTTTTGCCCGGGGCAGTTCCCGCCCGGCCATGGACAGCGCGCGCTTTGCCGCCGCTTCACGGTCAGCAGCGCAAAGCCAGGCCCCGGCAAGGCCTGTGGATGCCCTGCCAGCAGCTGCGAGCAGGGAATAGGCCCGCGCGTAGTGCGCCCGGTAGGCCGCTGTAAGCCCCTCAAGCCGCGCGGCCTCTCCCCGGGAGCGGGCCGTGTCACAGAAGGCGCCCAGGTTCAGGTAGTCGCCCCCGGCGCCGAAACAGGCAGGGTCCAGGATGTGCGGGGCCGTGCCGTCGGCATAGCCGAGACGCAGAGCTGGGATGTAGACCCCGTCCAGAGAATCCGGGTCGCCGGAGCAGAGGATGTATTCCACCTCCAGCCCCTTCTTCTCCGCCGCCTCGCCTATGTGCCGCATGAAGCTCGATTTCCCGCAGCCCGGCCCGCCCTTTATGATGCGCAGGAAGTCGCCCTCGCCACGGCAGAAGTCCTCGTAGAGCGAGCGGAAACCCTCGGCCGAGTTCGCGCCGAGGAACCAGCGCGTTGTTTGCTGCTTTTCCATATATGCATACCCCTCAAACACGTTTTCCTTACAACTTATGCCGCGCGCCGCGCGATTGACAACGCGCCGGGGGCAGGGTATAATTCCCGCGGTGAGGTGAGACGCATGTATAAATTGATACTCTTTGATTTCGACGGCACCGTCTTCGACACCGGCGAGGGCATCATGAAGAGCGTACAGTACGCCGCCCTGGCCTTCGGCTATGACGAGCCGGACTACACCGCCCTGCGCTGCTTCGTCGGGCCGCCGCTGGTGGAGAGCTTCATTCGGCGCTACGGCGTCGATATGGAAAAGGCCAGGGCCATGACGGCAAAGTACCGCGAGCGCTATTCTGTACAGGGCCTTGCGGAGTGCTCCGTCTATCCGGGCGTGCCGGAGCTGGTGCAGCGCCTGCGCGACAGGGGCGCGAAAGTCGTCGTCGCCACCGGCAAGCCCACGAAGTTCACCGTGGACATACTTGAGAGCGCGGGCCTCGGCGGCCTCTTCGACGATGTGCTCGGCAGCGAGTTCGACGGCACGCGCGGCCAGAAGTGGGAGATCATCGCGGAGCTCCTCGCCCGCCACGGCTCCGAGGGCGCCGTCATGGTGGGCGACAGGGACAACGACGTGAACGGCGCAAAGAAATGCGGCATCCCCTGCGTCGGCGTCGCCTGGGGCTACGCCGAGCCCGGAGAACTGCTCGCGGCAGGCGCTGTATCTCTGGCTCAGACAGTGGATGAGCTGGAAGATATCCTAACAAGATAGATTGGGCTTGACTCTATCCGTATAAGATAGTAAAATGTCTTATATGGATAGGGTCATTTTACATTCGGATATAAACGCCTGCTATGCGAGCGTGGAGCTGCTCTTCCACCCGGAGCTCCGGGGCAGGCCGGTGGCCGTGGGCGGGGACGAGGAGCGCAGGCACGGAATAGTCCTGGCCAAATCGGAGGAGGCGAAGCGGGCCGGGGTGAAGACGGGCATGACGCTCTGGCAGGCGCGCACGCTCTGCCCGGAGCTGGTGGTGCTGCCGCCGCGCTTTGACCGCTATATCCACTACTCGCGCGAGGTGCAGCGCATCTACTCCGAGTACACGGACAGGCGGGAGCCCTTCGGCATAGACGAGAGCTGGCTGGACATCACGGGCTGCCTGCGCGCGGGCGAGGGCGAGCGCTGCGCCAAGGAGATAGGAGCGCGGATAAAGCGGGAGCTGGGTCTGACGGTGAGCGTCGGGGTCTCGTGGAACAAAGTTTTCGCCAAGCTCGGCTCGGATTACAGGAAGCCCGACGCCGTGACGGTGATTGACCGGGCCAACTACCGGGACATAGTCTGGCCTCTGCCGGCGGAGGAGCTGCTGTTCGTGGGCCGTTCAACGCGGGTGCGGCTGGCGGCGCTGGGCATACACACGATAGGCGACCTTGCCCGCACGGAGGAGCGGGTGCTGAAGCTCCGCCTGGGCAAGATGGGAGAGCTGCTGCACGCATATGCCAACGGCCTGGATAACTCCCCGGTGCTGCGCGAGGGGGAGTATCCCCCGGCCAAGAGCGTGGGCAACGGCACTACTACGCCGCGGGATATGCGCTCTCTGGAGGACGCCATGCCGGTGGTGGTGAGCCTGTGCGAGTGCGTGGGCGCGCGGCTGAGGCGCATGGGTATGCGCGCGGGCGTCCTGACGCTGGAGCTGCGCTCGCCGGAGCTGAGCTGGATAAGCCACCGCCGCTGCCTCGCGCGGCACACGGACTGCGACAGGGAGCTGCTGGAGACCGCCCTCGGCCTGCTGCGCGAGGCGCACGAGTGGCCCGCGCCCCTGCGGAGCCTGGCCGTCCGCGCGGAGGGCCTCGTCCCGTCAGCGGCGCCGGAGCAGCTCGACCTCTTTACAGACAGGGCCGACCTGGAGCGCCAGCGCCGCCTGGACGCCGCCGTTGACAGGCTTCGGGGCCGTTTCGGCTCGGGAGCCGTCCAGCGCGGGGCGGTATTCGCGGACCCGGAGATGGCCGTTCCGCCCGCGCAGGAGGAGTTCTCCTTCGTGCGAAAGCTGGGATAGCCCTTGACAGCGGCGGGGGAGCGTGGTATTATCTTGATATCATTTTGATATCAAGGAGAAACGACATGAAAAACACAGAGATACAGGAGCGGATACTCCGCCCTGCGCATGGGATACCGGTACTTATACTTGAGCTGGTGCTTATCGCTGTCTCGCTGCTGCTCATGATAGGCGGAGTGGTGCTGCTGAACTGGAGCCCGGTCTTCGGCGTGGCGGCCATTGTCGTGGGGCCCATCCTGCTCATAGCGGACTGCATCTGCTTTGCGGGGCTCAAGTCGGTGCGCCCGAACGAGGCCCTGGTGCTGACGCTGTTCGGCAGCTATCACGGCACGGTGAAGGAGCCGGGCTTCTACTTTGTCAACCCCTTCTGCTCGGCGGTGAGCCCTGCCTACGACAAGGCCGCGGCGGAGGCTATGAAGAAGGCGAAGGAGGCGGAGACGCACAGCAGCGCCTCGACGCCGGTGGTGGTCTCCGCGCGCCGCCGCGTTTCGCTGAAGACTATGACGCTGGACAACGGCCGGCAGAAGGTGAACGACGTGCTGGGCAACCCCATCATCATAGGCGCTGTGGTCATCTGGCGCGTAGTGGACCCGACGCGGGCGGTGTTCTGCGTGGAGGACTACCCGTCCTTCCTGTCAATCCAGACGGACTCGACCATCCGCAACATCGCGCGGCTGTATCCCTATGACATCTTCGAGGAGGATGAGGACGCCGCTGCGAGCGAAAAGTCTCTGCGCGGCAGCTCGCAGGAGATAGCTGAGAGCATGAAGGCTGAGCTGCAAAAGCGCGTGGAGGAGGCCGGCATTGTGGTAGAGGAAGTGCGGATAACACACCTGGCCTATGCGGAGGAGATAGCGGCGGCGATGCTCCAGCGCCAGCAGGCGGCGGCGATAATCGCGGCGCGGCAGAAGATAGTTGACGGAGCTGTCGGCATGGTGAAGATGGCCATAGACCGGCTGGGCGAGGACGAGGTCGTGGTGCTCGACGAGGAGCGCAAGGCGGCCATGGTGTCCAATCTCCTGGTAGTGCTCTGCGGCAACCGCGACGCACAGCCTGTCGTGAACAGCGGCTCCATCTACTGATGACGGGCGAAAAGCAGTCCCCCGAGGCGCGCGAAGCGGCCCTCCGCGAGCGCCTGGAGCGAATAGAGGCGCTTGAGCGAGAGATAAAGGAGCGCGAGCGTGCCGTGAAGGCAAAGGAGGGCGCGAAAAAGCAGATAGTCCTCCGCCTGTCTCCCAGCCTCTGGGACGAGATAGCCGCCTGGGCCGAGGAGGACTTCCGCTCGATAAACAGCCAGATAGAATATCTCCTCACAGCCGCCGTCCGCGGGCGGAAGAAGAACTGGAAATAATTAAAACGCCCCCGACAGGGGGCGTTTGCTTTGCTATCTGCCGCTCCGTACCACTGTAGGGGCGGGGTTCCACCCCCGCCCGGGGGTGGGTTTTGGCTGGGCGGAACTCGCCGTTTTGCTGTTGGTTGTCTTTACCTTGTGCTGCATGTTCCACCCCATTTCTTTGGTCTTGCCCAAAGAAACGGGGTGGAGCCCCAAAGAAAAACGCTTTTGGGGTGGTGGCGCCCCCGTGAGGTTTCGGGGCCCGCCCGCCTCTCCCACTCGCGTGGGAGGTGCCACTCGGCCGCTAAGGTGTCCGCTTCGCGGACGGATTGGATCACTCGCCCCAGGGGCGAGGGG
>NHCFR05603__coassemble_338_pt1 | contig 42286 bp, 40 predicted proteins | sample NHCFR05603__metabat2_high_PE_010 | metagenome-assembled genome bin NHCFR05603
CCGCGCGCCGCAGCGCGCGGAACGCCCCTTATGCTCACAAAGCGCAGGAGGGGGTTAAAGGGGGAACCCTCGCCGGGGGTTCCCCCTTTGCGGGCGGCCCCCGCCGCCCGCAGCCCGTGCGACGCCATAACGCTCGCAGTAATCCGACGCCGGGCGGGGGCGGAACCCCGCCCCTACGAGGGGTCGGCGGAACGTGGCGAGGTGGGCGGCGGACGAACGTTCGGGTCGTCGAGGACGCCGACCCCTACGGGTCGCGGCAAGGCCGGGCCGCGTGCCGCGGGATTTACCGGGTGCGGGTCGCGGCGGGGGAAATGGTGAAAATGCCGCCACCGGCGGCGTTTTGGTTTCATTTGCGGGACGCCGAACCCTACGGGGCAGGCGCGTGGCGTTGGCTGGCTCGGTACACCAAACGTAAACAACGAAATACAACGTCCCCATCCAGGACGTGCGTATCCCGCCGGAGCCAGCGCGGAGAGGAAAACAAAAAATGCCGCCCCACAGGGCGGCATTTTGAGTTTATTGTTTCACGCGGCAGACGAGCTCGCCGTTTTCGGCGTCCAGCACGAGGGTGGAGCCGGAGCCGAGGTCGCCGGAGAGCAGCTTCTTCGCGATGAGCGTCTCCGCGCCGGATTGCAGGCAGCGGCGCAGGGGGCGCGCGCCGTAGAGCGGGTCGTAGCCGCGCTCGATTATGAGGTCCTTGGCAGCGCCGGTGAGCTCCAGAGAGAGCGTCTTGTCCGCAAGGCGCTTTTTGAGGCCCTCGACCATGATGTCGATGATGCCGCCCAGGTTCTCGCGCGTCAGGGGCTTGAACATGATGACCTCGTCCAGCCTGTTGAGGAACTCCGGCCTGAACGCGCCCTTGAGCTCGCGCATGACCTCGGCCTGCGCCTCGGGCGAGATGCTCCCGTCCGGCCTGATGCCCTCCAGCAGATACTGGCTGCCCAGGTTGCTCGTCAGGATGATGATAGTGTTTTTGAAGTCCACCGTGCGGCCCTGGCTGTCCGTTATGCGGCCGTCGTCCAGGATCTGCAGCAGGATGTTGAACACGTCCGGATGCGCCTTCTCCACCTCGTCGAAGAGCACGACGGAGTAGGGCCTGCGGCGCACGGCCTCCGTGAGCTGGCCGCCCTCGTCGTAGCCGACGTAGCCGGGAGGCGCGCCGATGAGGCGCGAGACGGAGAACTTCTCCATGTACTCGGTCATGTCTATGCGGACCATGTTGCGCTCGTCGTCAAAGAGGCACTCGGCCAGCGACTTCGCCAGCTCCGTCTTGCCCACGCCCGTCGGGCCCAGGAACAGGAAGCTGCCTATCGGCCTGTTAGGGTCGGAGATGCCGGCGCGCGAGCGCTGGATGGCCTCGGTCACGAGCCTCACGGCCTCGTCCTGGCCCACGACGCGCTTGTGAATGACCTCGTCCAGGTGCAGCAGCTTCTCGCGCTCGCCCTCGACGAGCTTCGAGACGGGGATGCCGGTCCATTTGGCGACGATGCCGGCTATCTCCTCCTCCGTCACGGTGTCGTGCACCAGCGTGTTCTCGCCGGAGCGCTTTTCGGCGCGCTGCTCGGCCTCGGCCAGCTGCTTTTCCAGCGCGGGCAGGTCGGAGTATTGCAGGCGCGCGGCCTTCTCGTATTCGAGCGCCATCTGCGCGGCCTCGATCTCGCCGTGGACGCGCTCTATGTCGCCCTTTATCTTCTTCACCTCGTCCACGCTGCCGCGCTCGGCCTCCCAGCGGGACTTCATGGCGTTGAATTTGTCCTTCAGCTCCGCCAGCTCCTGCGAGAGCTTCGCAAGGCGGTCCTTCGAGAGCTGGTCGTCCTCCTTCTTGAGCGCCATCTCCTCTATTTCAAGCTGCATGATCTTGCGCCGCAGGTCGTCCAGCTCCGAGGGCATGGAGTCTATCTCCGTGCGGATGAGTGCGCAGGCCTCGTCCACGAGGTCTATGGCCTTGTCGGGCAGGAAGCGGTCCGTTATATAGCGGTTTGAGAGCGTCGCGGCGGCCACCAGGGCGTTGTCGTGGATGCGCACGCCGTGGAAGATCTCGTAGCGCTCCTTCAGGCCGCGGAGGATGCTTATCGTGTCCTCGACGGTCGGTTCATTCACCATGACGGGCTGGAAGCGGCGCTCCAGGGCGGCGTCCTTTTCGATGTACTTGCGGTATTCGTCCAGGGTGGTCGCGCCGATGCAGTGCAGCTCGCCGCGCGCAAGCATGGGCTTTAAGAGGTTGCCCGCGTCCATGCTGCCCTCGGTCTTGCCCGCGCCGACTATGGTGTGCAGCTCGTCTATGAAGAGGATGATGCCGCCCTCGGAGCGGCGGATCTCCTCCAGCACGGCCTTGAGCCTCTCCTCAAACTCGCCGCGGTACTTCGCGCCCGCGATGAGCGCGCCCATGTCGAGGGAGAAGATGGTCTTGTCGCGCAGGCCCTCCGGCACGTCGCCGCGCACTATGCGCTGCGCCAGACCCTCCGCGATGGCGGTCTTGCCGACGCCCGGCTCGCCTATCAGCACGGGGTTGTTCTTAGTCTTGCGCGAGAGGATGCGGATGACGTTGCGTATCTCAGCGTCGCGGCCGATGACGGGGTCGAGCTTCTGCTCGCGGGCGCGCTGGACGAGGTCCGTGCCGTATTTCGTCAGGGCGTCGTAGCTGCCCTCGGGGTTGTCGCTCGTGACGGGGCCGGTCTTGACCTTGGCGAGGGCCGTGTTGAAGCCCTCGCGCGTGACGCCGTGGTCGGAGAGTATCTTCCGCACGGCCGGGCCGCCCTCGGAGAACATGCCGAGCATCAGATGCTCGACGGAGATATACTCGTCCCCCAGCTTCTCCGCCGCCTTCTCGGCAAAGCGCAGGAGCTTCGAGGTCTCGGGCGAGGCGTAAGTTTCGCCGCTCCCGCCGGAGACGCGGGGCAGCTTTGCTATCTCGGCGTCCAGCTCGCCCAGCATGGCGTCGCAGTCCGCGCCCATCTTCGTGAGCAGGGAGCCGATGAGGCCCCCGTCCTGGTCGATGAGGGCGTAGAGCAGGTGGGCCGGGGTCAGGTACTGGTTCCCGTTCTCCTGGGCCATGGCCTGAGCGGTGTTTATGGTCTCTATGGTTTTCTGAGTGAATTTTTCGGCGTTCATAAACGTTCACCTTCCTTTAGGTGAGAGTGTGTTCTCAGATGAGTATTTTGCGCCGGCCGAGGTCGGCGTAGTACTCGGCCTCGACCGTGCGCGAGTCGGCACGGCCGCTGAGATAGGCCTTCATGAGCCGGTCGAAGAGCTTGATGTACTCGGAGAGCGCTTCGGCCACGTCCTCCGCCGTGCAGTCCCGCCCGCGCGGGACGGCGATGCTGCGGACGAATTTGCCGTCGTAGAGCGCATAATCCAGGTTCTCCGCCAGCAGCGGGGCCAGGAGCTTGTCTTCGACGTATTTCCAGAGCCGGAAGAAGCCCGTCATCGCCTCGATGAGCGCCGCCGACTGCGTGCGGAAGACTACGCTCAGCTCGCCCAGCGAGCCCTCGCCGGAGCGGAAGAGCTGCACCTCGTACTTCACCGTGGGCCGGTATTTGTACTCCAGGCTGGACTTGAGCGACATCGTCAGCGCGTTCGGCGCGAAGAAGGGCACCAGCTCCCGCGAGGGCGCCAGCATCTGCTCCACGGCCCGGAATATATCGTTTATCCTCCGCTCCGGAGTCGTGACGGAGACGTAATCCGCCAGGATCTGATTTATGAGATTCGAGCGGTTCGTCCCCAGCCTGTGCGCCAGGGCGTCCACCTCGCGCACGACCTCCTCCGAGAGCATGAGGCTGTAAAGTGTCTTTTTCATGCATGCACCGCCTTTCCTTCCTTTACGCCGATATCATACACCCACACATGAAACTTGTCAAGAGTATTATATAAATAATATAGCAAATTATTTATTGGTCGACGCAAGTAATGCGCTGAGGGCAAAAAAATAACGCCCCCTCCGGGGCGCACGAATGGGCATAAAAAAAGCATCTGACCCCTGTTTTCCTTTGAGCCTTCCCCTCAAAACCTCTGACACTTTCAGACCGGTTTTTTGAATTTCAGGGGATTTCCTGCTCTCAGGATCCGCACAGGGGTCAGATGCCGTGGTTCTTGGTATCTAACATCAATTTAACCTCTCTTTCTGCAGATTTCGGAAAAATCCGAGCCTGTGATGTGCCGTAAGCCGCTTTTTCATTTCCTTCCGGTATGCCTCATTTGCCTGCATCAATTTCCGCGTTTTTATATTGTGTGCTGTGTAATGTTGCTTGAATTGATTTTCCGGCTGCTTTTAGCAAAGCTGCGTTGGCATTCTCGGCTTAGCAAAGTGTGGATATAACGATATATATCAAATGTGCGGCCCGGCTCACCGACGGGGTCGGCATTCCGATGGGGTAAGGCGTTGGCCTTTGGCCTTAGCTCTCATCCTTTGGCTATAATATACTACTACTGCGCCGAATTGTCAACTAAAAATATACTTGTTTCACAGTTTTGTCAATTTAACGAAATATAGTCACGGCGTGTTTTTGGGTTTGCAAAGCCGCGCGGGCCATGATATAATGTGAAACTGGGAGCGAAAAAAGGACCCGCCGGGAGGCGGGCCCTTTTTCATTTGCAGAAGCAATTTATATAGTTGTCTATGCAGTGCTCGATGATCTCCACCGCGGCGTCGCGGCCCTGGACCTCGTCCACGACGGTCTCCTTGACCTCCAGGGTCTTGTAGACGGAGAAGAAGTGGCGCATCTCCTCGAAGGTGTGGCTGGGCAGCTGGGCGATGTCGTCGTACATGTTGTAGTTGGGGTCGTCCTTGCAGACGGCGATTATCTTCTCGTCCATCTTGCCGCTGTCCTTCATCGCGATGACGCCTATCGGCCGGCAGCGCACGAGGGTCATGGGCTCTATGGGCTCGGAGCAGATGACCAGCACGTCCAGCGGGTCCCCGTCGTCGCCGTAGGTGCGGGGGATAAAGCCGTAGTTGGCGGGGTAATGCGTCGCCGTGTAGAGGATGCGGTCCAGGATGATGAGGCCGGTCTCCTTGTCGAGCTCGTATTTCTTCTTGCTGCCCTTCGTTATCTCGATGACGGCGATGAATTCCTCGGGGCGTATGCGCTTGGGGTCGATGTCGTGCCAGATGTTGGACATAATTTCACTCCTACATATTTCCTATGAGCTGTACTATGACGCCGCCGACGGCGTCGGCAAACTGTTCTATCGAGCGTATCCTGACGAGGTCCCGCCCGTAGATGCGGCGGGCGGCGGGCAGGTCCGCGTCCTCGCCGGTGAAGATGCACATGACCGAGATGCCCTCGCGCCGGAGCTTTTCCACCTCCTCGGCGGAGTCTATGACGCCGGCCTGCCCGCGGTAGAGCTCCTGCCGGCCCGTGTCCCTGTCCGTTATCTTCCTGTCGTCATTGGGGCTGGCGTCGGAGAGTATCATGAGCAGCCGCCGCTCACAGTGGCTGGAGCGCATGAGCCAGCCCGCGGCGCGGAAGGCCAGGCCGTCCCGGTTCCAGCCCGCGGCGCAGTAGTCGAAGATGTTCTCGTTTTTCCCCGGCTCCTCATAGTCGCGGTAGAGCCGGAGCACCGTGCAGCCGCTGAGCGTGCAGAAGGAATAGACCCGCGTGGGGATGCCGCAGCGGGTGAGGCTCTCGGCTATCATGTAGGCCTGGGTGGAGACGCTCTCCTGCCTTTCTATCTGCGAGGCCGAGGCGTCCAGCAGGATGTCCACCGACAGGTCCCCCAGCTCGCTCCGTGTCGTTCCCGCGCTCGGGCCTGGTGAAAACGCTCTCGTCGCCCAGGACGACGCCGCGCCAGACCTTCTCCGGGGCCAGCGCGCCCGCGCGGGACTTTATCCGCGCGTCGTCCAGGTGGACGAGCATGCAGTTGCGTATCTTCTCCGCAAGGCGGGAGATGGTGAGACGGTTGCGGACGATGTCGTCCGTGAAGTATTTGCGGTTTTGCCCCGACTGGCGCTTTGCGGAGCTGCGCTGGACTATCGCCTCGCGGTTGTTGCGCTCCAGGGGCGCCAGCTCGCCGCGCGTGAAGTGGAGGATGCTGTCCCAGTGCGCGCCGGAGCACAGCCGCTCTTCTATGCGCTTCAGCTCCCCCGGGGCGTACATAGACAGGCCGAAGCAGTCCGAGACATACTCGCGCATCTCGCCCTCGCTGCGCTCGCCAGCCAGGCGGTCCTTTATGCGCCTGGCATTTTTGGCGGCGGCACTGCCCTCCTCGCCGCTGCGCACGGCGGCGCCTATGCCGCCCCTGCGGCGGCGCAGGAAGTTTATGAGCGTCGGCAGGCCTCCGCCGCGCCCGGCGGAGGTCGTGGCCACGAACATGTAGTATTCCCGCAGCACGGCGCGGATGCGCTGCACGACCTCGTCCGTCGTGAGGCCGCCGGGCAGCTCCAGGGCCGCGAGGATCTTCCTGTCCCGCTCCGGCATCTCGGGTTCGAGGCCCAGGGCGCGCTCGTAGTGGAAGAGCTTTATGCGGTAGGCCTCGTCCAGCTCACGCGCGCCGCCCTTGCGCTTCGCCTCGGCCTCCACCCTCATGGCGTAGGCCAGGCGCAGTTCACGCAGGGCGGGCCGCTCCGCGGCCGCGCGCTCGAAGGCGCAGTTTTCAAGCGCTATCCAGGCGAGCTCCTCGAACTCGTCCCCCTTCGGCGTGCGCTCGAAGCTGTCGAGGACTTCCTTTATCTTCGGGAACTCGTAGAAGCTGTAGACCGCGCCTATGATGCTGTTCATATAGACGTCCGCAAAGCCCTCCGTGTCATAGGCGCGGACGACCGGGGCGAGGGAATAATCCCTCGCCGCGTTCCAGATGAGGTTTGTGGCCCGGCGCTCCTGGCGCTCGGCCTCACGCTGGCTGAGCTGCATCACTCGTCAAAGAGCTTGTCCCGCCCGAGGTTCGAGGGGATGCGGGCGGTGATGACGTCCTCGACCAGCCTGCGCTCAAAGGGGTCGAAGGCCTTGTTCACTACGCCGAGCTTCAGCGCCTCGCCCGCCGTGAGGCCGCGGTGCATGAGCCGCACGGAGCTCATGAGCCCGCGCAGGTCCAGCGCCTTGGTCGAGATCTCCGCGCTGTCGCACTTCTTGCGGATGTCCTCGAAGAGGCCGGAAAGCTGGTCGGCCCACTCGTCCCGCAGGCTGGGGTACTCGCGCTTTAGGAGCTTCTTAAGGTTCTCCGCGCTGATGGGCGGCATGTCGATGACCGCAAAGCGGGAGACAAGGGCCTCGTTCAGCTCCCTTGTGCCGGCGTAGCCGTAGTTCATCGTGGCGATGAAGCGCGTGGCCTCGTCCATGACTATCCTGTCATAGCCAGGCACGTCTATGATGCGGCGGAAGTCCAGACTCGCGTGCAGGACGGCGAGGGACTCGTTCTTCGCCATGTTTATCTCGTCCAGGATGCCGAAGCCGCCGAGCCGGGCGCATTTCGTGATGGGGCCCTGGCGGAAGCTCACCTCGCCGCCCGTGAAGGTGTCCGTGCCGATGAGGGAGGCGGCGTCCGTGTTGATATAGAAGGAGACGTCCCAGCTCGGACGGCCGAAGGCGCAGGCCAGGCACTCGGCCAGGACGTTCTTGCCCGTGGCCTTGGGACCCACCAGCAGCAGGTTCTCCCCGCACAGCAGCGCCGTCGCCGCGGCCTCCCAGACCTCTTTTCCGTAATACTCGTACCTGGGCTTTTTTATGAGCCTGTGCTCCGCCTCGGGACTGACGCCGTGCGCCGCCCGGAAGGCCTCTATACCGGAGACTATCTCCTCGTTCACGCCCTCGCGCCTGAGAAAGCTCAGCAACTCCGATTACCCCTTTCAATATCCTTGTTACAAGGATTCTACCACGTTTTTTCCGCTTGTCAAAGAAGTTTTTCCCTGCTAACCCGCGCCTGCGCCGGGGAGCGAATTGAGGTTTGACTATAGGCCTGCGGTGTGTTAAACTGTAAACGAAAATACGTTCGGAAACGGACAACATCGGGCTGATAAGCTCAAAAATTTTGTACAAAACATCGAAAGGGGCAGAGTTATGCTCAGGACTATCGAGATAAAGCAGAGCGTCTTCGCGGACAACAACCGGGAGGCCGATTCCCTCCGTGCAGAGCTGAAAGGGAAGGGCCTCTTCCTCCTGAACCTCATGTCCTCCCCCGGCAGCGGGAAGACGACGACTCTGGTGCGCACGATAGAGGCTCTGCGCGACGAGCTGCGCATAGGCATCATGGAGGCGGACATCGACTCGGACGTGGACGCGCACACCGTCCAGAACGCGGGCGCGAAGGCCGTGCAGCTCCACACCGGCGGCATGTGCCACCTGACGGCGGACATGACCCGCCAGGGCCTTGAGGCCCTCGGCACCGAGGACGTCGATATCGCCATCCTGGAGAACGTCGGCAACCTCGTCTGCCCCGCGGAGTTCGACACCGGCGCCTCCAAGAGCGCCATGATACTCTCCGTCCCCGAGGGCGACGACAAGCCCCTCAAGTACCCCCTGATGTTCACGGTCTGCGACTGCCTCATTGTCAACAAGATAGACGTCCTGCCCTACTTCGACTTCGACTTCGACGCCATGTGCGAGCGGGCTAAGAAGCTCAATCCCAACATCGAGATAATCCCCATCTCCGCCAAGACCGGCGAGGGCGTGGAGAAGTGGGCCGACTGGCTGCGCGCCCAGGTGAAGGCCTGGAAGGGCGAATAAGCCCAGCGCATGGAGCTTGAAGAGCTGCTCCTCCGCCGCCTGGCGGGCCATCGCCTCCTCAAAGCGGCGGAGAGGCTGAGCACCGCGCGCGCCCTGTGCGGGGTGCAGGCGCAGTTCATGCCGAACGCAATGCACGCGCTGCGCATCCGCTGCACGGACTGGGCCGCGGGCGGCGCGGGCCTTGTGAAGAACTGGAGCCTGCGCGGCACGGTCCATGTCTTTCCCGAGAGCGACCTGCCCCTCTACATCCGCGCCGGGGACTATCGCAAAAACGAGTGGGACGCCCCGAACTGGTGGAACTCCCGTCCCGACTGGGCGCTTTCTCCGGAGCGGCAGCGGTATTTTTCGCAGGCCGTCCTGGAGGCGCTGGAAAATGGCCCGCGCACGCGCGAGGAGCTCCGGGAGCTCTGCCGGGCGGAGGGCATGACGCCGGAGGAGGAGCACAGCATGTTCCATCCCTGGGGCGGCGGCTTGCGCCAGCTCTGTGAGCGCGGCTGCATGCACTACGCGGCGGAGGAGAAAAAGGAATTTTGCCCCTCGCCCGTATTCGAGCCCATGCCGGAGGACGAGGCGAGGCTGGAGCTCGCGAGGCGGTATTTTAGAAACTACGGCCCGGCTACGGTGAAGGACGCGGCGTATTTTTTCGGCACGACGCAGGCCGAAGTGAAGAAGCTCCTGCCGAGGCTGCCCGTGGAAACTGCCGTGTGCGAGGGCAGGACGTATTTCAGCCTCGGAGAGGCGGAGCCTGAGGGAGAGGTGCCGCGCTGCATATTTCTCGCTGGCTTCGACCCGCTCATGCTGGGCTACGAGAAGCGGGATAGCCTCTTCCTGCCGCCGGAGCACCTGCGCGCCATATTCAGCCTGGCTGGGATAGTCATGCCGGCTGTGCTTCTGCGCGGCCGCGTCGCCGGAAGGTGGAAGCGCAGGGGCCGCAGGCTTTCCATAGAGCTTTTCTCCCCGGCGGACAGGCAGGACATGGAGCTGCTCCGCGAGAGCGCAGCGGCGCTGTGGAGCGAGGTCACGGCCATAGAATTTGCGTAAGAGTTGTTGTTACACATAGCGAAAAACGAAAAAGAGGGGGAATTCCACAAGATGAGACCTATTATCCTGAAGCTTGCGACGAAAATAAGCCTCGAATGCGGCACCTACACCGGCGTCACGCCGAACGACCCCGAATACAAGATCCTCGACCCCGTGCTGACGGACGAGATGGCCGAGATCGCCATGGGCCTGCGCGTCCGCCACTACGTGACGCCCGAGGAGGTCGCCAAGAAGGTCAAAAAGCCTCTCGACAGGGTCACGGAGGTGCTCTACGAGCTGGCCCAGCTCGGCGTCTGCCGCTTCGCCAAAAAGGACGGCGCGGACAAGTTCAACATGCCCATCTGGGTGCCGGGCATCATGGAGATGATGGTCGGCAACAAGGAGATGTGCGAGAAGTACCCCGTCATAGCCGAGTGCTTCGAGGAGTACACGCGCAAGCGCATTGCCCCGCTGGCCCCCTTCGTCCCCGTCGGCCAGGGCATGATGCGCGTCATCCCCGTCGAGATGGCCATACACAACGACGCGCGCCGCGGCACCTACGAGGAGATCCACCGCATCGTGGACAACGCCTACGCCATCGCCGTCACGGACTGCTCCTGCCGCCGGACGCGCCGCCTCATGGGCGAGGGCTGCGGCCACCTGGAGACGGACGTCTGCCTCTTCTTCAACGAGTCCGCCGAGTACCACATCCGCACCGGCCACGGCCGCGAGATAGACCGTGAGGAGTGCTACGAGATACTCAAGCGCTGCGAGGAGAACGGCCTCGTGCACGAAATTTCGAACCTCGACCCGCCCGACGGAGCGGCGGCCATCTGCAACTGCTGCGGCTGCTCCTGCTTCTCCCTTCGCATAGCCCAGTACTTCAAGACCCCGGACGTCATCCGCTCCAACTACGTCGCCGAGGTGGACACGCAAAAGTGCGTCGCCTGCGGCCTGTGCGTTGAAAACTGCAACCTCGGCGCGCTGAAGCTCGGCCAGAAGCTCTGCGCCTCGCCCTCGCACCCGCCGAAGTACGAGACCCCGCACGAGAAGCTGCTCTGGTTCGGCGAGAAGAACTACAACGCCGACTACCGCACGAACCGCGGCTACACCGCCTCCGACGGCACCGCCCCCTGCAAGACCAAGTGTCCCGCCCACATCCCCGTCCAGGGCTACATAAAGCTCGCCTCCCAGGGCCGCTTCGACGAGGCGCTGGAGCTCATCCGCCGCGAGAACCCCTTCCCGGCCGTCTGCGGCCGCGTCTGCCCCCGCTTCTGTGAGGAGGCCTGCACCCGCGGCGACGTGGACGCCCCCGTCGCCATCGACGAGGTCAAGAAGTTCCTCGCCCAGCGCGAGCTCGATCCCGCCACCCGCGTGAAGCCCAAGATGCTCAACACCACCGGCAAGCCCTACAAAAACCAGATCGCCGTCATCGGCGCCGGCCCCGCGGGCCTTTCCTGCGCCTATTACCTCGCCCTCCAGGGCTACCCCGTAACCGTCTTCGAGAAGCAGAAGACCCTCGGCGGCATGCTCACCATGGGCATACCCTCCTTCCGCCTGGAGAAGGACGTAGTCGAGGCCGAGATCGAGATCCTCAAGGATTTGGGCGTCGAGTTCCGCACCGGCGTCGAGGTCGGCAAGGACGTGACGCTCGACGGGCTGCGAAAGGACGGCTACGAGGCCTTCTACATCGCCATCGGCGCCTGGAAGAGCACGCCCATCGGCGTGCCCGGCGAGAAGCTCAAGGGCGTGATGGCGGGCATAGACTTCCTGCGCCGCACGAACTCCTCCCGCAAGCCGGCGATAGGCGAGAACGTCGCCGTCATCGGCGGCGGCAACGTGGCCATAGACGTGGCCCGCTCCGCCGTCCGCCTGGGCGCGAAGAGCGTCACCGTGGTCTACCGCCGCACCGAGGCCGAGATGCCTGCGGACGCCGAGGAGGTCGCCGAGGCCAGGGCCGAGGGCGTGAAGTTCAAGTTCCTCGCCGCCCCCGCGCAGATAGAGGGCAAGGACGGCAAGGCCGCCGCCCTGAAGCTCCAGCTCATGGAGCTGGGCGAGCCGGACGCCTCCGGCCGCCGCAAGCCCGTCCCCGTTGAGGGCGAGTTCGAGACGCTGAAGGCCGAGACCGTCATCGCCGCCATCGGCCAGAGCGTCGAGTGGGGCGGCCTGCTGGAGGGCTCCAAGGTCGAGACCGGCCGCGGCGGCACCGCCATCGCGGACAGCACCACCTTCCAGACCGCTCAGCCCGACGTCTTCGTCGGCGGCGACGTCATGACCGGGCCGAAGTTCGTCATCGACGCCATCGCGGCCGGCAAGGAGGGCGCCATCTCCATCCACCGTTTCGTCCAGCCGGGCCAGAGCCTGACCCTGGGCCGCCGCAAGAAGGACTACGCCGAGTTCGACAAGGCCGGCGCCAGGATCTACAGCTACGACAACGCCCCCAGGCAGAAGGTCAAGAACCCCTCCGCCAAGGAGCAGAAGGAGACCTTCCGCGACCTGCGCGGCACCTTCACGGAAAAGCAGGTGCTCAAGGAGACGGAGCGCTGCCTCGGCTGCGGCGCGACGGTCGTGGACCAGGCCGCCTGCGTCGGCTGCGGCGTCTGCACCACCATGTGCAAGTTCGACGCCATCAAGCTCCGCCGCGTCACCGACGCCGCGGGCGAGAAATACGAGAAGCTCCTCATCGAGAGCGGCAAGAACGTTGCCAAGCGCGTGAAGAACATCGCCGTGCGCAAGATAAGCCGCCCCGCCGGGAAGTGATATGCACGAGATGACGCTGGCGATACAGGCGATAAAAAGCGTCGTCGAGTTCGCTGAGGAAAACGGGATAGAGGAGATAGACACCGTCGTGCTCGAAATCGGCGAGCTCTCGCTCGTCGTGCCGGAGTACATGGAGGAGGCCTGGTACGCCGCCGTGCCGCGCACCATGCTGGCAAACTCCAGGCTCCGCATAGACACGGTGCCGGGCAACGGCATCTGCCTCGACTGCGGCGAGGTCTACAACATCGTGCAGGAGAAGGGCCGCTGCCCCAAGTGCGGCTCCGACAGGAAGGACGTCCTCTGCGGCGAGGAGTTCAACATAAAAGAGCTCCTCGTCCCCGAGGAGGTATAGCTGGAAAAGTTCCCCCGCCTGAGCCCAGGCGGGGGAACTCTGCGTCTGTCGAAAAAGCCTCGCAGAGTTTCGCGGCCGCAGCCGCGAAATAGAATTTAATCATTTTCGGCGGCGGCGTGTACGTCGCCGAAAATACCGCTCGCGGAGCGGAGTGTCGAATTGTCCGCCTTTGGCGGACAACCGAGGCGCGCAGCGCAGCGCAATCCCTTTTGTCGAAGAAGGCAAGGCCTTCTTCGACAAGCTGAAGTTTGCCGGGGTCCTGTTTTCCCTGATGCTGTCCGCCATGCTGCGCCAGGACTATGAGCCGGACGCCGTGCTGGAGATCGTCCGCCGCACACTGTATTAGAATTCCCACAGACCGTGGGAATTCTTTATCCTGCAAATTGAACAGCGTTCATAGGGGGGACCATGAAAGTTAAACGGAACACCCTGTTGCTTCTGGCATGCCTGGTGTGGGGCGCGGCGGGCTTCAACATTCTCCGCATCGGCCTGCGGTCGAGCGGTCTCGCGCCGGAGAGGTTCATCGCGGTGTTCTACACCGGCCTGGGCGCCTCGCTGCTGCTGGCCGGGCTGCTGTTCGGCCGCAACTTCGGCAGAGCGCTCCATGCCGCCGCCGGGCTTCAAAATAAAACTGAGCACGAAGGAGAATGAACCATGCAAGCGATCGCGGAGACCCTGTTTGACGCAGTATACCTGATTTCCGTAGTTACCATCGGCATCCTGATGATAAGGGGGAGCGGGCAGGCGCAGCAGTTCCGGCTGTTCGGCTGGATGGCGGTAGTCCTGGGGGCGGGAGATTCCTTCCACCTCATCCCCCGCGCCCTGGCCCTGTGTACCACCGGCCTTGAAAGCTACACCGTCGCCCTGGGCCTTGGGAAGTGGATAACCTCGGTCACCATGACCGTATTTTATGTGCTGCTCTACTACGTCTGGCGGCAGCGATACAAGATCAGCGGCCGGGGCGGGCTTACGGCCGCGGTGTACGGCCTGGCCGGCGCGAGGATCGTGCTGTGCATGCTGCCGCAGAACCAATGGCTCAGCGCCGAGGCGCCCCTCTCCTGGGGCATTTGGCGCAATATCCCCTTCGCTCTGCTGGGCCTGCTGGTGATAGTGCTGTTTTACCGCAGCGCAAGGGAGCGCGGGGACAGGGCCTTCCGCTGGATGTGGCTGACCATCGTGCTGAGCTTCGGCTTCTACATACCCGTGGTACTGTGGGCCGACGCCCATCCCCTTATAGGCATGCTGATGATCCCCAAAACCTGCGCCTATGTGTGGACTGTGCTCATCGGATACTTTGCAATGAAAAAAGAATGTCGATAGAGGAGGATAGAAAATGAAGCGATATGTGAACGCGGCTTTCCTTTACGCCGTGCTCGCCATGGCAGGCGGGGTGTTTTACCGGGAGTTCACAAAATTCAACGGCTTTAGCGCCAAAACCACCCTGGGCGTGGTCCACACCCACTATTTCCTGCTGGGCATGGTGTTTTTCCTGCTGCTGCTCCTGCTGGAGCGGAGCTTTTCCTTCACCGGCGCAAAGACCGGGCGGGTGCTCGCCGTCTACCACTGCGGCCTGAACCTGACGGCCGCCATGTTTGTGGCGCGGGGCGTAGCCCAGGTGCTGGGGACGGAGCTCTCCTCAGGCATGAGCGCGGCTATCTCCGGCGCCGCCGGGATAGGGCATATCCTGCTGGGCGTCAGCCTGGTGCTTCTGCTGCTCCAGATCAGGCGCAGCGTATCCTGAGGCGGCCCAGACATGCAGCGCGCCCCCGGTCATCTTACCGGGGGCGCTTTTTTATTTCTCTGCGTTGTACTTACCCAGGATCTTTTCTTTCCAGACGTCCTCCGGCTCGGCCTCGTAGCTCTCGACATAGTCGAGCAGGGCGGCGGCGTCCGTGAAGACGGCGTAGAGCGCGTGCCCGTCCTCGGGGAAGAAGCGCTCCTCCACGGCCCTCACGAGCATGGCCTCCATGGCGTCGTAGTAGCCGAGGGTGTTGAGGACGGCCATGGCCTTGGCGTGACGGCCCAGCTGCTTCAGCGTCAGGGCCTCGAAGAACTCCTCAAAGGTGCCGATGCCGCCCGGCAGGGTGACGAAGGCGTCCGACATGTCCTCCATGGCCTTCTTGCGCTCGGACATCGTCTCGGTGAAGACGAAGTCCGTGCAGCCCTCAAAGAGGATGCCGGGCTCGTCAAAGAAGCGGGGGGCCACGCCGGTGAGGCGGCCGCCCTCGCTCACGACGCCCCGGGCGGCGGCGCCCATGAGCCCGCTCGTCCCGCCGCCGAAAACCAGCTCGTGTCCGCGCCGGGCAAGCTGGGCGCCCAGCTCATAGGCCGCGTCGTAGTAGCCCTGCGCGAGCTCGCGGCTCGACGCGCCGAAAACGCAGATCTTCACGGTTCTAAATCACTCCTCAAAATCCAGCACCCGGCGCATCCGCGCGAGGGTGAGGCGGTTCCTTATGGCGGCGGAGATGTCGAGGATCTCGGGCTCCAGCGCCTCGTCTATGCCTATGTCGGGCAGGCGGTATTTCCCGCCCAGGTCCTTGAAGAGGGCGGCCAGCTCTTCAGCAGGGGGGATGGCGGATACGATGTCCCGGATGGCCTGCCAGTTGTCCACGATGTTCTGCGGCTCGAAGGAGGCGAGGACGTCGTTTTTGTTTTCCTCTATGATGCACTCGGCGAGATAGCCGAATTTTTCGCGTATCCAGCCCCCGGACAGGGGCTCGAAGGGCCTGGCCTTCGGGGTTTTGCGGGCCATGCGGCGGTACTCCGCGGCGCAGAGGACGGTTCCGACGCCGACGCACTCGCCGTGGATGCCATGCGCGTTTTCAAAGCGCGGGGGCTTCATCTCGATGAGGTGGGCGATGAGGTGCTCCGCGCCGGAGGCGGCGCGGGAGTTGCCCAGCAGCTGCATCGTCAGGCCGGAGAGCATCTGCGCCATGGTCATGGCCTCGAAGTCGGGCGCGCCGCCGCGGCGCAGCGTGTCGGCGCAGGAGATCATCATGTCCAGGGCCTCCTGGGCGAGGGCGGCCACGCGCTCGCAGTAGTATTCCCCGGCGACGAGACGGGCGATCTTCCAGTCCGCGAGGGAGATGTGCTTGGAGAGGATGTCCGCGATGCCGCTGACGGTGAGGAACATGGGCGCGCCGGAGATGATGTTGAGGTCAGCGACGACGAGGGCGGGGGCGGACATGGGGATGGAGCGCTTGTGCCCGTCGATGACGACGGAGCAGATATTGGCGGTGAAGCCGTCGGAGGAGGCGAGGGTTGGGATGGCGACGAAGGGCTTGCCGAGCTTGAAGGCGGGGTAGCGGGCGAAGTCCATGAGTGTGCCGCTGCCGACGGTGATGATGACATCGGGGTCGTCGAGCTGGGGGATGACGGCCTCGATGAGGCTCTTTTCGGAGTGGAGGCCCTTGGCTTCAAGGACGATCTCCTTGTCGGTGCGGACGTGGACCATGCCGGGAAGGTTGTAGGTGTTGGTGTCGTATAGGACGGTGCGCCTGCCGGTGAGGCCGCAGCGGTCCATGTACTCGTCGAAGTTATTGAGCGCGCCGTACTCGACGGCGACCATTTTGGTTTCGAGGGGATGCTCCCGCCCGCAGGAGCAGGGGCCGGAGTATTTTGCGCAGTCAAGGATCATAAGTTTCCTCCCTTCAAAAAAGCAGGCGGCGTCCCGCGCCGCCTGCATCTCTCAATCCTTGCAGTTACTGTATCATATGTTCCGGGGAAAAGCAACGATTATCGCATTAGATGTTGAAGAAGTTGCCTATCCAAGTCTGGCCCATGTAGCTGAAGCTGTGATAGCCCTGCGACGGGAACAGCGCCCAGGTGAGCATCAGCGAGCAGAGCGCGGCTCCGAGCCAGATGTTGTGGGTGATTTTGTAGCACTTCCTGGTGAGGTACAGCGTCAGCGGGACGAAGAACACGAAACCGTAGGTCAGCTTGAAGTCGCTGAATATGCTGGTGGCGCCGGCCTTGAGGAGAATGAAGTTGATCGCGCAGAGCAGCCAGACGCCCAGGGAATTCATAACGACCGTTATGAGCGTATCCTTCCACTCCGGTATGTCCGTTCTCACGGAGTAGTTTACGGAGGCACCGATGAGCAGGAAGCTCGGGAACATGAAGAGAGCATGTATCCAGACCTTGCTCCAGTGCTCGGCGCGCATCTCCTGGAAGGAGGCCATCCAGAACCTGTAGTCCTCGTTGAAGAGGTACTCCAGCACCATGAGGGAAGCGTATGCGATGGTGACGAGTATTATGGAGAGGAAGATGTTCTTGATGATCGCGGGTACCTTCTGGTTGAAGTTTAGGCTGGCCATGTTGCTGGCGCCAAAGCGCTTCTTGTCACTGGCGTGCTCCACGACGAGGAAGACGCCGGACATGACGCCCAGTACCGCAAGATAGATCGGAGTCATCCACCAGCTCGTAGACAAGGGGAAGATCTTGTTGCAGAGAAGCTCTCTGGTGTTCATGCCGTTGATGTAATACATCGTGGCAAATGCTACGACAACGGTTATGCCGTTAAAGAGCCAGTACCTCTTCTTGTTGAATGGAATACTGGGGCTGGGCTTGTTGCTGCCTATGCAGGGTACGAAGAACTTGTTTTTGACAAGCAGCGCGGCGGCGCTGATGACAAGACCGACCATAGCCAGCATGGCTATGCCGCCGTGAGCCACCAGGACGGCGGGCAGGCTGTCCTTATCCGAGGTGCCCGCGGGATAGTACAGGTCAGCGTTCGCAGTTGCCCCGCGGGAATCATATGTAACTCGGCTGATCTTAACGCTGCCGCCGCTGGACGATATCATCCTCGCGACAAAGCCGCTGAGAAGTATTATTACGATAAAGATCGCCAGCAGCCGCCAACAGCCCTCTTTCGTTTTCAGTGTCAGCTTTTTCATATTTTCCCCCATTCTTTTTCTCTAAGATTCTGCATCATCCGAGCAGATAGAAGTTGGACGTGTTCGTGACGAGCATCATGGTGACGATGAACGAGTTTACAAAAGCGCCGGTCCAGATGCGGAAGTCAAAGTGGAAGATGAAGTTCGCGGCAAAGACTATGACATAGAATATCGTGTACACGCAGGCGGCCAGCAGCAGGCTCTTCAGGATGTTCTTGCCGCCGATCTTGAGCCCCAGGTCGTCTATGCTCCAGCCCTGCTTCTTGAGCGTGACGCTGTAGTTTATGAGGAAGAGGACCAGGGACACCAGGGCGATGAACACGCACCAGATGGCAAACGAGTTCACGTTGGTGCTGGTGTAGACCTTCGCGTAGCCCATCCCGGCCACCACAGGGAATATCTTGGCGTCCAGCCTGATGACAGGAACTAGGCAGAATACGGTTATGACAATGATAACGAGCCAGCTGCCCCAGAACACCGCCTTGTCGGACGAGCTCTTGAGCACGGCCTTGGGCTCCGGGACGCGGACGCAGATGGTGCCGAAGAACTTCGTCCTGAGCAGCGCGTACACAAAGCTCGTGATGAGCAGGCCCAGCCCGATGAGGCCGATGGTAGAGAAGAGGAAGCGGTAAATGAAGATCAGGTTGGAAGAGCTCAGGTCGGTATCCAGGCTCAGGCAGTCGGTGAAGAAGTCTATGAGGCAGGCCGCGCTGGCCGGCGTCATGTACTCAAAGGTGTGCGTCGTCTTGACGTTGTACACGACGCGCAGGTTGTTGTCCTCGACGCTGCCGTAATACTTGCCTATCTCCACGGTGTCGATGGCGTTTTCCTCGCCCAGCATGGAGTTTATGAAGGCGAGGGCCTCGGGCGCGTCGGTCAGGTCTCCGTCGCCGTTGGAGGTCGTGTAGTTGCCCTCGTCGTAGTAGGTGTAGTTGATGCCGGCGTTGCGGTAATAGTTGCCGTAGGCCCCGACGTCGGGCATGGGCAGGGCAGACTGGAAGAACGCGGCGGAGATGACGTTGAGGGATTCGGCGTACTCGAACTCGGCGTCCGTTATCTCCTCGCCTCCGTCAGACTCCGGGAGTCTGGCGGCCTCCAGCGCGGCGGTCTCCAGCGCGCCGAAGTGTTCGTAGGTGACACGGGTGGCGATGCCGCCCATGGAGTGGCCGGTGATACCCAGCCTGGAGAGGTCTATGTAGTCCAGCTCGGCATTGCTTATGAACTCAACGAGCGAGATCATGCCGACGGCCTCGCCCATCGTCGAGGCGGGCGAACTGTCGTATGTGGAGGTGCTCGAAAGCCCGTGGCTGAGCGCGTCCATTTCAAAAACGACGACCCCGCGCCTGCTGAGCTCAATGGCCGCAAAGTCCTGCTTCTCGCCGGTGTCCGCGTAGCCGTTGCATGTCACCACGACAGGCGCGGGATTTTCGGCGGTAGCGGTCTTGGGCTTGAAGACCGTTGCGTGGATGTAAGTGCCTGACTGGTCCGGGATGTTGACCTCAAATATCTGCACGGTGTTTCCCGAGCTCCGCACGAGCCAGGCGCCAAAGCAACCGACCAGCAGCATGATCACACCTATTATTGCCACTATGGATTTGGCTGTCTTTTTCATAAATTCCCCCGTTTCCCCTATGATCGTTTAATCTTCCATGTCCGCCCAAGTCAGGGCTGCGGTCAGGGCTCGGTTCCAGCCCTTCAGGAGCTTGGCACGGGTGGTCTCCTGCATCTCGGGCAGGAATACTCGGCCCGTCTGGCGGTTCTGCTTTATGTCCGCCGTGTCCTTCCAGCAGCCCACCGCGAGGCCCGCCAGATACGCCGCGCCGAGCGCAGTCGTCTCTATGCAGGCCGGCCTGAGTACCTCGGCGCCCAGCAGGTCGCTCTGGAACTGCATCAGCAGGTCGTTGGCCGAAGCGCCGCCGTCTACGCGCAGGCGCGTCAGCTCCACGCCCGCGTCGCTCTCCATTGCCCGGCAGATGTCGTAGGTCTGGTATGCGATGGACTCCAGCGTCGCCCTTATAAGCTGGGCGCGCGTGAAGCCCCGCGTGATGCCCGTTATCGTACCCCGGGCATATTGATTCCAATAGGGTGCGCCCAGGCCCGTGAAGGCCGGCACAACGTAGACCCCGCCGGTGTCCGTCACCGAGCGCGCCGCCGCCTCCGATGCCGCAGCGTCCGAGATGAGCCCCATCTCGTCCCGCAGCCACTGGACCGCCGCGCCCGCTGTGAATACGCTGCCCTCAAGCGCGTAACGTATCCGCCCCGGGCCGGAGGCCGCGATGGTCGTGATGAGCCCGTTTTTAGAGAACACAGGCTCCGAACCCGTGTGCATCAGCAGAAAACAGCCCGTGCCGTAGGTGTTCTTCACGTCGCCGGCCTCGAAGCAGCACTGGCCAAAGAGCGCGCTCACCGTGTCCTCCTTGTCACGTATGAGCCCACCGGCGATGAGCGGCGTCCTGTGCAGGGAGTGTACCTGCCTGATTATCTTCGGCATCAGGCCCGGCACAAGCTCGATGAGGTCAAGGTGTACGAAGGCGTATTTGCCCCGCTCCTTCACGCTTTCCACGAGCTTCGGAATGTTGCAGATGTTGCCGAAAAGGAAAAATATGATGTTGCTCCCTGAAGTCAGGGCGCGCTCAAGCTGCTCCTCTGTTTTGACCGCGGCGATTATCGGCTCGGTCTCAAAAAATTGAAGCCGTTTGTTCATGTTCTTCCTCTCCTGTGCAGATATAAAAAAACGGTGCGAAATAACGGGCGGAACGCCCGCGATTTCGCACCTCTATCTCTCGTGCAGTATTTATCTGCTTTTATCTTATCCTGATAAAGCTATAAATGCAATGCATGAACTTAATGAATTTCGTCCAACAAAAACGTCAAATTACACAAAATAAGCGCATATTTATGGCGATATTGTTGCAATTTTAACGAACTGCCAATTTAAACGCTCAGCGCTTGAGCTCCAGGGCGGCGCGGGCGGTCTCGACGATGCCGGCGGGGGTAAGGCCGTAGGCCTCGAGCACCTGCTCGGCCTTGCCGGAGCGGCCAAACACGTCGCGCACGCCGTGGCGCAGGACGGGGACGGGGCAGCGCTCGGCGAGGAAGGAGGCGACGGCGGCGCCGAGGCCGCCGACGATGCTGTGCTCCTCTGTGGTGACTATGCAGCCGGTCTCGCGCGCGGCGGCGAGCAGGGCCTCGCTGTCCAGGGGCTTTATGGTGTGGAAGTCGAGCACGCGGGCGCTGACGCCCTCGCCGGCGAGCAGCTCCGCGGCGGCCAGCGCGCGCTGGACCATCAGGCCCGTGGCGCAGATGGTGAGGTCGGAGCCCTCACGCAGCGCGGCGGCGCGGCCCAGCTCGAACTTGTAGCCGGGGACGGAGCCAGTGACCGTCTCGACTGCCATGCGGCCGAGGCGCAGGTAGGCGGGGCCCTTGTATTCGATGAGGGCCTGCACGGCCTGGCGCATCTCGTGGGCGTCGCAGGGGTTCAGCACCAGCATGCCGGGGATGGCGCTCATGAGGGCGAGATCCTCTATGCACTGGTGGGTGGCGCCGTCCTCGCCGACGGAGATGCCGCCGTGGGAGCCGACGCACTTGACGTTGAGGCCGGGGTAAGCCACGGAGTTGCGCACCTGCTCATAGGCACGGCCGGCCGTGAACATGGCGAAGGAGTTGGCAAAGGGCTTCTTCCCGCAGGCGGCCAGGCCCGCGGCGACGCCTATCATGTTGGCTTCGGCTATGCCCATGTCGAAGAACCTGTCGGGGCAGGCCTGGGCGAAGCCCTTGGTCATCGTGGCGCCGGCCAGGTCGGCGTCCAGGACGACGAGTTCGGGGTACTTGTCCGCCAGCTCCACGAGCATCTCGCCGTAGGCCGCGCGGGTCGCCTTCTTCTCAGACATTTACTCCACCTCCAGTCTTGCGATGGCGGCGTCCAGCTCCGCCACAGCGCGCTCATACTGCTCTGCGTTCGGGGCCTTGCCGTGCCAGCCGGCCTCGTTTTCCATGAAAGAGACGCCCTTGCCCTTGAAGGTTTTGGCGAGGATGACGCTGGGGCGGTCCTTCTCGGCACGCGCGGCGGCAAAGGCGGCGCGCAGGGAGTCGAAGTCGTGACCGTCAGCCTTTATCACGTTCCAGCCGAAGGCGGCGAACTTGGCGTCCAGCGGCTCGGAGGGCATGACGTCGGCGGTGCGGCCGTCTATCTGCAGGCCGTTCACGTCCACAATGCCGCAGAGGTTGGAAAGCCCGTACTTGGCGGCGGACATGGCCGCCTCCCAGATCTGGCCTTCCTCTATCTCGCCGTCGCCCATGAGGGCGAAGACACGGTAGCCAGCGCCGTCCAGCTTCGCGGCGAGCGCCATGCCCACGGCGGCGGAGAGGCCCTGGCCCAGGGAGCCCGTGGACATATCCACGCCCGGGACGTGGACCATGTCAGGGTGGCCGGACATGTGGCCCTCAATGCTCCGGAAGAGCTCCAGCTCCTTCTCGGGGAAGTAGCCGCGCAGGGCGAGGACGGAATAGAGCGCGGGCGTGCAGTGGCCCTTGCTCATGACGAAGCGGTCCCGCTCCGGGGCCTGAGGGCGCGCGGGGTCTATGCGGAGCTCTTCGAAATACAGCTCCGTCAATATGTCCATCGCCGAAAGCGAGCCGCCAATATGCCCGCTCGCGGCGCGGAACACCATATCCATGCCCAAGCGCCGCCCGCGCGCGGCGATGAGCTCAAGCTCCCTGTTTGTCATGGTCTTGCCTCCCAGTCAGTATCAGAAAATGTGTCTCGTGGTATCGGGACTTACGAGCTTCAAATCATTATACCATCCGCCAAAGGCCATTTCAACTCAAACGGCGCCGCCGGACGCAGAGCGCAGCTTCAAAAATACCGCTTGCCTGTTTGGCAAAATGCAATTATAATGATATATTTAAGGGGACATCGGCGTTTGTACCCCCAAAAAATCCACTCAGAAGGCGGACGATTTCTGTGAATGAGTCTCAGCGATTCATGACGCCCATCAAGAACGAATCCCTCGTGCAGCGCATCATCAACAAAATAACCGACTCCATCATTGCCGGGGAGCTCAAACCCGGCGACAAGCTGCCCACAGAGATGGAGCTCATTGCCGCCTTCCAGGTCAGCCGGAACACGGTGCGCGAGGCCATACGCACGCTTATCGCCTACGGCGTGGTCGAGATACGCCGCCCGGAGGGTACCTTCGTCTGCGACGGCTTCTCCAACAAGATGATAAACCCCCTGCTGTACAGAATAATACTCCAAAAAGAGGATTCTTATAAGGACCTGCTGGGCCTCCGTCAGATAATCGAGTCCGGCATCTACCGCCTGATCCTTGCCCAGGGGCTCAGTGACGAGGAGGTTGAGCAGCTGGAGTCCATCAACGCCGAACTTGAGACTAAGCTCAGACGCGAGGACTATGACATCGAGGACATCTCAGATACTGACATGGCCTTCCACAAGGCCATAGCCGAGACGACGCACAATTCCCTTGTCGTCATGATACACGATTTCGTCGCTGATTTGACAAGCGAGTCACGCCACCGCACCATCGAAAAGGTCTTTGAGGAAAACGACAGGGAGTACCTGGTGAGGACCCACCGCATGGCTCTCGACGCCCTTGAGAAAAAGCCCGGCTCCGATGTGGACGAGGCCCTGAGGTATAGTTATTATTACTGGAAAGATTCTTACAATTGGTGAACGTTGCACAAATCGATTCGACCGACATAACATCCGCTTGACTTTTTGCCGGGCGGATGTTTAAAATTAAGCCACAACATCCAACATTGAGCATTGGACGTTTGACAATTATTAAACAATCTGTCGCCGGTGCTGCGGCAGGCACAGAAAGGGGAAATTTCAGTGCCAGATGAGAAGATAAAAGAGCTCAAAGAGCGGGCGAAGGAGCTGCGCAAGACTGCCGTCACGATGATATACGAGGCGCAGTCCGGGCATCCGGGCGGCTCGCTCTCGGCGGCGGACATAGTGGCCGCGCTGTATTTTTCAGAGATGCACGTGGACCCGAAGGACCCCAAGTGGCCGGACCGGGACCGCTTCGTGCTCTCGAAGGGCCACGTCTGCCCCATCCAGTATGCCGCGCTGGGCAAACTGGGCTTTTTCCCCGAGGAGGACCTGCACACGCTGCGCCAGGAGGGTTCCAAGCTCCAGGGCCACCCGAGCATGCTGAAATGCCCCGGCATAGACATCTCCACCGGCTCCCTGGGCCAGGGCACAGCCTGCGCCGTGGGCATGGCCCTCGCCGGCAAGCGCGACGGCAGGGACTACCGCGTCTTCGACATGGTGGGCGACGGCGAGCTCGACGAGGGCATCATCTGGGAGGCCATGATGACAGCGCACAAGTATGAGCTCGACAACTTCATAATGATACTCGACAACAACGGCCTGCAGCTCGACGGTCCCTCCGAGGTGATCATGCCCCTCATAGACGTGAACAGGAAGGCAGAGGCCTTCGGCTTCGAGGTCTACGAGATAGACGGCCACGACATGGGCCAGATCGTGGAGGTCTTCGACAAGATACGCGCCGCGAAGAACGGCAAGCCCAAGTTCATAAACGCCCACACGGTAAAGGGCAAGGGCGTGGATTACATGGAGAACAACCTTGACTGGCACGGGAACGCTCCCAACAAGGAGCAGTACGAGAGCGCCATGGCGCAGCTTGAAAGGGGGCTGAACTGAATGGCCATCGGTGATATGATAGCCACGCGCGACGGCTTCGGGGACGAGATAGTCGAGCTCGGGCGCGAGAACCGGAACATATATGTTGTTGACGCCGACATAAGCAAGAGCTGCAAGACGGGCAAGTTTGTCAAGGCTCTGCCGGAGCAGCACGTGAACGTGGGCATAGCCGAGCAGAACGCCGCCGCCCTGGCCGCGGGCCTTGCCACGACGGGCAAAATACCCTTCGTCGTCACCTACGCCGTGTTCGGCTCGCTCAGGATGTGCGAGATGATCCGCCAGGAGATATGCTATACTAACCTGAACGTGAAGATAGCCTGCTCCCACGGCGGCCTGACCCCCGCGAACGACGGCGCCAGCCACCAGGCCATCGAGGACATGGGCGTCCTGCGCACCATCCCCAACATGACCGTCATCCAGCCGGCGGACTACGTGTCCGCCAGGAAGCTTGTCCGCGCGGCGGGCGAGACCTACGGCCCGATGTTCCTGCGCTTCACGAGGGACGCTGTGCCGGTGGTCTACGACGAGGACGCGCAGTTCGTCATCGGCAAGGCGAACAAGCTGCGCGAGGGCAGGGACGTGGCGCTCATCGCCGTGGGCGACACGCTGCGCCTGGCCATCGAGGCGGCGCAGGTCCTGCACGAGCAGGGCATAGAGGCCCGGGTGCTCGACATGCACACGATAAAGCCCCTGGACGAGGAGGCGGTGCAGGGTTGCATCGCGGACATCGGCAAGATCGTGACCGTCGAGGACCACAACAAGATAAACGGCCTGGGCAGCGCGGTCTGCGAGTGCGTGGCCGAAGCGGGCCGCGGCATAGTGCGGCGCGTGGCCATCCAGGACAAGTTCGGCGAGTCCGCCCCCTACGAGCGCCTGCTCGCCAAAAACGGCATCACCGTGGAGAACATCGTCGCCCAGGCGAAAGCCATCCAGTGACGGTGCAAAAAATAAGAAGAGAAGAAACAAGAAGAAAGGGAGACACGAAAATGAAAAAGTTGCTTGCGCTCATCCTCGCGCTCACCATGGTCTTCGCCCTGGCCGCCTGCGGCAGCGAGCCCGCTGCGAACAGCGACGCCCCCTCCGGCGACGACGTCCCCTCCGGCGAGGCCGTGGAGCTCACCCTCACCTGCAACGGCACCGATCAGGGCAACGACACCCGCTCCGCCAAGCGCTTCAAGGAGCTCATCGAGGAGGAGACCAACGGCCGCATCACCATCAACATCATCAACAACGACCAGCTCGCCGGCGGCAACATGACCAGCGCCATCGAGCTGCTCACCGGCGGCGGCACGGATATCGACATCCACTCCACCTCCATCATCTCCAGCATCGCCCCCGAGGCCATGGTCTGCACCATGCCCTGGCTGTTCTCCGACTACCAGGCTGCTGAGGACGCCTTCTTCGGCGCCGGCGGCGAGTACATGACCGAGCTGCTCAGCACCAAGGGCGTCACCTACCTCGGCGCCGTCCACAACGGCTTCAAGCTCATCACCAACAGCAAGCACCCCATCGAGCAGCCTGAGGACCTCGCCGGCCTCAAGATCCGTATCCCCGGCGGCGACTTCTTCATGGACTTCTACACCGCTTACGGCGCTTCTCCCCAGGCCATGAGCTGGTCCGAGGTGTTCACCGCTCTGCAGCAGGGCACCATCGACGGCCACGACAACTCCATCTCCACCATCGTCTCCAACAACGTCCAGGAGATCCAGCCCTACATGACCGTCTCCCGCCACACCTACGAGGCCTTCACCTGGATGGCCAACACCGCCAACTTCACCAGCAAGCTGAGCGAAGAGGATCAGCAGCTCGTGTTTGATCTCGTCGAGCAGGCCTGCAAGGAGGTCAACGCTGAGCTCGTCGCCGAGGAAGAAGAGCTCATCGCCCAGTGCGAGGAGGAGAACGGCGTCCAGTTCTACCGCTTCACCGAAGAGGACGTCGAGACCTGGCGTGCCGTCATCACCGACCTCATTGAGGAGTACAAGGGCGTCTACGGCGAGGCCGCCTGCACCGCTTTCGGCGTGGAGTAATACTCCCTTCGCTGACCCAGCATCACGCCTGCCGGGGGCTCCGGCCTCCGGCGGGCTTTTTGTTGGATTTTTTGAGAAAAGAGATTGAAAAGGAGGAAAAGGCATGAAAAAGTTCCTCAACTCATTTGAGGACGGCGTCTGCGCCATCATACTGTTTGTCATGCTAATACTCACGTTTGTCAACGTCATAGCCCGTAAGTTCCTGGTCATGATAGACCCGTCCCTGGGCTCCATGCCCTTCATTGAGGAGCTGACCTGCGTTGGCCTGATGATCCTGAGCATACTCGGCGCCGCCACCGCCACCAAGCGCGGCGCGCACCTCGGCCTGAGCGTCGTTACCGACCTGCTTCCCAAGACCGCCCAGAGCGTCCTCGCTCTCATCTGCGACCTGCTGAGCGCCGCTTTCTGCGCCGCCATCATCTACCTCGGCTACCAGTACGTCCAGAACCAGTTCACCAACAACGTTCTCAGCATGGGCATGAGCTGGCCCGTCTGGCTCTACGGCATCTGGCTGCCCATAGGCGCGGCCGTGCTGTTCATCCGCCAGGTGCAGCTCGCCGTCATCAACTTCACCAAGTCTCTTCACAGCGGAAAGGAGGAGAATGCCTGATGGCCGCCATAATACTCTTCGGCATATTCTTCCTTCTGCTGTTCATGAATATGCCCATAGCCTTCGCGCTCGGCATCTCGAGCCTGGCCGTCATCCTGTTTGAGGGCCTGCCGCTCATGCCCATCGCCTCGAACCTCTACGCGGCCACGAGCAAGTTCGTGCTGCTGGCCATACCCTTCTTCATCCTGGGCGGCAACGTCATGGACAAGAGCGGCATCTCCACCCAGCTCATAGACTTTGCCCGCACCCTCGTCGGCCACCGCCGCAGCGGCATGGCACTCGTCACCGTCATCGTGGCCTGCTTCTTCGCGGCCATCTCCGGCTCGGGCCCGGCCACCGTCGCCGCCCTGGGCATGATTCTTATCCCCGCAATGACCAACGTTGGATATCAGAAGAACGACTCCGCCGCTCTGGTCTCCACCGCCGGCGCCATCGGCATCATCATCCCTCCCAGCATCACCTTCGTCATCTACGGCTCCGTCACCGGCGAGAGCGTCGGCGAGCTGTTTGCCTCCGGCATAGTCCCCGGCATCCTCATGGGCTGCTTCCTCATCTTCGCCATGATGTTCACCTACCGCGGCCGCGAGCTCAAGCTCCTGCCCAAGGCCAGCGGACGTGAGCGCTGGAGGGCTTTCGTCAAGGCCATCCCCGGCCTGCTGATGCCCGTCATCATCCTCGGCGGCATCTACGGCGGCTTCTTCACCCCGACCGAGGCCGCGGCCGTCGCCTCCATTTACGGCATTGTCATCGGCTTCTGCACCAGGAAGCTGAAGGTCAAGGACCTCTGGCCCCTGCTGGTGGACAGCGTCAGCCAGACTGCCGTCGTCATGCTCATTGTCGGCACGGCCAGCCTGTTCTCCTACGCCCTGACCCTCACCGGCATCGCCGCGGACGCCAGCGCTGCGCTTATAAGCTTCGTCGGCGACAGCAAGTTCCTCTTCCTGCTCATCGTCAACATCATCCTGCTCATCGCCGGCTGCTTCATCGACGCCAACAGCGCCATGTACATCATCGTCCCCATCCTGGTCCCCGTTGCCAGGGCTCTGGGCATCGACCTCGTACACCTGGGCTGCGTCATGGTGTTCAACCTGGCCGTCGGCCTCGTCACCCCGCCTGTCGGCGTGAACCTCTACGTCGGCTGCGGCATAGCAGGCATCAAGCTCAAGGAGATCTGCAAGGGCGTCATGCCGCTGATTGTGGCATCCATACTGGCGCTGCTGCTGGTTACCTACATCAAGCCCATTTCCATGATACTGCCCAACCTGCTCGGCGGAGGGGCCGCAGGCTGAGCCGCTTAATTAAGGAGGATTTGCTGAAATGAGAGCTGGTTATATGCCCGCCGTCGGCGTCGCCGAGTTCCGCGACGACATGCCGGAACCTCAGATTGAGAAGGCCGACGACGTAAAGATAAGAGTACGCAACTGCGGCATATGCGGCAGCGAGGTCCACGCCATCCACGGCCTGCACCCCTTCCGCATCCCCCCCATAGTCTCCGGCCACGAGGTGGCCGGTGACGTGGTGGCGGTAGGCGAGGGCGTCACCAAGTTCAAGGTCGGCGACCGCGTCACCGTCGAGCCCCACTATGGCTGCGGCCACTGCTGGTACTGCGATCACGGGCTCTACAACGTCTGCCCGGACAAGAAGGTCCTCGGCGCCGGCCCCTGGAGCGGCGGCCTGGGCGAGTACATCGTCACCCCCGAGCAGACCGTCGTCAAGCTCCCGGACTCCCTCACCTACGAGGAGGGCGCCCTCATCGAGCCCGTCGCCAACGGCATGTACGCCGTGCGCAACAGCAAGATTGACGAGGAAACCAACATCGTCGTCATCGGCTGCGGCCCCATAGGCATAGGCGACTTCCTCTGCGCCAGGCTCTATGATCCCAGGAGCATCCTCATGGTGGACGTGGCGGACTTCAACCTCCAGAAGGCCCGCGAGATGGGCGCCGAGCTCACCTGCAACAGCCGCAGCGAGGACCTCTATGAGCGCGTCATGGAGCTCACGGGGGGCGTGGGCGCGGACCTCGTCTTCCTCGCCTACGGCGACGCTCCGACCCTCCAGCAGGCGGCTGAGATCTGCCGCCGGGGCGGCCAGCTCGTCCAGCACGCCCTCATGGAGGACGGCATAGGCTTCCCCTACCGCGTGCACCAGCAGCATGAGCTGGACTTCAAGGCCTACAACATGTACACCAACGAGGACTTCCGCCTCATTGCCGAGGCGATAGACGCCGGGAAGATGGATCTCGGCCATTTCGTCACCCAGCGCTACCCCATAGAGCAGTTTGCCGAGGCCATGCACATGGCCGACAAGCGGCCCGAGCCCGTTCTCAAGGTCATGATGACCTTCTGAGAAACCCAAAGCCTCAGCCCCGCCGGGCCTCTCCCGGCGGGGACTTTTTTCAGTTTTGGTAAGCTGCGGCAAACTCGTGCTTGATAAATCTTCCGTTTGGGGGTATGATGATACAGCCAATTACTGAGAAAGGTCTAGAATGCCATGAGTGTATATGCCTATCAGATAACAGCCGATTCCGGCTGCGACCTCTCGCTTGAAAAGTGCGCCGAACGCGGCGTGATGCCCTACAAGATGCCTTTCACCATGGACGGCAAGCCCATGACGGACGGTATGACGGAGGAGAGCTTCCGCGAGTTCTACGACCTGATGCGCGCCGGCGGGATCGCCCGCACCAGCCAGATAAACCCCGGGGAGTTCACGGAGTTCTGGAGGCCCCTGGCCGAGGCCGGCACGCCCGTGCTGCACATCTCCCTCGCCGCGGCCATCTCCGGCTCCTGCGACAACGCCCGTTCCGCCGCGGCCGTGCTCATGGAGGAGTATCCCGGCTGGACCTGCCGCGTCGTGGATTCGACCAACGCCTCCGCCGGCTTCGGCCTCGTCGTCCTGCGCGCGGCGGACAACCGCGACAAGGGCCTCAGCCTCGCAGACAACGCCGACGAGCTTGAGAGCATGGTACACAACACCAACTCCATCTTCACGACGAACGACCTCACCTACCTCTACCGCGGCGGCCGCGTCAGCAAGACCGCGGCGGCCTTCGGCACGGCGCTCAACATCGTCCCCATCATGCACCTCGACTACGAGGGCCACCTTGAGGTCTGGCAGAAGGTGCGCGGCGACAAGCAGTGCTTCAAGAAGGTAATAAAGGATGTGCAGGAGCTGGTCGTGGACGCCGCGGGCCAGACCCTCATAGTCTCCGAAGCCGACGCGCCCGAGAAGGCCCGCGAGTACGGCGAGGCCCTCGTGCGCGAGTGCGGTTTCCGCGACGTCTTCTACACGCACATAGGCCCCATCATAGGCGCGCACACCGGTCCGGGGCTCATCTCAATCTTTTTTGTCGGAAAAGAGCGCGTTTGAGCCCGGCGGCGGGAACTTTCGCCCCGGCACAGCAGTCTCAGCAGGGCCATGAATACTGCAAGGAAGTTTACTCTCATTTTAATATTCCTCATCTGCGCGGCGGCGCTGGGCGGGCTGTTCTTCCTGCGCGTCACCGCGGCGCCGGAGCCGACGCCGGCCCCCACGCCGACGCCCAGCCCCAGCGCCTCGCCCACGCCGACGCCGACCCCCACCCCGACCCCCACGCCGACGCCCACACCGACGCCAACGCCGGAGCCGGAGTATTTCACCATCTCCATGGTGGGCGACTGCACGCTCAGTTCCTCCCAGTACAACGACCACTTCGAGAGCACCCTCGACGGGGACATGAGCTGGCCCTTCTCCGGCACGCTGCAATACTTTGAGGACGACTACCTCAGCATAGCGAACCTTGAGTGCAGCCTCTCGGAGACGCCGCTTTCCGGCACGGGCACTTTCCAGTTCTGCGGCGCGGCGGAAAATGCGCAGATACTCGTCCAGGGCGGCATAGATTTCGTCACCCTGGCGAACAACCACACCCTTGACTTCGGCCAGACGGGCCTGGACAACACCAAGGCCGTCCTGGACGGCGCGGGCGTCGCCTACGCCGGGCCGAACGAGAGCTATGTCTATTCGCGGGACGACGGGCTGACCGTCGGCCTCTACGCCGCGCGCTGGACGGCGGGCGAGCAGGAGATCCGCGAGGGCGTCTCCGCCCTGGCGCAGAGGGAGGACATAGACCTCGTCATCTGCCTTATGCACTGGGGCATAGAGGGCAGCTACCGGGTCACCGGCGGGCAGGAGCAGCTCGGACGCGCCGCCATAGACGCCGGGGCCGACATAGTCTACGGCTCCCACCCGCACGTTCTTCAGCGCATAGACGAGTATAACGGCGGCTACATCGTCAACAGCCTCGGCAACTGGAGCTTCGGCGGCAACACCGCCCCGCGCGACAGGGACACCGCCATCGTGCGCTTTTCCGTGAAGCGCGACCTGGACGGCACGGTCAGCGTCGAGGGCTACGAGGCCGTCCCCTGCTGCCTATCAAGCACGGAGGGCATCAACGACTACCGGCCCACGCCCTACGAGGAGGGCTCGGAGGCCTATGAGCGCACGATGTCCAAGCTCGACGGCAGCTTTGACGGGCCGGACCTCGTCGTGGACTACTCCGAGTATCACAAGGGCGAGGAGAGCGCCTCCCCGGAGGCGGGGCAGGCGGACGCTGCGCTCCCGGACGCCGGGGCGCAGGAGGCTCCGATGGAATAAAAAAAGGGCGGGTCCCCTCGCGGGACCCGCCTTAAATTTTTTATTTGCTCTTTTTCTTCTCCGCCGCCGCCTTGGGCGCGGGGGAGCCGCTGACTATGGCAAAGGCCGTGCGCGAGCCCGCCGCGCGGGCCATCGTGACCGCCATACCTATGTTCATCCTGAGCAGGCTCATGCCTTCGCCTCCTTTCTTCGTTATGGCTACAGTATATGCGCCGAAGATTAAACGAAGATTAAGGGGCGAAAATTTTTTCAGCCCAGCAGCTTTGCCAGGACGCTCTCGTGCGCCTCGCGCTCGGAGAGGTCGGGCAGGGGCGAAAGCTCGGCGTCCCCGTAGCGGCGGCGCAGGGCCGCGAGGAGTATGCCGTCGCAGAAGCCGGGGTTTTTCGGCAGCACGGGGCCGTGGCTGTAGGTGCCGAAGACGTTCTTGTACCGCGCGCCCTCCGTGCCGTCCTCGCCGTTGTTGCCGAAGCCGCGCAGCACGCGGCCCAGGGGCTGCGCGCCGGGGCCGAGCCGGGTGCGTCCGCTGTGGTTCTCGAAGCCCACGACGGGGCCGAACTCCGTCTCGAAGGCAAAGTTGCCTATCATGCGCTCTTCCGCGCCCTCGGTGACGAGGTCGAGCACGTCCAGGCCCGCGCAGCGCGCGCCGGAGACCGTGTCGTAGTGGTGGCCCATGAGCTGGTAGCCGCCGCAGACGCACAGAAAGGCCGCTCCGTCCTCCGCCGCGGCGCGGATGTCCGCGCCCTTGCCGCCGCGCAGGTCCTCCAGCAGCAGCCCCTGCTCGAAGTCCTGGCCGCCGCCGACGAAGAACAGGTCGAAGTTCCCCAGCCCGCGGCGCTCGCCTATGGGCAGCTCCGTCACAGTGCAGCCTATGCCGCGCCACTCCAGGCGCTTTTTTATGCAGAGCACGTTGCCCCGGTCGCCGTAGAGGTTCAGCACGTCGGGGTAGAGGTGGCAGACTCTCAGCTCCATCACTTCCAGAACTCCTTTCTGCCGCAGCGGGAGGCCAGCTCGGCCCTCAGGGGCAGCATGGCCGTATAGGTGGGCAGGATGCACACGTCGCCCCTGCAGCCGGCGATGAGGTCTATGAGCTCCGTGGCCCCGTGGATGAGGCGGATGCTCTCCTCGTCCGCGCCGGCGTACTTGAGGCGCAGGCGCATGTCCTCCGCGCGGCTGCCGGAGACGATGAGGGACATGGGCTTTTTCTCCGGCTCGAAGAGGCGCTCGAAGGCGGCGTCCCAGATCCAGGAGACGTCCGTGCCGTCGGCTATCTCGTCGTTGAGGCAGAAGACGGCGGTGACGCCGTCGGGCAGGGCGGCGAGGTAATCTATGGCCCTGTCGCAGCCCGCGGGGTTTTTGACGAGCACCATCGTCACCCGGGCCTCGCCGAGCTCGAAGCGCTCCATGCGCCCGAAGCCGCTCTCGATGTGCGCGAGGGAGCGCACGGCGGATTTGGCGTCTACGCCCAGGGCCGTGGCGGCGGCGACGGCGGCCGCGGCGTTGTAGAGGTTGTAGGCCGCCGGCAGGCTGACGGCGGCGGGGAGGAACTCCCCGTCCACGCGCAGCTGGGCGAGGCTGCTGTCCGGCTCAAGCGCGTCCACCTCGACTATGGCGACGTCGGGCTCCGCGCGGGAGTAGCCGCACTGCGGGCAGCGGAAGCCGCCCAGGTGGGCGAAGGTGTGGTAGTCGTACTCGTACTCAGCGCCGCAGAAGATGCAGCGGGGCGCGTCCGAGACCGCGGCGGCCTCGCCCAGGGCCGCGTCCATGCCGAAAAAGCGCACCCTGTCCGGCGCGTCCGGCGCGAGCGAGGAGGTCAGCGAGCAGTCCGCGTTCAGGCAGACCCGCGTCTCGGGCGAACGGGCCAGGCCCTCGCGTATGCCGGCGAGGGTGTGAGTCACCTCGCCGTAGCGGTCCAGCTGGTCACGGAAGATGTTCGTCACGACGGCGACTGCGGGCTTCACCTCCCCGCAGACGCGGCGGAAGGCGGCCTCGTCGCACTCAATGACGGCGAAGCGGCGGCGGGGCTTCCCGAAGAGGCTGGCGTTCGCGGCGAAGTCCGCGGCGATGCCGCGCTCCAGGTTCGAGCCGGAGCGGTTGGCGAAGCAGTCCCGGCCCGCGTCCCGGGCCATCTGCTCCAGCATGCGGCAGGTGGTGGTCTTGCCGTTCGTGCCGGTGACCATAACCGTCGTCACGCCGCGGGCCAGCCGCGAGAGCATGTCCGGGCAGACGCGCAGGGCAATTTTGCCCGGCAGGGCCGTGCCGCCCCTCCCGGCCAGCCGGAGCGCCAGGCGCACCAGCTTGCAGAGCAATATGGCAAAGAAAAGTCTCATCTCTACACCAGCCTTCAGCAGCTTATCTCACGCCCGGAGGCGAAACGGCCGCGGTTTGCCTCAAGCAGGGGCGCAAGCGTGTTCTCCACATAGTCGGCAGCCTGGACCGGGGCCAGGCCGACGAACTTGCCGACGTCCATGAGCTGCGCGAGCGCGGTCTCGTCCAGCTTGAAGCGCGCATCCGCAAGCAGGCGCTCAGCCAGATCGTTCCCGCAGCCGGTCTCCTTCATACGCCGGGCGGTATCGACGGAGTATTCGCGTATGGCCTCGTGCAGCTCCTGTCTGTCCCCGCCGAGGGACACGGCGCGCATGAGGATGTTCTCCGTGGCGAGGAAGGGCAGCTCCTCCGCCAGGTGCCGGGCCATCATGCCCGGATAGACCCGCGCCCCGCGCAGGACGTTCGCGGCGAGCGAGAGCACGGCGTCCGCGGTCAGGAAGGCCTCCGGGATCGAGATGCGGCGGTTGGCCGAGTCGTCCAGCGTGCGCTCCAGCCACTGGCTGGAGGCGGTCATGGCCGTATCCTGCGCCAGGGCCACGAGGTGGCGCGAGAGGGAGCAGATGCGCTCGCAGCGCATGGGGTTGCGCTTGTAGGCCATGGCCGAGGAGCCGACCTGAGAGGCGGTAAAGGGCTCGTCAAACTCCTTCTCGTGGGCCATGAGGCGCAGGTCCGTCGCCATCTTCGCCGCGCTCTGGGCGATGCCGGACAGGACGTTCAAAAGGAAGGAGTCGATCTTCCGCGTGTAGGTCTGGCCCGTGATGGGCAGCACGCGGTCAAAGCCCATGTCCGCGGCTATGCGCCGCTCCAGCTCGCCGGCCCGCTCCGCGTCCCCGCCGAAGAGGGCGAGGAAGCTCGCGCCCGTGCCTGTCGCGCCCTTGCAGCCGTAGAAGGGCAGGCGCTCCAGCTCAAAGTCCAGGCGCTCAAGGTCAAAGACGAAGTCCTGCGCCCACATGCAGGCGCGCTTGCCCAGGGTCGTGGGCTGGGCGGCCTGATAGTGCGTGTAGGCGAGCACCGGCGTGTCCTTCTGCGCGCGGATGAAGTCCGCGAGGGCCTCTATGACGTTCAGGAGCAGCCCGCGGATCTGCTCCATGGCGTCCCGGTAGGCGATGAGGTCGCCGTTGTCGTCCACGAAGCAGCTCGTGGCGCCCAGGTGGATGATGCCGCGGGCACGGGGGCAGTGCTCGCCCCAGGCGCGGATGTGGGCCATGACGTCGTGCCGCAGCTCCTTTTCATAGCGCTCTGCGGCCTCATAGTCGATGACGGCGAGGTTTTCCCGGAGCTCTGCCACCTGCTCGGCCGTGACGGGAAGGCCCAGGGCCCGCTCGTTCTCCGCCAGGGAGAGCCAGAGCCGGTGCCAGGTCGTGAACTTGTAGTCCGGGGAGAAGATCTGCTGCATCCGCTCCGAGGCGTAGCGCGAGCAGAGCGGGTTTTCGTACCTGTCCTTTTTCACGGGCGACACTCCAAAACGCAAGAAATTTGAAACTCCACTATATTATCACAAACTCCCGCGCCGCACCAGTGGGAGAGCGCAAAAAAGCGCGCCGCAGTTTGCGGCGCGCTTTGGCGATGTTTACGGCTTTTTCAGACGGCCTCAAGCCCCGCCTTGAAGGCGGCGCGGTTCATGTCGAGGAAGGCGGGCTTGACGCAGGCGGCGAGGGCGGCGTCCCAGTCCATGGCCTCAAGGCCCAGCGCCTTGACCGCCGCGCCCAGCAGGACGACGTTCGCGGCCTTCTCGTTGCCGAGCTCCCCGGCTATCTTCGTGGCCTTTATGACGCGCACGTCCCCGGCCTTCTCCTTCACCCTGTCGATGCAGTCCTCGGGGTAGGCGGCCATGCCCTGCAGCGTGGGCAGGGACTGGATGGCGTGGTCGTTTATGATGACCACCCCGCCGTCGGCCTTGACGTCGTCAAGGTAGCGCAGGGCCTCCATCTTCTCGAAGGCGACCAGCACGTCGGCCGAGCCCTTGCCGATGATGGCGGAGTAGACCTTGTCGCCGTAGCGCACCTGGGTCGTGACGCTGCCGCCGCGCTGGCTCATGCCGTGTATCTCGCTCATCTTGACGTCGTAGCCGGCCTCGATGAGCGCATAGCTGAGGATCTTGCTGGCCAGGATGGTGCCCTGGCCGCCAACGCCGCAGAGGACGACGTTCTTGACGTTTGACATATCAGCCACCCACCTTTCCAATAGCTTTCTTCGGGCAGACCTGGGCGCAGACGCCGCAGCCGGCGCAGGCCACGCGGTCTATGTCCGCCTTCTTCGCGCCGCCGTCGAAGCTCAGGGCCGGGCAGCCGAGGCGCAGGCAGCTCTTGCAGCCTATGCAGGCGTCGTTGTCGACGGCGTACTTGGCCTTTTCGGTGCCGAACTCGGCCTTGTCCTCGGGGCTGCGCTTCTTGAGCGCGCAGGGGTAGCGCGTGATGACCAGCGAGGGGCCCTCGAAGGCGATGGCCTCCTTGAGCGCCTTGCGCGTGGCCTCAAGGTCCATGGGGTTCACCTTGTGTATGTCCGTCATGCCGAAGGCCCGGGCGACGCCCTCGATGTCCGCGGGGTAGGCGTGCTCGCCGGTGATGGTGTAGCCGGAGCCGGGGTTCTCCTGGTGGCCGGTCATGCCGGTGATGCGGTTGTCAACGACGATGAGCGTGACGTTCGAGTGGTTATACACGGCGTCGAGCATGCTGTTCATGCCCGTATGGAAGAAGGTCGAGTCGCCGACGACGCCGACTATCTTCTTGTTCTCGCCGAACTTTTCCATTATTTTCGCTGCGCCGTGGGCCATGGAGAAGCCGGAGCCCATGCACAGGGCGAAGTCCTTGGCGTTCAGCGGCGGGTTGCCGGACAGGGCGTAGCAGCCGATGTCGCCTATGGCGATGACGTCCTTGATTTTGCCCAGCTCATAGAAGAGGCCGACGTGCGGGCAGCCGGCGCAGAGCATGGGCGGGCGGCCGGGGACGACGCTCTTGTCGTACTCGATGGTGGGCGTGACCTCGCCGGTCAGGCTCTTGCGGACGATGTCGGGGTTCAGCTCGCCCTCGATGGGGATGAGGGCCTTGCCCACGCAGTCTATGCCGGCTGCACGCATCAGGTCCTCCATGTAGGGCTCAAGCTCCTCGACGACGTAGAGCTTTTTCACCTTGGCGGCGAATTTCCTGATGCTCTCGAGGGGCATCGGGCTCGTCATGCCGCACTTGAAATAGGAGGCGTTGTCTCCAAACACCTCGCGCGCGTACTGGTACGCCGCGCCGGCCGAGACTATGCCTATTTCGTCCGTATGCCACTCCTCGCGGTTGAGGGGACATACCTCCGTGTACTCCAGAAGCCTCTTCCAGCGCTTTTCGACGGCCGTGTGCATGCCCTTGGCCATGGCGGGGACGGGGTCGTACTTCGCGCGGTTTTTAACGTACTCCTTCTTGCGCTGCTCCTGGACATCGCCGAACTCGACGAGGCTCTTGCTGTGGCAGACGCGGGTGGTCATGCGCAGCATGACGGGCGAGTCGAACTGCTCGCTGAGCTCATAGCCCATGACGGCCATGTCCTTGGCCTCCTGGGAGTCCGAGGGCTCAAGCATGATGAACTTGCCCATGCGCGCGTAGAAGCGGTTGTCCTGCTCATTCTGGGAGGAATGCAGCCCCGGGTCGTCCGCCGAGACGAAGACCATGCCGCCGTTCACACCCGTGTAGGCGAAGGTCAGCAGCGGGTCCGCCGCGACGTTCAGGCCGACGTGCTTCATCGCCGCGAAGGAGCGGCCGCCGACAAAGGAGGCGCCGACCGCCGCCTCAAAGGCGACCTTTTCGTTGGGCGCCCACTCGCAGGCTATGCTGTCCTTGTACTTTTCGGCAACGTTTTCCAGTATCTCCGTGCTGGGCGTGCCGGGATACGCGGAGGCGAAGGCCACTCCGGCCTCGTAAAGGCCGCGGGCCACGGCCTCGTTGCCGGTCATCAGGTTTTTGGCCATGTTCTCACCCTTTCAAGTTATAAGTTGCGCCGCCGCGGGGGCGGCCTGTTCGCTATGTAGTCCGGTCAAATTCATAATATATTTATTATTTCTAAAAGTCAATAGCCATAACATGCCTTACTATATAAAATTTCACGAATATCCCTCTTGCAAAGTCGGCGGGCTTGTTTTATACTCTAATAAAGGGGAGAGGGGATTTAAAGGCCAAAAGTACAGGAGGGCTGCCCGTGGAAGACAATATGCGCATCAAAAAAGTCTCCGCCTCGGAGCAGGTCTGCGAGGCGATACAGGAGCAGATAAGCGGCGGGGTCTGGCGCGTCGGGGACAAGCTCCCCTCGGAGAGCGAGCTGGCGCAGAAGTTCGGCGTCAACCGCCTGACCGTGCGCATGGCCCTGCAGAAGCTCAACGCCCTCGGCATCGTCGAGACGCGCACGGGCAGCGGCACCTTCGTCATAGAGTTCGACTTCGAGGGCTACCTCAAGACAGCCTCCCGCTTTTTCGAGCAGAGCGGCATGATGCAGAACGTGACGGAGTTCCGCAACCACATCGAGATAGAGTGCGCCCGCCTGGCCATGGAGCGCGCCACGCCCGAGGACCTCGCGGAGCTGGAGCGCCTGGCCCTGCGGCACCGCGAGGCCTGGGCCGAGACCGAGGGCCTCACGCACGAGGAGTGGTGCAAGCGCGTCGCCGCCGCGGACCTCGCCTTCCACGAGCACGTCTGCCGCATCTCGCACAACCCGCTCTACGCCTACGCCTTCGCCGTAGCGCGGGAGCCCATACACCAGTACATGCTCTTCTGCCTGTCCAAGTGGATGCCCGAGCTCGTGCGCAACTTCCGCCTCGACAGGCACCGCGACATCCACTACTGCATCTACGAATCCATAAAAGACCGCGATTTCGCCGCCTGCCAGAGCGACTATGCGGCCATGATAGAGTCCTATACCAGAGTGAACTGGTCCATGCCCGAAGTCGGGTAGGGCCTTGCGATATGGGATATGGAAGGGAAAGCGGCCCGGGAGGGCCGCTTTTCTTTGTCTGGCAAAAGGCCGGAACGGCCTTTTGCCAAAGCCCCCGGCCGGTGGCCGGTGGGAGCTGCCGCACGGCTGCGCGCGCCCCGCGGGCACACTTGCCGTGCAAGAGGTGTTTTTTCCGAGGTACACGCCCCCGGAAAAAACCCATTGCAATTTTGGCTTGACAGCGCCGTCCTACACATGTAGTATGGTCCTATACTACACTTGTAGGAGGCGGCGCGATGAAGCTGACGGAGGCCGAGTGGGCCGTGATGGAGGCGCTCTGGGCGGGGGAGAGCTTTTCGCTGGGCGAGCTCACTCGCGCGCTCTACCCGGGGCAGGGCTGGAGCAAGAACACGGTCCACACCTATTTGAAGCGCATGGAGGCCAAGGGCCTCGTAAAGATAGAGCGCAGCTCTCCGGCGCCGTATTCGGCGGGGGCGGCGCGGGAGGACTGCGCCCGGCAGGAGAGGGACGAGCTGCTCAACAAGGTCTACGGCGGCGCGGCGGGGGACCTCATCGCCGCGTTTTTGAAGGAGACGCACATCTCCGCTGATGAGGCGGCGCGGCTCCGGAAGCTGCTCGACGAGATGGAGGTGTAACCGTGGGGAACATCTGGGATTTCCTGCTGCAAACGCTCACCGTCTCGCTGGCAGCGGCGGTGCTGCTCATTGTGAAATACCTGCTGGCGGACAAGCTCTCTCCGCGCTGGCAGTACGGCGTCTGGGGTCTGCTGGCTCTGCGGGCGCTCATCCCGGCGGGGATGACGCGGCAGGTGCTGCTGCCCTTGCCCGTCTGGGTGGACATGTGGAAGACGGCGGCGGAGCGCGGCCTCGGCTCCGCCTACGCTTCGCCCTGGTCTTCGCTGGACGCGGGCAGCGTCCTGCCCCTGCCCTCCGGCGCGCCCCGGAGCCTCACGGATTGGCTGTTTTTGGTCTACGTCCTGGGCGTCCTGGGCTGGCTGCTCTGGAAGGCGGCGGCCTACGCGCGCCTGCGCCTGGTACTTCGCCGCGGGACGCCCGCCTCGGCGGAGGTCTCGGCGCGCCTCGCCGCCGTGTGCGAAAAATACGGCCTGCGCAGCTGCCGCGCCGTCGAGGTCGAGGGCCTGCCCACGGCCTTCGTCTGCGGTGTCATCCGGCCCGTCCTCGCCCTGCCGCGCGGCGGCGCGGACGACAAGGTGCTGCTGCACGAGCTGCTGCACCTCAAATATTTCGACGCGGCGCAGGGCATCTTCTGGTGCCTCATCCGCGCGCTGCACTGGTGCGATCCCTTCATGCACTATGTCCTCGACCGCGTGGGCAACGACCTCGAATCCCTCTGCGACCAGCGCGTGCTGGAACGCCTGGAGGGTGAGGAGCGGCGCGAGTACGGCGGCATACTGCTCGGTATGGCAAACGCGAAATATGCCCGCGCGCCGGGGACGAGCTCCATCTCCAACGGCGGGAAGAACATCTCCCGGCGCATAGCGGCCATCGTGCGCTTCAAGCTCTATCCGCGCGGCATGGCCCTGGCCTCGGTCTGCATAGTCCTCGTGCTTGCGGCGCCCCTGCTGCTCGGCTCCGCGGGCACGGACATTGGGCACATGTACCCCAACGAGCTCGACGGGCTCGACCGCAGCCTCGCCGCCGCGCGTACCACCCGCTGCCGGACCCCCGCCGCGGCGCTCGACACCTACGCCAAGGGGCTCATCTACGACAACGGCGTCTTCCTCGCCGCCGCTTCGCCCTTTGAAAAGCACGGGGAGCTCTACGAGGGCATGCGCGCGAGCCGCGCCGAGGGCTGGGTGGCCTATCACTACGAGAGCGTGCCCGAGCAGTACGCCATCGACAGCGGCTCGGGATACCTTATAAATAACCTCGTCTGCTCGGAGGGCGTCTGCGAGGCGGAGCTCATACTCACGGTAAACTATGTGGCCGACCTCGAAAACGGCGGCTGGCTGAAGGACGCGGACGGCGACACTCTCACGGGCCTCTACGTCGTCCCCGTGCGCGCCTGGGAGGCCGAGGGCTGGGTCGTGGAGGAGACGGGCGAGCGGCAGTTCATCGCCCCCGACGGCCTGGTGTACGACCCCGTGTCCCTCGCCCGCTGGGGGAACGATGTCCTGCCCTGGCGCGACACCGTGAGCGTGGAGCGCGAGTGCGGCACGGTGACGCTCCGGCGGAACCTCTACGCCGTGGCCGCGGACGCGGGCTTCGGCCTCTCCGGCGTGCCGCAGGGCTATTCCGACAGCGTTTACAGGCCGGAGGCCGTGTTTCGCACCATGGCGGAGCTCTTTTGCGTCGAATATACCAGCGGCGAGGACGCGCTCCCGCAGAGCTGGGCGAAGCTGGAGATGCTGCCTCTCCGCTCCGCGGACGAGGAGTATGCCTTCGACGGCACGGAGTACGAGAGCATAGGCCTGGACCCCTGCGAGGGGGCTTTGAAGGCCAGCGCGCTCTCCGAGGAGTTCCGCTACGACACGCCGCAGCTGCCGGAGCCGGAAGCGAAGGCCGCCGCCGTGCGCATAACGTTGGGCAGCGAGGTCGTGGACGAGTTCGTCATGGAAGGGGGCGAGACGGATGGAGGAGCGTAAGGGCCTTTACAGATCTCTGGGCAGGATAGCCTGGGGCTACGCGCTCATTTACCTGAACATCAATATAAACGCGCTGGACCTGCTGCCCGACTGGGCGGGCTGGCTGCTCATCGGCTCGGCCCTGCCCGGCGTCGCCGGGGCGGGGGAGCCCTCCGCGTTGCTTTTGCGTCCGCTCTGCTGGCTGCTCGCGGCCTGGGAGGGCCTTTGCTGGGCGCTGGAGGCCATGGGGAGGCCCACGGAGCTCTGGGGCCTGTGGCTCATCGCCGCGGCGGTGTCGCTGTACGTGCACTTCCAGCTCTTCACGAACCTCGCGGGCGCGGCGGAGCGCTTCGCCTGTCCCCAGCGCCGCAGCCTGCTGGTGCTCCGGACGGTGAACGTGGTCTTCACGACGCTCATGCACCTGCCCCTGCCCCTGGACTCCGGCGACGCCTGGCTGGCCTGGCCCCTCGTAGCCGTGTCCCTCGTCATCATCGTCGGCACGCTGGTGGTGATGAACACCTTTCAGGCCAGCCTGAGGGATGGGGGCGTGGAGCAGGAGTAGTCCCCAGGCGCTTGCGGAGATGCCCGCCGCGAATGTATAGAAATTTGGGCGCTCAGCGTCGCGGAAAAATGTAAAAACGCCCCAGAGGGGCGTTTTTACATTTTCAATGGCGCGTGTCGCAGGTTTCCGCAACCCCCTGTAGGGGCGGAATTCCACCCCCGCCCGGCGTCGGATTATCGCCTGCGCTGCGGCGACGCGCACGGGCTGCGGGCGGCGGGGGCCGCCCGCAAAGGGGGGACCCCCGGCGAGGG
>NHCFR05603__coassemble_393_pt1 | contig 35424 bp, 35 predicted proteins | sample NHCFR05603__metabat2_high_PE_010 | metagenome-assembled genome bin NHCFR05603
GGGAACCCTCGCCGGGGGTTCCCCCTTTGCGGGCGGCCCCCGCCGCCCGCAGCCCTCGCTGCGCCGTCAGAGGCATATTACACATCCCACGACCCGTCCCGTGATACAAATCAAAAAGCGCCCCCGGATGGAGGCGCTTTTTGCGTGTTCGGTTCAGCCGAGGCTGGCTTCGGAGTAGATGTCGGTCCAGAGGCTGCTCATGAGCTGCTGGGCCTCAGTGCTCAGGGCGCCGAAGGCTTCGCCGCGGGCGAGGGTGGCCTCGTCGGGGTAGGCGACGGGGCTGGAGGCCATCTCGGGGTCCATGTAGTCCTTCGCCGCGCTGACCGGGGCGCCGTAGCCGAGGTAGTCCATGTTGCCGCCGCAGATCTCGGGCTCGCACAGGAAGTTTATGAAGAGCTCAGCCTCATACTTGTGCTCCGCGCTCGCGGGGATGCACATGGCGTCGATGAAGACGTTGAAGGTTTCCTCCTCCGGCAGGTAGAAGTTGAGGTCCGGGTTCTCCTGCATCATCAGCATGCAGTCGCCCGCGTAGTAGACGCCTATCCAGGCTTCCTCGTTGTCCATCGCGTCGTAGATGTTGTCCATGGAGTACTGCTGCACCAGGGGCTTCTGCTCCATGAGCAGGTCGGCCGCGGCCTGGAGCTCGTCCGGGTCCTCAGTGTTGAGGCTGTAGCCCAGGCGCGCCTCGGCGATGGCGAAGGCGTCGCGCTCGTTGCCGACCATCAGGATGCGGCCGGCGTACTTCTCATTCCACAGCAGGTCCCAGCTGCCGACGTCGGCCTCGTCCACGTACTTGGTGTTGTAGATGATGCCGACGGTGCCCCAGGTGTAGGGGACGGAATACTCGTTGTTCGGGTCGTAGGTCTGGTTCTTGAACTGCTCGTCCACGAGTTCGTAGTTCGGGATGTTCTCAAAGTCGAGGGGCAGAAGCATGTCCTCGGCTATCATGCGGGCTATCATATAGTCGGAGGGGATGATGACGTCATAGCTCGCGCCGCCGTTCTTCAGGCGGGTGTAGAGCGCCTCGTTGGTCTCGTAGGTGGTGTAGTTGACGTCGATGTCGGGGTACTTCTCCTCGAAGAGCGCGATGACGTCGATATAGCCGTCCTCGCCCTCGGCGATGTTCATGCCCCAGTTGTACACGTTCAGGACGACCTTGCTGCTCCCGCAGCCGCTCATGGCGGCAAGAGAGAGAGCAAGGGCCAGCACAAGCGCAATGGAAATTACCTTCTTTTTCATCATTTTTTCCCCTTTCGATTCATGCGTTTTTTATGCGTTTTTTCTGCTTCCTCTCGTCGCGGGCCTGGATGATGTTCATGGCGGCCATGACGATGAGGATAAGGAAGAACATGAGTGTGAACATCGCGTAAAGCGAGGGCGGGACCTGCTTGCGCGTGTAGGTGTAGATCTCCACGGGCAGGGTGGCGAAGCGCGGCCCGTAGACGAAGTAGGAGATGACGAAGTCGTCCAGGCTCATGGTGAAGGCCATGATGGCGCCGGAGACGATGCCGGGCGTCAGCTCGGGCAGGACGACCTTGAAAAAGCCCTTGAGCGGCGTGCAGCCGAGGTCCTGGGCCGCGTCCATGAGCGAGGGGTCGAGCTGGTGCAGCTTGGGCATGACGGAGAGGATGACGTAGGGCAGGCAGAAGGTCACGTGCGCAATGAGCAGCGTCGCAAAGCCGAAGACGTTCTCCGTGCTGAGCATCCTGCGCCCGATGAAAACGAAGAGCAGGGCGAGGCTGACGCCCGTGACTATCTCCGGGTTCACGAGGGGGATGTTCGTGAGCGACATGACGAGGCGGCGCAGCCGCCCGCGCATGGCCTTGATGCCGAGCGCCGCCAGCGTGCCGAGCAGCGTGGCGAGGACGGCGGAGCAAAGCGCCAGGAGCACGCTGTTCCCCAGCAGCCCCACGAGGTGGGAGTTGCGGAAGAGGTCGGCGTAGTTGCCCAGGGTGAAGCCCTCGAACTCGCTCAGGTCCTTCCCGTCGTTAAAGGAGCCGATAAAGAGTATGAACATCGGCGCGTAGAGGAAGAGGTAGACGATGACGGTCCAGATGCGGCCAAGTCTTTTCATATCGTCGCCACCCCCTCGTCTCCGTCGTCGGTGAAGCGGTTCATGAGCCAGATGCTGATGAAGACCAGCACCATGAGTATGAGGCTCATGGCCGCGCCGAGGTTCTGGTTGATGGAGCCCTTGAACTGGAGCTCGATGACGTCGCCTATCATGGTGTTGTTCGTGCCGCCCAGCTTCTGTGAGATGTAGAAGGTGGAGACGGCGGGGACGAAGACCATGGTGATGCCCGAGACTATGCCGGGCATGGACAGGGGCAGCACGACGCGGCGGAAGACCTGGGCGCTGTCGCAGCCGAGGTCCTGTGCGGCTTCGATGAGCCGGGGGTCGAGCTTGGAGATGACGGTGTAGAGCGGCATTATCATGTAGGGCAGGTAGGTGTATACCATGCCCATGATGACGCTGCCCGCGTTGCGGATGAGGGGCAGGGGGCCTATGCCGAGGCCCGCGAGCAGGGTATTTATGATGCCCGTGTCGCGCAGGAGGGCCACCCAGGCCAGGGTGCGCAGCAGGAAGCTCATGCACATCGGCAGGGTGACGAGCAGGTAAAGCACCCTCTGCGTGCTGGCCGAGGTCTGGGCTATGACGTAGGCCACGGGGTAGCCTATGATGAGGCAGATGACACAGGCGGCCAGGGCGTACCATACCGAGCGCAGCAGCACCGGCAGGTATTCCGAAGCTCGCGCCATGTTGGCGAGGGTGAACTCCCCGGAGCTCGTCGTGAAGGCGAAGTAGGCGACCATCGCCAGAGGGACGACGGTGAAGATGACCATCCAGACGATGTAGGGGGCGGCAAGAGACTTAGTTCTCATTGAGCGCCTCCTCGGGAGGTGCATCCTCCCCTCCGATGACCGCGTCGGGGTCGTTTATCTCGTCGTACTCCGCGGAGTAGGAGCTGTAGTCCCCGAACATGCCGGAGTACTCGCTCTTTTTCATGACGTGTATGTCGTTGGGCGTGAGGCGGATGCCGATGTATTCGCCGGGCCGGTGCAGGTCCGTAGTCTGGATGAGCCACTTGAAGCCCTTGAAATCGACTATGGTGTCGTAATGGACGCCCTTGAAGGTGACGCTCGTGACCGTGCCGCACAGGTGGCCGGAGTCGGGCGGGACGATGTCCACGTCCTCGGGCCTTATGACGACGTCCACGGGCTCGTCCTTGGCGAAGCCGTGGTCGAGGCAGCGGAACTTGCGGCCGAAGAACTCGACGACGTAATCCGCGCGCATGATGCCGTCGAGGATGTTCGACTCGCCTATGAAATCCGCGACGAAGGCGTTTTTCGGCTCGTTGTATATGTCCTCGGGCGTGCCTATCTGCTGGATGCGGCCCTTGTCCATGACGACGACGGTGTCAGACATGGCGAGGGCCTCCTCCTGGTCGTGCGTTACATATATAAAAGTGATGCCCAGCTGCTGCTGTATGCGTTTGAGCTCGTTCTGCATGTCCTTGCGCAGCCTGAGGTCCAGGGCGCCCAGCGGCTCGTCGAGCAGCAGGACCTCGGGCCTGTTCACCAGGGCGCGGGCTATGGCCACACGCTGCTGCTGGCCGCCGGAGAGCTGGTCCGGCTTGCGCTTTTCAAAGCCCTTGAGCGAGACGATCTCCAGCATCTCCGTGACGCGCTGCTCTATCTCCTTCTGCGGCACCTTGGCGATGCGCAGGCCGAAGGCGACGTTCTCAAAGACGTTCAGATGAGGGAAAAGCGCGTATTTCTGGAACACGGTGTTGACGCGCCGTTTGTGCGGCGGGACATCATTAATCCTCACACCGTCAAACAGCACGTCGCCGCTCGTCGGCTGGAGGAAACCGCCGATGATGCGCAGCGTGGTAGTTTTGCCGCAGCCCGAGGGGCCGAGCAGTGTGAGGAATTCACTGTTGTTGAAGTAGATGTTGATAGAATCGAGGACGGTCTCGCCGTCAAAATCCATCCGGCAATTTACCAGCCGAATAAGTTCCTTGGACATTATCCTCCCCCTCTTTGCTTGGAAAGCCCCCTCTCAGATGGCACGGATGATTACGGCTCTTAACACATAATGACCCTGCCGCCTGAGAGGAGGCTCTCTGACAGATTACATGAGCATAATACATACAAACGCGATGCTTGTCAATCAAAATCGAATATCCGGGAAATATTTTTCAGCGAAATCCACCCTGGACACGGAAAAGCTCCTGCCGTTCAGGTAATTTAAGGCTCCGGCGTCGGTCTTGAAGGCGAATTCGAGGCGGTAGGAGTAGAGCAGCTGGCCGTCCTCGCCGAGCTTTTTGTTCTCCCTGTCCGAGCCGTACTTGCCGTCCCCGAGAAGGGGGGTGCCGGCGGCGGCCATCTGCGCCCTTATCTGGTGCGTCCTGCCCGTGCCGAGGCGGCACTCGACGAGGGAGAGGCCTCCCTGCGAGGCGAGGGTGCGGTAGTAGGTGAGGGCCTCCTTCGCGCCCGGCTCGGGCTTCCGGCGGACGTAGACCCGGTTTTTGGCCGCGTCCTTGAAGATATAGCCGCGCAGCTCGCCCTCCGCAGGCTTCGGACGGCCCCGGACGACGCAGAGGTAGTATTTTTCTATCTCGCGCTCCTTTATCTTCTCGTTTATGATGCGCAGAGCCTCGGCGTTTTTGGCGGCGATGACTATGCCGCCGGTGTTGCGGTCTATGCGGTTGCAGAGCGCGGGGGCGAAGGCGTTCTCCTCGCGCGGGCGCCACTCGCCCTTCTGATAGGCGTAGGCCTGGATATTGGCGATGAGGGTGTTGTAATCCCACTCTCCCGCGCTGTGGCAGAGGACGCCCGGTTTCTTGTCCGCGAGCAGGATGTTCTCATCCTCGTAGACGATGTCGAGCCTGGGCGCGCCGACCTTGAGGTAGCTGTTGCGCTCCGTGGGCTTTTCAAAGAACTCGTCGTTGATGTAAAGGCTGAGAACGTCGCCCTCGTTAAGGCGCGTGTCGCGCTTCGAGCCTTTGCCGTTGAGCTTTATGCGCTTGAGCCTTATGTACTTTTGCAGCAGAGATTCGGGCAGCAGAGGCACAGCCTTGCCCACGAAACGGTCAAGGCGCTGCCCGGCGTCGTTTTTTCCAACAGTCAGCTCTTTCATAAGTGATATTATTGCCCTGAAAGCCCCTTTTGTCAACGATATTTCTGTTGACAAGGCGGGCTCTTTCGCTTATAATACCAAAGCGGCTATGAAATAGCTGCTAGTGGAGGTGCGCCTGTGAAGCTCGATCTTCGGGAGATAATAGACGTTCCCGGGGGCCGGGTTAGCTTTTCTCAGGAGCTCTCGACCGAGCGGCTGAGCAGCCCCTCGATAGTCCGGTACGACGCCGGGCCGAGCGCCGAGGGCGTGGTGGAGAACACCGCCGGCGTCCTCACCGCGCGCGGGGAGATAGAGGCGGGCATGACCTGCCTTTGCGACCGCTGCGGCCGCGAGTTTAAGCGGGACAAGCGCATCGGCTTCGCCGTGCCGATAGTCCCCGAGGGCGGCAGCGAGGACCCCGAGGCCTTTGAGCTGGAGGGTGACTGGCTGGACCTTGACGACCTGCTGGAGACGGTGTACATCCTGGACATGGACACGAAGTATCTCTGCCGGGAAGACTGCAAGGGCATCTGCCCCGAGTGCGGCAAGGACCTCAACGAAGGCCCCTGCTCCTGCCGCAAGAAAGCGGATCCAAGATTAGCTGTTTTAGAGCAGCTTTTGGATAAATAAATTTTTAAATAACAGAGCTGCTCGCAAACAGCCGACTGTGGGAGGTGTAATTCATGGCAGTCCCGAAGAGTAAAGTATCCCGCCAGCGCCGCGACAAGAGGCGTTCTTCCGTGTGGAAGCTGGAGGCGCCCGCAATAGTGAAGTGCCCGAACTGCGGCGCTTACCATCTGCCGCACCGCGCCTGCAAGGCCTGTGGCCAGTATAACGGCCGCGTGGTCTTCGCGGTCGAGGAGAGCAAGTAACAAAGCTGAGAAGGGAAGGCAAATCGCCTCCCCTTCTTTTGCTACTATCTCGTTTTGAAGGCGGGGCCTTCAAAACGAAAAGGACGGGGTTTGCGTCAAAAGCTGCCCGCCTGCGGCGGCAGCTTCCTGTCTTGGCGTCGCGTTGCGCGCACGGCCCATGGCCGCACACTTGCGCGACAGAAGTGTTTTTTCCGAGGTACACGCCCCCGGAAAAAACGGATTGCAATTTTTCGCGCTCCGCGCGAACTCTGCGAGGCTTTTGGGATGCTGAACACGATAACTAATATAGATAAGGCCTCCCCGGCGAGGGGCAAGGTGCATGTGGGCGACGAGCTGCTGGCGATAAACGGCCACGAGGTCGAGGACGTGCTGGACTACCGCTACTGGTCCTACGAGCCGCGGCTGACGCTCCGCCTGCGCTCGGCGCGGACCGGGGAGGAGTACGAGGTGAAGCTCCGCAAGGGCGAGGGCGAGGACCTGGGCCTCGATTTTGAGGAATACCTCATGGACAAGCCCTGGGGCTGCTCCAACCACTGCCTTTTCTGCTTCATAGACCAGCTCCCGCGCGGCCTGCGCAGGACGCTGTACTTCAAGGACGACGACGCGCGCCTTTCTTTCCTCACGGGCAGCTATATAACGCTCACGAACCTCTCCGAGCGGGAGCTGGAGCGCATCTGCGAGCTGAAAATAAGCCCCATCAACGTCTCCGTCCATGCCACGGACCCGGAGATGCGCATGAAGCTCATGGGGAACCCGAAAGCCGCCGACATCATGGGCCCCCTGCGCCGCCTCACCGCGGCGGGCATCACGGTGGACTGTCAGATAGTCTGCTGCCCGGGCTATAACGACCGCGAGCAGCTCTCGCGCTCCATGCGGGAGCTCGCGGAGCTGCACCCAGGCGTCGGCAGCGTCTCCATAGTCCCCGTCGGCCTCACGAAGCACCGGGAGAAGCTCGCAAAGCTCACGCCCTTCGACAGGGACAGCGCCGCGGAGACGATAGACCGGGTGGAGGCCTACGCGGCCGAGTGCCTCAAAGAGCGCGGCAGCCGCATCTTCTGGTGCTCGGACGAGCTCTACCTCAAGGCCGGGCGCGAGCTGCCGCCGGATGAGTATTACGAGGAATACAGCCAGCTCGAAAACGGCGTCGGCCTCATGCGCCTGCTGGAGACGGAGTTCATGGCCGCCCTCGACTTCACGGAGCCGGACGAGGGCTCGGGCGAGGAGTTCACCCTCGCCACCGGCGTCGCCGCCGCGCCGCTTTTAGAGAAACTTTTACAGACAGGACATAAAAAATGTGCTAAGATAAAAGGACAGGTCGTTGCCATAGTAAACGACTTTTTCGGACACACAATAGACGTCGCCGGCCTCGTTACAGGCGGCGACCTCATAGCCCAGCTGCGCGGCCGCGAGCTGGGACGGCGGCTGCTCATCCCGCACACCATGCTGCGCCACGGCGAGGGCGTCTTCCTCGACGACGTGACGCTGGAGCAGGTCTCGGCGGAGCTGGGCGTGCCGGTCGTGCCCGTGGGCGGCTCGGGGGACGAGCTGCTCTCGGCCATGCTTGGACAGGACATGTGAGAAAGGGGAGGCGCGCTGTATGGCCAGACCTCTTGTAGCAATAGTGGGCAGGCCGAACGTCGGCAAGTCCATGCTCTTCAACCGCCTGGCGGGGCGGCGTCTCTCCATAGTGGAGGACACCCCCGGCGTCACGCGCGACCGGCTCTATGCCGACTGCGAGTGGAACGGGCGGAAATTCGACATCGTGGATACGGGCGGCATAGAGCCCTCCACGGACAACGAGATACTTCTCTTCATGCGGGAGCAGGCGCAGATAGCCATGGACGCGGCGGACGTCATCGTCTTTGTCACCGAGATAGCCACGGGCGTCACGGCGGCGGACAGGGAAGTGGCGAATATGCTGCTGCGCTCGAAGAAGCCGGTCGTCCTGTGCGTGAACAAGATGGACGCCACCGGCCTGCCCGACCCGGGCTTTTACGAGTTCTACTCCCTGGGCCTGGGGGACCCCATCGCGCTCTCGGCGGTCCACGGCCACGGCACGGGCGACCTGCTGGACGAGTGCGTGGCGCATTTCCCGCCCGAGGAGGAAGGGGACGAGGAGGACGACCGGATAAAGGTCGCCGTCATCGGCAAGCCCAACGTGGGCAAGAGCTCCCTCATAAACCTCATCCTGGGCGAGAAGCGCGTCATCGTCTCCGATGTCGCCGGTACGACGCGGGACGCTGTGGACACGCCCTTTGAAAATGAATACGGCAAATACGTCTTCATCGACACGGCGGGCATCCGCCGCAAGTCGAAGGTGGACGACAGGATAGAAAAGTTCTCCGTCATGCGCGCCCAGCTCGCCATAGAGCGGGCGGATGTCTGCATCATCATGCTGGACGCGCGCGACGGCGTCACGGAGCAGGACACGAAGATAGCCGGGCTCGCGCACGAGGCGGGCAAGGCCAGCCTCATCGTCGTCAACAAGTGGGACCTCGTAGAGAAGGACGGCAAGACCATGGACAAGCTCCGCAAGGACGTCTACCGCGACCTCGCCTTCATGAGCTACGCGCCGGTGCTCTTCATCTCAGCCTTGACGGGCCAGCGCGCGGAGCGTATATTCGAGCTGGTGAACTACGTCAACGAGCAGAGCGCCATGCGCATCACGACGGGCATGCTCAATAACGTCCTCGCGGACGCCCAGGCGCGGCAGCAGCCCCCCACGGACAAGGGCCGCCGGCTCAAGATCTACTACATGACCCAGACCGGCGTGAGGCCGCCGAACTTCGTCATCTTCTGCAACAGCCGCGAGCTTTTCCACTTCTCCTACCAGCGCTACATTGAAAACCAGATAAGGGCCGTCTTTGGCCTGGAGGGTACGCCCATCCGCATCGTCATTCGACAGAAGGGAGATAAGGAATGCTGACGCCGGTCCTGCTGGTCCTCATAGCCATAGCGGCTTACCTGCTAGGCAGCGTAAACGGGGCCATCATCGTATCCCGTTACCTTTTCCACAGCGACGTGCGCACGATGGGCAGCGGCAACGCGGGGCTCACGAATTTTTACCGCAACTACGGCGCCAAGGGCATCGCGGGCGTCCTGGGCATAGACATCGCAAAGGGCGCGCTCGCGCCGCTCATAGGCGGGCTGGTGTTCGGCCTTGCGACGAGCGACCCCCTGCTGGAGCAGGAATACCTGCGCGTGGGCCGGCTGTTTGCGACCTTCTGCCTTGTCCTGGGCCACGTCTTCCCGGTGTTCTACGGCTTCCGGGGCGGCAAGGGCATCCTCTGCGGCGCCGCCGCCACCTTCGTCATCGACTACAACGCGGGCGTCATAGCCCTCGTGGTGTTCGCCCTGGCCTTTTTGCTGACGCGCTATGTCTCTCTCGGCTCCATCCTGGGCGCGGTCAGCGTCCCGGTGACGCTGGTGGCCAAGGGCTTCTCGGGCCTGTGTATGATACTCATCGGCCTGAGCGTACTGCTCATCATCATGAAACACGCTGAAAATATCGTCCGCATCGCCCGGCACAGGGAGCCGCGCTTCGTCTTCAGGCGGGACCTGAGCCACAAGCTGGACGACGACAAATTTTGAAACGAATGGAGTTGATATAAAGCAATGCTGGAACTCAAAAACGTATCCTACAGCGCCGGCGAGGACGACGGCGGGGTGAAGGACATCCTCACCGACGTCAGCCTCTGCGTGAACGAGCGCTTCGTGGCCGTCACCGGCCCCAATGGCGGCGGCAAGTCCACCCTGGCCAAGCTCATAGCCGGCATCATAAAGCCCACCGAGGGCCGCATCTACTTTGACGGCGAGGACATCACCGACCTCGGCATCACCGAGCGCGCGAAGCTCGGCATCAGCTACGCCTTCCAGCAGCCGGTGCGCTTCAAGGGCATCCGGGTCTTCGACCTGCTGCAGCTGGCCTCGGGCCGCAAGCTGAGCGTGGGCGAGGCCTGTGAGTACCTCAGCCGCGTCGGCATGTGCGCGAGGGATTATGTAAACCGCGAAGTCAACGCCAGCCTCTCCGGCGGCGAGCTGAAGCGGATAGAGATAGCGACCATCCTGGCCCGCGGCACGCGCCTTTCGCTCTTCGACGAGCCGGAGGCGGGCATCGACCTCTGGAGCTTCACGAACCTTATCGCAGTGTTCGAGAAGATGTACGAGCAGATAAACGGCAGCATCCTCATCATCTCGCACCAGGAGCGGATACTTGAGATAGCGGACAAGATAGTCGTCATAGCGGCCGGCCGTATCACGGCGGAGGGCCCGCGGGAGGAGATACTCCCCGGCCTCATGAATCCCTCCGGGGCCTGCGGCAGGCTTGAGGCCATCTGAGGAGGCGCGGCATGGATAAGATACAGCAGACCCTGCTTGAGCAGATAGCGGACCTTCACGGCGTGCCTGAGGGCGCGTACAACATCCGCTCGGACGGCGCCACCGCGGCGCGGGCCACGACGGCGAACATAGACATAGTCACCAAGACGGACAAGGCGGGCATAGACATCTTCATAAAGCCCGGCACGAAGAACGAGAGCATGCATATCCCCGTCATCATAGCGAAGACGGGGCTGAAGGAGGTCGTGTACAACGACTTCTATATAGGCGAGGACTGCGACGTGACCATCGTCGCGGGCTGCGGCATTTCGAACTGCGGCGACCAGGACAGCCAGCACGACGGCATCCACAGCTTCCACGTGGGGAAGAACTCCAAGGTGAAGTACGTGGAGCGGCACTACGCCGAGGGCGACGGCCGCGGCGAGCGCATCATGAACCCCGTGACCATCATAGAGCTGGACGAGGGCGCGTATATGGAGATGGACACGACGCAGATAAAGGGTGTGGACAGCACCAAGCGGCTGACGGAGGCGAAGCTGGGCGGCGGCGCGACGCTGATCGTGCACGAGAAGCTGATGACGCACGGGACGCAGTATGCGGAGACGGAGTTCAAGGTGGAGCTGGACGGCGAGGGCTGCAGCACGGACGTGGTGAGCCGGAGCGTCGCCCGGGACGAGTCGAAGCAGCTGTTCGTGTCGCGTATAAACGGCAACGGCAAGTGCAGCGGCCACTCGGAGTGCGACGCGATCATCATGGACAGCGCCTCAGTGCGCGCGGTGCCGGAGATAACGGCGAACAGCGTAGAGGCGAGCCTGATCCACGAAGCGGCGATAGGCAAGATAGCGGGCGAGCAGCTGATAAAGCTGATGACCCTGGGCCTGACAGAAGAAGAGGCCGAAGAACAAATTGTTGCAGGTTTTTTAAAATAAGCGCTTGACAATCCCGCGCAATTCTGCTAATATACCTCTTGCACCGCATGGGGGTATAGCTCAGCTGGGAGAGCGCTTGAATGGCATTCAAGAGGTCAGCGGTTCGATCCCGCTTATCTCCACCAGGTAAAAAGGCTTGAAACGAAAGTTTCAAGCCTTTTTGTTTTGCCTTTATGGTGTGCGGCGTTAAATAGGTTTGCGCAGATAAACCATGTCCCTGAGCTGAATGTCGTTTTCGTAGATGGGGTGGTCGTAGTTGGTTATGAAAAAGTCCCTCACAATGTGGGAACGGGCGAAGCCGCATTTTTCATAGAAGGGGATAGTGAGCGGGCTGTCGCCGGTACCGACCTGTAATACTGAGAAACGGCCCGAATACTTGCGCTCAATAAAGTCAATGAGCGCTTTTCCGTATCCTTTCCTCTGAGACTCGGGGCATACGGCGATGTTTTTAAGTTCGAGTATGCCGCAGCCTTCATCGGTGACAACACATTCCGCCTTGATACCTTCGTCATCAAGAACATACATATCCCCGCGTTCCAGATATTTGTCTATCATATCCTCCTGCTCATCTGCAAGCAGAAGAAGGGGCAGATAAAGCTTTTTCGCATGCCGGACAGGAATTATCGTCATGTTATCACCTGCATGAGCTCATGTTGCACCATATATTAATGCCCATATCGCCACAATGTCAATATACGATGCAACAGGCGCGAGCCGCTCCTGAGTCTGCAAGCAGGGCGCGCTGGGCTCAAATGCTTTGTGAAAAGCCGTTTTTTTCACGCAGCGTACGATTTATTTTCTTGACCCTGATGTGGATGGGAATATAAATGCTGGACCACACAATGACGAAAACTGCCAAGAATATCAGTGTAAACACCCATATCCTGTCCGTCGGGATCCACCCGTTAATAATATAAATACCAAGATAGTCAATGTAGAGTACGGCGCACTGAATAAGCCCCGCAAATGCTTTTGGGATATTCTCAATCTGATATACGATAGAGATGCCTGCCGCAACGAATGCCATTATGGCGGACGAAACGATCCCAAGCACAGCTTCATTCACCGTGAGCATTGAACCGATGCCCGCCCTTTCCAGACAGAGCCATACGACAGCAAGAATTACAGGGCCGGTCCACGCAAACGTCATCCCTCTGACACAGAAGTTCCTGAAATGCTTTTTCATAATCCATACCTCCTCCTGAGCTCTGAAAAGCATCGTCTTGAAATGCAGTCAACGTGACCGCTGCTGAATACGACGTCAACAACTCCGGAAAGCTCGACCTTCAGCTTGGATACCCGGCTCCAATTCGCTATGGCCGATTTGTTTATTTTCTCGAAGTTCCCCGGCAGCAGCTTTTCCAGCTCATACAGCCTTTTCTTGACGAGGTATCGTCTTTTGTCTGCGCAATGCGCGTAGGTCTTGTCATTTTCTACGTAGAAGCACTCCACGCTGTCTGTTGGAAGCATTACGATCGTGTCGTCCTCGTAGCCGGGGATCTTGTCTGTGATGCTTTCCTGCAGAACAAGCCGCTCTATTTCATCGATCAGAGCAGTTCGTTCGTGAACTGTTGCGGTCACTTCTTCCGCGCGGCTCTTGTCAATGAACAGCTTGAAAACCACGTGCAATCACCTCCGGCCTCTATTATACACAAAGCCGGGAGCTTGTAAGGCTTTTTCGGTAATCGGTCATTTTGCGCCCGTCATCGGCTGCCGTGCAGCCGTGCAGGTGAAGCCCTGACAGCTCAGAAGGCACCGGGAAAAGCGTTCTTGCCTTTCCCGGTGCCTTCCGATTTTGCGCGCCCCTGCGCATATTTCTGTTTTTGAACTGGGGCCTTTGCCCATGCCGGACCTTATTTGCCGGCTATCGCGAGCAGCTCTTTTATGCTGTCCATGTTGTACTCCCCGGCGCGGGCCTTGGCGGCGTCGCCCACGCAGGCGACGTCGAAACCGCCGGCGTGGCCGGCCTGGGCGCCGGAGACGGCGTCCTCCACCACGAGGCAGACCGAGGGCTCCAGGCCCAGCATCTCGGCGGCCTTCAGGAAGACCTCCGGGTCGGGCTTCGAGCGGGTGATATTGTTGCCGTCGCTCACGGCGTCGAAATAGCCGCCCAGGCCCAGCTGGCCCAGGATGAAGGGCGTGTTCTTGCTCGAAGAGCCTATGGCCAGCTTCAGGCCCATGCCGCGCAGGCCGTCCAGGGTGGAGCGGACCTCGTCGCTAAGGTCGGCGGGGCTCATCTGCGCCAGGCTCTCGCGATAGATGTCGTTCTTCATCGCCGCCAGCTCGGCCTTGCGCTCGGCGGAGAGCGCCGGGCCCTCGTAGCGCTCAAGCACTATCTCCAGGCTCTCCATCCTCGAGACGCCGCGCAGGCGGTTGTTTATCTCGCGGTCAAAGTAGACGCCCAGGCTGTCCGCCATCTGCTTCCAGGCCAGGTAGTGGTACTCGTCCGTAAAGCAGATGACGCCGTCCAGGTCAAAAATCACAGCCTGATATTTCATTTTCCCAGTCCTCTTTTCAAATCAAAGAATAGCCAGCACGAAGGCGTCCCAAGGCGCGAGCTCGGCCCGGCCGCCGCTGATGGAGGGCTGCCCGACCTCTATGAGCTTCTGCGCGGCGGCAAACTCCTCAGGCACCTCGCAGGCGGCGGGCTCGTCGGAGAGGTTCACGACGCAGAGCAGGCGCTGGTCCCCGAGCGTGCGGGTGTAGGCGAACAGCTGCCTGTCCTCGGGCAGGATGAGGTCGTAGCTGCCGTAGACGATGAGCTTGTGCGTGTGCCGCAGGCGGATGAGCTCCTGGTAGAAGCGGAACACGGAGTCGGGCCGCGAGAGCTGCTCTGCGGCGTTTATCTCCTTATAGTTCGGGTTCACCATTATCCAGGGCTCGCCCTCGGAGAAGCCGGCGTTTTTGCCCGCGTCCCACTGCATGGGCGTCCTGGAGTTGTCGCGGCTCTTGTAGCGCAGGAAACCCAGCATCTCCTCGGAGCCCATGCGTCCGCTGCCGACGAGCTCGTTGTAGGCATTGATGCTCTCTATGTCGCGGAAGTCCTCAAGGCCGCCGAAGGGGGCGTTCGTCATGGCCAGCTCCTCGCCCTCATAGACGTAGGGCGTGCCCTGCATCATGTGGATGGTGAGGGCGATGGCCTTGGCGCTCTTCTCGCGCAGCTCGGGCGTAGAGTCGTTGCCGAGGCGGGAGACTATGCGCGGCTGGTCGTGATTGCACCAGTATAGGCTGTTCCAGGCCTTGCCGTCAAGCTCCTTCTGCCACTTTGTGAGCAGGGCCTTGAGCTCGACAAGGTCTATCTTGTTGCGGTTCCATTTGAAGCTCTCGCCGCCGTCCAGGTCCATGTGCTCGAAGTGGAAGGCCATGTTGAGCTCGGTGCCGTCGTCGTTGGCGTACTGGCAGGCCTCCTGGACCGTGAGGCCGGAGCACTCGCCCACGGTGAGCAGGTCGTAGTGGCGCAGCACCTTCTCGCGCATCTCGCGAAGGTACTTGTGAACGTTGGGGCCGTTGTAGACGTAGGGGCCGAAGTCCCCGAAGTCGCTGCCGGGGCGGAGCTCGCCGTCTGGCATCTCGGGGGTCTTGCTTATCATGCTGATGGTGTCCATCCTGAAGCCGTCCACGCCCTTGTCGCACCACCAGCGCATCATCTTGAAGACCTCCTCGCGCACGGCGGGGTTGTCCCAGTTGAGGTCGGGCTGGAAGGTGCCGAAGGTGTGGAGGTAGTATTGCCCCGTGGTCTCGTCAAGGGTCCAGGCGCTGCCGGAGAATTTGGAGCCCCAGTTGTTCGGGGGGCCGCCGTTTTTGCCGTCGCGCCAGATGTAGAAGTCGCGCTTCGGGTTGTCGCGGGAAGAGCGGCTCTCGATGAACCAGGGGTGCATCTCCGAGGTGTGGTTCACGACGAGGTCCACGACGATGCGGATGCCCCGGGCGTGCGCCTCGGCGAGCATGCGGTCAAAGTCCTCCATCGTGCCGAAGCAGGGCTCGATGGCCTGGTAGTCGCTGATATCGTAGCCGTTGTCCCCGCCGGGGGAGCGATAGAAGGGCGAGAGCCAGATGACGTCCACGCCCAGCTCGCGCAGGTAGTCCAGGCGGCTGGTGACGCCGGCAAGGTCGCCTATGCCGTCGCCGTTGGAGTCCTGGAAGCTGCGGGGGTAGACCTGGTAGACCACGCTCTCCTTCCACCATGCTTGTTTCATACCTAGTTATCCTCCTAATGTACAGCAGCAGTTGTGATTGAGCCCAGGGGGCAGAAAAGGGGCCGGAGGCTGGTGGCAGAACCGCACATCCGTCCGACCCCTGAGAGGCTTATTTCTCTCCGTCCATGCGGAGACCGACCAGGAAAAACTTGTTGAAGATGAGATAGATTATGATGATAGGTACCACGGAGATGCAGGCCGCAGCCATGACCTGGTTCCACATCGTGCCGGCGTTCTGGGACTGGAAGCTCTGCAGGCCGAGGGTGAGGGTGTACTTGGTGTCGGTCTTGATGTAGAGCATGGGCGCCGTGAAGGCGTTCCAGAAGCCCATGAAGCCGAAAATGGCGGTGGTGGCGATGGTGGGCCGCGCGAGAGGCATGGCGATGCGGAAGAACACGCCGTAGCGGTTCAGGCCGTCTATCTCCGCCGCCTCGGCCACGTCGTGCGGGAAGTTCATGAAGAACTGGCGCATGAGGAATATGTTGCCTATGTTCGCCGCCGCGGGCAGGATGAGGGCCATGTAGCTGTCGAGCATGCCGAACTCCTTGAGCAGCAGGTAGTTCGGGATGAGCAGCACCTGGCCGGGGATCATCATGAGCAGCAGCAGGGAGTGGTGGATCTTGTTGCGGCCGGGGTAGTTCAGGCAGCTCAGGGAGTAGCCCGCCATGGAGTTTATGAAGACGTTGATGACCGTGCCGACGGTGGCGACGAAGAAGGAGTTCAAGAACCAGCGCGGGAAGAGGGAACTGTGCCCGAAGATGGTGGTGTAGTTGTCGAGGGTCATGTTCTCGGAGATGAGGCTCATGTTGCCGCCCACGATCTCGCGCAGGGGCTTGAACGAGGCCGCCACCATCCAGAGGAAGGGGTAGAGCGTTATGAAGGCGTAGATTATGAGCACTGCATAGAGCGCTATGCGCCCGGCTTTTCTCTTGGACTTCATGTTTCCCGCCTCCTTAATACCACTTCTCGGCATCGTTCAGCTTCTCGGCTATCAGGGACACGGCCATGATGACGAGGGCGAGGACGATGGCGATGGTGGAAGCATAGCCCATGGCGTTCGTCGTGCCGAAAGCGTAGCGGTAGACCATGAGCGAAACGGTGAGGGTGCTGTTGGCCGGGCCGCCGGAGCCGTTGGAGAATATGTAGGCCTGGTCGAACATCTGCAGGGTGCCGATGATGCCGGTGAGCAGCACGTAGGTGGTGATGGGCTTCAGGTAGGGGATGGTGATGCTCTTGAACTTCTCAAAGGTGCCCGCGCCGTCGATGTCGGCGGCCTCGTAGAGGGAGGCGGGCAGGTCCTGGAGGCTGGCGAGGTACATGGTGGTGTACTGCGGCACGGTGGACCAGATGTTCATGATCATGATGACCTGGAGCGCAACGGCGGGGTTGTTCAGGAAGTTGATGCCGCCGCCCTCGGGCAGGATGCCCATGTTGATGAGAATGGTGTTGATGGGGCCGGTGACGCTGAACATGAACATGAAGATGATGGTCAGCGCGGAGCTCGATGTGAGGGTCGGCAGGAAGTAGACGGCGCGGAAGAAGGTCTTGCCCCTGATGCGGCTGTTGAGCACGCTGGCTATGATGAGCGCGATGATGGTCTGGCAGGGCACCACGACCACGGAGAACTTCAGAGAGTTCAGCAGCGCCGTGCGGGCGTACTCGTCGGTGAAGAGCCGCAGGTAGTTGTCCAGCTTGACGAAGGTGTAGCTGTTCGTGAAAAGGTTGACCTTGCAGAAGGAGAGGTAGATGACGAAGAGTGCGGAGATGCCGATGAAGATGCCCAGGATGATTACTGCGGGAAGCAGGAAGACATATCCCTGGCGCCATTCCTGCAGCTGGCGCTTGGTGTGACGGGGCCGCTTCCTCACGGCAGTTACTGCCGTGGACTGCGGACTGCCGCTTGGCATTCGCGATTCCTCCCTTTTCTAACTTGCCGGTTTGACAGGCCCGGCCTTGTCGCACGCGGAGGAATCCAGCGGGAGCCCCGCTGAATTCCTCCGGTTTGTTTTTTAAGGCGCTTTCAGGCTTCTCAGCCGGCGTTGGCTATCTCCTGGTTGGCCTGCTGCTCGGCCGCGGCCAGGAACTCGGCGGCGGTCATCTCACCGCTGACGGCGAGGGGGAAGTAGTTCTGGTAGGCGGTGTTGATGATGGAGGCGTTGTTGCCCAGCTGCCAGGGCAGGGAGCACTCGGTCATGGCGGAGTGGACGGCCCAGACGGGGTCGCTCTCGACGTCCATAGCCTCGGCCGCGTCGGAGCGCGGGGGCAGGCAGCCGGCGCCGCCGCACCAGATGGTCAGGCCGTCAACGCTGGTGACGTACTTGATCCAGGCGGAGGCCATGTCCTTGTTCTCGCTCAGGGCGTAGATGCCGTAGCCGACGGTGTAGCTCATGGAGTACTGGGTGCCGTTGTAGGAGGGCATCTCCTTGACGCCGAAGTTGATGTCGCTGTAGTCGGTCCTCAGGGTGCCGTAGACCCAGTTGCCCTCTTCCATGATGGCAGCCTTGCCGGTGCCGAAGGCTTCGCCGTTCCAGCCGAGGCCGAGGTCGCTCGGGGTCTTCCAGAGGCCGTTATTCACGAAGTCGAGTATGTACTCCATGTTGGCGACGACGCCGTCGCTCGTCAGGGTGGCGGTGCCGTCCTCAGCGACGAGGCCGTCGTTGCCGTCCTGCAGGATGGGGAGGTTGCGGGAGAGGTCCTGGTTGTAGGTCATGGCGGCTATCTGGTTCTTGCCGTAGACCTCGTCGAGCTTGGCCTGGAGGTCGGTCAGGAAGGCCTTGTAGTCGTCGTAGTTGTCGGGGATGTCGTCCGCGGTGTAGCCGCAGGCTTCGAGCAGGTCGATGTTGTAGTAGGTGGCGAGGGTGGAGACGTCCTTCGGCACGCAGAGGACCTCGCCGTCCGCGTTCGTGAAGGCCTCGATGAGGTTGGGATAGAACTTGTCGAGCTCATACTCGGCGGGGTCCAGGGGATCCATGACGCCCAGGGAGCCGTAGAAGGGGAACATGCTGCCGTCCACGTAGAAGCAGTCGGGAGCGGTCTGGCCGATGAAGTCGGCCTGGATCTGGGTGTTGTAGTCGGTGTAGACCTTGAGCTCGACGGTGCAGCCGTACATCTCCTCAAAGTTGGCCTTGAGGGCGTTGATGGCGGCGGTCTCCTGGTCGTTGCCGCCCCAGATGCCTACGGTGAGGGTGCGCCCGGCGAAGCCGCCGTCGCTGCCGTCGCTGTCGCCGCCGTCGCCGGCGGGGGGATTTTCGGTGCTGCCGCAGCCGGTGAGCATGAGGCCGAGAGCCATGACGAGCGCCAGCACCAGCGCAAGAAGTTTGGTGGTTTTCTTCATGATGATCCTCCTCTTTTTTGTTGCAACTAAAACGTTTTTGGCTAAGATGATTTTATACAAAAACGTTTTCGCTTGCAATGCACTTTTTTGACAAACTATATTTGAGGTTTTTGGATAAAATGTTAGAATAATTTATTTAGCACAAAAAATGGCTCAAAGATTTACGCTGAGTTTGTCTTTCACGGTGCAGGGGCGGCCGTTTATGCTGAGCTCGACCTCACGGGTGCCGGTGAGATTTACCAGCTCGGCGCGCTCGTGGCTGAGACTGACATGGAGCTTCTGGCCCTGCCAGTGGATGAAGAAGTCGAGGCCGCGCCAGCTCTCGGGCAGGGAGGGGTTCATGCGGAGCTTGCCGTCGAGCATCCTGACGCCGCCGAAGCCGAAGACGACGGACTGCCAGACGCCCGCGAGGGAGGCGGCGTGGATGCCGGCGTCGCTGGTCTTCATGTTGGGGCCGACGTCGATGGCGGCGGCCTTCTGGAAGAGCTCGTAGGCCATCTCGCGGTTGCCCATGTCGCCCGCGAGGATGCAGTGGGTGGAGAGCGACAGGGAGGAGTCGTGCAGGGTGCGGGGCTCATAGTAGTTCCAGTTGGCGGCCTTGACCTCGGCGCTGAACTGGTTTTCGAGCAGCAGGAACATGATGAGGATGTCGGCCTGCTTGGAGACCTGGATGTGGGTTATCTGCTCCTGGTTGTAGTCGCGGTAGATGCTGCCGACGTTCTCCTGCTTTTTGTACTTCGTGAGGTCAATGTCCTTGAGCGTGAGGTAGGTCCTGTCCTGGGGGATGACGAGGTCCTCGCGCGGCTGGGGCAGGTAGAGGCGGGAGAGCTTGTCCTCCCAGACAGGTTCGAGCGCGGCGAGGCCGAGCTTTTCGTCCAGGGCCTTGTAGAGCGCTGGCTTTTCGGAGCGGAGCAGCCCGCAGTATTCAAGGGCCTTGCGGATGTTCCAGGCGGCCATGTGGTTGGTGAAGGCGTTGTCGTCCACGTGCTCCTTGTACTCGTCGGGGCCGACGACGTCGTTTATGTGGAGCTTGCCGTCCTCGCCCTCTTCGAGGCGGGAGGCCCAGAACTTGGCGGTGTCGAGAATGAGCTCATAGCCGCAGCGCTCCATGAAGTCCTCGTCGCCTGTGACCATGTAGTATTCCCAGGCGCCGTAGGCGACGTCGGCGGTGATGTGCTGCTCGATGAAGCCGGACCAGATCTTGGTGGGCAGGCCCGTGACGATGTCTGCCGCGCCCCAGACGGGTGTGACTTCGCCGTCGTCTATCCAGGCGGACTCCCAGGGGAACTGGGCGCCCTCGTAGCCGTTGCCGCCGGCCTTCTTGTGGGCGCCGGGCAGGCTGAGGAAGCGGTACTCCTCAAGGCTCTTGGCTATTTCGGGGGCGCTGTATATGAAGTAGGGGAGGATGAACATCTCGGTGTCCCAGAAGGTATGGCCCTTGTAGCCTTCGCCGGAGAGGCCCTTCGCGCCGATGTTCATGCGGTTGTCGTGGGCGGGGGTCATGACGTGCAGGTGGTACTGGGCGAAGCGCATGGCCAGCTGGTCGAACTCGTTCTCAGCGTCGATGGTGACGGGGATGTTGTCCCAGACCTTGCGCGCCCAGGCGGCGGCGCTCTCGGAAAGCAGCTCGTCGTAGCCGAGCTCGCACGCGGCCTCATGCCCGGCGAGCGCCTTGTCGTGCAGCTCGTCGTAGCTCAGGCCTTCGCTGTCGCGGTCGCGGGAGGTGTAGACGCTGGAGAGCTTTTCTACGCAGAGCGTGCTGCCCGCGGGGATGGTTATCTGATATTCCTGGGCTATCATGCGGCGGTCGATGACGATGAAGCCGGGCTCCTCGCGCGCCTCGCCGTCCATGGCGAAGGAGAAGGTGGTGTTGAATACAAAGTCGATCTTCGACTGTCCGGTGGTCTGGCTGTACTGCATGTGGCGGCCCTTGAAGAGGCGCTTGTCGCCCTCGGAGAAGTGCTGGCTGCCGGAATTCGTCATGCGCCCGTCGATGCCGCCGGCGATGTCGAGCAGGGCCTCGCCGTCGAGGGGCCTGACGCAGAGCTTCTGGCCGATGACGTGCAGCCGCTCCATGGACACGAAGCGGCGGAAGCAGAGCTCATAGCGCCGGCCGTTCGGGGCCTTCCAGACGACCTTGCGGACGGTTTCGCCGGTTTTGAGGTCCAGGGTCCTGTCGTAGTCCTCCACCGTGCCGGTGAGCAGGCTGAAGCGCTGCCCGTCGAGCTTTATCTCCAGCCTGGAGACGTCGGCCGCGTTTGGCAGCTCGGTGACCTCGTTGTCGTCGAACTTGTTGAAAGTGCCGGCCACGAAGAGGTCGCGCTGTTCGCGGGGGTTGAATTCGTCCGTGGCGTTGCGAAGGCAGAGATAGCCGTTGCCCTGGCACATGATGGATTCGCACTTGCCCAGGTGTTCGGGCTCGAAGCCGCGCTCCGCGACTATCCAGTCTTTCGCCCGAGAGTAGTCCATGCCCATTTTGTTGTCCTCCTGTAATGCAGCTGAATAGGTTGCAAAAACGTTTTTGTAAACTGTCTGAAAGAACTCCAGCCCGCGGGGGCTGGAGGTTTTGCGCTCAATGATAAAAATAGTAGTTGGATATCCAGGCCATGACGGCAAAGCCGCAGAGCTGGCCGCCGAGGGAGAAGAGCCATGGCACGCCCAGCAGCAGGAAAACGACGAAGTTCACCGCCGCGAGGGGTATGTAGAGCCTGACGGATTTTTTGAAATCGCTGGTGTTCTCATAGAGTTTGGCGCAGAGCCAGCCTAAGGCTATGGCCGCGAGCACGCAGCCAAGCAGCAGCAAGGGGTTCATGGCGACAAGGGGGTCGCTCTCCTTTAGGCCGAATATCTGGTCGAGGTTGCTCATGAGCCTGCCTCCTCAGCGTCTTCGAGGTCTTCCTCCTCCCAGCGGAAGATGACCTTGGTGTTGCCCGCCATGTCGTGCAGCGTCGTGCCCTTGAGCAGCAGCATGACGGTGCTTATGAGCCCGGCGGCCCAGCCCGCGATGGGGATGAGGTACATGCACTTCACAAGCTCCCGCAGGCCGACGTAGAGCGCCCGAGGTTTCACACCAGTCTTGTCCGTGACTTTGAGCCGTCCAAGCATCTTCCCCAGCGTCGCGCCCTTGTTGTACTCGACCATCAGCAGCCCGTACACCGCCAGCAGCAGCCGGAAGAGAAAGTCAACCGAGCTCAGCTCTATCTGCATGACGTACAGCATGACGAACTGCACGGGGAACATCACCAGCACATAGTCGATGAAGGCGCAGAGCAGACGCATTATCCCGCGGACGAGACGCTTTTTATCCATGTGCCTTTCTACCTTCTCCCATACTCTCGAAAACGTTTTTGTCAGGGATAGGATAGCACATCTGCATTTTTTTGTATAGTCACATTCTGAACAAATTCCGAGCGCGTTTTTTGACTAAACGGCCCAGATGCAATCAAAAAGGACGGGCCGGAGCCCGTCCTTTCGGAGCTTTTCAGTTGTCGGGCCTCGTGCTGCCGCGCACGACCAGCTCGTACATCATGTCGTTCAGGTGGGCCTTTTCAGTGCCCTCTATCTTATCATAGACGGCCTGGCCGGCGATGTAGCCCATGCGGTAGAAGTTCTGGCGGATGGTGGTGAGGCCGCCGTAGAGATAGCGGGCGATGGGAATGTCGTCAAAGCCGGCTACGAGGATGTCCCGGCCGACGCTGCGGCCGAGGTCCCCGATGGCGCGGCAGGCGCCTATTGCCATGAGGTCGCTGGCGCAGAAGAGGGCGTCGATTTCGGGGTCGTCCTGCAGGAGGCGCCAGACCTTGTTGTAGGCTGTGATGTCGTCGAAGTCGGCGTAGATTATGCGGCCGGGGAGCACTTCAAGCCCGGCCTGCTCCATGGCCCGGCGGTAGCCTCTCTCACGCAGGAGGGAGACGTCCGCGACGGAGCGGCCGTTTATCATGGCGATGTTCCGCCTGCCGCAGCGCAGCAGGTGGTTCACGGCGTCGAAGGCGGCGCGGCTGTTGTCGATGGTGATGTCCATGACGCGGCTGTCGGGCGTGCGCATGTCGATGAAGGCGCAGGGTATGTCAATGTCGCCGAGCTGCTCCAGGTAGCGGTCGTTGGTGCGGAAGCCGGAGCAGATGAGGCCTGTGAGCTGCTTTTTGAGGCAGAGCACCTTGAGGGACTGCTGTTGCTGCTGGAGACCGTCGGTGGTCAGGAGTATGAACTCGATGCCGTTGTCCTGGCAGGCGTGGCAGACGCCGCTGAGGATACCGTAGACGGCGCCGGAGGGGTCCGTGGGCTTGAGGTCGTTTATGAGCAGGCCGATGACCTTGTCGGCCTTGCCGCCCATGGTCCTGCCTGCGGCGTTGGGGACGTAGTTGAGCTCCTCCGCGATTTCGCGTATCCTCTGTCTGGTCTCAGGATTGACATCCGAGTAATCGTTCAGGGCTTTGGATACCGTCGTGATGGAGACCCCGGCCTTTTTTGCCACGTCCCGAATCGTGGTCCTGTCCATACGCTTTCACCTCGGCTATAAGAATAGCACATCCGAAAGCGTTTTCCAAGATGAACTTATTACATATTTGCTAAAAAATGAAAATATTGTCCCGCTCACAGCAGCATGAGCCGCAGTATCTCCTTATCCGTTCCGGCCATGCCGCGGGAGCCGAGGGAGCCTATGCGGCGGATGGTCTCCTCTGTGTCGGCGGCCACTATGCCGTCGCCGCCGGCGAAGCGCTTGCCCTGCATGGCCAGGCGGTGGGCCAGGAAGGCGGAGTCGAGCGCCGCCGCGATCTTTGCCGCGCAGGAGGCCTTCGCCCCGTCGCAGATCATGCCGGAGACTACAGCCAGAGTGTTGACGACCGAGGAGGCTATCTCCTCCCGGCTGCCCCCGCGCAGCCAGGTCGCCGCCGCGGCCACGCCGCTGGAGGCGCTCGTCGCGCCGCAGTAGGCCGAGAGCCGGCCTATGTGCCGCTTGACATGCACCGAGACGAGGTTGCTGATGAGCAGCGCCCGGAGCAGCTGCTCGCGGCTGCTGTCCCAGGACTCCGCCAGCGAGATGACCGGCAGGGACACTGTCAGTCCCTGATTGCCGCTGCCGGAGTTTATGACCACCGGCATCAGGCAGCCGCTCATCCTCGCGTCGCTGCCAGAGGCGGCCATGGCGGCGGCGCGGACATAGGGGCCGTAGTTCGCGTGCTCCAGCAGGGCGCGGCCTACGTTCAGGCCGTATTCACCCAGAAAGCCCTCGATGGCTATGGCCCTGTTGCACTCGATCTGGCTTTCAAGCAGCTCCCGCTCCGAGGAAAGGTCCGTGCCCTCGGCGTAGTCCAGAATACCGTTGAGGCTCAGACATTCGTAGTCCGGCCCACCGGCGGACTGCTGCTCTCCCGCGCCGCCGGCTGCCAGCTCCTCGCCGTCCAGGCGGCGGCCGACTATGTTGGTGTGCGAGCCGCGTATCTCCACCTCGGCGCGGTGCGCCCCGCCCTCGGCGGACAGACGTATGTGCAGCGGCTCCTCCGACTCCAGCAGCCCGACGCTGCAGGCGCCGGAATCAAGCAGCGCGGCCGTCTCGGCCCTGTGCGCATCCGTGACGCCGTGGAGCACGTTCAGCCCCGACCCGGCGTCGCCACCGACGGCGCCTATGAGCGCGGCGGCCTCGATGCCGCGCAGGCCGCCCGTGCCCGGAACTATGACGCTCTTCACATTTTTTACGATATTGCCGCTGCAAAGGACAACGAGACGCTCGGGCATTGCTCCCAGGGTCTGCCTCGCGACGGCGGCGGCATAGGCTATGGCGATGGGCTCCGTGCAGCCCGTGGCGTAGATGAGCTCGCAGCGGAGTATCTCTCTATAAGTGTCAAAAAACTCCATAAGCACCCCCAAAAACTCATTGATATAATACAAGTATAAAGATAAAGCCCGGCCCCGTCAACGCAAGGAGGCAGGATTTGACGATTTTTAATATACCGGGAGGGGGTAAGCTGTGTAAAGTAACGGCGGTGGGGAAGAAGGTTTGAATATGGGACCCGGCGGCCTCAGCACTCTATGGCGACCTTCACCACGCCGTCGCGGCGGTTTTCAAAGAGCTCGTAGGCGGCCTCGATCTCGCGCAGGGGGTAGCTGTGCGTTATGAGGGGCGTCGTATCGAGCAGGCCCCGGGCAATGAGTTCCAGCGTCTCGGCGCAGCGGCAGCCGTCCACGCCGCCGGTCTTGAAGGTGAGGTTCTTGCCGTACATGTCCGGCAGGGGCAGGGCCTGCGGCCCGTCGTAGAGGGCCACGACGGTGACGACGGCATTGGGCCGCGCGCAGTCCCAGGCCAGGCGGAAGCTCTCGGGCGTGCCCGCCACCTCCAGTACGGCATCCGCCCCTCCGTGGGCGCTGTGGGCGAGCACGAAGTCCCGCAGACCCTCAGGCCCCGTCACCAGCACCTCCGGCCAGTGCCGGCGCACGAAGTCCCGCCTGACCGCGTCCGCCTCGCAGACGATGACGCGGCCCGGCGACTTTAGCAGCACGCACTGGAGCGTACACAGCCCCGTCGGCCCCGCGCCGATGATGAGCGCCGTGTCCCCGGGGCTTATCTCCGCGATGTCCGCGGCCCAGTAGCCCGTCGCCAGCAGGTCGCCCACGAAGAGCGCCTGCCTGTCCGAGACGCCCTCGGGTATGCGGTCGAGCCCCTGGTCCGCGTGCGGCACGCGCACGTATTCGGCCTGCCCGCCGTCTATGCGGCAGCCGAGCGCCCAGCCGCCGTCGGGGTCCGTGCAGTTGTTCACCCAGCCCCTTTTGCAGAAGAAGCACTCCCCGCAGAAGGTCTCGACGTTCACCGTCACCCTGTCGCCGGGACGGACGGAGCGCACCGCGGGGCCGACTGCCTCCACGACGCCCACCATCTCGTGCCCGACGGTTATGCCGGGCACGGCGCGGGGTACGGAGCCGTGCTTTATGTGCAGGTCGCTCGTGCAGATGCTCGCGAGAGTCACCTTTACGATGGCGTCCTGTTCGTCCAGCAGCACGGGCTTGGGCTTTTCGAGCAGCGCGAATTTCCCGCGCTCGACGTATGTGTAGGCCAGCATGGCGTATCCCTCCGAAAAAGTTTTCACCGCAAGTTTACCACTTCCGCCGCCCGGCGGCAAGCGGCGTCACCAGCAGCGCTTGCAGGCCTCGTAGCCCTGGGAGATGGCGTAGTCGAGCGTGACCTGCCACGAGGTCTTGGTATTGCCGCAGTCGGGGATGCAGTGGTACTTTGAGCCGGTGCTGGTTATCCAGACCATGACGCCGCTGCCTGAGCCGCCGCCGTCCGCGCCGACCGCGGCGTCCGCGGAGCCGCCTGGCGACGCCCCGCCGGATGTGCTGGAAGAAGAGCCCGAGGCCGAGCCGTCACCGGATGCTTCGGCCGTGCCGCCGCCCGATGAAGTCCCGCCGGTCTGAGCCTGCCCGGAGCCGTTTCCCGACGCTGCCTGGGACGGCGAGGGCGTCGGCGCTGGGGTGGGAGCAGGCGTGGGCGACGGAGTGGGCGCGGGTGTTGGTGATGGAGTGGGCGTTGGAGCAGGGGTGGGCGTCGGAGCAGGAGTGGGCGCAGACGTCGGAGCGGGCTCCGATACGACCTCGGACGTGGGCTGGACGAGCGGCTGCGCGCTCTCGGCCGGGTTTTTCGACTCGTCCATGGCATTGCCTACGGCGCCGATGACGAGCAGCGCTATTATGAGCCAGAACCACCATTTGTGGTAAAATTTCTTTTTCATTCCATTCTCCCCTTTGACTGCCATTTTACCATCTGACTTCCAGCTGTCAACAGCCGCTGCGGAAAGGTTTGAAAGCGGCGGCGCGGCGTGTTATGATGAGAACAGAAGTTTGAAAAACAATGCACAGGAGGGCTGCCCATGTACGATTTCGACGAGATAATAGACCGCCGCCACACCAACGCCATGAACACCGACGGCTTCCGCGACTACATCTTCCACGCGGACGAGAGCATGGTGTTCCCGTACAAGGACGAGGAGTTCATCCGCATGTGGGTCGCGGACATGGAGTTCGCCACGCCGGACGTCGTCATAGACGGCATCCGCGAGCGGCTGGACAAGCGCATCTTCGGCTATACCCGCGTCTTTGAGAAAAGCTATTTTGACGCCTTCGCCGCCTGGTGCCGCCGCCGTTACGGCTGGGAGTTCGGGAGGGAGGAGCTCGTCATGTCCAACGGCGTCATCCCCGCGCTCTTCGAGCTCGTGGAGTACATCTGCGCCCCGGACGAGAAGGTGCTGTTCCTCACCCCGTCCTACGCCTATTTCAAATATGCCGCCGACCACAGCGCGCGGGAGTATGTCTGCTCCGACCTCGTGAACACGGACGGGTACTACAGCATCGACTGGGACGACTTCGAGCGCAAGTGCGCCGACGAAAAGACCAGGCTCTTCATCCACTGCAACCCCCACAACCCCAGCGGCCGCGTCTGGAGCCCGGAGGAGCTCGAGCGCCTCGCGGATATACTCGAACGGCACGATATGTGGGTCATCTCGGACGAGATACACTGCGATCTGCTCCGCCGCGGCCTCGTTCACACGCCTCTGGGCAAAGTCATGCCGGACTACGGGAAACTCGTCACCTGCATGGCCCCGAGCAAGACCTTCAACATGGCGGGGCTCATGCTCTCAAATATCCTCATCCGCGACGAAGGGCTGCGCAGGACCTGGCTGGAGCGGCACTACAACTTCGACAACCCCCTGAGCATCGCGGGCGCGCAGGCGGCCTACGAGAAGGGCGAGCCCTGGCTCACGGAGATGCAGGCCTATCTCGACGCCAACTTCGCCTTCGCGGGCGAGTACCTGGTCGGGCACCTGCCGCGCGCGAAATACCGCGTGTCCGAGGCGACCTACCTCGCCTGGGTGGACCTCGGAGAGTACTTCGCGCCGGATGAGGACCTGCCCATGTTCTTCGCCTACCGCGCGGGCGTCCTGCTTGAGGGCGGGAACATGTTCGTGCAGAACTCGGACTGCTTTATCCGCCTGAATCTTGCCTGTCCGCGCGCCGTGCTGGAGGAGGGCCTCCGCCGCATCTGCGTGGCCGTCAACACCAAACACACGGAGCCCTACCGAGGCGAAAACTGAAAAAACCGCCCCGGACATCTCGTCCGGGGCGGTTTTCACTCTGCCATGGCCTCGAGGGTGGGGCCGGTGAGGCGGTAGGTGGTCCAGTCGCTCTGGGGAGCGGCGCCGAGGGAGAGGTAGAAGTCTATGCTCGGCTTGTTCCAGTCGAGGCAGGCCCAATCGAGCCTGCCGCAGCCGCGATCGAGCGCCGTGCGCGCCAGATATCTGAGCAGCGCCCGGCCACAGCCGTGGCCGCGGTACTCAGGCTTCACAAAGAGGTCCTCCAGATAGATGCCGCCGCGGCCCAGGAAGGTCGAGAAATTCCCGAAAAACAGCGCAAAGCCGACCTCTTTCCCATCTGCCACTGCGAAAACTACCTCCGCGCCGTGCTTTTCAAACAGCCACTCGTGCAGCAGCTCCTCCGTCGCCACGACCTCGTCCAGCATATGCTCATAGTCCGCGAGCTCGCGGATGAAATCCAGAATGAGCGCCTCGTCCCCGGGGACGGCCCGCCTTATCTCTATATTTTCCATACCTTCCTCCGATGCTCAGAATAAAAGGGGAGCCGGTGCCAGCGGCACCGGCTCCCAAAGCTGTGTTTTTATCAATACATGCCGCCCATGTCGGGAGCAGCGGGGGCCGGGGCCGCCTTCTCGGGCAGGTCGGCCACAAGGCTCTCGGTGGTGAGCACCATGGCAGAGACGGAGGCGCTGTTCTCGATGGCGCTGCGGCAGACCTTGGTCGGGTCCACGATGCCCATGGCTATCATGTCGCCGAACTTGTCGTTCGCAGCGTCGTAGCCGAAGGTGGCGCTGCGGGAGGCGGCGACCTTCTCCAGGATGACCGCGCCCTCGACGCCGGCGTTGGAGGCTATCTGGCAGATGGGGGCCAGCAGGGCCTTGGCAACGATGCCAGCGCCGGTCTTCTCGTCGCCGCTGAGGCTCTTTTCGAGCTTGGCAGCGGCCTTGGAGGCCATGACGTAGGCGCTGCCGCCGCCGGCGACTATGCCTTCCTCAACGGCCGCGCGGGTCGCGTTCAGGGCGTCCTCGATGCGGAGCTTCTTCTCCTTCATCTCGGTCTCGGTGGCCGCGCCGACCTTGATGACGGCCACGCCGCCGGAGAGCTTCGCCAGGCGCTCCTGGAGCTTCTCGCGGTCGTAGTCGGAGGTGGTGATGCCGATCTGGTTGTTGATCTGGGCGATGCGGTCCTTGATGGCGCTGCTGTCGCCGGCGCCGTCAACGATGATGGTGTTCTCCTTCGTCACCTTGACCTGGCGCGCGCGGCCCAGCATGGCGACGTTCGCGTCCTTGAGCTCCATGCCGAGGTCGGAGCTGATGACCTGGCCGCCGGTCAGGATGGCGATATCCTGCAGCATCTCCTTGCGGCGGTCGCCGAAGCCGGGGGCCTTGACGCAGACGCAGGTGAAGGTGCCGCGCAGCTTGTTGAGGATGATGGTGGCGAGCGCCTCGCCCTCGACGTCCTCAGCGATGATGAGCAGCTTCTTGCCGGCCTGCACGATCTGTTCGAGCAGGGGGAGTATCTCCTGGATGTTGGAGATCTTCTTGTCGGTTATGAGGATGTAGGCGTCGTCGATGACGGCTTCCATCTTCTCGTTGTCGGTGACCATGTAGGGGGTGATGTAGCCGCGGTCGAACTGCATGCCCTCGACGACCTCGCTGTAGGTCTCGGCGGTCTTGCTCTCCTCGACGGTGATGACGCCGTTCTGGCTGACCTTCTCCATGGCCTCGGCTATCAGGCGGCCGATGAGCTCGTCGCCGGAGGAGATGGTGCCGACGCGGGCGATATCCTGGCTGCCGGAGACGGGCTGGCTGTTCGCGCGGATCTCGGCCACGGCGGCCTCGGTGGCCTTCTGGATGCCGCGGCGCATGACCATCGGGTTCGCGCCCGCGGCCAGGTTCTTCAGACCCTCACGGATCATGCTCTGGGCCAGCAGGGTGGCGGAGGTGGTGCCGTCGCCGGCGACGTCGTTGGTCTTCGTGGAGACCTCGCGGATGAGCTGAGCGCCCATGTTCTCGAAGGCGTCCTCAAGCTCTATCTCCTTGGCGATGGTCACGCCGTCGTTCGTGATCAGCGGGGAGCCGAACTTCTTGCCCAGAACGACGTTCCTGCCCTTGGGGCCGAGGGTTATCTTGACGGTGTCGGCGAGCTGATTCACGCCGCGCTCTATGGCCTTGCGGGCCTCTTCACCATATATGATCTGCTTTGCCATTGTGTTTCCCTCCAAAAATTACTCGACTATCGCAAGGATGTCGCCCTGCTTGACTATCGTGAGCTCTTCCTCGTCAATCTTGACCTTGGTGCCGCTGTACTTGCCGACCAGCACGGTCTGGCCCTTCGACACCGACATGACTACCTCGTTGCCGTCAACCATGCCGCCGGGGCCGACTTCGATGACCTCGTAAAGCTCGGGCTTCTCCTGCGCGGAGGAGGCGAGGATGATGCCGCTCTTGGTCTTCTCCTCGGCTTCCTTCTGCTTCAGAACGACCCTGTCGGCCAAAGGCGTGAGTTTCATTATATATTACCTCCTAGAAATTATAAAATACAGCTTTAGCGGGTTAGCACTCAAACGGCCTGAGTGCTAACCCGCTTATAAAAATAACACATTTCTGAAAATTGTCAAGGACTTATATATAAAAACTTGAGAATTTTTTGTTAACATTCAAGCTGGGGCGGGCTGCGCCGCGCGAGCTCAGTCGAAAAAGGCGAGACCCTTGGGGAAGATGAAGTTCACCCCGCCCGGGATGAGATCGAAGACGACGTGGCTGCCGTACTCAGCCTCTCCGTCCACGTTTATGACTTCGCTCTCGGCGGCGTCTATCTCCAGGTGACGGGTGCGGACAAAGGTTATGTACTGGGGTAAGGAGCGGTATTTGCCTTTTGCGTAGCTCAGCAGGGCGCGGACGACGGTGAGCCTGGAGACGCCGGAGACGATGAGCACATCCATCAGCCCGTCGTCCGGCCTTGCGTCGTTCGTGGGGTTAAAACCGCCGCCGTAGAAGCGCCCGTTGCAGACGCAGACCAGGTTCAGCTCCGGCCCGCAGGTGAGGCCCTCAGCCCGGGCGGTCATGGTGGTGGTGATGCTCTTGACGTAGTTGGCCACGAGGGAGACTACATAGCCCGCCGCCCCGCCTATGAGGGGCATGCCGCTATATTTGTGCACGTCCGTGCCGACGCGCGCGTCGAGGCCCATGGAACAGATGTTCACGCTGTACCTGTCGTTGCACTTTATGACGTCTATGGGCCTGACTTCGCCGTTTATTAGCTCCGTGAGGTCGAAGAAGCGGTCCTTGCCTGGGCCGAACATCTTGATGAAGTCGTTGCCTGTACCACAGGGAAAGTGTGTGACGGCCACGTTGGACAGACCGGCGGCGCCGTTCACGCACTCGTTGAGGGTGCCGTCTCCGCCGCAGGCATAGACGCGCAGCTCCGCCCCGTCCGCGGCGGTCTCGCGTATGTGGCGGCAGGCGTCCATAGGCGCTTCGGTGACGTATATCTCAAACTCGTCCCGCGAGCGCTGCTCGGCCGGGAGACGGTCAATGGCCTCGTTGATGAGCCTCAGCTTCTCTTCCGGCTTTTGTTTGCCCGCGACGGGATTGACTACAAATAAATGCTTCATCTGCGGCTGCCCCCATTTTTATATATGTAAAGCTCGCATCTTATCATGCCGTTATACAGCCTGCGCTTCCTGTCTGCGCTGCGGCCGAGGCACCTCTCCAGCTCGGTGTGGGAGCTGAGCAGATAGAGCTCCCAGCCCTGGGCCTTGGCGAGCGCCCTGCCGAAGTCGGCGTAGAGCCGCTCGGCCTCGCGCTTTTCCAGGAGCCTCTCGCCGTAGGGCGGGTTAGTTACGATGACGCCCCGCTCCGTCGGCCTGGAGAATCCCCGCGCGTCCGCGACGAAAAACTCGATAAGGCGCTCGACTCCCGCGCGCTTTGCGTTGGCGCGGGAGATCTCCACGGCCTTAGGGTCGATGTCCGAGGCGAAAATATGGTAATCGCCGTTATATTCGCGCGCCCTTGCAGCCTCGCGTTCGACGCTCCATATGCCGGAGGGCAGGCAGGGCCACTTCTCGGCTGAGAAGTTGCGGCTGATGCCCGGCGCGCGGCCCTTGGCGGCGAGCGCGGCCTCGATGGCTATGGTGCCGCTGCCGCAGAAGGGGTCGCAGAAGTCTCCGCGCCCGCGGTAGCCCGCGATGTCCACCATCGCGGCGGCGAGCGTCTCGCGCAGAGGCGCCGCCACCTGTGCGGGCCGGTAACCACGCTTGTGCAGGCCCGTGCCGCTGGTGTCGAGGAAGATGCGCGCCTCGTCCTTCATGATGGTGAACTGTATCTGGTGCAGCGCCCCGGTCTCGGGCAGGCGGGAAAGGCCGTAGGCCGCGCCCATGCGCACGGCGGCGGCCTTTTTTATTATGCTCTGGCAGTCCGGCACAGAGTGCAGCGCGGATTCAAGCGCCCAGCCCTTGACCGGGAAGGCCGCGTCCCGGGGCAGCCAGTCTTCGAAGGCTATGGCCTTCACGCCCTCGAAGAGCTCTTCAAAGCTCCGGGCGGGGAAGCACCCCAGTTCGAGCAGTATGCGCTCAGCAAAGCGGGAGCGGATGTTTGCCCGCGCCAGGCCTGCCGCGTCAGTTTCAAAGAACACGCGCCCATTCTCGGGCGCGACATTTTCCATTCCCATATGTCTCAGCTCGTTGCCGAGCGGGCCTTCCAGCCCAAAGAGACAGGGCGCGCAGAGCCTCATCCGCGCGCCGGGGTCCTTCTTGACCATTCCTAATCACCATCTGAGGAGTTCTACTGTCTTTTTGCTCCTATTAAGATACAATAATAAAACTATATTGTAAATAGGCGAGTTGTGCATGCCTGCATTTCGTTCACAAATTATTTTCAAATTATTGTACATGATATACAAAAACAGTATTTAAACAAACAAGTTATCAAAGAAATGTACGCAATCTAAATTTATTTGGTATTGATTTCTTGCGCGGAGGGAGGTATATTATGTGTAGCAAACTTGAACAATTAATTAACAACGGACTTGAAAGCGCGGTGTATTTCATTTGGCATGGGACAGGACCCGGCTCATGCAGAAGCTGAGGGAATCCTACGAATACTACTACGACATAGAGGACGGGGACGCGGAAAGCGGCCTGCCGCTTGAGTACAGGGCCGAGTTCCGTGTGCGCAGCGAGGGCTACGTTCTCATAAAGAGGGCAAAGATATGGGCGGCCGAGACGAACGAGTATGCCTATATGTTTTCTGTGCCTGTTCTGGACGCCGACACGGCGTCGAAGTGCATCGATTACGCTCTGGGGGACGGTTTCCCGAGGATAACGCCGAACCCGGAGCACCGGGAATCGTACATCATCGCCGTTTTTGTGGCGGATGTAATAGAAGCCGAAGCGCTGAAAATCATTCGCAGCCGGAAGTTCTACAAGAGCTTCAGGTTTGGACTTCAGGGGTGGTCAGCCCTGAAAATTGCGGCTGTGGAGCTTGAAAAGGAGTTGATTTCGACAAACAAAGCTGGCGGCAATCTTGTGAATTTTTTCAGGAAATTGTTAAGGAGTGAAAAAGTATGACCGCGGTTCTCATTCTGGTTGTCGGCATAGTTCTTCTGGGCCTGGGCTACATAGTCTACGGCTCCTGGCTGGCTAAGAAGTGGGGCGTGAACCCCGACCGTCCGACTCCCGCGCACACTAAGTTTGACAACAAGGACTTCGTCCCTGCCAACCCCGCCGTCCTGATGGGCCACCACTTCTCGTCCATCGCCGGCGCCGGCCCCATCAACGGCCCCATCCAGGCGGCTGTGTTCGGCTGGCTGCCCGTGTTCCTGTGGGTCGTCATCGGCGGTATCTTCTTCGGCGCCATGCACGACTTCGGCGCTCTGTTCGCCTCCATCCGCCACGGCGGCCGCTCCATCGGCGAGGTCATAAAGGACAACATCGGCCCGAAGGCGTATAAGCTCTTCGTCATCTTCGCGCTGCTGGTCCTGATCCTCGTCATCGCGAGCTTCACCTCCGTCGTTGCCAGTACGTTCCAGTCCACCGTTGATGCCAACGGCAACCCCTACGACTTCATCACCGTGGGCATGGACAACGCCTCCGGCAACGCCTCCACGGCGACCACGAGCCTGCTGTTCATCGTCATAGCCGTCATCTTCGGCTACTTCGTCTACCGCAGGGGCGCCAAGGTCGGTCCCGCGACCGTCATCGGCGTCATCGGCATCATCGTCATCACCTTCATCGGCCTGAACGTCGGCATCAACCTGCCGCGTACTCCCTGGATCATCTTCATCGCCGTGTACATCACCGCGGCCTCCCTGCTCCCGGTCTGGATACTCCTCCAGCCCCGTGACTACCTGTCCAGCTTCCTGCTGTACGGCATGATGATCCTCGCCCTCGTCGGCGTCCTCGGCGGCTCCTGGAACAGCAACTTCGAGCTCGAGGCCTTCACCGGCTGGCAGTCCAGCAGCGGCTATCTGTTCCCGACCCTGTTCATCACCGTCGCCTGCGGCGCCATCTCCGGCTTCCACAGCCTGGTCGCCTCCGGCACCAGCTCCAAGCAGATCAACTCCGAGAAGGACGCCAAGGTCATCGGCTACGGCGCCATGATCGTCGAGTGCATCCTGGCCATCCTCTCCCTGATCGCTGCCGCCACCGTGTGGCACCTCGTTCAGGGCGGCGAGAACAGCCTGGGCCTCACCATGAGTTCTCCTCCGACCATCTTCGCCGGCGGCCTTGCCACCCTCGTTGCCAACATGACCGGCACCGTGGCGGACTTCTCCAACCCGCTGTTCAACACCGTTTACACCCTGCTGACCCTGGCCGTCTCCGTCTTCGCGCTGACCTCCCTGGACACCGGCACCCGTCTGGGCCGCTACATGTTCACCGAGCTCTTCGTGCGTGAGGGCGAGGACCCGGCCAAGATCACCGGCTTCCGCGGCTTCCTGGCTAAGCCCGTGGTCGGCACCATCATCCTTGTCGCCATCGGCTGCTCCCTCGGCTACGCCAACGTCACCGCCATCTGGGCTCTGTTCGGCGCCGCCAACCAGCTCCTCGCCGGCCTGGCTCTCATGGCCGTCGCCTGCTGGCTCGGCAACATCGGCAAGAGCAACAAGATGTTCTTCATCCCCATGGTCTTCATGATGATCGCTACCCTGACCTCTCTGGTCATCACCGTTACCCAGAGGATCAACTCCGTCATGGCCGGCGGCGCTGACTGGACCATCTGGTTCCAGCTCATCTTCGCCGTTGCGCTCATCATCCTCGCCGTTGTCGTCAGCATCAGCGGCATCCAGACCTTTGCCAAGCAGGCGAAGGGCGAGATCACCGGCGATGCGAAGGCTGTCGAGGCCACGAAGTAATTTCGCTCAATACCATAAAAAACTCCGCTGCGAAAGCAGCGGAGTTTTTTTGTGCGTTTCACCCACTGTAGGGGCGGGGTTCCAGTCCCGCCCGGAGGTTGGGGTTTGGAGGAACTCGCCGTTTTGTCCTGCTGGACTTTACGTTGGTGCTGCTTATCCACCCCATTTCTTTGGTCTTGCCCAAAGAAACGGGGTGG
>NHCFR05603__coassemble_547_pt1 | contig 25251 bp, 18 predicted proteins | sample NHCFR05603__metabat2_high_PE_010 | metagenome-assembled genome bin NHCFR05603
CCGCTCTTGAAAATGCTCAATATAGCTATAAATGTGACGGTTACATATATAATGGTGAATGGAACAGCACATTAAACGTAGAATTCGAGATAAGTGATGTCAGCGGATTAAATGAAAGTTCAGAAGAATTTGAGTTTAATGTTGACTTTGTAGGATTTGAGCTGAGATTCTTGGCGTATGATGAGTATGGCGGACATAATTTTAGTTTGGTGAGAGTAAGGGTGTATGACAGTAATGATTCATTAGTTTGCAGTGGAAGCTATCCGGTTTCATATGGTTATCACATGCTCAATGATAATGACTTCCTGAACTTCTTGGATAGAGTAAGCGAAAAGAGTGACGAGTTGTTTGGCTAACTTGCGGTCAAAAAAGTTTAGTTGATTATGACTACAACCACCCACTAAATCAAAGCGCACAAAAAGCGCACAAACTTCAACGTCTGTGCGCTTTTTCAATCTTGCTTGCGAAAATAAATGTTGCATATTTACAGCCAACGTGATATAATTTAATTATAAAATATGGACGTATTTATTGCTTTTCGTAACTTTTGTCGGTGCTTAATAATGACCGCGGAGCGGTCATAGATGGTAGCGCGCTTGAATGGGGTTCAAGAGGCCGCGAGTTCAAGTCTCGCCACTCCGACCAAAACCGCCGAAGCCTGTTGGCTTCGGCGGTTTTTTATCAGCAGGGTTCAGGGGTGCTCTCGGATTTGGGTTACGGTCCATTCGCCGGCGGCGTTCTTTTCTACCCTCCAGAGGGATGGGACTCGACTACTGCCGCAGACGATGCTGCCGTCGTGGTCGAAGGTCTGGGAGGAATAATAGACCCAGAGCCAGCCCTCGTTCTCGTTCAGGTGGGCCGACCACAGCTCAAGCGTATGCTCATTATACGCCATGTCGCCGTAGCTGTCCGTGTTCGTCGCATAGCGCGCGAGCAGGCCGTATTTTTCCTCATTCTCTGCCCGGGTATGCCGGACGTCGTTGAAAGCCTCGTCGGCCAGGCGAAGGACGGACTGCGCCTGCCGTCGGTCCGGGGCGGAGCCGATATAGAGCGCCATTGCTATTTCCTCGCCGGTGTAATAGTCGCCAAACTTTACATGACCCACTTCAAGGACACGATAGACCGGGAAATAATACAGCAACACGCAGAAAACTATGAAAATCGCGGCGATTATCGCGGCTGTCTGGTACGCCTTCCGGCGCAGCTTCCTGCGTATGCCCTTCATCGAGCTCAGCGCTTCGCCGTCCAGGGCGCGCGCCGTTACACCATCCTGCTTTTCGGTCTTCGTCTCCGCCCTCATGGCCTCCAGCTCCGAAAAGCAGCCGGGGCAGGTTTTCAGATGTTCCTCAACAAACGCCGCCGTGTCCTCGCTCACCATGTTCTCGAAATACAGTGGCAGCACGTCGCGTACATAACTGCACTCATTCTTCACTGCCTGTCTCCTCCAATCTGCGCTGTATCATCTTCCTGGCCCGGTGGTAGGTAACGCAGGCCCAGTTGTCCGTCTTGCCGTAAATTGCGCCTATTTCCCTGAACGAGAGCTCACCGAATATGCGCCAGGAGAACACTTCCCTGTATTGTTCGGGCAGTTCGCGCAGGGCCTCCCGGATTTGACGTGCTTCCTCCCGCGCTCTGACCTTCTCCTCAACGCCGGCGCCCGGGTCGGCTATGTTCGACAGCTCCGCCCCGTCAACACTTGCGAGGCGGCTGTTCTTTTTGAGGTATGAATAATATGTGTTCCTGGCGATCTGGCAGAGCCAAACGCGCATATCACATTCGCCCCGGAATCGGTCTATGGACTTCAGGGCCTTGAAAAAAGTGTCGCTTGTGACCTCTTCCGCAATATGCTCATTGCCTGAGAGCCGGCGGACATATTGATAGACCGGTTTAAAACAGGCCCGGTATATCTCCTCAAACTCCATTACGCTACCACCTCCCTTCATGTGTAAGACTATTTGAACCCAATAATCTTACATCCTCTTGCAAAAAAGTTTCAGCGTTTTCTCACGGGCCTTATATACTTCCAGTACCTTTTATAGTCATGGTAAAAGTAGAACGCCCGTCCCGGACTGGTGTCAAGGACATAGCCGGATGCGGAGTAGTCGAAGTTTTTCATTGCTTTTTCGATTTTTGCCTCTACTGCGCTGTTTTCTGTTTCAAGGTCGAAGGGGCCGTGCTCAAAGACTATATATTCTCCTTCGGGGATGTCGGACAGCAGCATCTGCGGCGGGACCTCGCCGTTATAGTCGCGTGGCAAGCGAAGGCCGTAACACTCGGCCAGCGGGATGCCCCAGCTGCATATACGCCCTGAAGGGTCGTTTATATACGCCATAACTTGTCCGCTGCCAATTTCGTCCAGTTTGCCTTCGATGCCATCCAGAAGAGCGCAGACGGTATCGTGGTCCTGGCCCGGGATACTGCTCTGCTTTTGCCAGAAATCCCAGTAGCCTATACTTTCATAATTCCTGATGTGCAAGAACTTGTGGGCGGGTATTCGTACAAAATATGCTTTCACGTCCTCCGGCATCTCCCGTGAGGCTGTCACGGTCTCGGCAAGATAGCAGTCAAAGGGTTTTATCACGGTATGCAGCGCTAGCGGCACGGGGTTTTGACGGTACTCGCTCGGTGTTATGCCGTAGGCCTCCTTGAAAGCGCGGGTGAACGCCTCGTGTGACGAGAAGCCGTTGTCGAGGGCGATATCCAGGAGGCTGTCGCCGCTGTCGCGCACCCGCTTTGCAGCCAGCGCCAGTTTGCGGTATCGGAGATAGTCGCGCAGCTGGATTCCGGACAGCTCCCTGAATTTTCGGGAAAAGTGGTATTCCGAGTATCCGAACTCCTGCGCAAGGGCGCTGAGCGTCAGCGCCTCGCTGTTTTTACTCCTGATACAGGCGTCGATTTTGTCTATGATGAGTTGGATATTATGCTGCCATTCGTTGTTCATTTCTTACCCTCCGGACTTTTTAGAGTAATTATAGCCCGTACAATAACTTTTTGGCTTGATAACGCTTGCGCTCATGCCCAGACTGCGGTATATAATCTCCATATTACTTAATGAGGAGTTGAGCCGAATGGAGAAGATATGGGATGAGCTCTATGTGGCGGCGAAACAGGTGCTGCGGCCGAGGAGGATATCCGACAGGATGGAGGCCGGCGGGGTGGCTGCCGCCGTTGAGGCTGGCTCCGGCAGGGTCTATGTCGGGGTCTGCGTTGACGCGGCCTGCTCGCTCGGGGTCTGCGCGGAGAGGAACGCCATCTTCAACATGATAACCTGCGGCGAGAGCGTGCTCCGGCGCGTCGTTGCTGTAGACTGGGACGGGCGCGCGCTGCCCCCCTGCGGGGCCTGCAGGGAGCTCATGGCCGAGCTGATGCCGGAGACTTACAAGTCCGTCGAGATAATGCTCGACTACGAGGCCGCGCGGGTCGTTACGCTCGGAGATCTCACTCCGGAGTGGTGGTTCTGAGCGCAGACAGTGGCAGCGGCGCTTTTGCAGCTTTTTCTGCTGCTTGAGCGCGCAGCTGTGCAGTATCCCAGGAATGCCAAGATTTATCGGCGACATCGGATTCGGCTTAATTTGCAATAAGGGCTATAAGTATATTAGTATATGTCATAGTATTCGTCTATGGGTGAAGCTGGCCTTTTTCGCTCCCAGGCGCGGCTTTTGAAATAGATCGTGCCCACTAAGGCTGGGAGGACGGGGGAAATGGCCTGAGCCAGGTAGAGGCCGGGCAGGCCGAGCCCCATGGGCCAGGCCAGGAGCCAGGCGGCGGGCAGGCGGATAAGCAATGCGTCGAGCAGCGCGTTGAGCAGCGCTACCTTTGGCGCGCCCACGCCTATGGCGAAGGAGTCCAGGGTATACATGGCGGCATAGACCAGGCTGTTGGCGCCGCAGCAGAGCCGCAGGTACAGCACGCCGTCCCGCACCACCTGCTCGCTGTCGTCAAACAACCTCACCAGAGGCTCCGCCAGCAGCTGGACGGCTGTGACAACGACCAGGGTCACTGTGAGATTCAGCCTCAATCCTGTCTTTGCAGTCTCCCGGGCGCGCTCCATTTCACCCGCGCCAATGCACTGGCCGGCCATCGCCGTTATCGCCTGCCCTATAGCCCAGCAGTGCATACCTGCGAAGGTGTTGATTTTCAGACCCACGCCGGAGGCAGCGGCGACTGCGGTGCCGAACTGGTTCAGCATGCCGGTCATGAGCAGATACGCGGCGTTCACCACAGCCATTTGAATGGCGGTAGGCAGGCCGAGCCTCAGAATGTCCGGCAACAGCTCCCACCGCAGGCCGGACCGGCCCGGAGCAAAGGCCGGCTCGCGGCGGCGCAGATATGCCAGCGAGGCCACGAAGGCGACGCCCTGAGCTGCAACGGTGGCGTAGGCCGCGCCCACCATCCCAAGGGCCAGCGGGCCGACGAACAGGATGTCCAGAGCTATGTTTATCACAGCGGCGGCTGCTACGATATACAGGGGCGTGACAGAGTCTCCCAGGCCCTTGAGGGCTGAGCACACGGCGTTGTATCCGAATACGAACACAGTTCCCCAGCAGATCGCCTTCATATACTCGCAGGCGTCATCGTAAGCGTCCGCCGGGACATACAGCGCACGAAATACCGGCTCGCAGGCGGCAAGGCCAGCAAACGTCACCAGGACGGAGGCAGACAAAGACGCAAATAGGAGCATGGACACGCAGTCGCGTTGGCCCTGCGCGTCGCCCGCGCCTTTGAACTGGGCCGCCAGCACCGCGCCGCCCATCGTGAGGCCCAGGCCGAGGGAGTTTATGATGTAGCAGAGCATCGAGGCGTTGCTGATGGCCGCCAGGCCTGTCTCCCCCACTATCCTGCCAACTACCAGCATGTCCACAGCGTTGTAGAGGGCTTGCAGGAGATTCCCCAGGAAAAGCGGCAGGGCGAAGGCGGCAAGTTTTTTCGGCACGCTGCCGGTAAGCAGGCTGCTATCTGATTTCATTTCGATCAACTCCATAAAAAAACAGCCGCAGACAAACATTGTCTGCGGCTGAAAATATCTGTGATATCGCGTTTTTGCTGAAACACGGGCGCGCAAACTCAAGGCGGCGCTTTGCCGCCCGGGCCCGTGTATCTCAGCTCAACGCTCCGTAAAAGGCTCCGCACAATGTTTCGTGGTATAAACTTGTGTGGAGCCGGCGACAATCGCAAATTTTCCGTAAAGCACTGTGCTCACCTCGTTTCGTTTTACAGTATATCGCATGAGCTCCCCGGTGTCAAACCGGCGGGAGCTCATTTCACCAGAAGCAGTCCGGGCCGTTGCCATCGGAGTTCAGGATGCTCAGGTCGTCGCGGATGCAGACTACGACGTCGGGTTTATAGCGCTCGATGTACTCCGAGAGGCTCGCGCCGTCAAAGTAGCGGTAGTCGAGGTAGCGCGCCTCGTCAAAGCTGGCCCAGAGCAGGGTCTCCATGGCGTTCGAGTAGCTGTCGCCCCAGAGCAGGAGGCTCGGGAGCTCGGGGCGGTCCGTGTCGATGACCGTCTCCCCCACGTCGCCGCCCATGTAGACGCCGTAGGCCGCAAGCTCGCCATCGGCGGGTATATCAAACAGCTCCGCCGCGACGCTCTCGCCGTTGTCCGTGCGTGTAAAAGGGATGCTCTCATTGAGGTGCGGTAGGACGAGGCGCTCCTGCGTACCGTACAGCCCGAAGAGCTTGCGGTCCAGGGAGCCAAGGACGGGGTTTTCCAGCGTTTCGAGCGTGAGATCCGCCTCAGAATACACGCGCAGGCCGAGGCCCGTGGCACTGTTCACCGCATCCATCAGCGCCGTGTACGCTGAGAGCATGCCGCGGCAGCTGTAGTGGTGGTCGGTGTTCAGGTAGTAGTCTCGCGGGCTGCCCTCGGCGGCGTAGACCTCGCCAGCGTCGATGAGCCGAAGGCCGGCGGAGGCCATGGCGCCGGTAAAGGCGGCGGACATGGCGTCAAGCGTTTCGGCGTGGTTATCCATGTTTTCCGGGTACTCGTCCCGGAAATAGGAGCTCTGCTCCGGGATGCAGAGGTAAAACAGCTCGCCGCCGTTCGCCTCCACCACCTCCTCCAGCCGCGCGAGCTCCCCCGCCGCTTCCGCGGCCTCAGTGGTGAAATCCTGCGCGCCGTAGTAGCTGTAGCCGTGGAAGGGCAGCAGCAGGTCCTCCCCCACCACTATGTCGTTCACGACCGGTCTTTGCAGCAGCAAATCCAGAAAGGTCTGGGCTTTTATGAGGCGCGTGCGGGCTATGTACTGGTCGCTGAGGTATTCATCCAGGTCCGTCATATAGGCGCCGTCCCAGAGAGATGCGAAATCAGCCTTGGGCAGGGGCGCGGCGCTGCGGTTTTCGTAGAAAAGCGAGTCGTATGAGGAAAAAACCGCGCGATAGAGCGTCCCGGCGAAGGACACGGCCAGGGCGAGGGCGAGTATGGCCAGGAAACCGGCCTTGATGCGTTTTTCCATGCTCCTCCCCCCTCCTTAAAACCTGAAATAGATGAACGGGTTGAAGCCCGAGGCCAGCAGCGAGCTCACGGCCAGGCCAAAGACGACGAGCGCCAGGGCGTAGCGCCACAGGCCCAGCCGCTTTTTGAGCGCCGGATACACCGGCGCGGCGAGCACGCAGCCCAGCAGCAGCTCCGGCCAGAGCTCCGCGAGCCAATAGCCCGCCTCGTCCGACCACAGCGGCCCGGAAAACAGAGCGCCGAAATAGCCGAGCGCCTCTCCCGGCCCGGCGGCCCGGAACCAGACCCAGCCCATCAGCACTACAAACATGGTCAGTACATGGCGCACCGCCTTGGGCAGGCGCTCGAATTCCCTGTGCCAGACGTAGCGCTCGCAGATGAGGAACAGCGCGTACCAGAGGCCCCATATGAGGAAGTTCCAGTCCGCCCCGTGCCAGAGGCCGGTGCAGGCCCAGACTATGAGGAGGTTCAGGATGTTCCGCGCCGTCGAGCGGCGGCTGCCGCCCAGGGGTATGTACAGGTAGTCCCGGAACCAGCCCGAGAGCGTCATGTGCCAGCGACGCCAGAACTCGGTGACTGAGGCGGAGATGTAGGGGTAGTTGAAGTTCTCGGGCAGGCGGAAGCCGAAAAGCTTGCCGAGCCCGATGGCCATATCGGAATATCCGGAGAAGTCATAATAGATGTGCAGAGCGTAGGCGATGATGCCCAGCCATGCAAGGGCAGTTGAAAGCTCGCCCTCAGGGCAGGCGAAAGCGCTGTCAGCCAGCTCAGCCAGGGCATTCGAGAGCACGCATTTCTTGCCCAGGCCGAAGATGAAGCGCGCCGCGCCCTCGGCGGCGTCGTCCAGGCTCTCGCACCGGGCGTTCATATCTTCCGCCACATCCGTGTAGCGGACGATGGGGCCGGCTATGAGCTGGGGGAAAAAGGATATATACAGCGCCACCTGAGCTATGGAGCGGTTCGGCGGAGTGTCGCCGCGGTAGACGTCGATGACGTAGCTCAGGCCCTGGAAGGTGAAGAAGGAGATGCCGATGGGCAGAGTTATTTCCGGCAGGGGCAGGCCGAATATCTCGGCGGCGAAGCCCGCGTATTTGAACCAGAACAGCAGACCCAGGTGCAGCGCGACGGCAGCGGCCAGCAGCGCCTTCGGCCTGCGGCAGCGCGGCAGCAGCAGCGCCGAGCCCCAGTCCAGCAGCACGGAAAAAAGCAGCAACGGCAGCGCCCTCAGCCCCGCGCAGGCATAGAAAAACAGGCTGAACGCGAGCAGGACAAAATTCCGGCCGCCGCGAAAGCGCCCGGGCAGTATGAAATACAGCGCGATAACGGCGGTTAGAAAGAAAAAGACAAAGCTGACACTGCTGAATACCAAGCTGTGACCTCCGATGTGCGAAATGTGTCTGACGCGCGAGAAAATACTTGATCTTTGTTATTATATTTAAGCCCAAAGGCAAAGTCAAGCCGTCTGCTTCCCCGCCGCTTTTGGAGCGCGCACGGCTGGCGGGAGCATCTGGATCGACCGATTCCACCAAATGTCATTTGTTCGCCGCCGGAGGACGTGCGGTTAGTCGTGTGCAATGCAGCATTAGCTACAACAACCAATTCTCACGGGTTCGTCACATTTGTGAGATTTATTGATATCAGGTTCAATTTCCTGTAACATAGCGAGTGGCCCGCGATTACCATTGATTTCCGTTCCACTCTCGCGGCGCGGCAGCGCGGGCGCGACACATGGCTCAGAGGAGGTCTGCTTATGATTAGGAAATTGTTTTCTGTTTTAATTGCGATATGCATCGTAATCGGCATTTTGCCATTTACTGCTATTGCTGTAGACCCTGAGGCGACATACACCACTTCAACCGGCAGCGCGGAGGGCAGCTTTCTGAAAGCGATAGCGGACGTCACGGACGGCGGGACGATCACGCTGCTCAAGAATATTGAGGTTAATGGCACAGTCACTTTGCCCATAAGCAAGAGCTTCACCCTGCTTGGCGGTGGGTATGAGGTTAAGATTACGAACGGCAGCATTATAATCGAAGGCAGCGCTGTGGTTTACCTTGGCAGGGCAGACTACTCCGAGACGTTGAAAATCTACTCAACGCACAATCAAAGTTCAATATTCAACATACAGGATAGCGCCGAACTGTACATATACGACAACGTAACGCTTGGGCCATCCACTTGCTTCAACTCGGCCGGCGGCATACATTTGTCTGAGGACGCGGAGCTGCATATGTACGGCGGGACGATAACAGACTGCAATAATCCCTATTCCATCTGCGGCGGGGTGGCTATAACTGATCACTCCAAGTTCTATATGCACGGCGGCACGATACAAAACTGCACCGGCGTGGAAGGCGGGGCAATATCCATACACCCCAGTCCGGCAATAGGAAGCGGCTCCCACGGCACGCCCACTTTTGAGATGACGGGCGGCACGATAAGCAACTGCCACGACGTCTATTACGGCGGCGGGGCGATTTTCTCCAACGCAGGCAGCCAAGGGCTGAACATCAAAATCACGGGCGGACGTATAGAGAATTGCAGCGCTGACAACACCCGTACCGGTTACGGCGGCGCAATTTCTCTGTGGGGCGACAATGTGTATCAAACAAGCGTATCCATTTCTGGCGTCACATTTTACAACAACAGCGCCGTTTTGTATGGCGGTGCGATGCTTCTGAATCTGCCAAGCCAGGTTGACGTTGAGCTGTCCAACGTGAGCTTTGAGAGCAACAGCGCGCCAAACGGCGGCGCTATCCTCGTTAACTCCGGCACTCTCAAGTTTTCCGGTTCAAACACCTTCACCGGCAACAAAGCCACGAACGGCGAAGGCGGCGCGGTATACTTGAACAATGGTGAGGCAGAGTTCAGCGGCACGACCTTTTCCGGCAACTCCGCGACCAGCAGCGGCGGCGCGATATACAGGACCTCCAGCGCCAACTTTTCCTTCTCCGGCAGCAACACCGTAACAAGCAACAGCGCCGCGTCCGGCGGCGGACTGGCAGTAAGCAACAGCGGCTTTTTTATGCCCAAAAACGTTTCGATTTACGACAACTCGGCAAGCGTACAGGGCGACGATATATATGTCACAGGCTCCGGCTCGTTCTTCGCACCGGATGCGCCGGTGGGCGCGCAGCTCCGCTGCGGGCACACGGTTGACGGCTGGTATATCGACGCCGAGGATTCCCGTTGGGGCACCGGCGGGTGCGGCGCTCAGGACGGCGTCGTCAACGAGGTAGACTTCTACTCTCCCCTGACCCTGCCTGCCGCTATCAAGGCGGCGCATGGGGAGGTCAGGCAGCACATGGTCACGGTCGAGGTCGAGGGCGAGGGGACGGTTACGCCTGGCAGCGGCGAGTTCACCGTGAACGAGGGCGAGGACCTGAAGCTCAGCTTTGCACCGGCCGAGGGCTATTACTTAAAGGACGTCCTGCTCGACGGCGTGAGCGTCGGAGCCGGCGCCAGTCTGACGCTTGAAAACATAAGTGCCGCTCACACCGTCCGCGTCGTGTTCGCCGAGCTGATGTATGAGCTCAGCTACTTCACCTACGGCGGTACCGAATACGAAACGGAGCTGCACAGCGCCGGTACGGTGGTGGAGCTCGACAAGGTCCCCGTCCGCAGCGGATACAGGTTTACCGGATGGTTCGCGGATGAGGCGCTCACGCTGCCCGTAACCAGTGTGACTATGGACGGCAACAAATCCGTCCACGCCGGCTGGGAGCGCGTCATCACGCCCGTGCCTCCCACGCCCTCAACTCCGGATGAGCCCGAGGTCCACAGGCCGAACGGCCTCGTTCTGGATGAGCATTTCGCCTACCTCATCGGCAACGACGATGGGCTTATTCGGCCGGAGGCAAACATCACCCGCGCTGAGGTCGCGACCATCTTCTTCCGCCTGCTGACGGACGAGACGCGCGAGAGCTTTTGGTCCGACACCAACAGCTACACCGACGTAGCCGCCGGGAGCTGGTACAACAACGCCGTTTCCACGCTCAGCGCAATAGGCGTCCTCGGCGGCTATGAGGACGGCTCCTTCCGTCCCAACGCCAGCATCACCAGGGCCGAATTTGCAAAAATCGCCGTCAGCTTCTTCGAGCTGGAGGGGCTGGACTGCGAAAACCCCTTCCTTGACGTCGCGCCCGGAGCCTGGTATGCGGAAAGCGTCGCAGCCGCGGCTGAGATCGCCCTCATCGAGGGCTATGAGGGCGGGCTTTTCCGCCCGGATGCACCCATCACCCGCGCCGAGGCCTGCACCATTGTGAACAGGACTCTCGGGCGCGCTCCGCACGCGGCCGGGCTGCTGCCGGAAAGCGAGATGAACCTCTGGCCGGACAACATGGACGCCTCCGCCTGGTACTACGCGCAGATACAGGAGGCCACTAACAGCCACGACTTCGTTTGGGCCGGCGAGTTTGAGCAGTGGACGCAAAAACTCCCCGAGCGCGACTGGGACGCCCTTCAGCGCTGATAAATCAAACAGAAAGCGCCGCCGTTTTCACGGCGGCTCTTTTTTGCGCTCTTCTTAATTCGCCTGCGGGTTCAGGAACACGGCGGCTCGAAAAACGCCGTCCTGCCAGTTGAAATCTGCCTTGCCGCGGTATTGGAGGGCTATCTGGCGTATAGAGCTTGTGCCTATGCCCTCGCCCCGGTGCTTGGTGGATAGCAGGCTGCCGTCGGGGGCAGCCTTGGGCGGGTGCGGGGAGCTGTTGTCTACGGCTATGGTCATAGCGCTGCTGCCCGTCAGGCGCGCGGCGGCGCGGACGAAGCCCCCCTCCTGCCCCGCGCAGGCCTCCAGCGCGTTTTCAAGCAGGTTTCCCAGCACGACACAGAGGTCGGGCTCTGGTACGGCAAGGCCCTCGGGCAGGTCGAAGCTGAACTCAAACTCTGTACCCTGGGCGCGCAACCTTACAGCATAGTGGTTAAGCAGCATATTGACGGAATAGTTGCGGCACCAGGTACAGAAGCCGTCGCCCGGGCCGCTGTCCGCGTTCGCGTTCAGATACTCGCGCAGGCGTGCCTCGTTGCCGCTATCCAGGTAGCTGCGGATGATATTCCGGTGCTGCCTCAGGTCGTGGCTCGCGCGGCGGGTCTCTTCCATATGCTCCTGCAGCTGTGCATACTGCGCGCGCTGAAGATTCAGTATGTTCTCCATCTGCCGCGCCTGCTCCTCCAGGGCGGCACGCTTTTTCAGCCCGTCCAGCGAGCGCATCAGCACATAGCAGACTACCATAATGCTGAACATCAGGCTCAGCCTCGCAATGAGCGCCGTCCAGCTGGTCACGCTGTCGGCATCAAAGGCGTTGGTGAAAATGAGTACGACCAAGCTGGCGAGTGCAGGCAGCAGCCATATCACCCGCCAAATATCCGGCGAGTCGGCGTCTTCAACCGCGCGGGCGGTGCTCCTGAAATACCGCATGGACCACGGCATCGTCACAAGATACACGGCCGCGCACATCAGGCTGCATTGCCAGGACATTGCACCCTCTGAAAACAGCCTTGCAGCCGCAAACGAGGCTATCCCTCTGGCTATTATCAGATAATCGACCACAAGTACATAGGTGAAAACCAGCTTGAACGGATTTGTGCGCACCATTATAAAATACACGCTTGCAGAGAGCGCCGAGAATACCAGTTCAAACATCCTGACGCTATATCCTGCCTCCGCCGCCAATTTCACCATCGGTATCTTTATAACCAGCAGCAGGCATACCAGCAGAATGGCGAACTTCTTGGAGCGCCATTTGAAATCCCAGTACTGATAAAAAGCCAGAATATTGCTCGGCAGCCAGGAGCACGCGGTATACAAAAGCAGTTCCATCACAGCTCGCTCCTGACCCTGGCGATGCTCCGCTCGGCGTAGGCCTGCTCCAGCGACGGGCGTCGCCTACGGCTGACGGGCAGCCGGTCCCCGTTTTCCATCACAACCACCTGGGCTTCCAGCGTGCCGACGGCATCCAGATTTATTACTATGCCGCGGTGGCACTCGTAAAAGCGCCCGTCCTTCGGGAGCATGGGTTTCAGTTCCTCCACAGTCATGCGCAGCAAAAACTCGCCCGCACGCGTGAGCAGGCGCATCCTGTGGTTCAGGACTTCGGCGTAGAGCACCTCGTCCGCCGGGACACGCACGCTGGCGGCGGTGGCGCTGAGGTCTATGTACTCCTCCAGGCGGAGCCTGCGGAGAAGGCGGTCCATGAGCCGCTCAAAGCGCCTCTGTCCACTCTCCCCCGCCCCCTTCACGAGGAAGCCCGCGGCTTCGACCTCGTAGCCCTCCAGCGCATAGCCCGCCTCCGTGGTGACGAAAACAAGCAGGGCCTCAGAGCCCAAGGCGCGCAGGCGGCGCGCCGTCTCCAGACCGTCAATCCCGTCCATCACTATGTCGAGAAAAACTATATCAAAGCCGCCTGATGCGGCAGCCTCCAGCAGCTCCTCGCCGCTGCGAAAGCCCGACACCTCAATGGTCAGCTCATGCTGCGCCGCGTAGGTCTCCAGGGCCGCGCCGAGCCGCTCAAGGTCTGCCGGAAGGTCGTCTACTGCCGCTATATTTATAGTATCCTGCACAACAAACGCCCTCCATTCCACAATATTTTGTGTGCACAGCACCGCTTGCGCCAAAAATTCACCGCTTGCGTCAGGGACCTTGAAGTTATTATAAATACTGTGTAAATTGATTCGAGAACACCAGATCATCCACAGCTTGGACGGTCTGGGATTTTTATGTCGGGCACGACTTTCGCTTTGCTTTATTTCTGTATTATAGCACGGCGGTTTCCCCTTTCAAAGTTTTTTTACCTAAAAAATGAAATTGCCAGGCTCGGCATCTACTTTTAATTCGGGGTGACAAGATGAAAAACGAACGCATCAACTATACGCAGGTGGTATGGGAAATAACCCGCCTGCTCCAGGACGCGGAGTCGCTTGAAGAGGCGCTTCGAACAAGCCTCGGCGAGGTTGTCAAGGCCGTCGGAGCTGAGGCGGGGACCATATGGTTCTACAATTCAAAGGGCGACAAGCGCATTTACCCCTCCTTCACCATTGGCGGCGCCGACCTCACCGGAATGAGCCTCGCCGAGGGCGAGGGCATCGCGGGCCAGGTCGTCAAAGAGGGCAAGACCACCGTCGTCAAGGACTGCCAGAGCGATGCCCGCTGGGCCGGACGCTTTGATGAGAGCACCGGTTTTGTCACAAAGAGCATGGTCTGCGTGCCGCTCATCAATAAATATGAGGTCATCGGCTGCATCCAGATAATTAACAAGAAGGACGGCTCGCTCTACAACGACGCGGACGTGGACCTCTGCGAGAATCTGGCCATGCTCACGGCCATCGCCATCGACGACAAGGGCCTGAACCTCGGCTTTGCGGAGGAAAAGAAGTCCATCATCTCTCTGCGCGGCGTCACCAAGGTCTTCGGCCAGGGCGACACGCAGATCCAGATCCTCAAGGGCGTGAACCTCGACGTGCGCGAAGGCGAATTCCTCGTTATCCTCGGCGAGTCGGGCTGCGGCAAGAGCACTATGCTCAACATAATAGGCGGTATGGATAAGCTCACTGGCGGCAGCTTCCTCTTTGACGGCGTGGACTACTCCAATGCCGATGAAAAAACGCTCACCATGTACCGCCGCCACTCCGTAGGCTTCATCTTCCAGGCCTACAACCTCATGCCCACGCTGACGGCCAAGGAAAATCTCGAATTCATAGGCGAGCTCTGCGAAGACCCCATGGACGCCGAAGATGCGCTTGAGCGCGTCGGGCTGCTGGGCAGGAAGGACAATTATCCATCCCAAATGTCCGGCGGTCAGCAGCAGCGCGTATCCATCGCCCGCGCGCTCATGAAAAAGCCCCGGCTCATCCTCGCCGACGAGCCCACCGCCGCGCTCGACTACGAGACCAGCATAGAGGTCCTCACCGTTCTTGAGGATGTCATCAAGGCCGGCACCACGATGCTCATGGTCACGCACAACGAGGAGATAGCAAAGATGGCAAACCGCGTCATCCGCATGAAGGGCGGCGTCGTGGCTGAGGTCATCGTGAACAGGCATCCCGCCGCCGCGAAGGAGTTGGTCTGGTGATGAAAGCCACAGGTCTTAAGCATCTGCTGCGCAGCATACGCAAGAGCGGAGTCTCCTTTCTCGCCGTTGCGGTCATTGCGGGCGTCAGCATTGCGATTTTTCAGGGTTTCCAGTCATCGGCGCACGCCATCCTCCGCCGGGCTGACGCATATTTCTTTGAAAACCGGCTTGAATCCCTGGAGATAAGCTGCGCAAACGGCATAACCGACGAGGACATAGAGGCCATCTCCGCCTGGGACGGCGTGCGCTCCGCTGAGGGCGGCTACACTGACGCGGCACAGCTGGAGCTCGACGGCGAGCGCGTGCTGGTACAGGTCCGTTCCCTGCTTGAGAGCATGAATGACGCCGTCATTGTCAAGGGCGAGCTGCCCACGGCAGCGGATGAGGCCGCCATCGAAGAGCTGCTCGCCTCCGAGAAGGGCATCTCCGTCGGTGACACCATAACTTTGCAGAACGACGGCTGCCTGCTCGGCACCCAGTTCACCGTAACGGGCATAATCAACCTGCCTGTCTACTGCTGCTCCGGTCTTGAGGACACTCGCGGCTCCGGAGATGCGGGTCTGGGCTCGAACGAATACTTTATAGCATTTGACAAGTCCGCCTTTGACAGCGACAACTACAGCGGCTGCTACACCACCGCTTACATAGACAGCAGCCGCTTCGACGGGATCTACTACTTCTCCGACGAGTACGAGACTGCCGAGGACGAGTACATAGCTGCGCTTGAGCCGCTTGCAGCGGAGAGGGCGGAGCTGAGGTATGAGTCTCTCAGCGGCGAGGTCCAGGACGCGCTGGACGAGGCGCAGGCCGAAATCGACGACGCGAAGGCAGAGATAGCCGACGGCGAGCAGGAGCTGGCTGACGGCAGGACCGAGCTGGAGGAGAATCGTCAAAAACTTGAGGACGCGCGCGCTGAGATAGCAGACGGCGAGGCCGAAATTGCTGATGCTGAGGCGGAGATCGCCAATGGACAGAAGGAGCTGGACGATGCAAAGGCTGAGTTCGACGCCAAGGAAGCCGAACTTGCGGACGCGAAGGCCGAACTCGACGCCCAGCTCACGGGCCTCGGCCTGAGCACCGACCTCGACGAAGCCCTGGCAGCTCTGGCCGCGCTGGGCGACGCCGGCGCGCCGCTCAAAGAGGCCATAGCCCAGTATCAGGCCTCCGAGCAGCAGCTTGAAGCTGCCAGGTCCGAGATAAACGCCTCCGAGGCCAAGCTCGACTCCTCCCGCAGCGAGCTGGCCAGCGCAAAGCGCGAGCTTGAGGACGCCCGCGCCGAACTCGCGGACGGCGAACAGGAGCTGGCCGACGCCGAACAGGAGATAGCTGACGGCGAGGCCGAGTTGGAGGAGGCCAAGGCCAAGCTGGCCGACGGCGAGGCCGAATTTGCCGACGCGCAGGACGAGGCCGACGAGCTTCAGCAGCGCGGCTGGATCGTCTCAGGCCGCAACGAGGTCGGCGATGTGCGCGGCGTAGAGACTATAGTCAAGGCCATTTTCGGCCTCAGCTACGCCATGTCCGCCGTCTTCCTCATAGTCTCCGTGCTGGTCTGCTTTGCCGCCATAACCAGGGTCATACGCGAGCAGCGCGTGCTCATCGGCGCGCAGAAGGCCCTCGGCTTTACTGCCGGCGAGCTTTTCAAGCATTACACCATGTATAACCTCGTCTGCGCCATCCTCGGCGTACTGGTGGGTTGGCTTTTGAGCGTCGTCATAGTCGAATTCATGTCGCTGCACATCTTTATGCCTAAGTTCACCTTCCAGGACACTCCCATCGTATTTGTCTGGAGCACGGCTATAATCTCCGGCGTCATCTGCATCGCAGTTTTCCTGGCGGCTACCTTCTTCACCTGCTCCAGGCTCGTGAAGGAACCCGCCACCGAGCTGCTGCGCGGCGAGGTGCCGTCAAAGGGCGGGCGGATGTTCTTCGACGGCTGGGGCGTCTATAAGAAGCTCAGCCTCTACTCCCGCTCGATCGTGAAAAACGTCTTTAACGACAAGGGCCGCATGCTCACCACGGTAATGGGCATCATGGGCTGCACGGCGCTGCTCGTCGCCTGCTTCTCCATCAAGCTCGGCATCAAGAACGCCTCCGTCGAGCAGTTCGGCACCTATTCCCTCTATGACTACCGGCTCTCAGTAGACACCGAGGCGGGTCCTGCGGACGATTTCGCCGCGCTGCTGGATGAAAACGGCGTGGAGAACCTGCTCATTCAGGACAAACTGAAAAACTTCCGAGGAGAGGGCCAGGACTGGAACAACGCCCACGTGCTCGCAGTTTCCGACGCCGAGGCGTTCAGGAGCTTCATGTACCTCAAAAACATCGATGGCGGCGAGGAGCTTACCGTGCCTGAGGAGGGCGTGCTCATATCCCGCAAGGCCTCTGAAGAGCTGGGCCTGAAGCCCGGCGACTATCTCGGCATCATGGACGAGAACGGCAGCGAGCACGGCTTTGATGTCGCCGCCGTAGTCGAGAGCTATCTGCCCTACCACACAGTCATAATGAGCAGCAGCTGCTATGAGTCGGTCATGGGCGAAGCGCCGGACGAAAGTGTGTTCCTGATAAAGGGCGAAGCGGACTCCGTCAGGACCGCGGCCCAGGGCATGGCGGGCTTCATCGAGCTTGCAGACAACAGCCGTTTTGTCCGCAGCGGCAGCGAGCTTGACCTCGCCATCTACGTCTGCGTCGGGCTTGCCGCGGCGCTCTCCGTGCTGGTGCTGCTCAACCAGATAACCATGCACATCGACCACAAGGCCAGGGAGCTGGCGGTCATGCGCGTGAACGGCTACACTCTGGCTCAGACCAGGGCATACGTCTCGCGCGACAATGTTGTGCTGACTGTCCTGGCCCTGCTCCTGGGCTGTCTGGCGGGCATAGGCCTTGCCTACATCGACATCTGCATGGTCGAAGCGGGGGCCGAGCACTATGTGCGCAGTCCGAACCTGCTTGCCTGCCTCGAATCCTGCGCCATTGTCGGCGTCTTCGCAGTCATCGTAAACATCATCGCCCTGCGCCGCATCGCGCATCTGAACCTCACAAACGTAAGCTCGAACTGAGGGGACCTTTATGGAGAACGACATCCGCGTAAAACTCATGGGCGTGCGCGGCACCATGCCTGTACACGGCCCCGACTGCCGCGTTTTCGGCGGCGCTACCAGCTGCGTATTCGTCAGCATGGGCGGGCAGGCCATCATTCTGGACGCGGGTACAGGGCTTTCCGGGCCGGGCTTCGACAGCTTTTTCGGCGCCGAGCACTTCACGCTGCTGCTCACGCACTCGCACGTGGACCACATCATGGGCTTTCCGCCCTTCCCCGCCCTCTTTGACGGGCGGCGCTCGGGTGAGGTCTATCTGAAGACCCGCGGGGGCCTGGACGCGCGCGCGCAGCTCGAAAAACTGATGGCCCCTCCGCTCTGGCCCATTAAGACCTCCGCCGTCAAGGCGGACGTGGCCTTCCGCGACGTGCCGGAGAGCTTCTCGCTGGGCGACGTGCGGGTGGACACGATGGAGATTGGGCATCCCGGCGGCTGCACGGCTTACAGGCTGAGTTTCGGCGGGCGCTCGCTGGTTTATGCCACGGACTATGAGCCGGAGTGCGACGCGCCTGAGCGTTTTCTGAATTTCGCCCGCGGCTGCTCGCTGCTGCTGCTCGACGCGCAGTACACGCCCGCGGAATACGCGAACACCATGGGCTTCGGCCACTCTACGACCGAGCGCAGCATCAGGATCGCCCGAGGCTGCGCCGCCAAAACTACGCTGCTGGTCCACCACGACCCAAAACGGACGGACGCGCAGCTGCTGGCCCTTGAAGCGGAGCTCGGGACCGCCCAGGACATACGTTTCGGGCGCGAGGGTGAGGAGGTTATATTTTAATGAACAAGAAAGCAGCCATTCCGATAGGCATCAAAATCGAGGCAATGCTGGCGCTCATGCTGGCTTTCGCACTCATGGTCTGCCTCTGGGCCCCTGTGCTCGCGGAGCAGAGCGCCGAGGCCAAGGACATGCGCCTTGAAGCTACGGAGGGTACCGTTACGCTCAAAAACAGCAGCGGCAAGAGCCTATCTGTCCGCGAGGGCATGAAGCTCTACAGCGGCTACACCCTCAAGACCTCCGCGAAGAGCTATGCCTATGTGACGCTGGACAGCTCCAAGGTCGTGAAGCTCGACGCGAACAGCGAGGTCGAGGTGCGCAAGGACGGCTCCAAGCTCGAACTACTGGTCAACGCGGGCGAGCTTTTCTTCAACGTCACGAGTCCGCTCGCAGACGATGAGACAATGAACATACGCACCTCCACGATGGTTACCGGCATACGCGGCACCTCGGGCTATGTCTCGGCGGGAGAGGACGGCGTCTCCTCCGTCAGCGTCCTGGACGGCAGTGTCACCGCCATTGTCATCGGCGGTACGGCCTCGGCGCAGGTCTCCGCGGGCACGAGTGGCAGCGTCGTCGGCGGCGTAAACGCCATTGTGTCCGACACGCTCACTGAGAGCGGCATCCCCGGCTTCGTGGCGGTCGAGATAGCAAATGATGAAAGCCTCCAGCAGCGCATCGAGTCGGACACTGGGATGGACGTCAGCGAGATCGTCTCCGGCGCGGACGCCAAGCTCGCTTCAGACGAGCAGCAGGCCGCTCAGGGCGAGACCGGCGACGGCACGGGCAGCGTTATCCCAATGCCCGACAACGGCGGCTATATACCCACCGTGCCTCCGCTCCCCAGCGTCGTTCCGACAATAGTCCCGACGGCGGACCCGACTACGGAGCCGACAGAGGAGCCGACGGAAGAGCCGACGACGGAACCGACTACGGAGCCGACAGAGGAGCCGACGGAAGAGCCGACGGAGGAACCGACTGAGGAGCCGACTGAGGAGCCGACGCCTGACCCCAGCCCGACTGAAAGCACATCGCCGGGTACCATAAGTGAAGACACGCAGATGACGGCTGATGAATTTAATTCTTTCTTGAGCGGTGGAAGCACCATTACGATCAAGCAGGGCATGACCCTGACTATTTCAAGTGACCTGACACTCAACATCGCAGACTTTATGATAGACGGCGGCGGCACGCTGGCGACCTCGGACGGCGCCACCGTTACCTTTGCCAGAACAGCTTACATATACGGCGACATTACTTTCGACGGCAGCTTTGTCATAAACAGCGACGTAACGCTCAGTATTAACAGCGGAAAATCGCTCACGAACAACGGTACTATTACGAATAATGGCAGCATTAAAGGTACCGTCACGAACAACGGCATCATTAATGGCAATCAGCCTACTACGTAATAATTGAGGTACGCGATGCTCAAAAAACGCTTTACCAAGGCGCTGGTCGCGGTGGGGTGTGCGCTGGTTTTCACGCTGGCGGCGCTGCTGGGGGTGTTTTATCACCCTGACCAGATGCTGGCCGACGGGCTGTACCAGTCGCCCAAGGCGCTGGACGGCAACATCTTCGTCGTCGGCATAGACGACAGGGCCATAGACGACATCGGCCCCTATCAGACCTGGGGCCGGGATGTCATCGCCATGGCCATCGAGGCCCTGAACGCCGACCCTGAGAACCGCCCCGCCGCCATCGGCATCGACGTGCTCTACATAGGCGAGACGGAGCCGGAGCTCGACGCCTGGCTCGCAGAGGCCGCCGGGGAGTGCGGCAACGTCGTCGTTGCCTCCGTCGCCAACTTCGGCACTGAGCTCGTAACAGAGGATACGGGCAACTTCTACCTGGAGGACTACTCCATCCTCTCCTACGAGGAACCTTACGAGGCCCTGCGCGCCGTCACCAGTCAGGGCCACATAAACGCCATGTACGACGAGGACGGCATACTCCGCCACGGCATCCTCCAGATAGACCTGTCCGACGGGCGCAGCATCCCCTCCTTCGCCTACGCGCTCTACCAGAAATACGCCGAGGCCAACGGCCTGCCATCGGAGCTCGACATCCCCACCGACGCGCTGCACCGCTTCTACGTCGATTTCTCCGCCCTGCCAGGCGGCTATTACGACGGCATTTCCGTCTCCGACCTGCTGGCGGGCGAATTCCCCGCCGAGCTTTTCAAGGACGCGGTCGTGCTCATCGGCCCCTACGCCGCGGGCCTCTCCGACTACGTGACCACGGCCATCGACCGCGCCTCGCTGATGTACGGCGTGGAGTACCAGGCCAACGTAATAAACCAGTTCATAAACGGCAGCTTCAAAGCCGAGGTCTCGGATCAGCTTCAGGCGGCGCTGCTCTTCGTGCTCTCCGCAGCCTGCCTGTACTTTTTCATAGGGCGTAAGCTGCTGTGGTCTTTCCTCGTCTGGCTCGCGGCAGCGGGCGGGAGCGTGTTGCTCTGTCTGGCGCTCTACTCGGGCGGCTGGGTGCTGCACCCGCTCTGGTTTTCGCTGACCATCACAGTCTTCTTCGTCGGCGCGGTCGCATACAACTACGTGCTGGCAGCGGTGGAAAAGCGGAAGATCTCGAACACCTTCAAGCGCTACGTCGCGCCTGAGATCGTGGGCGAACTGCTGCGCGAGGGCACGGACTCTCTCGGCCTAGGCGGAAAACTCTGCGACATCGCCGTCCTCTTCGTGGACATACGCGGCTTCACGACGATGAGCGAGATACTCACGCCGCAGGAGGTCGTCTCCATCCTCAACCGCTACCTCAGCCTCACCACCGACTGCATCATGAAAAACCACGGCACGCTCGACAAATTTGTCGGCGACTGCACCATGGCCATCTGGAACGCGCCCATTGAGCAGGAGGACTACGTCATGAACGCATGCAAGGCTGCCGTGGACATGGTCGAGGGCTCCAAGGCGCTCTCGCAAGAACTGCTTGAGAAATTCGGCCGCACCGTCTCCTTCGGCATCGGCGTCCACTGCGGCAGCGCCGTTGTCGGCAACATCGGCGCGGAGATGCGAATGGACTTCACCGCCATCGGCGACACCGTCAACACCAGCGCCCGCCTTGAGGCCAACGCCCCCGCCGGGAAAATCTACATCAGCCGAGAGGTCGTGGACCGCCTCGGCAGCAGGATCCTCACCACCTCCCTCGGCGACGGTATCAGCCTCAAAGGCAAAAGCAACAAGTTTGAGATCTTCCTCCTCGACGGCATTGCCGAAGGCTAAAGCATTGGAGTGTGACACTATGAAAAAATTGCTTTCCATCCTGCTCGCGGCGGCGCTCGTCTGCTCGCTTTCAGCCGCGGCGCTGGCGGACTTCGGCAGCGAAGCCGGCAGCATCGCCGCCTCCGGCTTTGTCGAGCTGGACGGCGCGCTCTACGTAGCGGACAGCTATGCCGGCGCGGTCTGGCGCGTCTACGGCAGCTCCCTTAAGCTCGTCGCCGGCGGTTCAGGTAGTGGCTACGCGGACGGCGACGCCGGTGACGCCGTCTTCTCCGAGCCCTGGGCCCTCGCCCCCTACCGGGACGGCCTGCTCATCAGCGACAGCGGCAACGGCGCTCTGCGCTACCTCGACCTCAATGCCGGCAAGGTCTACACCGCGCTCGACGGCCTTGAACTGCCCACCGGCCTCGCCTCCGACGGCGTCAAGGTCTACGTCGCCGACACCGGAGCGGACACCATCTGGACCCTTGACGAGAATGGCGGCGCGGCAAAGCTCATAACCGCCGGCCTTAGCGAGCCGACGGGCCTCTGCTGGCAGGATGGCGTGCTCTACATCGCGGACACCGGCAGCCATCGAATCCTCGCCTACAAGGACGGCAGGCTCAGCACCGTCGCCGGGGCTGCTCTCTCTGGCGATGCGGCCATCGAGGGCGGCTTCCTCGACGGGGCCGCCGACGAGGCGCAGTTTGCCAGCCCCCAGGGCATAGCCATCTCCGAGGACGGCAGGATCTACGTCGCGGACACCGGCAACGGCGCCGTCCGGCTGATTGAGGACGGCTACGTCACCACCTTAGCGGAAAACGAGGGCGGCGGCAGCGCTCTGGTCTCGCCCCGCGGCCTCGCCATCGTGAGCGGGGCGCTGTATGTGGGCGACGTCTTCTCCCGCTGCGTGCTCAAGCTAGACGCGGACGCTGTCGGCAGCGCCTTCGACGATGTGGACGCCGATGCCTGGTACGCCGGGGCGGTGCGCTTTGTCGCCGCGAACAGCCTCTTTGACGGCACCGCTGCGGGCCTCTTCTCCCCTGACGCGGACATGACCCGCGCGATGGTCATGACTGTCCTCGCCCGCCTGGACGGCGCGGACACCTCCGGCACGCCCTGGTACGCCGCCGGGCAAAGTTGGGCCGTCGAAAACGGCGTCTCCGACGGCAGCAGCCTTGAAAGCGCAGTCACCCGCGAACAGCTGGCCGCGATGCTCTACCGCTATGCCGATGGCTGGGCGAGCGGCACGGCGGAGCTGGATGGCTTCGAGGACGCGGCTTCCATCAGCTCCTGGGCAGCCGAGGCCATAGCCTGGGCCGTCGGGAACGGCATAATTGACGGCGTGTCTGAGGGCGTCCTCGCCCCGCAGGACACCGCCACGCGCGCGCAGGTCGCCGCGATGCTCCAACGCTTCGTCGAAGCGGGCTGACTTGATATGCATGAGCCGCCCGGAATTTTCCGGGCGGCTTCCTCTTGACAAAGTATCTCTACAATTGTAGAATATACTTAAGTTCTACAATTGTAGAGGAGCTGATATCATGGACAGGACACGCAGGCTTCCGGACGCGGAGCTGACGGTGATGCAGGCCGTCTGGGACTGCGGCGCGCCCGCCACGCGCGCGGAGATCGAGGCGCGGCTGCCGCCGGAGCGGCACATGGCGGCGACGACGCTGCTGACCCTGCTCTCGCGCCTGGCGGAGCGCGGCTTTGTGCGCGCGGACAAGGCCGGGCGCGGCGCGCTCTACACCGCGCTCGTGAGCCGGAAGGAATATCTAGCCGGGCAGAGCCGGAGCTTCCTTGACAAGCTCTGCGGCGGGAGCCTATCCGTTTTTGCCGCCGCGCTCTGCGACAGCGGGCTCAGCCGCGAGGAGCTTGACGAGTTGCGCGCCCTGCTTGAGAGGAACGAGCTATGACGGGCTGGTTTTTTACGCGCATAGCGCTCGCGGCGCTCTTCGGCGTGGTCGTTGGCGCGGCTATTGCTGTGCGTATGGAGCGCAACGGCAAGGAAAGGAACGGCGGACGGAGCAGGGTATACTGGGCCTATTCCTACGCGGGCTGCATCCCGCTCTTTATTCTGGCCGTCTGGCTGCTGAACTGGGCTTTTTACGGCGCTGACCAGGCGATGGATGTACTTTTGTCGCTGTGCTTCAACACCTTTCTGATGCTGTGCGTCTACTACGCCGTCCTCGCGCTGCTCATGCCCTGGCTGAGGGAGCGCATCAGCGGCTGGGCCTGCGTCTCGCTCTGGCTGCTGCCGAATGTGCTGTACATCATCCAGATCCAGAGATTTGCTGCCGGTATGCCGCTGTTTGTCATCGTGACTTCCGGCGATTGGGCGTTTACGCTGCTCAGCATATGGCTCGCGGGCTGCTGTCTCCTGCTGCTCTACAAGATAGCCGAGCACCTTGTCTTCCGCCGCCGCATACTGCGCGGGGCTGTTGAGGCGGAGCCGGAGGCCCAGGCGCTGTTCATCGAGGAGCTGGAGCTGGCACAATTCCGGGGACGCAGGCCGCTGCTCCTGCGCTCCGGGGCCGTGGCGACGCCGCTGAGCATAGGCATGTTCCGGAGCACGCTGAGGATAGTCCTGCCGGAGCGGGCGTATTCCGAGGATGAGCTGAGGCTCGTCCTGCGGCACGAGATAGTCCACATCTGCCACGACGACGCGAGCGCGAAGTTCAGCCTCGTCAGCGTCGTAGCCATGTGCTGGTTCAACCCCCTCGTCTGGCTCGCCATGAGCCGAAGTGCGGAGGATCTGGAGCTCAGCTGCGACGAGGCCGTGCTCTTCGGCGCGCCCAAGGACGAGCGGCGGCGCTATGCCGACCTGCTGCTCAGCACGGCGGGCGACGCGCGCGGGTTTACGACCTGCCTTTCGGCCACGGGGCGCTCGCTGAGATACAGGCTCAAAAACGTCATGCAGCCGCCCATGAAGGCTGGCGGCGCGCTGGCGATAGGGCTGGCGGTGTTTTTCATGCTGTTGTGCTTCGGGCAGGTGGCCCTCGCCTACGGCGGCGGCGTGGGGCGCGACGTCATTTTCAACGCGCACGAGCTCTCGGAGTACAGGCTCCAGGACGAGCCCGGCGCCGACGAGGAGGCGCTTATCGAATATCTCGCCTCGCTGGAGCTGCGCGAGCTCACCGGGAGCTACGACTTCGACACTTTCAACGCGCGGCATCGGGGTTTCCGCTTTGAGGGACCGCAGGGCGAAGTCTACGTCGGGCTCTATGACAACGCGGTGGAGGTGCTGATATACAGCGAGGACCGGCGGCTGCATACGTATTACGTGCCGGGCGGTGTAGATTGGGAGCTTGTCACGGCGGCGGTGGGCGCGTGAGGTTGGAGGAACTCGCCGTTTTGTTTTGTGTAACTTTACGTTGGTGCTGCAGTTCCACCCCATTTCTTTGGTCTTGCCCAAAGAAACGGGGTGGAGCCCCAAAGAAAAACGCTTGGGGTGGTGGCGCCCCCGTAAGGTTTCGGGACCCACCCGCCTCTCCCACTCGCGTGGGAGGTGCCACTCGGCCGCTAAGGTGTCCGCTTCGCGGACGGATTTTATCACTCGCCCCAGGGGCGAGGGGCTTGGGCTGGCAGAAGTCTCGCCCAGTAAAAGTTTTTTGCCCCGCTTTTTTACAAAAAAGCGGGCGGG